>Ga0209636_10001658_pt1 | contig 22530 bp, 22 predicted proteins | sample DeeMarSWOR152_54_FD_187464 | JGI IMG/M metagenome (GOLD analysis project Ga0209636, IMG submission 187464) | Marine sediment microbial communities from White Oak River estuary, North Carolina - WOR-1-52-54 (SPAdes) (version 2) | ecosystem: Environmental > Aquatic > Marine > Intertidal zone >...
CATACACTTTGTGAGGTGGCCATCTGGTGATCTCCTTGCCATCAAACCATATCCTACCTCTGTCTGGCTTGTAGAATCCGGTGATGCAGTTTATGAGTGTGGTTTTGCCGCTTCCATTGGGGCCTATTAACATTGTCATCTGCCCCTTGTCGACGCCGATCTTGACGTTGTCTAGGGCTACTAGACCTCCGAACGTCTTTCTGACGTCTTTTACGGCGAGTATGGTATCCATTACATTATACAAAAAAGGAAGGAGAGTAGATAAATCTACTCCCTTATTGTGGAGTCTGTGGCTTGTATGTATTTACCCGCGTATTCCCATTCGTACTCGTCGTTGATGATCCACAGGTCGTAGTCAGAGGCTGCTCTGTCTCCGTCTGCATTGAGGACAACCCAGCCTGAGGCACCGAACATTGATTCAGTTACTTCGGGTAGGACGTCCCTAACTGCATTAGCATCGTATTTATCTACGGTCAGCAGAGAGTATGTTAATGCCCAGACAATGTCATAACATGCGAACGTGTACGAGTCTGGTGACCTTCCTATAGCGTCTACGACATGATCTTCAACCTTTTGAAACTTGTCAGATCGGGTTGGAGAGAAAATTGGATTTATGAATCCGGTCTGGTAAGCTAATGTAGCTGTAGTGGAATCGTCAGTCATATCGGCGCTTTTGGCTGTTCCGTCGCTTCCATACCAACGAACTCCCCAGCCATCTGAACTGTATGCGCTGCATTCGGTGAAGAATTGCACAACTTCTTCAAAGGCTATGTATAGAACACCCACATTCTCGATTCCATGGTCATCTATTGCATCAGTAACCTCAGTATCCAAAGATTCTGCTATCGTGGCGAACCCAGGTGCTTCAGGGTCGTATCCGATTGATTTGATGAAGGTGCCCCCAATTGCAGGTTGTTCAAATCTGGCTTTTGTGGCATCGTGCAGTCCTAGTCCCCAAGCGTCGTTTCTATAGACTGCAATGATCTTCGTTACATCATCGTCGGCAATCAGCCTAGCTATCGCAGGTCCCTGTATAAGATCAGTTGGGCAGAACCTGAATAGGAAATCATCTGCTTCATTGAGTCCCGGTCTAGTAGAGGACGGGCTTACTACCAATATCTCATTAGAATCGCAATAGTCCTTGATGCTAGCAACGCAATCGCTGGCCTGAGGACCTATTATGAACTGTATTCCTCTGGCGAAGAGACTCTCTGTTTTTGCCAGTGATTCAACGGGATGTGTTTCGCTGTCCTCATGCACAATTTTCAGGGTCCAACCAGCGCCTGCATCCTCGAGAAAATCGTTTACCTCTGTCTCAGCGAGGGTTACAGCAGACTTGGCATTTTCACCAAATGTCGCCAAGTCACCAGTCGCCGGAAGAAGTGCAGCAATCTCAATTTCACCAGTCAATCCGACAACTGGAGTGACAATTCCGGTATACGCTTGGATCATCATGCCTACAAGTAGACCTACGATGAGTGTGACAACTGCTATCACAACGGCTATTGTTGTAGTGATTCCTTTATTTCCTCTTTTTTTCATGTTTTTCTCCTCAAACTGTTCCTACGATTCGACAATTTGCGTTTATAAAACTTTTCATGAGTTCCACAAATTAACCTCTTGACATTTCATCCAGTTTATTTGGAACACGAAATGCTCAAATCTCCAAGACTAGGAATTCATCTGCAGTTTAGTTAGTTTCTTCTTGGGAGATAATAGAAAGAACAAAGCTTATTTTGTTCCTGCCTTTGTAGTAAAGATTATGATTTCCCCCATCCATGCCGATGCAATCATATGGAGCAGCCTTTACGTGCTCTTGAGTCTGGGTCTTACTCTGACTTATCTGACCACTAAAGTCCCAAATTTCGCTCACGGAACCTTTGCAGCGGCTGGAGCATATGTCACTTTAACGATGAGTGAGGTGTGGAAAGTCAATATATATCATAATCTTTATGCCGCTTTCATAATTGTCGGGATAATTGCGCTAGTTCAGTATCTCATCGTCTTAAGACCTCTTATGCGAAGAGGGACTTCAATTGTTGGGCTAATGATTACGACACTCGCTATCGACATGATACTTTTCGCCGTGTTGAACATCTACGCTGACTACTTGAAGATGGTTTTCAAGATTAGGTCAAAGGATTTTTATCTTAGGCGTTATGATTTTGAGGTTGCGGGCCAAGAAGGTCTTCTAATTGTTGCTCCAACGTTAGCGGCGGTTATAGTGATATTCTTACATTTGGCTTTGACTAGAACCAAGTTTGGAGTTGCAATGAGAGCTGCCATTGAGGACCCATCTCTTGCAAGTGTCGTAGGCATAAATGTCAACTTTGTCTATGCTGTCTCTTGGTTCCTTGCGGGTGGATTAGCTGGACTCTCTGGAGCGCTTATCCCCCTACGGCTTCAATCCAGTACGGATACCGGATGGCTGTTGATAGTAAGCATATTCGCAGCAAGCATAGTAGGGGGTCTGCTAAATATTTACGGTGCTGTTCTAGGAGGCTTTTTAATTGGGTTGTTTGAAAAGCTCGGAACTAGCGGGTTGGCATCTTGGATAGGGACTTGGGTGCTACCCTATGAGCGGCTGATTCCTCTGATCGCAATGGCGGTCACCCTTCTCATAGTTCCAAAGGGCCTCTTAGGAGTTGATTGGCGAGCCATGCCTAGAGCAGTTAAAAGATTTATCAAAGTCATATTCCCGCCGCCGTGAAAAACTTCAGCTCACTAACTTCCAGTTGTTGAATCCTCTCTTTTTGGTGAGGAATGCGATCTTCGTGAGCTGCTCATTTCCTCCAGCTTCTTACTGCTTAGCGTGTATGTTGGCTTCTCAGGTATGATGCCCCCGGGTCTGTACATCTGTATTATTATTAATACTATTCCGAGCAACAAGAAGTCGAGCCATATGACTTCGAAGGGAACAAAAGCTAGCAGTTCCTTGTAAAACAATATGAACCTCCTGAAAGCTACGTAGGCGAAGGTCCCGACCATAACGCCAATGTTGTTAGCAGCCCCTCCTATAATAACAATGAGCCAAGGCCAGAATGTCCATGTCGCCCTGGTGTAACCGCGCGCAACCATGTTACCTGTGTTGAACGCATACAGCGCACCGCCGAGGGCCGCGATAGCCGAGGCTATTATGAGGGTTTTCATCCTTATGCGCGTAACGTCTTTTCCAAGCGATTCCGCCACATCCTCATTGTCCCTAATCCCTCTTAACATCCTACCCAATGGAGTCCTTACTGAAAACTCAAGGTAGAAGAGCACCAGAAAAGCTATGCCAAGTATGAACAGTGCCGACACCTCATATCTAAACCCTCCAGCCCATCTGAATGGATCAGGCACCTTTTCGCCAGATGGCACGTCGGCACTCATTTGATAGTTTAGGCCTATGATTCTGATGGCTTCCCCCATCGCGATTAAGATCATTGCCAAGTAGTCCTCTCGGAGCCTTATGGCTGGATAAGAAGCTATGAAACCTAAACCCGCGCCAACAATTCCAGCAATAATCAAAGTAGAGAAGAATAAAGCTAAAGCAGTTGCTGGGTTGTCCGCAAGAACACGGTTGATCATCGGAATTATTTCATATATATTACCACCTTGGTATTCTAGGCTTATTCCAAAGAGTAAAGCTGCGATTCTACCGGGAAAGAAGGCTACAGCGAATGCACCTCCAGCTACAGCCACCACTTTACCGAAGTTGGAAATTCCAGCGTATCCGAACTCCAGGTTGAGGCTTAGTGATATTATGAGATAAATTCCAAAGCTAATGAATAGGTCTATCCAAAATACTGGGCCTGGAATTGGCAAAGCCACCGATCTTCAACTCCTGCTTCATGACACGAGTAGACCATTACTAATGGAAATGTAACATGAATATAAAAGCACTCCACCAAATTATCCACGCTTGTGCAAAAATATGTTTTACATTGTCAATGTTTTCTCTGTTTGTAAAAGCATTTTTATTATAGGCAACTTGTATGGGCATTTCGGCTCGCATTCACCGCATCTGGTGCAACTATCAACTTTTGTTGACAGTTTGTCATACACCTGCCTAGTCCAGTCTTTTATTCCATGAAATGTATGATAAGTTTGGAGGGTCAATATTAAGGGAATGTTTAAGCCTTCTGGACATGGCATGCAGAGTCTGCACAGGCGACAAAACGGCGAAGGAGGCAACTCGCCAAACCTGATGTCCTTTACCTCTCGAGAAGTTAAACCAACAAATTCTCTTCCTACTTTAGCGGCTGCTTCTATTTCTTCAATTGAGCTGAATCCCGGAATCACTGTTGAAATTGTGTGGGCTAAGACGAATTTGAGCGCGCGTTCACTTCTTAACATGCCTCCTCCAAAGATCTGGTTAAACTCAGTTTTGTCTGACACATACGTACCCCACCATTCTTGGCGTACAAAACGGTAGTCCGTTCCTCCAAAAGGCTTCATTACAACTATGCCGACATCTACCTCTTTAGCCAAGGGTAACAGTTCCTCTGTAGCTTCACGATTGATCAGATTTAACGGCACAAGAATTACGTCAAACTCGCCAGTTTTAATGGCTTTAGCGAGAATGTAGGGTCTATGTCCAGAGATGCCTATGAAGTCGATTTTTCCTTGTTTGCGTGCTTCTCTAAGGGCGGTAAGAGAGCCTTCGGCTTTCATGGCTTGCTTCAGGGTTTTTTCATCGTCGATGCCGTGAAGAAAAACGATGTCTATCCGGTTAGTTCTCAGCTTGCGTAAACTTTGCTTTAATCCGGCTCTCGCAGCGTCTTCACGGGTCCTTTGGTGAGTTTTCGTTGCGATTATTACCTTGTCTCTGACGTCTTCCAAAGCCATGCCAAGCTTTTCCTCACCGTCTCCGTATGCTCGAGCTGTGTCAAAATAGTTGATGCCTAAATCGAAGGCTCGCCTAATCATTTTGCAAGCTTCTTCTTTGCTTACTTTAACAATGGGGATGCCGCCAAAACCGATGACTGAAACTTTTAGGTTAGTTCTGCCCAGTCTTCTTTTCTGCATGATCTTAAACCTCTTGGCTTGCAATGAAGGGAGTAGCTTTCTTCCAAACTAATAAGCTTAAAGAGAGCATAATGGCTTTTCTGAGAGCCTGCGAATTGGCTAAGGGATTGTTATTTGAGACAGCTACATTAGCGTTGCTGAGCCTATTGTAGCAACCTTGATTGACATATTGATCTTTTCTGAGATTCTTGGCATTTTCTTTGTTATAATGGGTGTTTTGGTTTTAAGCGGCGCCCTTTCAGTGACTACTGCCGAGTAAGGCAGACTCGCTTTTACTCGGTTCTGTTGGTTAAGTCAGCATCGAAAGTGTGAAATAAAAACCTGTGACCTAATTAACTTCATGTATCCAAAACTAAACTGCTGGGCTGCTACATTCTCAATTGTAGCCTTTGACCCTTCAACCAAAGATTTAGGAGTCGCCGTTCACTCACGCTACTTTTCGGTCGGTTCGGTCGTGCCTTGGGCAGAAGCTGAAGTTGGAGCCATTGCAACCCAATCTTTTGTCAATGTGTCTTATGGACCTCAAGGACTACAATTGTTAGTGAAAGGCTTAACCGTAAACGAGGTAATCCAGAGGCTAACAAGTCAAGACAAGGCTAAAGACTTTAGACAACTCGGCATAGTCGACTCGAAAGGAAACATTGCTGTATTCACCGGGAAAAGATGCTTGAAGTGGGCTGGAAGCAAAATCGGAAGAAACTATGCTGCATTGGGAAACATTTTGGCAGGCGAAGAAGTTGTTAGCAACATGGGCAAAAGATTTGAATCTGCAGAAGATGATTTAGCGAGAAAACTGGTTGCAGCGTTAGAAGGCGGTGAAGAAGCTGGAGGCGACATACGGGGGAAACAGTCTGCATCCCTGCTTGTTGTTAGAAAAGGAGGCGGACGCGGAGGTTATGGAGACAGATACATCGATTTAAGAGTGGAAGACCACACAAACCCTGTTGGAGAGCTAAAGCGCTTATTAGACTTAAACCGCGTTTACTGCTTGATTGATGAAAGCGAAGACAAATTCACTGCCGGCAACCTTGAAAGTGCTCTCTCCACTATCCGAGAGGCTATTTCGTTGAACCCAGACATTGACGACGCACACATAAACCTAGCGATGATATGCTTAAAACTCGAGAGAAAAGAAGAGGCTTTCAGAGCATTTCAGGAAGCATTGCGCATCAACCCAAAATTGAAGCGACTGATAAAACAGCTTCCAGAAGTCGGTTTAATGGAACGCGATAGAAAACTCTTTGGAAAGCTCCAAATAACATAATTTGATTCTAAATTCTTTGGCTGAAGAGGGAGCATGAAAGCCATGAAGCTAGTTCAAACCTATGTTAAATCGCCCTTTCTTAGAAAGTCATCCATTCTCATCATTGGAGAGTGTGTTCAACACGTTTTCCCAAAGATCTACAAGCGTTTCGCCAAAGGAAGAGCTGTTTTAACTAGTTGTCCAGAGATAGAAAATGCTGGGCTCATTATGGGCAAAACCGCGACTATGCTAGCGTGTTCTAACCCAAAGGAAATCGTAGTTTTAACAGTTGATGGTTCACCCTACTGTTTTCAGTTACATGCGGCTTTGAATCAAGCCTTGTTCGTAACAAAGGCGGAGGTTCCACTACGCCACTTAGTTATTGTTAAGAATGATGTGCACGAAGTAAGCGCTGAAAGCGTGCAGGTTGGAAGATACCTTCATCTCGTGCAGAAGTGTATTAATGAATATCCTGAAATTCTTGAAGAGTTAAATCGCTATAGCCTAGAACATGCTTGTTCAGTTACATAAAAATAAGGAAGACGAGCCTTTCTACACGCCGAGGGTTTGATATTTCTCAACTGATGCGGGGGCAACGCAAAGTTTATATTTATCGTTTCCTATTAGGTGAATATCTAATTAAAAAAGAAATGGATCAAATTAAGGATGGTGAAAACCAAATTGCCCGAAGACTTGGAAGAAGAGATGAAAAAACTAAAGGAAGAAATGGCAAACCTGAAAGAACAACTCAAGGATGTTACGGAAAGAACGCGAAAAGGAAAGCGGGGAATACATATCGACATTGGTAACCGCGTGCACGACTACGTTGAAGATGTCTTGGAAGAAGTCGCTGAAGGCATACATGGCGAACTTAAAAAATCCATATTCATCGGTCCAAGAGGCGTCAGAATCCTCAGAGATAGGCCACCACACAGAAGAGAGGAAGAACTGGAAGTCAGCCTTCCCAAAGTAGCTGAAGTCATGAGCGCCCTAGGCCAAGAACACCGGCTGGAGATACTACGTGAACTTATGAGCGGTGGAAAATACATCAACGAGTTGCAAGAGAAACTTTCAGAGATAACCACAAGCACACTTTCAAGTCACCTCAAAGTGCTTGAAGAAGTAGGGCTTGTAGTTCAGGAAAAAGTCAGAGGTCGCTACCTCATTACTATGCCTGGCAGAGCTGCCTACAAAATGGCGAGACGAGTTACCAGATTCTTGGAGAGAAGGAACCTAGAATGACATGGAGAGAATTTCAACTCGGTAGCCCGATTTCCAAAGTAACCGAGACAACAACGTTGTGGCAAGCAGAAAGAGGCATCGTAGAAATCAGTGAAAACGCGTTAGCTATTCCAATAGAGCTTGGTGACCAACAGAAAGGCCACGTATTCCATGGACAGGGCAAACTGCTTCTAGATGCCATAGCTGAAACTGATGAAGGTGCCATCGGAAAAACCATTGAAAAAGAATTAGATGAACCCTTTCTAATGCTAGGAGAAACAGCAAAAATAGGGCAACACCTCACCAAGGCAAGCGAAGAAGATTTCATAAAAATGAGCTATGAAAACCAGCAAGGATTTATAGATAAGGCAAAAGATTTGTGTGACCAGTTCTTCAAAGGAAAAGTGAATAATCATGAAGCTTTTGGCAGAGACCATGGGCTAATCTTTGCATTTCAAAATGAAGCCAACAAACTAGACGTTCTATTCGCTAAGGGTTCCAAATTGGTTTACAAGGCGACGGATATAGTCTTTGTTTCAAATGAAAACAAAGTAGTGTTGAAAAGCCCAGGTGAAGTGGTTTGTTCGAGTAATGGAAAATCGGTCATTATAAAGAAATAGCGCCTTTCTTCCTCCCTCTATTTTTTGGTTATTCAGACGCGTACATCACACAAAAGTTTAATGACTGGTTTTACCTTCTTCTAAAATGTGATAAATTTATGAGCGAACAGAAACCGTCAGCCAGGCTGATTCTCGTGTCAATTCTGATGTTGTTTGTCAGTGGCGCATGGACTCTTGCTTCCGTTACGCCTTTGATGCCTAGAGCCGTGAGGTCATCCATGCTCATTACAGTTACCACCGCAAATGTCTGCTTTCTCGTAACACTCTTGGCTGCAATGCTCCTCTACTCAGACGTTGGAGCAAAAGAAAACTTGAAAAAGGCAATGGTACTCGCATTTACTGTCGGAATCTTCGCACTCATCATATCTATTGTTCTGTTCTCTGCTTCCTTTCTCATAGAGCCTCCACAATATTATCCAGATTAGCCGACTATGGTTGGAGTAGCGGAAAAGGCCATTGACGTCAAAAGAGAGAAATAAATCTGTTTGAGTAGTGGTAATGTGAAGGAGGTGAGTCTGGGGAATGAGTGAAACTGTGGAAGCTGACGCGATGAGGAAAGATGAGGAGTATTCTGGTTCTCCTGCTCCATTCGCGTTTTTCTTGGTGTTGTTTCTGGTGTTTCTAACGCTAGCTATTATTTCCTTTCCGTATCCTGGAATTGAGCCACATGAATATACGTTGTCAATTTTGTTTGTCATTATCGCATTCATTTCTTTGATGTTTCTGCCGGGTGCCGTGGCGATCAACAAGGAGTGGGAAGAGGCGATCATATTGCGTTTCGGAAAGTTTCAGAGACTTGTGGGCCCAGGATTCTTCTTTAAGTGGCCATTTGCGGAAAGTCTTCTGAAGCAGGACAAGCGAATTATCACTTTGGACGTTGCGCGGCAAGAGGTCATGACTAAGGATAACATCAGCGTGAGTATTGACGCGGTGGTGTTCATGAGAGTGGTGAATACGAAGGATAGCATTGTTAACATTCAGAATGTGTGGAACAGTGTGATGAAGTATGCACAGACGACCATGCGGGATGTGGTGGGCAATGTAGAGTTAGATGAGCTGTTGGCGCGACGGGATGAGATTGCAGATAAGATTGCGAAGATTGTTGATAGAGAGACGCAGGAGTGGGGCGTGGATATTACTTCGGTGAATTTGCAGAATGTGGAATTACCTGAGAGTATGAAGCGAGTGATAGCGCGGCAGGCTGAGGCTGAACGAGAGAAGCGAGCGGTGATCATTAAGAGTGAAGGTGAGTTGACAGCAGCAGGAAATTTGGAGAAGGCAGTACAGCAGATGAGCAATCGGGCAATGTATTTGCGTACATTGTCGAGCTTGGAGGACATTAGTTACGATCAGAGTAATACGATTGTGTTTGCGATCCCTATGGATATGGTAAAAGGAGAGGTTCTGGGATTGTCGGCGTTTGCGGGAGCAAACAAGGCGACGAAGACGACGCAGCCGAGGAGAAAAGAGGCAAAACAGTAGCCTAATTAGCTCCTCTACGTTTAGTATTCTAGCATATTCTTGGCACCGGGTCTCCGATTGGGGGAGTTAGAATTCTCTTTCCGCCAACTATCGTTTGGAGAGCTACCGCCTTAAACTGGTCTGTAACCTCACCTATGATTTGGGCGTTTTTGCCTTCTCTCGTCTGCTTAAGCGTAGCCAAAACTTCTTCTGCCTTTTGCGGAACAACACCAATTATGATTTTACCTTCGTTTCCAACCTCAAGCGGGTCAATGCCCAACATTTCACAAGCAGCACATACATCTTCTCTTATCGGAATCTTCTCCTCCTCCACGAGGATGCCAACCTTCGACTTCTCGCTCCACTCGTTTAAAGCATTTGACAAACCGCCTCTCGTCGGGTCTTTCATGGCAACAATTCCACCCACCTCTAAAAGTCGAAGTATAACCTTGTTTAAAGCCACAATATCAGATGTGATCTGGCTGCCGAAACTGTAGCCTTCTCTTGACGACAAAACCGCGAGTCCATGGTCCCCTACGGTGCCAGACAAAACGATTTTGTCACCTGACCGCAGATTAGAATCAAGTAGCCAACGAGCCTCAAAGCGACGATGTTTCTTCACCTCAGCGATGTTGCGTTCTAGGGCTTCGTTTCGCCTGCCAATTCCAGACGTATTTATGACACAGCCTTCAAGCGAGCCTTTTTCAACAACCTTGGTATCACCTGTAACCACGTAAACTCCAGCTTCGCGGCAGGTCTCACTCATACTCCGCACAATCTTCTCAAAATCAGTAATCGGCAAGCCCTCTTCTAAAATGAAACCAGAAGTAAGAGCAATGGGCTCGGCGCCCAAAACAGCAATGTCGTTAACCGTGCCTGACACAGCCAGTTTTCCAATGTCGCCGCCTGGAAAGAACAGTGGCTTAACAGCATGCGAGTCTGACTTCAAAACAATGCCGTTAACAACTGCAGCATCGTCTAATGCCTCAAGCGAAACCTCAGCGTTGCTACCGCCAAGATGCTTCAAAATATAGCGCTTAACCAGCTCGTTCATGACAGCGCCACCAGCACCGTGAGCCATCGTAATACGCTCCATGCGTTCAACACGCTTCATAACGCAACACTTCCATCAAGAACAAGAGTTTAAAGCTAGCCTCCTCTTAAGGTCATCGAACAACCCAAAACTGTAAACTATGAATAAAAGCTTAAGGAAAATCCAAATTATGACTTGTGGGCGCAAATTTTTATCCTTACGAAATCGCTGGTATCGTTAGGTTAATTATCTCTAAGCCACTTGATGCTCTTCACCTTTCCGCAATACCACAACTTTGACGTCTGATCTGGCTTCCACTTTCTCTTTGAACTCTTCTTGATCTGTGTCCCAGCGATGCATGGGTATCGTAATTTCAGGGCTGATTGCTATCGCAGCTTCGGACGCCTCAACGTTGTTCATTGTATACGTGTCTCCGCTGGGAAGCAAAGCCACATCCACATGGCCAAGCTGCCTCATCTCAGGGATAAAATCCGTATCCCCAGCATGATAAATTGTCTTACCTTCAGCCGTTATCAAGTAGCCGACTCCAAGCCCCTTGGGATGATAAGGGTTTCCGGGAGATCTGAAACGCTTATAATTGTAAGCTTCGACAGCTCTGACCTTTATGTTATGAATGGTTGCTTCTTCTCCAGGTTTAAGCGTCTTGACGCTTTCACCGATTTTTGAAACACAGTCCTCAGGAGCAATTATCACGGTATCTGCCTTACGAACCCCTTTAATTTTAGCTGTGTCACAGTGGTCCGAATGGGAATGGGACACCAGTATCAAGTCTGCCTTTTCAGGGTATTCACCCTCATAAGGGTCAACATAAACGATTTTTTCTCCAGCCTTGATCTGGAAACTGGCATGACCAAGCCATTTAATTAAAAGAGTCACTACAAACACCATCTTTTATGTATTAATCTATTGACGTATTTATCTTATGCGCGAGCGAGTGAGAATCAAAGCCTTCAAAGATTTTCACAGTCTTAAACTGCAAGCTTATATTCAATTGTCTTGTAATAAAACGATTTCTTGAAAAGGTGAAAGTTTTGAAGGTTATGCTTCATGAAATGAGTTGGACTGAAGCCGAAGAGTATTTCACGAAAAATGACATGGCAATTCTTCCAGTGGGCTCAAATGAGCAGCATGGACCGCAAAATCCACTCGGAACAGACCATTTGATTGCCAAAGCTATAGCTGAAGAAACAGCCAAACGCACAGGAGTTCTCTGCCTACAAGTAGTTCCTTTTGGCGTAAGCTCCCATCACAGACAGTTTTGGGGAACCATCTCCATATCGCCAAGAATATTGAAAAAGTACGTGAGAGATATGTGCCTAGCACTAAGTTACTATGGAGTCCGAAAAATTGTGATAGTCAACGGACATGGCGGCAACTTGGCTGCTCTTAATGAGCTATCTAGAGAGCTAAGAGCAAAAGAGGTTCTTGTTTCAGTATTTCAATGGTGGCAAGCCGTTGACAAACTCTTGCCTGACGTTTTCAAACCGCAAGAGAGGGGACATGCTGGGGCTGAGGAAACTTCAATGAATCTAGCATTGCACCCAAACTTGGTGAACATGGATAAGGCTGTGGATGAAGAACCGCGTAAACACCTTATACAAACAGAAGGCATAACTTTCCCATTTGACACTGTTGACAAAACGAGTTCCGGAGTGTTTGGAGAATCAACAACTGCCTCTGCGGAAAAAGGCAAGAAAGGTTTTGAAGTGATTGTCAACGAGCTGGTCAAGCATGTCAATATGCTCAAAAAGGCGGAAATCGACGATTTGATGCAGAAGTCTAAAGTTTGAAGAGATCTTCGCTAGTATCTATTCCATTTGACTATGTCTTTGAGGTTTCTCTTCGGCACGTGTAATACTCCATTTTCGTCAAGCCAGTATCTTATGTCTCCTTCCTTTATCTTGTCCACTACTGGATTTTCAGCTGGATATCCAAGAGCAACCACGAGAACTATATCGAGGCTATCTGGAATATTCAAGATCTTCTTCAGTTTTTCTCTGTCAACAGCGCCGAGAATGCACGAACCTAAACCTTCGTCATATGCAACCATAGAAATGCTCATTGCTGCAATGCCTGCATCGTGACCAGAGCTCTTACGAATATTCTTGTCCAATAGTATAACAATGTGTGCCCTCGGCATCTCTTCTTCGCTGGGTTGATAATCTGATAGATATCCAGCCCAACTCAACGTGCTGAATACCTCTGCCAATAGCTTCTTATCGTCAACGATGACATACTTTAACGGTTGACGGTTAGCTCCAGAAGGCGAAAGCCTTGCAGCGTCTACGCATCTCGACAAGACTTCTTCAGGGATATTCTTCTGCGCATACTTTCTAATAGTTCTTCGGCTTGTTATCTTCTCATAAATCATACTCTCAAATCCCGGTTTTGGTCATTTTGTTCCACAATACAGTGTCTTTAAAAGCATGTATGCACGTTTAAAAAGCTTATTTAATGTATGTACGCGCGCTTGCATATACTGAAGTATTAACCGCAAGAACGATGAATAGACGAGGATAGTGCGATGGGGACACCTTTCAGATGGCTCATAGACTTTGTGAAGAGACAAAAGAGGAACTTTCGGATTCTGCTTGCAAGGAAACTTGGGTATAACCTGCTCGGGAGATTGAGCCGTCAGTATACTTCGCTCTATGCAATAGCCTTAGGCGCAGATAAGATCGCCTTAGGAACGTTGAACAGCGTGGGAAGTGCAGTTAGCACAGTTCTGTCACTGCCGATTGGCAGGCTTGTTGACAGATACAGCTTGAAGAAAATGATGCTTTTCGCGATGATTCTAGAGATTCTGGTGCCAGTGGCTTATGCCCTAGCTTGGGACTGGACCATGCTCATACCTGCCTTGATACTTCTTCAAATGACTGGTTATCGATCTATTGCAGTCACGATTGAAAGCGTGTATATAGCTAGCTCGTTGAGAGATGAGGACAGGGCAAGTGGCTTTGGAGTTTCAACGGTCATCTCTACGATTGGAGGAACCTTGGCTCCAATTGTAGCAGCCTATCTGGTCATTGCATTTGGAGGAATCAACGTCAGAGGGATACAACCTCTCTTTTTTATCCAGTTGGTCGGACTTATCCCTCTAGCAGTTGTTATATCTCTGCATCTGACTGAAGTGGGAAAAACCAAAGACGACGCAATAAAAGGCGCCAAAAACTTCGTGAAAGACTTTAGCACATTATTTGAAGAGGCCAAGGGGTTGAGGCGATTCATTTTTATGGAATGTCTAGGTGCCTTTTCTATGGGTGCGGTTTTTCCTTTCGCCATGGTTTTTGCCGTGGAAGTGAAACAGGCAGATCCTTTCGTTTTGGGATATATGGGTATGGCTGCGACGCTTTGCAACATGATTTTCGCTATTCCAATTGGAAGATTGGCGGACAGGATTGGGAGAAAAAAGACCTTGTATGTGATGCGTCCTGTAATGTATGCTTCTTACTTGCTTATTGCGTTCGCTCCAAACGCCTACTGGCTCATACTTGCTTGGGCTTTTCTAGGTTTTCCTTGGGAGTGGATAATCTGGAGTACAATGAGTATGGAGATGGTCGCTGAAAGCAAAAGAGGAAGATGGGCCGGAATACTCATGATGTTTAGGAGTCTTGTGAGCATTCCAGCTCCTATAATAGGAGGAATAATATATCAGACGGCTGATCCAGCCATGCTCTTCCTATTGCCACTCGCAATAGATTTACTCCTAAGACTCCCAATTCTAATCACAACTCCAGAAACCCTAAGACGACTTTAAAGCAGAAACAGATTTTCCGAAACTCAAGTAGAGATTTTCTCTGGATCGCGCGCTCTGATAACCAAGGTTGCAGAGTCCAATTCCCAGTCGATTACAAGCTTTATAAACAACTTTAGCTGTCCAACTTAATCTGCGAGATGAATAAGATGAGGGAAAAGAAGGAGACCAAGGCGATTCAGGGAAGATTAATTGATGGGACTGGAAGCACTCCAGCTAAGCAAGCCATTGTTGTAATCGAAGGAGAGAATATCAAGAAGGTAGGCAAGGAAAGTGAAATTGAGATTCCAGATGAAGCTGAACTAATAGATGCTTCAGGCAAGACAATTATGCCCGGGCTGATAGATTCTCACATGCACTTCATGGGCTTGGTAAGCGACAAATTTGTTGAAGAAGGAATTGTGAGACCTGAAGAACTCGGAATTATAAAGGCGGTTTTTGACGCTGGAAACCTTCTGGAAGCTGGTTTCACTACAGTAAAGGACTGCGGAAGCAGAGGAGGCATTTTTCTAAAAAAGGCGATGAAAGAAAAATGGTCGAAGGGAATTATTAGAGCTCCAAGAGTGTTGGCAGCCGGTCGCGCTCTTAGCCAGACCTTCGGTCACGGAGATGCACACTATCTTCCAATAGAATACGCTAAACAACTCAATCCATGCATATGCGACGGAGTTCCAGAATGCATCAAAGCGGCTCGTCTAGCGCTTAGAGAAGGAGCAGACTTCATAAAAGTGATGACCAGTGGTGGAGTAATGTCTCAATTAGATCGACCAGAACATGTGCAGTTTACGCTTGAAGAAATTAAAGCGATTGTTCGGGAAGCGGAGAAGGTAGGAACATTTGTAACCGCGCATTGCCAAGGAACCGAGGCTATAAAGCTTTCCATCAAAGGCGGAATAAGAACCATTGATCACGCGTTCTACCCGGATGACGAGGCAATAGAAATGGCAATCGAGAAAAATGTCGCTTTCGTTCCAACACTTTCAATCAACCAACAAATAATAAAGGGAGGAGTTGAAGCAGGTTATCCTCCATGGGCTGTGGAAAAAGCTGAAGAAGCCTGGAAAGAAACATGCAAAAACATTGAAAAGTCGCACAAAGCCGGCGTGTCTATCTGCGCAGCCACCGACTTCTGTGGTTCACCACTTCTAAAGTTTGGCAAAAACGCCATGGAACTCGAGTTGCTTGTTAAGAAATGTCATTTCAAACCTATGGAAGCCATTATGGCCGCCACAAAAAACGCCGCTGAATATGCATGCAACTTGGGAGACAAGATTGGAACCATAGAAAGCGGAAAACTTGCTGACATCATTGTTGTCGACGGAGATCCATTAAAGGACATAACAATTTTACAAGAATTGGAAAAAATAAAGATGGTAATGAGAAATGGAAAGATAGAAGTAAATCGAGGACTATAGCTTCTTCAACAGAATATGCGCGCTTGTCACACTATTCATCAGGTGCAACAGGATCTGGCTGATCTGAACCCACTTCACCTTTTCTGATATCTGCAAAGATGAAGTTCTCAGAAGGTACTGGAGAGTCAGCCATCCTCCTCAGCATCAATAATTGTCCTATGTGTGCCATAGAATCCGAGAGAGGTCCTTGAAGAAGCTGGTCCTCGGTGACTTCGCTTGGCTTCTTCTCTTGGAATGACTTGTCCAACTTTAATAGTATATTGTAGAACTTATCAACCTCCGCATCCCATGATGTCATGTCAAAATGGGTTGTATCATAATGTTCATAGAAGCTATGTGCGTAAGTGAGTACACCTGTGATGTGGTGCAATATTCTTACTGGTGTTCTGACTCCTTTCCCAATGTAGAGGTTTGGATAGATTTCGGGGGCATTCTTTATCGCCTTGGTGCCTCGATATGCTATTGAGGCAAGAAAGTGTCTAAGCATCTCACACTTGTTTGACATATTCTGAGTTTCATTAAGAGCGCTTATAAAAAATTTCTTGTTGATCTTGATAGCTATTCACACATATATAGACACATTCTTTAGAAATGGGTTTCTTTCTCGAAGAAAACGGTTAAGATCGCTCAATTTCAGTAATAAAATGTGACACGCATATGTGATCACATGGGCAACAAACACATTGTCCTGTTTTAAGCGTTTTTCAGGCGTCATTCTACGTTCTGCAATTCTCCCGACAATAGTTATATACTCCTTTTCCTAATGTGTTGCAATCCTTAAACTTAAACTGCTTAGGTCGATGGTGAAAAATGGTGAGAAAAGTGGAGTCTGGCATAACGGGTCTTGACGAGATGCTGCGAGGAGGCTTTCCAGAAGGAAGGATGATATTGATAATAGGCGGACCGGGAACTGGAAAAACAATCCTTTGCTCACAATTCTTGTATCATGGTGCTACTAGACAGGAGAAGACCGTCTACATAAGTCTAGATGAGACTAAGTCTCACTTCTTGGAAGAGATGCTTACCTTCGGTTGGAACTTCCAAGAGTTGGAGCAAGATAACGTGTTCACCTTTATAGACGCGTCTAGTATTAGGCGCATTCCAGAAGAGGCTAAGGTCGGCAAATTGCAGGTAGCTGGAAAAGAACTTGCGCGCGAACGCTTGAAAGATAGTATATTCAAGACGCTTGACGAATCCGGCCAATTGATGGATCGTGCACTCGGCGATCTTGGTGCTCAACGAATTGTGCTCGACTCAATTTCTGGACTTACATTTCGTTTTCCAGACGCTCGTGAGAAAAGGCAGGCAATGTTGGATATCATGGAGGCGTTAAATGGCATAGGAGCTACCTGCCTCATTACAAGCGAAGCCATATCGATAGGCGAAGAAAGACAGGTGCAACCGGAGGAATACCTGTCTCATGGTGCTGTACTTCTACAGACACTTGGAACAGGAGAACGTGCAGTCAGAATTGTGAAAATGCGTGGCACTGAGGTCGATTCTACTCCAAGACCTTACAAAATAGGACAAACAGGGCTCGAAGTCTACCCCGGACAAAACCTCTATCAGACTCGAGCAACGTACTGAATTCCTTTCTTCCACATATCGTTGAAGCACACACGTTTTTTTCTGCATGATACCCAAACTCGAAATACACCATATAGTGATAATCCGAAATAGATAGTTTATGCTAGATGTCAAACTATAAATAATAGTTTACAAGCGACCTGGAGATATCTCCCGATTCTTTCCCGCAAACCCCCCATTTTTTTCATACACGATTCCACATGAACGTATTATTAATACAACTCTTGGAACTGAGGGGATTACAATCTGCATTTTGAATGTGCCCTTTTTCATAATGCTTAAATCATTCATGAATCACACATGCAATTCAGGATGCACATGTGCCCCACTTCTGTTCATTCTCCTTTCGTAAGTCTCAGCGGGGCACGTTGTGCATCCTACCTACGCTTTTGGTGAAAACGTTCAGATGCACCGCACGCATCGGAGCCTTAAAGCTTAAGTGCAAAGAAGGACAACGCAATAGCCGCTGAGAAAAGAAAGGAGAAGGAGAGAATTTCATGAAAACTAAGCATATCGTAGCAGTATTGCTAATGTGTCTCTCAATGGTGCTTCTTGGGACTATAGCCTTGGCTCAACCGCCAAGCTACACACTTGAAAAGGAGCATGGTTCATGGTGCGACGAGATGTGGTTTAGTACAGTCTGTGGTTGTGAATCGAAGATGGTTTCATTGCTGAACCACAATGTTGATGCTGTCGGCGAACCAAATCTTGCAAGTTACCCCACACTGATAACGATGGAAGGCATACCAACGCCTGATGATATACCAACGCTAATAGACGGTCAGTATATGGTGACTGCAGAGCGTCCGTATGACTCGTATTTCTACGCCATAAACTGCCGAGCGGGGAAGGCTCCATTAGACGATCCAGTCTTTAGAACTGCCTTAGCTTACTGCTTGGACAAAGACACAATAATCCCTACACTCTACGGTCCGTTGGCGATTCCACTGTACAACTTTGTTCCCCCGGGACAAGCATTTTGGTATAACCCCGCTGTGGAAGCTGCTTTCCCCAGGTTCAACCTTCAAACAGCGATCAACACGTTAATCGGCGGGGGCTACACTCCAGTCTTGAAGAATCCTGGAGGTGGAGCAGTTCCCGGCAACATTGATCATTGGAACCTGCCATCACCTCCAAATCCCCCCAACACTCCCATAAGGCCTCTTCAACAGGCGGTGCCAGGGTGCGATTGCCTAGCCAATCAGATGTCTTATTGGATTGCAACAGATATGCAATCTATAGGTCTTCCAATTCATCACACACCGTTGCCCTTCAGCTTCATTGTGTACGGTCAATGGCTTGCTCCACCTTACTTGGCCTGGGACTTGACGGTGGGTGTAGGTTTTTCCTTGGATCAGCAGCTTTTCCTTTACGAGATGTTCAATGGAGCGTCAATGCCAAATTGGAACGTTTGGGGAATTAACGACGCTGCTGTAAACTTGTGGACTGATGGTCTCAGGACCACATTGAGTTGGGCTGTTGCATGCACCAATGCCTTCGCGGCTGAGACAGCTCTTCTTACTGCGATGCCGGCCATACCGTTGATGACTTCTTACGAATGGACTGCATGTACAGAACCGCACGACGGAGAGCCTGGTGTTTTGGGCTGGGTAAACATGGAAGGTCACGGTGGCTACAACATCTGGAGTGCTTTGTTTAGTCGCAGGGAAGTTGGTGGAGTACCATATCCGAACAACGGTTGGCTTTCGGGACAGGACGCTGCCGTGCTCAATCCGCTGGTGTCAAACACCGCTTACGATTGGCAACTTCAATCTCTAGTATACTCAACCCTGTATCAGAGACACCCATACACCGAAGTCATGATGCCTTGGTGTGTCGTAGATTATCCAGTAATTAAGCAGTGGAATGGCACCCATGTTGAAACAAGTCCCGGCGTGTGGATATACGATCCGTCACCTGTAGGACCACCTGACCCCGACCCAGCAACTCCTGGAATCCAACCTACAACTGGCGAGAAAATGACGTGGGAGCTGCGGAGTGACATGACTTGGCACGACGGCACACCAGTTACGACCCAGGATGTCGAGTTCTGTCTCGACCTCTTAGTGAACCAGAACAACGAAAGATACATGGCCATCCAAACACTGATACACGATGTCAACGTCGTCAGCACATACGAATTTGAGGTATACTACAAGGGACAGTATTTGTGGGCTGACGCTGATATATCCACTGTGGCGCTTCTTGCTCCCTACCACGTGTGGAAGCCTTACATTGCCGGCGTTGACGAAATACTATGGACCCTTGACGACCGTAACCACAGGTTCTGGAGCGGATCTGACTGGGTAACTGCATATGGCTACACGGCACCAGTCATTGGCACAGCAAGCGGACCTGAACAGCTCACCCACCTCATAGGAAACGGACCGTTCATCTATCCGTATGGAGGCTGGACGCCTGGAGTGAGCATGCGACTAGTCAGATGGCCTGGTTGGCATTACACCCGCATACTCAGAGGAGACAATAACTTGGATGGACGTGTTGATATGATAGACCTGTGGGCTCCATTGTATGCTTATGGTGCGCAGCCTGGAATGCCTAGGTGGCTAGATAGAGCCGACATGGCATATCCATCTGCACTCATCGACGGTCGTGACATTGAAGTAGTCTACAACGACTGGGGCTACTACTGGTACCCCTATTCAACACTTCCACCGTAGACCTGCAGTAAGCAAATAATTGAAGACTCGTGAGCTGGCAGACATGCGCTAAGCCCTAACCTTTCCCTCTTTTTTATAACTAGTTCTTCTTGTTCAGCTCTGAATTGGTGATGGATGTTTCTTATAAACCAGAGCTATCCCTTCATTTTCTCCAGGATTAAGACTTCCATGGCGTGAGAACGCTTATGATACTTACGGGACTCCACCTGTCTGTCAATCCACTTTATACACTCAGTGGCACGCGCAAAAAAGAGTGTTATTAAAAACCCAATATAATTGAATCAAGAAAAGGGTTTTGAGAGACTTTGACGAAAATGGCTTTCAATTCGTCTCTCGTTGCTCTTTCTGAGAATGAGTTATTATCTCCCTTGAGTGTAAGCCATTGACCTTCGTCTTTTATACATCTATGGCAGATATTTCTATTACCAAAAACGACAATCAAATTTGTTAAATTACCTTCTGGAATGTTATAGTTAATAATAGCTGTTTGTCCGTTTTTCAGAGCCGGAAGCATGCTAGTTCCTTCTACAGTTGCAAATTCATACCCCTTAGCGTAGAAGTAGAAATGTCCAGTCACAACAACAGTTTGTGTCATAAAAAATATGAAGAAACCAATACAGATTGAATACTCTTTTACCATGTCCGTGTCGAGCGTTTTCCCCCTTCTCCAACTGAAAAATGGCGCTAACCTTTAATTGACTTGATTCCAACATGTTGAATGTCTCTAAATTCTTATTATTAGCAATGCAGACAATATGAGATTTCACTGCATATTCAAAAGCATGAAAGTCTCAACTAGATAGTTTAAAGGGAAGATGAAGGAGAAAAGAGTAAGGTATTGGTGTTTGCTTCATCTTGCTTGATATGTGAATTTCAATTAAAGCTTGTTTGTTCTCAAGGTGGTGGTGGAATAACTACCGAACCCTCTATAATATATGCATAAGTCATTGCAATATCGTGGATGTTTATGGTGAAGTCAAGCGTATATCCATAGTCCCCTGCGATTGACTCCTGTAGAGGTTCCTCTACAGTACACACAGCACGGAACGGTATTTCCATGCATGGGCTTGGATCGCATGGTGTTACTGCAAAAGTAGCTGTAACATCTTGTATGTCTGGAGACAGGTTTTCATAGTTGAACAAGAATGATTTTGTGCGGTGATCCCCTTTAACTTTGACAAAGTACACATCTTTGGCTCTTTCTACTTCAACAGGTGTTGTCACAGCATTGGCTTGAATGGTCATCAAACTGAGAAACAATAATGGCAGAGCGAGAGCAACAATTTTCCTCAGCATTGATCACCTCCTCTCTCTTCTCTTATCGGCTCTATATTCAAAGCTGTACTAATAATTTGAGGAGAAAAGTTCTATATGTTAAGAAATGTATGTACAAAGGAGAATTATCATGTCACTTGTACCTGAGTTTGAGTTGGGGTTATGGAACGCTTGGATACTTGTCATTTTCATGTTTTCCGTTGTTATTGGTTTGTCGTTTTTGATTATCAGATTATTCCTCAATGGCACTAAGAGTCAGGAAAGTTCCAAGAGACATAGTGCTACGCCTCAATATAGTGGACTCGAGAAAAAAATCAGTCATCTCTCCACTGTCACCCTAATCGCTACACTAGCTTATTCTGTTTTCTTGCCATTAAAACAAGGTACAGGCTGGTTTTATGCTGGGCTTCTTGTCTATTTGCTCGGTATGATTTTTGGTTTTATGGCAATGATCAACTTTGCTGTTGCTCCATTGGATAAGCCAGTCACTAGAGGCACTTACAGGTTTTCCAGAAATCCAATGTACTTCAGTATGTTCTTGATGTTCATTGGGATCGGTGTGGCTTGCTTTTCTTGGGTTTTTGTTCTTTTGGCAATGATTTGGCTAACTCTGGCAGACAGAGGGGTTGTTGCTGAAGAACGATTGTGTCTTGAAACGTACGGAGAAGCCTATAGAGAATACATGAATAGGACTCCAAGATGGATAGGGATACCGAAAACAGAGAAAAGAGACTAACACTCCTTCAGTTTTTATGACTTGTGGAAGAAACTAGCACATAAAAAGATTTAACTGATGTAGTGGAGATGTCCCCCGCAAACTCCCATTTTCTGATTGGAGTAGGATAGACGAGCTTAACTGAATTACAGATATTTTCTTATCGCTTCTATTATTCGTTCATTGTCTTTGTCATCCAGTCTTAGCGAGGCATCGAGTTTGGTCCATATGGGGTTGCCCCAGCAGGGATCTGTTTTGTATCTCGGCACGACATGCCAATGCAAGTGTGAAACCCAGTTTCCAAGCAGCTCATAGTTCATTTTGTCAGGCTTAAATGCCTTAACGATGGAGGAAGAAACCTTTAACATGTCTCGGTAGAACTGTATCTGATTTTCTTCTGAAAGGCTTTCTAGTGTGGTTTCGTGGCTATTGTAAACAACGATAGAATAACCTCTGTATGCTTGATTTTTCTCTAGAAAGGCTGTGGATACCAC
>Ga0209636_10001659_pt1 | contig 22517 bp, 29 predicted proteins | sample DeeMarSWOR152_54_FD_187464 | JGI IMG/M metagenome (GOLD analysis project Ga0209636, IMG submission 187464) | Marine sediment microbial communities from White Oak River estuary, North Carolina - WOR-1-52-54 (SPAdes) (version 2) | ecosystem: Environmental > Aquatic > Marine > Intertidal zone >...
GCTCGTTCTATATGGTTTTCGTCCAAAATGTCGCGCAAAATCTCAAATTTGTTTTTAGGATTTACAACCATGTAGTACTGGTTTATCTGTGTAAGGGCTATTTCGTCTTTGCTTACAAGTATTTTTTCGGGTTTTTTCATGTATCTATGGCATACATTCATTACTGACTGGTCTATTGTTGCTGAGAAGAGGCTTGTCTGCCTGTTTGCTGGCACTTTTGAGAGTATGTATTCTATGTCATCTATGAATCCCATGTCAAGCATTCTGTCAGCTTCGTCGAGAACAACAATCTTCACCGAAGCCAAATTCAGTGTTCCTCGTTTCAGATGGTCTATTATGCGACCTGGCGTGCCAACAACAATGTGGACGCCTCTTTCCAGTGCGTTGATTTGTCTTTGGATGGGTTCTCCGCCGTAAACTGGTAATACTTTCAACATTGAGTGTCTGCTGAATCTGCTTATGTGCTCTGCAACTTGTATGGCGAGTTCACGTGTTGGCGCTAAGACTAAGCCTTGAACACCGTTGATTTTTGGGTTTAGGCGTTCAACCATCGGAATTCCGAAAGCCGCAGTCTTGCCCGTTCCGGTCTTTGCTTGCCCAATAACATCTTTTCCTTCAAGTAATGGAATTATTGCTTGAGCCTGAATTGGGAAAAGATTGCTGAATCCAAGCTCTTCAATTCCTTTCATGACTTCTGGACTTAACGGCAAATCTTTGACGTATTGTATTTGCATATTTTTCATTTCTCCTGTCACAAAAATTTTGCATGCAGTTTTCAAAAGCCTTCAAAAGCTTCTTTAGTTCAAACATGAATCAATGTGACAACACCACTAAACAGCATCCCCATATAAAAAGGTTTAGCACGCGCTCGTAAATAGACTTTAGATTTTCATGGTGAGACTTCGATAAAAAATACTGCATTTGTGTTTCAACGTTTTAGCATACAGAGATTTTCGCGAAACCATACAGAAGTTCTTCTACGTGTAGCTGTACCCCTCGTCTACTTTTCTTTGCATTTCCTCAGCATATCTTTCAATGCCGTTTTGCCTGATGCTTTGATGCGCTGTTTTAAGTCCGTAACCCTCACGATAAGGAGCTAAGGGTTCACAAGTCTCTGCTTCACTGCATTCAGCGCAAGTGCGATAGCCCTTTTCCTTTGTACATGATCGTACTTTGCAGTTAGGATCTCCGCCGCCTTCAAGGCATCCCGGGCAGCCGCCGAACAACTTAACTAAACCGTCCATAACCTGATCGAATTCTTTGTAGTGTCTGAAGCTTGGTTCCCATTTGGCGAGTTCTGGCATGATTTTGTCGAAACCGTAAGTAGCAATGATGCCACGTAGATTGCCGACTGCAGTTTTTATTTTCCCTTGACGGATTCCGCAAGCATTACAATAGAGGCCACAGTAACCGACAAGAGAGGCTGAATCTGTTTCGGCCATGCATTCACACCTTCTTTACGTGTTATTCATTTGCGTTCTTGCCTTCTTCTTAGTGCTAAGTTGGTGTTAAAAGTTATGTCCTTCTGAGATCCTATAGGATCTCTTGAAGCGTGCCATGCTTTGCATGATCGGTTGAAGGCTATGATTTTGTAGCTGTAGTTGTGCTCTTGGAATAGCCGATCAGATGACTTCCGAAGCCGACACCCCAGAGCAGTACAGGATAAGCAATCATACGCTCCATTCCTCCCTTACATAGACCCAGATAAGTGCCGGAAATGAAGAGAACAAGCGCCACAAGTGACAGTGCACCCAATAGAACAGAGAAGTAGGAAAGAGGTGGTTTCTGCAGTTTGTATGACACGATAGCAGATAGCCCTCCAAATAAGAAAGTAATTAGAGAAGCGATGGTGTGTACTGTTCCAAAATTCTCCGGAAACAATCCCACCCCCATGGCACCGACACCCGTTAGGGTCCAAACGACGGAGAGAAGTCTCGAACCCAATTCCCGTTGAATGAAGTAGACAGCAATTACCGCAAATACACCAAGCAAGAACACCGATGAGTTGAAGATGAGAGAAGTAGTCCCAACGCCTAGGTCACTTATGTAATTCTCTGAGACACTGTAACACGGGTACAACGCTTCCGCAATGACCAAACCTAAAAGACACTGAACACTACCGACAAATAGAAGCGCCCCAGCCACCTTTCTGTCATCATATTTCATAATGCAAAGCAGTTGTTTCGCTCCCGCGCATAAGTATTTCGATTCTCAAAACTTGAAAATCTGCAAATGGCGCGCTTCGCGCTAGCCATGCATGCCTAACGTCGCTCGCTTTGCAAATTTTGGATGCAATCCAGATATTTTGTGACGTGAGACGCGAAATACATATTGCAATTCTAAAGAGTCCATTTGTTTTTTTAGAAAGAAAAAATTTTGGTTTCAGAATTTGATGACGACGACTATGACGACAAAAAAAAGAAAAAGAAACTTGGATTATGAATGAAGGGTAGATGTTAGCTCGTGAGCTTAATATCTTCTTCTTTGGGGTCTTCGACTAGAATAGCATTCTCGGCAGTACACTGGCCGATTTGGATCAGGCTTGAAGGGGACTTCACATTCCTGGCCACACTCGGCACAAACTGCCTTGTGCATCTCTCTACCAGCCATGCGCTATTTCAACTCCTATACTGTTCAATGCAAAAAACTCGTTCTTGCACGCATCCACTACATCATACATACATCCTATTAAACTTATGTCTAGCACAATATGAACACGCAATCTTGGTTTCAGAATTTGATGACGACGAGGAAGACAATGACTAGATCGGTGTACGAGTGAAATCGTTTACAATGTATGTTAGACCTGTGTAACATGCTGTCCATTTTTCATCATTTTCTCCGTTGATTTTGTATCTGCTTATTAGTTCTTGGGCAAGCTTCAAGGTGCTTACTTGAATGCTTATATAGGTGTACCTGTGCGCAAAAAAATAGACGGTTCAAAAGGAAGACGCAGAAATGAAACGACCTCTAGTGTACGAAGTGGACCTGACCAAAATTCAAGGGGACGGAAATATTTCCTGTCCTAATTGTGGAGTTACCATATCTCCTGAAGACGAAACAGAGGAGGTTTATCGCGTTCTAGAGACGAAAGTTAAAGGCGAAGACTTGGAAGAACTACTGATTCAATGCAACAAGTGTGGAAGCAAGATTCGCCTATCAGGTTTCACTATCCTTCAGATGGATAACCCTTAAACTGCACGCAAAAAAAGTGTTGATGCTAGTTAGTAGCAGCAGCCGCAAGAACTACGATGATATCTCGCTATATGAGCTTCTAATTTTTCTTCTTGCTTAGCGCGCGCATCTGCTTTTTTTCTTTCACCATTTAATTTTGAAAATAATGTCACAGCTTCCATTGCAATTATTGGTATTTTTGTCAGCAATTATTTTCCCTTGGAGATCAAATGCCTCAAGCCATGATTCAAATCTGGTTTTTGCTGCACATTGGTGAATGGCAGTAATCCCTGCTTTACTCACGTTCTTGTAAACATAACATTCCAATACTCGACCTAGGAATGTATTTCTGTCGAGGATTTTGAACTCATATTTGTGATCTTCAGGGAAAAGGAGATCGGCTGCAATTTCCATGATTGTCTTAAAATCTTTGATGTTTGTGATTTTCTCAAAACCAGTTTCTGCACGTAGTTGTTTTATCTCTGTTTTACCGAAGGATTTGGTCACTGTGAGGTTTAATTTAGTGGCATTATCGAATCCGAATTCTCCGATGGCTTTTAGGAACCATCTTCCATCATGTAGGAGCCAAAGATTACGGAGTATCTTTTCTCTTTGTTCGGTCGTAAGTCTCAATTTAGTTTTTTTCATATATTTTACCCCATTTCTTTGTCACAGTTTAATTTCTTCATATTGTGGCGCGCGCACACAATATCTTCTTGTCTTTCTCATAATTGTCCAACCAACTACTTCCTAAGTTTCTACTTTATAATCTAGTTTAGATGTTATAAACTTCAATTTTTTTTCTCTTGCTTAGAAAGTTATAAACTTCTTTCAACAATAGTTTCGGCAACATTGGTTTCAGAATTTGATGACGACGAGGAAGACGAATACTAAATCTAAAAAAGTGTAAAGCGTGTACGGCTCTATATTTAGACCCATATTTTGGGAAAACAAATCTTACAAATATACTTGGAACGATGTTTATTTCGGTTACTCCAAGCTTTCTCGTCAACAATTTCACGTTTACAAATCTTGCATTGCCGACCGTTTAGGGGTTTACGACCTGACTTTCTAATATGTACCAATTTCCATGGCATATTGTACAACTCTGTCACGATCATATTTCATTCGTGGGATTTTCAGTAGGAATAACTTCTACTTATAAATTTTTTCAAAAATGGATACCTCTTGGAATTTTCGCTGTTGTTGCTGTGCGAGTGGAAAGGTTTTTAGGTTGGATATGCCGTATGTCATATTGGAGTTGATCGTATGGAAGAAACGATTAGAGACCGTGTGGAAAAAGCACTTGAAGAATTGAGACCCCAACTGCAGGCTGACGGTGGAGACATAGAACTCTTGGGAATAGAGAATGGCATCGCTAAAGTGAGGATGAAGGGAGCATGCGCTGGCTGTCCAATGTCAACTATGACCCTTAAAATGGGAGTGGAACAGTATCTCAAGAAAAAAATACCTGAAATAGTTAGGGTTGATGCGTTTTAGTGGCTACCCTTAATGTTATCGGTTTTTCTTATCGTTTCGAAAATTTCTTAGGACTGCAAAGTGCGCAGGGCGGATTGGGTGAAAAAGCCACGAGAAACACAAACCCTGAGGCTGGGAAAGAGGTCTCTAAGGCTGAGGTCTATTGTCCTCGGATCAATAAAGCGGAAGGTTTCAGTGAAGTTTGGGAGATAGTCAAGGACACGGTTAAAGATTCTTTAGGCGAACATAGAGTAAGCATGATGCTTTTCTTAGACAGTTTGCCTCTTACCTTGGTGCGTATCATCCGTTAGGCACGAACAACATAGTCTTGAACAGAACCCTTGTAGAGATTGTCGAAGCCTCCACAAAGTCAAAACAACTTGTGAACGCTTTCGTCTACAGCATGTTAGTCCATGAGTATTTACACGCTCTAGGGCACGTCCCAGAGGCTGAGGTTCGTTCCCTAGTCTACAAAATCTCAAGAGAATGTTTTGGTGAGGATCACATAGTTACAAGGTTAGCTGAGGAGAGTCCGTGGGCGCTCTTGAAAGACATTCCGCTTAGAGAAATAGAAGCACCGAGCCGCGCCATGGAGATCGTAAAGGACTTTGAAAAACCGAACCAAAAGTACATAATATGAGATGCGAGCGCAATTTTCGAAAGAAAGTTACGTCATCATCTTAATGCGCGCATTCTTAACCGCATTTCGACATACCAGCAAACTTGAAATAAATAAAACTGAGTTAGATGTTAGCATGGTTACGGAAGAACAACTTGTTCAGATAACTGAATCCTCAATAGACGACATAATAACCGCTTTCAAAGTGACTCCATACTTCTTCTACACGGAAAACGATCTACATTGCTATCTTTACACTCAACTTCTCAACAAGTTGCTAATGGAAGGTTGCTTTTGCAAAACTGCAGACGGCAAGAATAGCGTTCTTCTTCACAAGGAATATCCAACTAAGGAACGCTATAGTAGAAAAGCATTGAAAGAAGGTTTAGAAAGAGGATCACGTGGACATTTTGATTTGTCCATCTGGAATCCTACAAAGACGGAGGAAAAACTGTTTCGAGTTAAGCGGTCAACAGAATTTAAGAGAGAACAACAAACCTTCATCGCTATAGAGTTTGATCTAGTCGAAGGAAATGACAATCTTGATCAAGCCTTACATCATTTGCAGTGGGACCTTCTAAAACTGAGAAGCAAAAAGAATGAGGTTGAGCATGGATACCTGTTAGTGTTTGTAAGAGACTGGGCGCGCGCGAAGTAGGATTGAGAAGAACTAAGAATCCTGTTATCTTGGAGATAGATGCTGATGCAGCTAGAAAGAACGGTGTGAGATTCTACAAGGCAACTGATAAAGTATACGCATGTGAAGCGATACTACCTAGGTGTATTAGAGTAGCTAACAGTCAAAAGATGAGTTGAGCAACTTTCGGTTTTGGCACGTGCAATCAAGATTTCTGTTCATGATTTTCAGTTAAGAACTCATAAGTATTCATTGGGTTTGAATGAGTATTGTGGTGAAAATGAAAAGTGAACAGGCTATTGCGTTGGTGGCTTTGATTTTAGGGATCGTCGGTGGCGCGCTTTTACTTAGGGATGGTATTCACGTTGTGTCAGAATTGTTCGAAGGAAATAGACACATTAATTTTGAGTCATTACTGCTTGTTGGGATAGGCGTCGTAGCGATAATTGCTAGTGCGATGCTTTGGACAGGACGTTACTTGGCGGCAGGAGTGGTAAACATGGTTCTAGGGATAATCACCGTTTTCTACGGAAGAGACGCTGAAGGCTTAATGATCCTAATCAGCGGCATCCTAGGTATCGTAGCACCGAAAATAAAGGACTAAAGCGTGCGCGCACACGATATCTTCTTGTCTTTCTCATAATTCTCCAACCAACTACTTTCTAAGTTTCTACTTTCTAATTGTGTTGAGATTTTATTAACTTCTAATTTTTTCGTTGGTTAGAAACTTATAAACTTAGAAAGATAGCATTAGCCCTCGTAATATAAGACTGCACCTTCTTTTTTGTAAGCGCGCGCTAAGATTTTTCTAATCGCATCCGCTGTTGTTGTAGGCGTCCAGTAGGTCTTTGATTTGTAGGGCTTCCTGTCTTGCTTCTTCCTGTGGATCGCTTCCTAGTGGAGAGCTTTCTAGGAAAGAGTCAGCCTCTTCGATAATCTCTTCGATGTCTATTGTTTTATTGTAGTACTCAAAACATGGAGAGCAGCTGGACAGTCTGTTCAATTTTGCCGCGATAAGTTGTGCCGCAAGCATTCTGGTTGCATCCTTGGCGTTTGCTCCAATCAATATCGAGAGAGCTTCTTCTTTAGTATAGTTGATGCTTCCGATTTCTATTTCATCTACGGGCCAGTCTTCTGGATGGTTCTTCCAGTATCCCTTACTGTGAGGGAAGCAAGGGTAAAGAATTTCTGTGGTCCAAGAGGCTTCGGCATAGATTGTTGTTTCATTTAGTTGTGCCCACACAATGACGATGTTTGTCAAGTTGTCTTCAGTATTGCATGGAACCGTGTAGGTGAGGTTGAAGACGTTAGATTCTCCTGCGTTAAGGTCTCCTTGCCAGCTGAAGCCAAGCATTTCATCTTCGACAACCACGTCAACTAGATCCGTGTCAGCTGTGTTGTTCACCGTTATTGTGTACTTTATCGCTTCGCCTCGATAGGCAAATTCAGGTCCGATCTTTTCAATATCAACTAGATGTTCAGCTATAGTCGTTATCGCTTGAGTAGATGCTGATGAATATGCTCCTTCTGAATCAGTGGCTTCGACGGAAACCGTATTGATCAGGGGATTAGAATCAGTTTCTAAGACTTCTCTGTGGAAGGTGTAGGTTACACCAGTCGTGTTGCCTTTTGCTATGAATGGAATCGTATCGCTTAGATTGAGCATAGTGTCAGTCACGTTGATATTGTGCAAGTCATAATCTGATGGGTTATACACTCTGATCTGATACGTAACTAGATCGCCAATGTAGGCAAAGCGATCAGCGCTCTTGAGCACTCCGACACCATGAAAACTTGGTTGCATTCCACCTGCGAAGACATATGCAAACGAAACAGCCACTAATGTGAGGATAACGACCGATACCGCAAGCTTTTTAGTGCTTATCATTTTTATCATCTTCCTTCTTTGGCACACAAGTATTTCAGCATTTGTTAAGATAAATTCTAGAAGAATCTTCTATGAAAATGAAAAAGGAAAAGATAGGGAGTTCAGGCTATTCGATTCCTCATGTGCACGTAAACAATTAGAGTTTTTTTCCGCAACTAGCACAGAAATTCGAATCCGGTGGAATTGATGCGCCACAGTTTGGACAAGTCAAAGATGCAACATCTTTCCGCTCTTCTCTCTTTTCAACTGTGGTCACCAACCCTTTTCCAAAACTTTTCGCAACATTCCAAGTCTTCCTAATACCCTTTCCAATGACTTCTCCAGTTTCTTCAGCCACCTTTTCAAGCTTGACAGGTTTCTCTTTCTTCTCAGCTTCAGACTCACTCAACTGACTCCACTCCGAATTACGAAAAATCAAAACTCATAACTAAGTGTTCTGAAGCAAGAATTCTTATTAAAAATACCAAAAGATGTACTCCGAACTACGAAGATTCCTATTAGTTTCTAAGTTTCTAGTTTCTAATTTTAATCTAATTTTAGAAATTCTATTTTTTCTTTTTGTTTAGAAGTTAGAAATTAGAAAATAGAAATCACGTTCTTCATAATCATCGTCATCAAAAAAAGATCTTTATAGTGAAAAATAGAAAAAACGCGGCACGTTTGTGGCGCTGCTCCTCATCGTTCAGAGATTTTCGCGAAAGAATACAGACAAATGGCATGTTCAACACATACATACACAGGAAAAAGAAAGTTCATAATCGTCATCATCTGAATAAAAGTCCTTTTTGAAGAAAAAAATCGTCATCTTCTTCATCTTAGTCACTACTCACTGTTTTTAGAAAAATCGGCACGCGCAGATTCCAGCACTGCCTATATGAACTGCAGGTTACCTTTCAGTCTCGTTGCTCTCTTCACTTTCTGGTTTAGGAGTCTTTGTAAGGCTTGTTCTATTCACTCGCCCCTCTCAAACAACAAGTAGTGATTGACATTGTATGCCATTGGTCCCGCGCCCATGCCAGCCGTTTGATAGGTGTGGAGACGCCAGCCATTATTTTGCCATTCCTCAATCGTCTTACCGACATCCTTGTGATGCTTAACTTCCACACATTCCCATTCTTTCAACCTAACATCACCTCCTCAACATATCTACTCTTTCTCTATCTTCAAGGATATTACTATTAGAGTGAGCACTTTAGAGTAAGACTTCTCATAATAGTTTGTGTGACGTTTGTAAGGCTTTTTGCTCTGGCGCGATCTATTTCTAGAACTTGTTGAAGCCAACTATTTCCTCAATAGGCTTTCTTTTTTTCGCCTTCGGTTTCTCAGCAGGATATCCAAAGGAGATAATTGCTACGACTTTCCATTTATCAGGAATGTTCAGCAGTTGCTTGACCTTATTTTCTCTGAAGTCTCCTATCCAACATGATCCTACTCCCATAGCCCAAGCAGCAATCACCATGTTCTGCAAGGCAATCGAAGTGCCAACAATCGACCACTTTCTGGTACCAATATGCCAGAGACCAGTGTAGGCGCATCCTACAACGGTGAACGCAGAATCTTTGATGTGCCTGTTGACCAAACCTTTAGAGAGTTCTTTCTTAATCTCATAGTCAGTTACAACAATGAAGTGCCACGGTTGTCTATTAACAGCTGACGGAGCTTGCCTACCTGCTTCAAGAATCTTATCCAACACATCTTTCGGAATTTCCTTCTGCTCGTAACGCCTGATGCTTCTTCGACCAAGGATAACATCAACTAGAGACATAAACATCATCAAAATATTCTGTTATCGGTTCTAGATAACTGCTCCCTACTTCATCTGTGAAGCCTTCTGCTCTGGCGCGCTCGTGAATTCACGCTTCGCCCGCGCGTTCATCTCCTCGTGAAGGACACTAAGGCGCCTATGACAATCATCAACCCTATCAGGACTAGGATTCCTGGCCAAAACCAATCGAGAAGCCACAGAATTGCAAGGCCAATAATAAAAACACCGAAGGATATGGCTCCCCACAAGCCTCCGCCAGACCCAGGTGGACCAAAACAAGCTTCTTTGCGTTCATACCTTGGTTCAGGCCCAGCTCTCTCCTTTGCACCCACAGCAGTTCCACACTTAGGACAGAATGTCGCATCCTCCTTCAACTCTGCGCCACATTTCTTACAAAAAGGCAACTATATTCCTCCATCATTCACGTTTCTTGTTTAACTCCCTAACAGTCTTGCGCTTTTTAAGTGTTTTCAAGTCTATTTCACCCGATTAGTATATCTATGTGCTTCTTAGAAACTTGTGAAGCCCTCTTTTTCTTCAGGCGCGCTTCGCGCGCTAACTGCTCACGCACTTAGCGCTACTCAGCTTTGTTAGAGTTGTTGTTGATGCTCACGCACTATCTTTTAAGTCGCTCAGGACGTTCAGGCATAGGGCGTTTTGGACATATAGGACATGCTTTCTCAAGAATGTAAGTTGGTTCTAAGACTGATTCCAATTCTTTCGCGACATCGTAAACGGTGCATTCTATCGCTGGATTAAACATACATTTCATTTTTACACCTGCAATAATTATCAAAGCATTTAGTTAATATAACCTGCGCGCGCTGACAAGAAAGTTTGAGAAGTGAGAATTGAAAGACGGTACGCATGTCAAACACACACCTATTTAGAAAGAAAAAATCTTGATTTCAGAATTTGATGACGACTACTATGACGACGAAAAACTCAAATCATGTTTGTAAATTGATGACGACGAGGAAGACTATGATGAGATATGTGCGTATAGTCTTAAATAATATCTTGTTGACAGGTGGTGCGTATATGGTTTAGGAGTTGCTTGGATTGAAGAGACGTAATCAATGGATCGTTTTAGCTTTAATCGCGATTGTAATTATTGCAGTGATCAGTGCAGTTTTGATCTTAATTTCTCTATTTTGGCCTCTCGGGCTCTATAAAGCAGAAGACACAAAGTCCTACAGTGGCATTGTGACAGTTGACAAGGTATACTTAGAAGTTGACAACTTCAACGGGCCTATCCAAGTATCGACTTGGGATAATGCTGAATACAAAATTGATCTAGCAATCGAAGCCAGAGGTTCCTCAGAAGAGAACGCCGAGGATAATCTAAATGACCTGAAAATCAATTTTGACAAAAGTATGGTTCAAGATCAGGAAAGACTCATTCTCAATTATGATGTTCCTTCCTTAATCAAATCGAAAATCTCCATAGAAGTGGATGCGGTTCTACCGACAGACGCTATGATAGAGCTTGACTTGCATTCCAGCAACGGTGACATTGATCTGACCGATGTAGAAGGCAGCACCTTGAGAATGGTGACGTCGAATGGTCGACTGGTCTTCAGCAATATCTATGCCGAGAGCATAACAGGCACAACCAGCAATGGACGCATCGAAGGAGACGTCGAAGCCACAGACACAGTTCTCACAACCAGCAATGGCAAAATAGACCTCACCATTCCTTGCACCGTCAGTGGGGAATACGATCTGAGCACCAGCAACGGAGACATAAAGCTCACAGTCTCTTCCTCCACTGAGGTTGGATACGACTTAGATCTGTCCACAAGCAACGGCGACATAGATATCAACCTTTCAGGCTTGAACTACAGTCTGGACCAGAAGACCAGCAAGAAAGCACAATCAGAGGGATTCAGCGGCAAGGCCGTGCAGATAATCATAGAAGCCAGCACTTCCAACGGCAACATCGACGTTTACACATCCTAAGGTCGACTTGAACGCATCCTCTAATCGTATTTCATGCGCGCGCACTTTTTTTCTTTAGTTCAGACAAAATTTGGGTGTGAGACACGAAAGCCATATTCGCGCGCGCGGAAGGTAATAGTTTGGACGATAAACAAGCAAGAGGAAGTTTCAGAATTCGTGAAGAAAGGTGTCGACGGCATAGCGAGTGATAAACCTGACATACTATAGTAAATAGAAGCACTAACGCGGGCGTATTTCTATTCATCTATACATTCGGCGAGTAATTTCTCCAATTCTTTCCTTCTGACATCTTCGACACTGTCTAAGCGGTACAAGAGCACAACAAGTATCGCTCCTTCGATCAAAAGAAGGACACTTAAAGCCCCGAAGAGATCCATCATATTCTCGCCTATAGAAAACATATCGCGCATTTTAATATAGACGTTGTTTCACAACCTGTCACACATCAAAAATCGATATGTTTGCATGCGCGCACACTACTCATGCGTACTTGTGATCGTCTTCATTATTTCTTTCCTATTTCCTAGAAAATTCTTGTATTCGGTGAAATTCTTTATCGCCCTCAAGAAGATAATTCTCAGCTTTTTATCTACGCTATAGACTATATGCAACTTCTCTTTCTTTGCCCTGAAGATTAGATTTCCTCCAATATTCTTCTCGAACTTGTGTAGTTCATGGAATTCTAAGTGAGAGCATTTAAGAACATCATTTATGATGGAAGTGACTTTTTCTTCATCTTTTAGATCTCTGACAAAACGTTTAGAAATAGCAAGACTTCTAATAGAAGGCCTAACCGTCATGAAGTGACTACTGCAATTAATGCAGAAGTCTTTTCTTTCGGTACACGGATTACCTATGTTTATGTTGTGGGCATGCATATGACTGAACCTGCGATTGTACACAGAAAAGGAGTAGCGTTGGTGGTTTAATTAGGTTAGCTAGCAGCAGCCACCGCAACTACCGCACGAACTACGATGTTCTTCTGCTACGTGGGCATACAACTCTTCTGCGTTCTTGAACTTTTTGCCACAACATTCATATTCTTTTTTGGATATGGCACTCACAAAGACAATATGACGCATGTCATACCAATAAACCTTTTGCGTGTAACATACCGGCAACATTGAAATACGACCAATTCGATATTATTTTCATAATCGGGCCGGTCTAAATCAAGGATGTGAATGAATGACAGTTCAGAAAGAACAGAAAACAAAAATCTCAGCAAAAACTCAAGCTTATGCGAAAAACTCTGCAAAAAACAAGTATTCTATGGGACGAATGGTGGCGCGGGGTGCGGGATTTGAACCCGCGCGGCCCAAAGGACCACAGGCTTAGCAGGCTTAGGCTTTCTTTTCTGCCCCCTACCAGACTAGGGCAACCCCGCCCTCCAAATATTTTTTGGAAGCGAGTATCCTAAAAAACTTCCTATCCATGGACATGGTCGCAACTGGTGACATAAATGGTGAAAGTGAGAACAGGGGAATTAGCAACACCTCTGTAAACTGACGTCGATGAGCCTCATATTTGGATCCTAATAGAGGAGGTATGTTGAAAACAGTATTTTTTCCAAAACCGCTTAGCACCACAATAATCCCTTCCAACTTTTTGTGTTTGCGTCACAAACTAGGTTGAGACCACATGTAGCCACTGCATCTTATCCTTAGAGAAAAAAATTGCAGGTGACACCTTTAACTCACGCGCACCCTTTATAAAACATCTGATACCATAATTCTGAACAATGGGCCGGTCGTCTAGCATGGTTAGGACGCAGCCCTTACGAGGCTGAGGTCGCAGGTTCAAGTCCTGCTCGGCCCACCATTTTCACTTAACCTTTATATCCAACTAGGGAAAACTGTTAGAAGGTTAACGCTAAAAAAGTTCGACAGCCAATTTATGATTGGAGACTCTGGGAACACATGAAAAGAAGAAAAAGCGGTTCCGTCATGCGTGTGATAGAAAAACTTGCCGAATCAAAATTCAGCGGCATCGCAATTCAGAAACTGGAACAACTTGCAGCCAAGATGGGAGTAGACGAAAAAGAAATCTTTCAACTTTACGTAAAAACAAAAAACGGCACCTCTATAGAAAAATATGCATCCACACCCTACAGCGAGAGAATACTGCTGCTACCCCAGTGTCTACGCTCCAGAGAATGCCCTGCAGAATTAGGAGAATACGGATACGAATGCAAAGAATGCGGAAAATGCAACCTAAAAAACATAATCCACCAAACAAAAACTCTAGGATACAAAGGCACATTCATCCTACCCGGCGGCAGCATAGCCAAAAAAATCCTCCTCGAAGTAAAACCCAAAGCTTGTCTCGGCGTCGCTTGTTTCAAAGAACTCGTCCTCGGAAGCTTTCTCTGCGAAAAACTAGGAGTCATAGGCCAAGGAGTCGCCCTACTTCGAGACGGTTGCGTTAACACCCTCGTAGACTGGAAAACACTAAACGACACACTACACCTACATTAAACGTGAGTTACCAGTCAAAGAAACGGTCTGTCGATAAGTTGCCGAATTTTCCTTGGCGAAAACGGAACAAGGACAGCATCGGGAAGAAAACGCCCAAGCTTTGATATGAGCCCCACAGCGTCGGTTCCCAATTTGCAAAGAATGACCTGTTCAAGCATCCCTAAGGATTCTATTCTGATGACGTCGCGAAAGTGCTTCGACATCTTTACAGCACCTTCAACATCGGAGAAAAATGCGCCCAAGACAACCAACCGATCGAAACTAGAGCGAATCCAGCTGGTGATTTGAGAAAGCTGGGCTTCCGACAGTTCAGCTTCAATCCAAGTTTCTTGGACACCAACATCCTGTGTAACCTTGACTTTAAGTGGCAAATTGTCACATAAACAAAAAAGCTCAACCAGCCTTTGAAGCGGAAGCTTTTTCCCGTCAGCTAACTGAGCCTGCAACCTCTCCAATGGAAGAACAGCATCATAGGTTTCCGGAGAAAAAACGCCTATGTCCACATAAAGCTCCTTTTTGCTTTTTCCAGAAAAAACAACCCTCCCCCGGACAACAGAAAACTTTTTGAGGTTATCCAGAGAACCCGGCGCCAATCCAATTTCTCGATCAAGGAAATGCAACGCTGCAATTTCATCTTCGCCGGAAACTTCTATCTGAACCCATCCGCGATTCGTTTCGCCCACAATCCTCAACCCGACTTTAAGCCCTTTACACAAGGAAGAAAAAACAGGTTCAAAGGCTTCGGGAGAAAAAGAACTGTAAACCTTTTCAAGCAACGTGACTGTCGGCATCGAAATCTCCTATCAAAGATGAAAACTCTTCGTGCAGTTGTTTCACCCTTACAACCGAAGAATGGTTCGCTCCCAATTCCCTCGAAAGCTTTTTGATGGTTCGCTCAACCGGCACCCTTCGCAGTCCTTCAATCAACTTGTCGGCGTAAGTCACAATTTTCTCTTCTAAATTGTTTGGAAGATAGCTTTTAATTGGCCAACCAAGTTTTTTGGCTTCGTCAAGGGTTATGCCACCGCCAGCGTGACGTTCAATAATGGACACAACAGATTCCGGTAAGTTCAAGGACCTAGCGATTTCCGCACCCCTAACTACATGGTCAACTCCATGCGTTTTTGAGCGCCCAATGTCATGTAGAAGAGCGCCCACTTCAACAAGCTTGATGTCGACGTTTAACCCCTTCTTCTTACAGGCTTCAGCAATTTGCACCGCAAGGGCTGCAACCCCTTTACAATGGGCTATAACCTTGCTGGAACATCCGCTTTGAGAAAGAAGATTCAGCGCCATCTTGGGGGACGGCAGTTCCTCACTCACTTAGTTCCTTCCTCAACTGCTCAACCTTTTTGGTTAAGGCGCTAACAATTTTGCCATTCTCAAAGTGCATCAACAGTTTGTTGCATGTGGGACACCGAAAAACAAGTTCCATAGCATCTTCGAAGGGAATTCGCTTACACCCTATTGTATAGCAGTAATAAAAGTCGTGGTTTTTCTCGTACCTAAGCCTACTTTCCAGTTTTTCGAGAACGCGACGCTTTTGGTTCAAAATGAACCCTTCAAGTTGGTCTAGTTGAAGCCTCCAGTGGAAAATGAACCACCCTGTGTTTTTGTCGCGAGACCTCCTTAAGCCCACAAGAGAGTGGTCGTAGAGTTTGTAGAGAATTTTGCGAACGTAGTTGAGTCGTATTCCAGTTTGGGTTGCGATCTGATCATCTGTGGTTTCACCGATTTCTTTGAGGGCATCGATAATTCTAACAGCCTCTTCACTACCAAAGGCTTCAGCAACCTTTTCCAACGTTTCATCATCCACGAAGGATAACATAGAAACGCCTCTGCTCACACACTTTAATAAATATATGGAAAACAAAACTTAAATCTCTTACCAAATTAAGCTTGCCAGCTAAGTTTTAGCCACTTTCTTTCCTCTCACCTGAGGAATTATCTTTGTTTTCGCGCCCTCAAACTCCTTTGACAGTTCTCGACCCTCAAAAAATCGATCGAGAAAAACAGCCAAACTTGAACATTCCGAATGAGGTTGATTCCCAACGGCAACATTGAAATCTGAAACTGTTTTGGAGAAGAATTCTGATGGAACTTTTCGACTGCCAACTATCACTAACAAATCTTTTCCCGCAGCCTTAATCCTTTGTAGGACGTCGCTTGTTTGAATGTTTTCTCCGTAGGCGGTGAGATGAACCACGAGACCATCTTTCGCTTTCCATTCTTTGACAATAGGTCTCCAAGGTGTTCCCATTTCAAAGTGGAAGGAACCGCCCCACTGTTTTGTCACCTTTTCAACCGTTGCTTTGACTTTTTCGTCTTTAACATCTGCCAAAATGAAGCCGGAGGCGCCTAGTGCTCTGGCAGTCAAGGCGACATGGGACGTGAGCCTCTTGTCTCTGTCTCGATGGCCCCATCTTAAAACAACAACCTTCGGCAATTTTGCCTCTGTCTCCCTAGCTTTTCTAGCCTGAGGTGTTGAAGATCCCGCCAAGTTGTTCTACACGCCCCTTGACCTTGTCTGCAAACCAAGGAACCGATTCAAAAATGACTTTCATGCTGTCATCTTTGTATTCCACGTCGTGTACGTCGGCGTGACCGAAAAGCCATGAAACGAAGGACATGGTTTTGTCTGTTATTGGAAGAGAAAATGACGCTTGAACGTAGCCTTCAAAGTGTCCGGTAATCTCCTGTTTAAGCAAACTTATATTGGTTCCATGTAAGGCGGAGATGGGAACCGGGTTTGGCGCAGCATCCTTCAAAACCTCAGCCTTACGTTGCGTTTCATCTTCTTGCAACAAATCGATTTTGTTGAGTGCGGTTACGATGGGTATTCCTGTTGCACCTATTTTTTGAATAGTGTCAAGACAGCAAGAGAGTTTTCTTTCAATGTCTTCGTCGGGTTCGCTTACATCAACAACTAGGATAATCAAATCTGAGAAGATGGTTTCTTCAAGGGTGGAGCGAAAGGCTTGGATGAGCGTTAAGGGCAAACGGTCGATAAAACCAACCGTGTCCGTTAGCAACACATTTCTTTTAGAAAGACGCACCGCTCTGGTTGTTGTGGAAAGAGTGGTGAAGAGGCTTGAATCTACTGGAACCATCTCTTCCACGAGCATATTAAACAATGAACTTTTTCCCGCGTTTGTGTATCCAGCCAAGGAAATTGAAGAGAATCCTAGTTCGGCTCTCCGAATGCGATGTAAACGTCGCTTCTCTTGTTTCTTTTTCAGTTTGTCTTTAATTGAATGAACCCGCCGTTTCACGGTTTCATAGTAAAGGTCCACTTCATACTTTCCAAGCCCCATAAAACCTGGTTGTTCTTCCATCCTCGCCAATCGTACCCTCTCTTTTGCATGAGACAACTCGTATCGCAGTCTGGCTAACTGAATCTGGAGATTTGCTTCGTAAGTTGAAGCTCGTCTAGCAAAGATTTCGAGGATAAGTTGAAAACGGTCAATTGCCTCTACACCTGTTGCTTTGGCCAAGTTATAGGCTTGAACGGGGGTTAGTTCGTTGTCGAAGATGGTTTTCTCGACACCGTTTTTTCTAACCAACTCGGCGAGTTCCTTTGTTTTTCCGCTTCCAATTTGGTAACGGGAATCTCGATTTCTGACTTGTTCAAGGAAACCTACAATTGTGTATCCGGCTGCCTCGGCGAGACTTTGGAGTTCATCTAAACTGGAACGCTCGGAGGGAAGTCGCCGTTGAACTATTATTGCTTTCGTTCTTTGGTTGCCCCCGTTTTCCTCTCTTTTAGGTGAACTACCTCCCCCAAGGTGATTTCACGGGGCTGAGACAAAAGTGCTGATGGAGCCTTAGGTTCTGAGGGAGGAACAAGCAGCTTTATCTTAAGTGCGTGTTCCAGCTTTTCCGCAAGCGTAAGATTAGGAGTCATTTTGCCGCTTTCAATTTTCCGAAGAACCGAAACTTTTTCTCCGATTTTTCTACCCAAATCCTCATGACTGAGTTCCAACCCTTCTCTCGCTCGCCTTACTCGTAAGCCAAAGTCGCCCACAAGCTCCAAGGCTTCAGTCACCGTCGGACGCTGCTTTTTTCTAAGGATAGAAAGCTTCGGCTGAGGCTTCGTAATCTTTTTTGCGCGGCGTTGAGGCTTGGCTTCCCAGTAACCAGAGCCCAGTTTGGCACATTCACTGCAGACGACCATCTTGGCTCCTTCAATTATTGTTCTGTAGGGTTTACCGAGTATCTGACGACCACAGACCTCGCAATTCACGAAAAGCCATCACCTAAACTATATTATCACAAGTCTATTCCTTATACTTTTTGAGTAACCATAAGTTATATGGTGGAACCTCACATATTAATCGAAACGGAGGGAAATTTATGAAAGCCTTGAGAAAGAAGAATATTAAAAAGAAGAAAAAACATCAGGAGAAAATAGGAAAATAGCCGAAATAGTTTCAGTGCATTCACACTAACAATGCGTGCGCTATTTAGTCCGTAAAAATTACCTCGTAAATCTCGCTTATGAAATTGAACAAATCTCGCATAACAGACTCCATAAATTCAATTAACGAAGGCAAACTAAACGAATCTCCATACATCTCTCCTTCTTTTTGGTGTCGAGCCAACGGTAGAATCCTTGTGCCGGAGACTGGATTGACCATTATATTTAATGGTCTCAAAAGAACCTTTCCATAATGAGCTATTTTGTCTCTATCACTTAGATTAGAAGGATGAGCTTTAGTTTTTGATTTTATTATGTCATAGAATTTTCTGTTCTTACCCATGAGATTAAGAATCTTCTGTGCCTTTTTGTCCCTGAGAGAAAGTTCTTCTAATTTTCTTTTGAGAGCCTCTATCTTCATTGTATAAAATCCAAAATAGTACGATATAGAGACTACAAAATGGTCAAGGCAAGCTCTGCATTGAAGAATGAATGCCTCATATTCAAAATGTAGCTTTTTGAGTGTTATGCCTACAGTTATCGGCCAATTAATACCTATCTCTTCAGCTACCCCAAGTACACGATTAGTATATTCGTCAACAAGCTTTTGGAGATATTTAGCATTAGTTAAATGGTAGTTAACCGCACAAAATTTCTCATGAACTTGGTCGTTGATTTGGTTGAAGAATAACTCGGGCTGATTGTAACTGGACCTACTTTTAATCTCATTGAAGGGACCTAATTTTTTTGTAAATGATTCCCAAGATTTCAGGAAAAGTAATTCATATTCGGGAGGAATCTTAACGTCAAATTCGCTAACAAATTCATTCATTAGATTGCGCATCTTGGGATTTTTCATCTTTTCCATAGTTTTCTTGGCGCGCTCTTCGCCATTTTCTTGTTTTGAGTTCATAAGGAAAAAACATCAATTAAAGAATTTAAAGTGCGCGCTTATTTGAAACCTATATAAACCAGTTAATTGTGATTTTCTTAAAGCTATTCCTTTATACTTATCGAATTTGATGGTGAAATCATGGGTGATAAGTCTAACGCTCTCCAGAAAATAAGGAGCATAGCTGATTATCAGTTTGGAGGAGGAGTGGGAAGAAAACTTTTTCCAAGTGAAGTTAGAATCGTTTACTCCAAGAGAACCGGGAGAATACGCCACATATACTTAGGAGAAAAAATGTTAGCCACCTTACGACCCACCGACGGCCTTTTTTCCCTAACAATTACAGGAGCCAAGCGAATAATGGAGCACGTAAAACCCCAAAGGTTATGGGTTAGAATTCAGGAAGAAGCCGAACCCTTTGTTGCCAAAGGAAAGAGCGCCTTTGCTAAGCACGTGATCGACGCCGATGAAGAAATAAGGCCTCAAGAAGAAGTGATTGTTGTAAACAAGAAGGGTGAGGTTTCGGCTGTGGGAAGAGCTATGCTTTCTGGAAAGGAAATGAAGACGCTTAGGAGGGGAGTGGCGGTGCGAGTGCGGAGGGGTGTAGCGGAAGAAAGTTAAGAAGGTACAATAGAATTAGTGTAGAAGGGAGGAAATTGAATTGCGGAGAAGAGTAAGTCCAAGGGAAGCGAAAAGGATGATGCAGCGTATGGGCATGAGCATGGGAGAAATGCCTGACGTTCAGGAGGTTGTTTTCAAAACTAGCGAGAAAGAAATCGTTGTTGAGAATCCTCAGGTGGCGGTACTTGATCTTCATGGACAAAAAATTTTCCAAGTGACTGGAGAAAGAATCACGGAAAGGGCGGTTGAAAAGGAGGTAGCGGAGATAGCTATTCCCGAAGAGGATGTGAGGCTTGTTGCAGATCAGACTGGAAAAAGCATGGAAGAGGCGAAGAGAGCTCTAGAAGAGAGTGAAGGTGATCTCGCTAAGGCGATACTTCTTCTTCAGACGAAAGGTTGACTAGTACTGGATGCCCCGTGTTGTCGGTATTTCTTTCGGGTGTTTTACGTCTTTCACTTCGTTGACAAAGTCAGCTCTTTCTATGAGTTCTTTTGAGGCGTATCTTCCAGTTAAAACGACATCAGTTTTCTTCGGAATCTTATTCAAGAAGTCTAACACTTCTTCAAGTTCCAACAGGTTACAGTGGAGAGCCAAGTTTATTTCATCCAATATCAGCAGATGAGGTTTCTTCTCTTTAACAACTTTCTTGGCGAACTTTAAGCCCTCTTTTGCGAGTTTCTTGTCTTCTTCGCCCAGATTGCCTAGTCCAATCCAGCCCTTTCTGCCGAACTGGTAGATCTCATAGTAGGGCTGAAGTTTTTTCCTTATCTTGTATTCGCCGGTATTCTTCCACCATTTCAAAAACTGAATTATGACTACTTTGTGGCCGTGGCCCACAGACCGTAAGGCTAAGCCTAAAGCGTTTGTTGTTTTTCCTCCCCCTGTTCCAGTATATAAGTAAACGTATCCCAAGTTCTTTATCTCCGCATTCAATGTTAAACTTCTATAGAATAGCTTCTGTTAAAATATTTTGAGTTTCCACTTATTTATCCCAGTCAGCAGTATATTCTTGTATTTGTCCATTATGCATAACGGCTATAATATGTGTCCCAATTACTCATTATTCGGATTTTTACATAATGTTTTTATATAGTCATGTTAACGTATGAGATGAATACATCTGAAAGTGGATATATTTGTATATGTGTACAACAGAAAAAGCATAGAACAAGAATGCAAGAGAAATGCAAAATGTTGGGTGAACTCGCACTTGTTGCATGGCTTTGTCTAGTTGCGTACCTTATCTGGTTTTTGGCTTTCGCAAAAGACTATGCACCCCTTACCGGCAGAGAAACCACATTACTCTGGAAGCTGCACAAAAGACAAAACCACTGTTCTTCCATGAAATTTGAAAAAATCAGACATAAGAACAAGGTAGTGGGATTTAGATGTGCTTGCGGCTACGAATACATGTCAAAACGTTTTATCACGCAACGCAACCTACGAGCACGAGCATTAAAAGTATTAGGAAAGAATGCAAGCACTTCTCAAGAAGATCCAGCCTATTTAGAAAGGTATGAGTAATACATAGGCATGATTTTGTGCGTGACCTTTAACGGCTTTCGCATCTACAGCCGCAAACGTAACCCATTATCTTCTCCAATTAGTCTAAGCTTATTGACGCAAAGTTAGAATTGTTTGAGTACGTCTTGTTTTTCCATGATGTAGCCGCAGTAATGGCATCTTAGGCGCAGGGGCTCTTCGCTGTCCACGTAAAAGGTGGGTTGCACTGGCTCTTTACTGTTTGAAATGCACGCGGGATTTGCGCACTTCACTATTCCACGTAGAATATTAGGCAGCTTGACTCGCTGCTTCTCCGCAACTTTATAGTTTCTAATGATGTTGATGGTGGCGTGGGGAGCCAATAACGCTATTTTATCCACTTCTTCGGATTTCAGTTCTCTCCCTTCAATTTTAACCATGTCTTTCACGCTTAGCGTTTTGCTGGGAACGTTCATGGCGACTGTTACAACCTCGTTCACGCGACCTGTGATTCCTAAAATTTTTATTACATCTAACGCGTGGCCGCCTGTGATGTGGTCTATTACGGTGCCGTCTCTGATTTTTGACACGCGTAAGGTTTTTTTGGTCACGTTAACCATTCCCCTGAATTCTGTATAGACGTTACTGAGTAAAGAGTTTATTTATGAGTTGTTAAAGCTTGTCTGGTGTCGTTGTTGGAATTTAAGGGATGCGACATTATATCGATTAAGGATTTTACCCGGGAAGAAATCGATTACATCTTGAAAATTGCGGGTGCCATGGAGCCCATCGCCAAAAGCGGCTCAGACATGCTTCACAGCAAAACCTTAGCAACCCTCTTCTTTGAACCCAGCACAAGAACCCGCCTAAGCTTCGAGGCTGCCATGCACAAACTTGGAGGAACCGCCATTGGTTTCGCTGAGCCGGAAATCGCCTCGATAAAAAAGGGGGAGAACTTGGCGGATACCGTTCGGGTTGTTGAAAACTATGCGGATGTTATTGCGTTAAGGCATCCGTTGGAGGGGGCAGCTAGACTTGCTGCTGAATTTGCTCAGGTACCGGTTATTAACGCTGGTTCTGGAGCCGAGGAGCATCCAACGCAG
>Ga0209636_10001660_pt1 | contig 22513 bp, 11 predicted proteins | sample DeeMarSWOR152_54_FD_187464 | JGI IMG/M metagenome (GOLD analysis project Ga0209636, IMG submission 187464) | Marine sediment microbial communities from White Oak River estuary, North Carolina - WOR-1-52-54 (SPAdes) (version 2) | ecosystem: Environmental > Aquatic > Marine > Intertidal zone >...
GAAGAATGTCCTTTCCATCCAGGTATTCTCTAAGGTCTTTGGATGTTCGTCGTCAAATGAATTTGGACAAAAGCGGATTTAAAATTAAAATGTAGTCACTAAAAAAACGTCCCTTTATTTACCCGCTACTTCCCAGGGGAGGATTCCTTCATCAATACCATCTGTATCTATTACTTTATTATTTGGAGGGGGATTTTTGACAAAACTGCATATAAGTTTAGCAATAATTCAAATAAACTCTGACAAAGTATAAATAATTGATTTACATGATTAATCTTTAAAAACGTTTACAAACAATCATGTCGTGTCTGCTGATCTGATAGCAAACGTTTACAAAAAGTTTTGTACGAATTTACCATTCTGCAACAAGCGTTTATATTCGTTTTTAACCATTTATAAACGCTTTTGTACACCTAATAGTCGAATAATTACCTCAGTTGAAATGCACATAAACATTTTTACGCAGGTAAACGTTTATACTCAGGTATTATACGTTATATCAACTTTGCGAGACAAAAAATGAGACAGATCACCTTTATTTAAGTGGAAGATATTTATATCTAAGAGGTTGGCATTCTGGGCTTGCGGTTACATTCCGACTATAACCTTAAAAAGTCTATGTCACATATTTGAATTCAATTAATATACTCATAATACAAATTCCGGCGCAATTGAGTATTTAATTCCAGAGTAAGCTGAGCATATGATTCCGGAAATACCTGATGGTCTGAAACCGGAACATAAGCATCACATTTTTAACTAAATCTGATTTTATGATTTACCTTTAACCAGACTGCTTATTTTACATTTGGCAAAGAGTGCTTAATTACCCCGATATTTGCACTCTTGTCAATAATGAGATAGCCACTCCATTAAATTATCTGAATATTTAAGGATTGAAATTTTGTAATAATTAACCTCTCAGGAACGAAGCAATTCATCCCATCCTGTTTCACGGATCTTGTTGCCAATTTCACGGAAACACTTAACATCTTCAGGGTGAATATCACCTTCTGGTAATGGTCCGGTATTAAGGAGAAGGTTTGCAGGATATTGAGAAGCATGCTTCAGCATTTCAACAATATCATCTGCTGTCTTATGCTTTCCATCATCCTCTTTAATATATCCCCAACCGCGTGGCTGCATGGTATCGCAGATTTCGAGAGGTTTATCAGGTTTTTCATCCGAATTGAATAGACGTTCGGGAGAAAGGAAATCTTCAGTACCCAGCAAACCCTGCTTATAGGATACCAGCGTGTGTGGATGCATTGAATGGATCATATCATAAAGTTCCTGGCACTGAAATTTTAACCAATCGCCCGATTTTGGAGTAGAAATTCCATCCAGCCATATACCGGAGACATTGGGAAATAAGGTAAGCAGTTCCCTGATCTGGTTTGATACAAACTCAATATAAATATTCAGATCATGTTCATTTCCGTATTTATAAGCAGGATCAGGCGGATCATATTCGGGCCTGGCCCTTCCTCCCCATTTATCATTATTCGGGGCATGCGGATGCTTCCAGTCACGCCCGTGTGAATAATAGAAAAACAATCCAAGCCCTTTTTGCTCGCATTGCGTATATAACTCGGACACTAAATCCCGGTTTGCAGGTGAATTTGTACTTTTGAAATCACTGTATTGTGTATCCCACAGGCAAAATGAATCATGATGCCGTGTGGTAATATTGATGTATTTCATCCCGGCCTCCAGTGCCAGGTCGGTAATAAATGAGGCATCAAATTTACCTGCTGTAAAAATATCTTTCAGTTTTGCATATTCAGCCACCGGGATTTTCTCCCTGTACTGAACCCATTCATGACGGCCCAGCAAAGAATATAAACCATAGTGTATGAACATCCCGAATCGCGCATTTCGGAACCATTCCAGGGTGGTTCCACGCGGATCCCGGGCAAATGAACTAGCCCGGTCTTTCATAAATGCAGGCACATCTTTTTTAGCAGACAGGCAACCCGGGATAAATGTTAGTCCCAGGCTGGCCAGGGCAGTGTGATGGATAAAATTTCTTCTTTTCATAAAATATTTAATTAATCCAGATGATACACCTCCTTCAATTTCACCCAGAATGCCTCTTACTTCCTTGTTTCAATGGGTTCCATCAATGGTTTTACCACATCCCGCCATGCCTGAGTGACCGAATCAGTTGCCATCTTTTCCGTATCTTTTTTAAAATTATCCCTGGTATATTTAAAATAGGCATAAAGATAATCATCCTTAGAATAAATTGAATAATTCCTGATATTGCATGCTTTGATCATTTCATTTCCATTTAGCTCCAGATCTTATTTTAAGTGATAAAAAATACAGATTTTCATTCTGACCTTCAGTTACTTCTAGATTTTGGTATGGATACCAGTATCTTAGCGCATGGGATTTATATTGTAAGATATTATACCTGATAATAATTAAAAGGTTATCAATGGAAAAGGCGGTAAGTTAAACAGGATTAATACCCGGGATTCTGATATTGTTTATTCATCATTAGAAAATGATTTTATGGTTGATATGATTAGTCTGATTTAAAATAACAGTTTTCTTTTATATCCTAATTTTATCTTTAATTTTGATATTATCATTGAAATAATCCATTCCAATAGAGATTTTGAAAAAATTTAAATTTAAAAGAATCTCTACAGTATGATGTCAGAAGAAAAACAAATAATATTAAAATTCAAAGGAGGAGATGCAGCTGCGTTTGATATAATATATCATAAGTACAGTAAAAAGTTATATAATTTTGCCTATGGATTACTTAAAGATATCGATGCTGCTGGTGAAATAGTACAGGAAGTGTTTGTTAATCTGTGGGAAAAGCGGGAGCAGGTAGATACAACATTTAACTTTGAAAATTATATTTTTACAATTACCTTCAATTCTATTCGTAAATTCTTCAGGAAGAGATCGATGGAAAACAAAGTTAAAAACTTCCTGCTTAAAAATTCTCCCGAAGTCATAGAAAATACCGATGGTTCCATAATCTATAATGAATTGCTTGAATTAGCAAATGAAACTATCGAAAAACTGCCCCCGAAAAGAAAAATTGTTTATAAGCTCAGCAGGCATGAAGGTATTAAAATAAAGGAAATTGCAAGCAGGTTAAACATTTCTACCCGGACTGCCGAAAACCATCTGGCCAAAGCATTGAAATTTCTGAAAGAAGAAATGGAAGGTATTTCTCTATATGCTTTAGTGTTTTATTATCTTTTTATAGGCTAAGATTGTATTTATGAGTGAATGAAGTACAAGAATAAATAATATGTGAATACTGGATTATTTTAGTGAGATTTTCTTTAAACAATTTTTTACTACTCATTACTTTATCAAAGTGGAAGAAATAAAAGGATTTTGTAGAAATAAGCAAGATCGTCCTGAAAAGCTGGAACAAACTTTATTTATGGCGAATAAAGGTTTTAGGTTACTTTACTTAAATTCATAAATTATTTATTACGCTTTTATTAAAGTTATTATATACAGTAATTTATTAATCAGATATCATCCAACAATACGCCAGGAACCAAAGTTTTAATTAGAACTCATTTCAACGAAAAACAAATACATATTTGCAGTTAGTATTTAGATTACTTTTTGGACCTTAGGCTAAATCAAGAAGGATTAAAATTTTGGTTCTGGAGTTAGATTTGAATATTCCAAAATCACCAGATTTTTGGCTTTTATTAATTATGCTATATAATAATTTCAATTAATGAATTCAAAAAATAGCAAAGAACCTCAATACAGTATCCTGAAAAAATACTTTGAGGACACGGCGTCTGATGAAGAAAAAAATCTTGTAAATGAATGGTTAAATAATCCGGAAAACGCTTTAAGATTTGAAAGTCACCTCAGACTTTTATGGAAGGAAATGGATCCTGATGCTAATGAACCTTCCATTGACCTGAATACATTATTGGATAAGGTTCATCATATCATTAATCTTGCCAGGGAAAAAGAAAAAATCAAGTTACTACAGGAAAGAACCAAACCAGTTATTTCTTTCAGTCTTGTAATAAGGAATATCGCCAGAATTGCCGCAATAATGTTATTACCACTGATGATCTATCTTGGATGGGAGGTTTACAGCGAGAAAATGTGGAGGAAGAATCAGGCTGAGATCGTATATAATGAAATTATTTGTCCGCTTGGTGCAAGGAGCCAGTTTGAATTACCTGACGGTACAAGGGGCAGCCTTAACAATGGCAGCCGTATAAAATATCCGGTGAAGTTTTATGGAAGTACCCGGGAAGTGGAACTGGTTGGTGAGGCTTTCTTTGATGTTTATCACGATAAAAATAAACCATTTATCATAAACACGACTGGTTTGGATGTTAAAGTACTGGGAACCAGGCTGAACGTATATTCCTATGATGACGAAAGATACCAGGAATTTACACTGGAATCCGGAATAATTGAATTGATAAAAAAGGAAAATAACCAGGAAATGTCCATTGTTAGTTTAAAACCCGGTCAGCATGTAATATATAGATTTGAAAAAGACAAAGTAGATATTGGTATAGAAAAATCTGCAGAATCTATAATTATTAATGATAAGGAAGAGTTGGAAGGGTATTTATCAAAAATGAAAGCCGGCCAGAGCACAATTTATGAAATGAAAGACGGTAATGTGGAAATTAAATTTGATGAAACTGAATATTACACCTCATGGAAAGATGGTAAGCTTGTATTACGAAATGATCCGATGATCAACTTGCTGAAAAGGATTGAACGCTGGTATAATGTCAAATTCAATGTTATGGATGAAAGTATCTATGAATATACCTACTGGGCCACTTTTCAGGAAGAAAACCTTGATCAGGTATTAAAACTTTTATCGCTTACAGGCCCTATTATGTTTGAGAAGCATCCCAGAGAACAACTGTCTGATGGAACTTTCAAAGTACAAGAAATAGATATTATGCTTAAGAACTAATTCTGTTTCATCAAAATATACTAATACCAGCAAATAATATTAATACTAACGAGTTATGCGATTAAATTGACTGTATTTATAATGAGGAATTTGTAGAGACGCGCCACGGCGCGTCTCTACAAAAAAATTTATAATTCAACTACAAAGCTCTTTCAATTGCACAACACATTAATACTAATCAAACCATATTACCTATGACAAAACCGGAATAAAAAAACAGGAAAGTGCCGCAACACTTTCCTGAATGAATTTAGCATTAATTCTTAACCACTGGTACAAAGCCAGAAGAACATAAAGTATAACGCTAAACGAGGCAAAATTATGAAAAATTGTGAACACTTTCCATGATCATAACGAAAATCATTCTGCGTCTTTAAAATATTTTTGATTATGAAAATAACCATTATTTTCCTCATCCTGTGTGTTCTTCAGGCTTTTACCATTATATTATACTCACAAGAACCAAAAATTACGATAAATCTTGGAGAAACAACTGTGGAGGAGATTTTAAAGGAAATTGAGAATCAAAGTGAGTATTATTTCTTGTTCAATCAGAAATTGGTAGATATAACAAGGAAGGTAAATATACAGGTGACTGACAAGCAAATCGATGAGATATTGGCTGAGGTTTTTAACGGAACGAATGTTGATTATGTTATTATTGACAGGCAGATCGTTTTATCCATGAGTGAATATCTAGCGGATGTTAAGACCAAATTGCATTCCAGGAGTATAAAAGGCAAAGTATCGGATGAAAGTGGGGTACCATTACCCGGTGTAAGCATCTTATTAAAATCAACTACCAGGGGAACCATAACAAATCTTGATGGGGAATATACTATTGAAATAGAGGATCTGCCATCGGCGGTACTTATTTTTTCATTTGTCGGTTATTTGACCAGGGAAATCCCGGTTGGAAATCAGACAATTTTGAATGTTAATATGGCACCTGATTTAATTGGTCTGGAAGAAGTTATTGTTATCGGTTACGGTTCATTGAGGAAGAGTGATCTTTCCGGTTCTGTTTCCTCGGTTGATATTGAGGATATGAGTTCAATTCCTGTTTTTTCTGCTGATCAAATGCTACAGGGACAGGTATCTGGAGTCCATGTTACAACCCAAAACGGTGCTCCTGGCAGCGGATTAATTGTAACTATAAGAGGAGGTAATTCAATCAACGCTTCAAATCAACCTCTGTATGTTATCGATGGATTTCCTATAGATCCCAGCGAAGGATTTTTCCCTGGTATTGAATACCAGGCTCATATAGAAGAGAAAAATCTTAATCCATTAGCTACTTTTAATCCTAATGAAGTAGAATCAATTGAAATTCTGAAAGATGCATCTTCGACTGCAATATATGGATCACGTGGAGCTAATGGAGTTGTCATGATAACAACAAAAACAGGGAAAACAAAATCCTCGATAATAAATCCAGGAAAAGTTGAATATAAGTTCAGGACAGATATTTCAAACTTACCAAAACAAATTGAAATGCTCTCATCAAGGGAATTTATGGAGTATAGAAATGAAGCCTATATTCTTGATGGTAAATTACCTCCCTATACCCAGGCAGAAGTCGATTCATTTTCAGTTGTTAATACAAACTGGCAGGATCTTATATATCAAACAGGCCATAGCCAGGATCATCAATTAATTTTTACAAATGCTGATGATTTAACGAACATTGCATTAGTTGGAGGATATACATCTCAGCATGGAATAATCAAGAATTCAAAATTAGAAAGATACTCCATAAGGGCCAATATCCTAAGGAAGTTTAAAAACAAATTCGAAACCGGAGTTAATTTTAGTGCCAGCAGGACTTCCAGCAGAATGGTATTACAATCAAGCACCTCTGGCAGGACTGGAAGCTCAGTTATTGCAGGTGCTCTGTATTTCCCGCCTATCAATCTACCCTATGATGAATATGGTAAGATTTTTAAGGATCCTGATATATTGGATAGTCCATTAATCGTTGTTGAAGAAGTCAAAGATGATTACACCATACAAAATATGTTTGCTGTGTTATTTGGAGAATATACAATTCTGCCAGGTGTTACCTTAAAAGCTGAATTAGGGACTCATAATACGAATACGCTTAGGCAAATGTATTACCCATCCGGAACGTATGTAGGTCAAAATGGAGGGTCTGCTTATAGGGCAGATGGATGGAATTATAGTCTCCTGTCAAACAATACACTGAATATTAATAAAACCATCCATTCATTCCATAAGATCAACGCTGTTGTCGGATATACCCATCAGTGGTGGATTTCAAATTATATTTCAAACAGAGCTTCAAATTTCATTAACGATAATCTGACATACTATTATTTCCAGGGTGCAGAAAATTCAGAGAAGCCCAGAACACATACCACTAAGTCAGGTTTGGCTTCATTTATTGGGAGAATTAATTATGCATTAATGGATAAGTACATATTTACAATAACTGGTCGTGCTGATGGAAGCACCAGGCTTGGAGAAGGTAATAAATGGGCATATTTCCCATCCGGCGCATTTGCCTGGCGCATAAGTGAGGAACCATTTTTTGATCCAATAAAACAAATCTCAAATCTTAAAATCCGGACTAGTTATGGTCAGACCGGAAACCAATCTATTCCACCTTACAGGACTAAATCTACCCTGGTAGCAAAACCTTCCATTAGTGGGGGACAACAGGTGACAGGTTTTGTGGCAGGAAACTTTGGTAATCCTGACCTTAAATGGGAGGTCACATCGCAAATTGATGTTGGTTTGGATATTGGTTTGCTCAACAATCGTTTGTCAGTGTCATTTGATTATTTTATAAAAAATACAAGGGATCTTTTGATCTCACTTCCTATCCCTTTATCTACCGGTTTTTCTTCTTATTGGACCAATATTGGCGAGATAGAGAATAAAGGATTCGATCTGGAGTTTAATGCAAACATATTATCTCGTAAACTGGGTTGGGTAATTTCAGGGAGTTGGTCAACTTATAAAAATAAGGTTCTCGACCTGGGCACTGCAGAAGCTGTTTATGGTAATAATTGGTATAGCTCAGCGGCTCTATTTTCACAACCTTTGCACATTGCGATGGTTGGAGAAGCAGTTGGTTCATATTATGGTTATAAATTTGACGGTATTTTCCAGAATGAAGATGAAGTTAATAATAGTTCTCAACCCTACGCACGACCGGGAGATTACCGTTTTGTAGATTTGAATGGGGATGGTGCAATTACAGCAGATGACCGGACGATTCTGGGTAATAATATTCCTGATTTTATCTTTGGTTTAAGAAATAATTTATCATGGAGAGGATTTAACCTTTATATTTTCATCCAGGGAAGCATTGGAAATGAGATAATTAACTTTAACAGATATGCTATTGACGGTTTAGCTGCCGGCATAGAATATATAAATGTTTCCAGAAAAGCCTATGAAAACAGGTGGACTGGTGAAGGAACAAGTAATACATATGGCCATCTCAGATCCGATAATCTGTTGTTTGACAGAAAGCTTAATGATATTCTTGTGGAGGACGGATCCTATATCAGACTTAAAAATGTAAGTCTAAGTTATAATATTCAGTTAAAAAAGCTGAATTGGCTTAAAACCCTGGATGTATTTATAAATGGCGCTAATTTATTAACCTTAACTGATTATACTGGTTATGACCCTGAAGTCAGTGCAAAGGAAACTCCCTTAGAGCCAGGAGTTGATCTGGGAGTTTTCCCTCAGCCACGTATATGGTCATTCGGTTTAAACATTGGATTTTAACCTTAAAAATAATCCCATGAAAAGAATATTAATATTATTTCTTGTTACATCATTCACAGGATTTATATCCTGCGAACTGAAAGAAGAATTATTCGATACAATTGGTCCTGAAACTTTTTATAAAACCGAAAGAGATGCTCAGGCTGCTATTAACGGTGCCTATGCTTTCATAGCACCTATGTATAAAAGAGATGGAATAGCTGCAATACTTTACAGCGCTGATGACATAACTTACAATAGTAAATCAGGTAACGAAGCCATAATAGCAGAAAAAAGAGGTGATCCTTCAACTTTATATTTCAAAACTATATGGGATAATTCCTATGCTGTAATCAATAATGCCAACCTTGTTTTGAAATATGTTCCCAATATTGATATGGATCCAAATACAAAAAATCGTATTTTGGGAGAAGCTTATTTTCTGCGTGGATATATGTATTTTAATCTGGTAAGGTTCTTTGGTGGTGTCCCAATTAAAACGAAATCAACAGAAGATACTGATAATCTTCATCAACCAAGAAGTTCTGTTGAAGATATTTATAAACAAATATTTGATGACCTGAAGAAGGCTTCAGATATGATGCCCGAATTTAGTGAGCAACCTGAGAGTGAATTTGGACGGGCCACAAAAGGTGCAGCAAAATCAATCCTGGCATTGGCATATTTAACACATGAGGATTGGGCTCAGGCAAAACAATATGCGGATGAGGTAATAAATTCTGGCGAATATTCTTTGGTTACTGATTTCGGCAGATTATGGGATGTTAAACAGGAAAGGCAAAATTACCAGGAGATCATTTTTGCAGTGCAATATGTTCGTGATAACCTTGTATCCTTTCTCCCATCAGTTGGGAGTGATATAGTTTATCGTTGTATACCAAATACAGCTGAGGGTTATACAGGGCACCCGGCACATGGTTCAGGAACCGGGGTTCTTCAGGTACATCCCTGGTTTTACGATTTTTGCACAACCGGACAATATTTAGGTGATTACAGGGCAGAAAAATCCTTTCTAACAGTCTGGAAAGCATGGGATGAAGCAGATCCGGATGGCTATAAAAGATCTTACCCGGATACCCTGGGTGCTCAAACCGAACCTTTCCCATATATTGCTAAATATATCGATCCTGATGGCTTGGATCACAGGAATCATGAAAATGATTTAATTATTATAAGGTTTGCAGAAATATTATTAATTAAGGCTGAAGCAGAAAATGAACTCAATAATGGCCCTACTCCAGAGGCATATGCTGCATTTAATCAGGTAAGGTCACGGGCAAGGAATGCAGGTGATTCAATAAGGATCACTCCCCCTGATTTAGCTTTAAGCCTTTCTAAAGAAGAATTTCGGCAGGCAATTTTTAATGAGCGCGGTGTTGAATTTCTCGGGGAAGGGCATCGTTATTTTGATCTGTTACGTATGAAACACAGCAGTGGAAAAACAATGTATGAATACATGTTAAACGAATACCTGCCAACATTGCCAGATGATAAAAAACGGGCAGAACATCTTATTTATAATTCAAGGAATCATTTATTGCCAATTCCCCTGGAGGAAATACAAACTAATAGTGCTATAGGTAATGAAAATCAAAACCCTGGGTACTAGAATGTTCATGCCTTCTACAATATTATCTAATATCTTTTCCTGCTAAATTGAATATTAAAATGGAAACAAAATTATTATTAATAGCTTCACTACTGTTTTTTAATGAGGTTTTACAATCTCAGGTAAGAAAAGAGATCAACTTACCTGACATTCCTGGCTATGTAACTCTAATGGGTGATTTTCACATGCATTCTGTTTTTTCTGATGGAAGGTTTTGGACAACAATTCGTGTATTTGAAGCATAGGTGATGCCCTTGGAATTATAATTATAAAACGACTTTTTCTTTGTTCTGCATAAATCATCTCCCCGGACACAAAATAAATCTTCCTTTCAAATATCAAAAATTCATACTTAGAGTAGGTATTTCGATCCCTTTATGGATATATAATATAGAACCAAAAGATAAAAGATTCAGGTTCAGTGTGCCATTTATAAAATCTGCTTCATGAATTCAAAGTATTCTGTTACTTATGAAACACAGCAGTGAAAAACAATGTATGAATACATGTTAAACGAATATCTGCCAACATTGTCAGATGATAAAAAACGGGCAGAACATCTAATTTATAATTCAAGGAATCATTTGCTGCCAATTCCCCTGGAGGAAATACAAACTAATAGCGCTATAGGTAATGAAAATCAGAATCCGGGCTACTAATATGCTCATGCTGGTTACAAAACTATCTAATAACTTTTTTCCCTAATTGAATACTAAAATGAAAACAAAATTATTATTAATAGCTTCACTACTGCTTTTTTATAAGGTTTCACAAGCTCAGGTAAGAAACGAGATCAACATACCTGATATTCCCGGCTATGTAACTCTGAAGGGTGATTTTCACACGCATTCTGTTTTTTCTGATGGAAGGGTATGGCCGACAATTCGTGTATTTGAAGCATGGAGGGATGGCCTTGATGTCATAGCAATTACTGATCATATTAACTACAAACTTTTCAAGGAAGATGTATATAATATTGATGAAAACCATTCATATGAGCTCGCCAAATCAACTGCAGACATGTTGGGAATAATACTGATTAACGGGGTTGAAATTAATTATGAAGTGCCTCCGGGTCATCTGAATGTATTATTTATTAAAGATGCTAATCTATTAATGCAGGATGATATTTTTAAAACCTTTGAAGAAGCAAAGAACCAGGGTGCCTATATTCAATGGAATCATCCGGGATATAAACAGACAAAGCCCATCCAATGGTTTGACATACTTACACAACTGCATGAAAAGGGTTTACTTGATGGAATAGAAGTATACACCAGTAAATCCTATACTCCTGAAGCTTTAGCATGGGCGCAGGAAAAAAATCTGACTATAACCGCAAATTCAGATATACATTTTTTAGTAGACATGTATCATGCTGAAATGTACCAGCGTCCGGTTACACTCGTATTTGCTAAAAATAAGTCCGCCGGATCTGTTAGGGAATCACTCCTGGCAGGACGTACTGCTGTTTTTTTTGAAAACACGATTGTTGGTAAGAAAGAATTTCTTTTACAGCTGTTTGAAGCTTCAGTAAAGGTCCTTGAATTTCCATTGAATACAAAAGATTCAATATTATATGTACAAATAAAAAATAGCTCAGATCTGGACTTTGAGCTGGAGTTACTAAATCCGGTTAAAGGAACCAGAATTCCCGGGGAAATTACAATCTGGGCGAACAGGACTACGATGATAAAGGTGAAAACACCAATAAGGGAGAGGAAAGATCTGTCTCTGATAAAGGTAAGATTTAATGTGAAAAATCTTATTGTTGCACCGAATGAGTCCCTGGAAGTGGAATTACCATTTCCAGGGATAGAACCAGTGGGATCATTAAAATAAAACCGTAAAGAATTCCTAAAATATTCTGAGAGACCAAAAGTTTAACAAAAGTAACTCTTATCAACCGAAGAGAATTAATGGGAGATTACATGAGCACTTTATGCCCTTGGAATTTTAATTATAAAACGACTTTTTCTTTGTTCTGCATAAATCATCTCCCCGGACACAATTAAATCTTCCTTTCAAATAGAAAAAATTCATACTTAGAGTAGGTATTTCGATCCCTTTATGGATATATAATATAGAACCAAAAGATAAAAGATTTAGGTTCAGTGTGCCATTTAGAAAATCTGTTTCATGAATTCAAAGTATAATAAAGAAATCCAATACAGTATCATAAAAAAATACTTTGAGGATACAGCATCTGGTGAAGAGAAAGATCTGGTTTATAAATGGTTAAATAATCCTGAAAACATTATAAGATTCGAAAGCTGTCTCAGGCTTCTATGGAAGGAAATGGATCCGGATGTCAACGAACCTTCAATTGACCTGAATGCATTGCTAGATAAGGTTCATCATACCATTAATCTTACCGGTAAAAAAGAAAAAATCAAGTCCTTACAGGAAAGAACCAAGCCTGTTATTTCTTTTAATCTGGTTTTTCGAAATCTTGCAAGAATTGCCGCAATAATGTTACTACCACTAATGGCTTATCTGGGATGGGAGGTTTACAACCAGAAATTGTGGAAGAAGAATCAGGCCGAGATCGTATTTAATGAAATTATTTGTCCGCTTGGTGCACGGAGCCAGTTTGAATTGCCAGATGGTACAAGGGGCAGCCTTAACAATGGCAGCAGCTTAAAATATCCGGTAAAGTTTTTTGGAAGTGCCAGGGAAGTGGAACTGGTTGGTGAGGCCTTCTTGGATGTTTATCACAATAAAAACAAGCCATTTATCATTAAGACGACTGGTTTGGATGTTAAAGTATTGGGAACCAGGCTGAACGTATATTCCTATGCTGATGAAAATTACCAGGAAATTACGCTGGAATCTGGAGAAATTGAGTTAATAAAAAGAGAAGGTGATAGGGAAATATCGATTACAAGTATGAAGCCCGGTCAGCATGTAATATATAGATATGAAGAAGACAAAGTGAATGTTGAAATGGATAAACTGGTGAAAGAATCTAAAACCATTGACATGGTAAAAAGTAAGGAAGACTTGGAGGAGTATTCATTAAAAATGAAACCCGGCCAGAATGCAATATATGAAATTCAGGGTGGTAATATAGAAATCAAATTTGACGAAACTGACCATTACACCTCATGGAAAGACGGGAAGCTTATTTTACGAAATGATCCGATGATCATTTTGCTGAAAAGGATTGAACGCTGGTATAATGTCAAATTCAATATTCTGGATGAAAGTATCAATGAATACACATACTGGGCCACATTTGAAGAGGAAAACCTTGATCAGGTATTAAAACTTTTATCACTCACAGGCCCTATTAAGTTTGAAAAACACCCAAGAGAACAGTTGGTCGATGGAACTTTCAGCATACAAGAAATAGATGTAATGTTAAAGAACTAATAATGTCACATTAAAATATACTAATACTAACCAAACCAAATTGCCTATGAAACAAACCGGAATAAAAAAATCAGGAAAGTGCCGCAATCCTTTCCTGAATGAATTTAGCATTAATTCTTAACCACTGACTTAAAGTTAGAAGAATTTTAAACAAGTAATGTTAACCAAAATCATCAGGGGGTGCATCATAACTGACAAAATGTCGGCGTATTGTCGTCCCGACCTTAATTCCGTACCTTATAATCAATTACTTAGAAATCCCTGAACCAGGTTCAGAATGATTTAAAATCCAGTAATGAAAAGCCTCCGGATGAACTAAAATTTTTCTTATGAAAAAAATTACTGCTTATATTTTAACAGTTTTCATGTCTACAATGTTAGCCTGGTCGCAGGTAGATACAATTCCTCATCTGATTATTTCAGAAATGCGTTCAATGGGAATTAATAATTCCTGGTACGAATTAACAAACATGGGTGATACTGCCCTTAACCTTTCTTCATTTGGCGTTGGTACTGGCTGGAGAGATATCACTAGATTTGTCGAAGATGAAAATGGGACAATCAGACCTACCGGGAATGGTTCTCCGATTCCAGGGGTAGATGGCGTACCACACCCGGAACTTTTTACATGGTTGCCCGATAGTATTCTTTTACCTGGTGAGAGCTGGGTTATTATGGCTGTGAGTGATGCTCCCCTTGGTGAAGAATATCCGTATAATCAAATGACTGCTTACCACAATGAAGATAAATTAAAATATGCTGATTTCCTGGTTCATAATGTAGAGCCGGGTTTACCCTTTTACCTTCATAAACCGGAAGCCGAATCTTACGGCTGGGACAGTGTCTCTGTATGGTGGAGACTGCTGAGCATTAATAATTTACATGGGCCGATGTTGTGGTACAGAACGGAGACGGATTCTTTTATTATAGACGTTTGTAATACTCCTCTTGACGAAAATAATGTAATTACCAGAAAAATTGTGAGTGTTGCCGGCATTGAAGCCGCGGTCCAAACTCATGTGTTGTGTAGAAAATTCATTGTCAAAACAGGCAATACAGACTGGGAAAGCTCACGCGGAGTTGATGCTGAGGACTCAGAATGGGTATTATATCCTTTCCATAGCGGAAGGATGACCTATTATACAGTAGGTAATCATGGTGTTTTTGATGTTATTGCCACATCTGATGTGTTTGATATCGATTTGAATGCAGAAACCATCTCGGTTCCCTGGGGAACGCAAAAAGGAGATTCCATTATTATTGATATGCAATTAGGAGATGGTATGGCCTGGCTTTACATTGAAGATACTACCAGTGTCGATGACTCGACTTATACGATCTGCCGGGATGGTGATATTCTGGTTCTCTATGCTGTTGGTAATACGCTGAAGACGAAAAGCCTGAAAATTAGTATCGGACCTGCTCCTGTTAATATTGCTGAGGTATTCAGCAGGCGTGTCAAGAGATCCCTTGATCCCATTAATGATCCCGTTGGCACCTGGGTTACTCCATATGTTGTGACTGAAGGAGATCCTGTGATTGATACTATCCGGGGTGTTGCTTTCGCAACAAGGGTAGATACATTTTTTCAATTCCTTGCCAAATCTCCCGGGGCCGAGTGGGATATTGAATGGTTTGATAAGACCCCACGCCCTGACCTGAAATTAGGTGATTTGCTTATAGTTACAGCAGAAGATGGCACCACAACAAAGAAATACTATATTAAGGTCAATGAATATGCTCCAAATTCAAATGCTTTCCTGACAAGTATTACTTGGCCCGATTACCCCGCTGAGGAGCTACCTGACTGGATCACGGGAGATACTATCCCGGGTTTTTCAGCGCTTAAACCAAGCTACTCAATAACTCTGCCGTATGGGACTTCAAATATCCCGGCCCTGACAGCTAAAGCGGAAGATCCGAATGCAAAAGTCAAAATTAACAGGGCGCTATCTCTGTTAGGTGGAATTCAGGAAAGAACAACAACCATTACGGTTACTGCTGAAGATGATACAACCATAAATGTGTACACGGTACTGTTTAATGTTGAAATTCCTCCGGAAAATAATCAGCCATATATTGGAGATCCGATCATCTCTGAGGTGATACGGGGTTGTTATGGAACAGGCTTTGACTGTATTGAGATTTTTAATCCAGGTGAGGTTCCCCTTGACCTGAGTCAGTACCTTATTATTGCAAGTCAGGAAACCAATCCGGCAAGCGCAATTACTGGATATTACGGTGGAGGATATTCTGATTCATCCAATTATGTTAACCGGTGGCGCAGGTATGTTCCCGGCTACAAATGGAAGGATTATACTTCATGGCAGGCGGAAGGATGGATTTTGCAGTTCGATCCGGCTGTAGACCCTTTTGTTGAACCAAAAGGTGTATTTCTGATGTCTGATATTTGGAATCCTCCTAACAAAACCAGGTATGAAGATATTCCATGGCTTATGGATTTGGCAAATGTCAATTTTTCCCGGCTGGAAGGGCAAAAAATAGGTACGCCCCTAAATACCTGGAATGAACACATTGACGCAGACGCCCATGCTGCTTATAGCCGCCGTGATATGAGAAACTATTTATTTAAAATTCTTAATGACTCGGTACTTAATGGCACAAAGCCATTACTTGCAGATGTGGAAGATTATAAATTGATTGACTGTTTCGGTCAATATGAGATTACTGATATGTGTGCGGGCCGTGATTTAAGCGGAGGTGATGGAACCAATTTTGATTTCATAAGAAAGCCAAATGTCTATAAAGGCGTAACCGACCTCCTGGCGGACTGGGGTACGGATGCTGAAAGCTCTGCCTGGACAGTAACATATAAATATGATGTTGGTATGACAAATGAAATCCAGTTAGCAAATGGAGGTACACATAACTGGGCTCCGCTAACCCAGCATATTTCTAAGATATCTTCACTTGTTTATCGGGTAAGTGAAGGTTGGAAGACTTTGCAAAGCATCAAGGGAAATATGGCAGCTACAGATGTCGCTGGATTTTATACTAACCTGATCAAAGCTGATACAGCCCAGACATTAGCTGTTCACAGTGTCATAGATGGCAGCATTAAAGCCCTTGACGCCGCCATTGCAGGAGGAGATACGCTCCATGTAACTTCAGCCGACGGATCAGTTACAACATTTTACCTGATTCAAAATATCCCGTTGTCTTCCAATGCTGTCCTTACGGCAACCCCCGGATCGGGATTTGCCATCCAAATTGACAACAGTACAGGTACAATTTCAGGTATTACATATGGCGCGAGTATCGCCAGTGTGCTTGACAGCATCATTGTACCAGATCTTGCCATCCTTAATGTTGTCAATAATGATAACGAACTGGTACCTAAGAAGATTTTGAATTTTGATAATTCTTATGTAGAGACAATGGTCGGAGGTTCAATCTTTTTTGAGGTCATAGCTGAGGATGGGACGACAATCACGTACCAACTGATCTCCATTGCGCTTTCGAGTGACGCATTTGTGATATCTAATACCTATCTGGTTGACCAGGATCTTCTCAGGATAAAGTCCATACCTGGTGGTACTGCTGTTTCCAGTTTCTTTAGTAATATTGAAGTTGTTCAGGGAGCAACGGCAAATGTCCTTGACAAACTTGGCTTAGAACGTGAATTAGGTATAATGGCTTATGATGATAAACTGGAAGTTATATCACAGGATGAGTCAAAAAGGGTTATTTATTATCTTGATTTTCTGGAAGAAACCGAAATGGAAGTCAATATTGCTCCAAACGTAGCTGTTGCATTCTCTGATACGTCACTTATCCCCGGAACAACCATTGAAGTTTCAGCCATTGTTACAGATGATGGTAATCCTGTACCACCTGTACTGACAAACACATGGGATGTGGTTGCTATCAGCGGGGATAAAGCTACTGTTAGCATTGAAAATCCAGACAAGCTTACCACGAATGTAACATTCTCTGATATTGGTATATTCAAGCTGAATATTTTGGTTAGCGATGGTGAATTGAGTGGAGAAGGAAGTATTAATGTTACTGTGAGTTACGCTGAAGGAATTAGTTCAGCCGGAGAACCTGCGCTAAACCTGTACCCGAATCCGGCGTCTGGTTTCATAACCATCGAGATGCTAAATATGGAGGAAACAGGCCTGGTTATTAAAATCTTTGATCTGACCGGGAAGGTTGTTTATAACAAACAGTTCTTGACCAACAGGATGATTATAGATGTAAGTGGATTTGATGCAGGCATTTACTTTATTACCCTTAAAGCAAAAGACCATACATTCGTAAAAAGACTGCACATAGCGAAATAATCTTCAATTAGCTATATCAAAAACCTGCAGGCACATTTGCCTGTAGGTTTTTTGATTTTGAAACAACTTTTTAAGAACGAGTCAAGACTCAATTACAATAAATGTAATTATTCATACGACAGGCCTGTTCTTTCATCCCAAAAAATCCTCTGAAAAGAGACATAATTATTTATATTCCTTAACCTATAAAGCAATACGGGTATCCTGAATGATATGAAATTTTTTAAAAAAGTTAAAATAGAACTCAATGGAGGAATTATACTGATACATTTTATTACAACAGCTTTGTTTGTTGGCTGTGTTGATATATATGAACTTGATAAATACCAGCGCCCCGACTGGCTGGCCGGTAAGCTGTACACACAGATTGCGGAACAGGAAAACCTTAAACAATTTGCCGAATGTCTGCGGTTGACAGGGTATGATACCGTCCTCAATGTTTCAGGGAGTTATACCGTATTTGCTCCTTCAAACGAAGCTTTTGCACAGTTTTTCTCGCAAAATCCTGAATATGATAACAGTGTATCCGGGATCCCCGCAACAAAACTTGAGGAGATCGTAAAATATCACATCATACAGAATGCGTGGAATAGGGCACAGCTTCAGATGCTTGACATTGGCGGCTGGATAGATCCGGCCGATCCGGAAAACGAACCCAGGGCTTATAAAAGGCAGAGTCTCCTCAGGGATCCCAATACAAAGTTCTGGGTGAAATTCCTCAAGGGAAATTATACCATCGTAGATTCAACAACAGCAAATGATTACAGGATGGTTTATACACGGTCGAGGAAATATGTTCCTATCTTTTTCCCTGAATTTTTCAGTATTTATAAACTTGTCCCCCATGATTACGAATTTTATTTCGGCAGGCCATTTGAAAGTGCCAGTATTTATTATGCCGGTGCAAAAGTAATACAGGGAGAGATTTTCGCTGAAAATGGTTTTGTCTATATTATCGACAGGGTTGTTGAACCTTTATTGAATGCAAAGCAACTGCTCGAAAAGGAATATTCCGGTGAATCATATAAATCTTTCCTGGGCATGATCTATTTATTTCCCAGGTTTGAAATTAACCGTGATGCGACATATGACCAGCAGGAGGCCAGGGAAGGAAAGAAATATGATACCCTTTTTAACCTCTCCTTCAATGGATTACCTTTTGCAATTCATGAAGAATTAACAGGACCCAACATCAATATAACGGATTATACATACCTCTTCCATAATGGCGTATTTGTCCCAACCGATAAAGCATTCCAGGAATTTCTTGACGAGGTGGTCACAGCAAAGAGTGGTTACCCTCACTGGTCCAGTTATGCTTCGATTCCCCTCGATATTAAAAAGATCATACTGAATACACACCTCAGCAGGACACCCGTATACAGGACTAATATCACAGAAGGATTCGAAAATGCTTATGGAAACATCATTACCATAGATGAAAGCAACATCATCAGAAAAGAGTTCGGAAGCAATTGTACTTTCATGGGACTGGATAAGGCAATAGTCCCCAAAGCTTTCTCAAGTGTAACAGGGCCTGTTTACCTCAGGCCGGGATATTCAACTTTCATGTACGCCATGCAATTTGCCCGTGTTTTACCGGCTATTACACGGCCAGGTGAAGAATACCTTTTTTTCCCGATTTCCGATCAGGTTTTCTCAGAAGATTCATCCCTTTTTGTTGTCTGGGATGATATTGATCTTAATCGTTACCATTTTATATCCTTTGAACGGAGTACAGAACAGTGGATCAATAATGTCTCCCGAAAAGATCTGGCCAAAAGAATCATGAACCAGGTTGGTATTTCCCTGCCGAATGGCAGTGCAAATAAAGAATTCATAGAAAATCTTGCCGGGAACTACATTATCTGGGATAATGTCAACAATACCGTCCAGGGAGGAGTACACAATGTTTTCGGCTGGAAAGGGGATTCTCTCATTACCATACATCCTGTACTCCTGGAAGAACCAACAGACAATGGTAAAACATATAGGGTAACCGGATGGTTCCAAAATGTAAATAAAGTTATGTACAACGCCCTTTCAGGTTATCCCAAATTTAAGAGCCTGCTGATAAAAGCCGGACTGTATGATGAAATACGTTATCGATTCACTTTCCTGACAGAAGGAGAAAATTATACTATTTTCATTCCTTCTGATGCCGCCCTCGATAATTGTCAGGCCGATACGCTGCCTGAAGACGAATTAGCTCAATTTTTAAAATACCATTTTGTGAAAGGGGACATAATATTCACGGATGGAAAAAAAATATGGAACAACTATGAAACACTCAGGGTAGATGAAACATCGACTAGATATACTACTTATTACAGTACACTGAACATCAGGCCGGGACCGGATATGATCGAAATCCTGGATGTAAATAGCGATCCATATATTACCGTTAATGAAGCGGTCGGCAAAACAAATATTATGATTGCCACAGATACCGACCCCGGTCAAATATCTGATCTGGATTTTATTACCACGTCTGTTATCCATGAGATCGATGGAGTTCTTATAAAACAGTAGATTAAATACACGTTGCTGAATACAAATGATTTACAGATGATTAAAGATAGGAATACTGGAAAAATGATAAAATCCTGCATTAAAATCCTTGTAACGCTTCTCCTGCTGTTATGCAATATCGGTGCAATGGCACAGAACAGGATTGTGATCAGGGGTTTGGTAAAAGATAAAGAAACTGGTGAGCTTATCATTGGTGTCAATGTTGTGGAATATGATCAGAATAAAAGAATAATTACCGGCACCATTACAGACCCGAATGGCAACTATATTCTGAATGTTACCAATCCGGATGCCATCATCATGTTCAGCTATATCGGGTATAAATCACAAGAGATACCCCTGAACGGCAGGACTAATCTTGAGGTTGAACTAATTCCAGAATCCTATGAACTTGAATCCATTACTGTCATCGGTACTGCCAGTACGGATCCGCTGACCAATGTATCTGAAAGAGATATTGCCACTGCCAGGGTAAAGATTGATATGGCCGAATCGATGCACATCGGATCAATCTCAGCCGAAGAAGCATTGCAGGGAAAGGTTACAGGCCTTGATATCACATCTCTTTCCGGTGATCCTGGCAGCGGTTCGTCCATTGTCATCAGAGGACTCGGATCACTCGGTAATGCCAGACCCCTTATCGTTGTTGATGGAATTCCACAAACTGTAGTCATTGCAAGCGATTTCGACTTTTCTTCAGCCGACCAGGAGAATCTTGGCGACCTGGTTAATATAGCACCACAGGATATCAAATCCATTGAAGTGCTGAAGGATGCAGCCTCAGCTGCACAATGGGGTTCGAAAGGAGCCGACGGTGTTTTGCAGATCGAAACATACCGTGGCAGAAAAGGCAAAACCCAGTTCGACTACCAGGGGAAATACACCCTGGATATCCAGCCTCCACCTATACCGATGCTGAACGGAGATGAATACATCATGATGCAACTTGAAGAATGGCATAATGCCAGGGGAATTTTTGAAATACCACCGGAAATAGCATACGACAGGGATTTTCAATACTTTTATAACTATACGGCAAATACAGATTGGGTGGATGCAATAACCAGGAATGGTTTTACCAATGAACAATATTTTAAGGTTAACGGCGGGGGTGAAAAAACCCGGTATTTTGCCTCCGTTGACCTGAGCAACAGTAAGGGGACAACAATCAATACAGGGCTTAAAAGAATATCAACAAGGGTTAATCTTGATTATAATGTATCACGAAAGATCCGGTTCTCGGTCAATTTTAGCTACTCAAACAGTCTCAGGGAGAACAATTATGAATTCAGTGAATTGGATGTAACTACAGGAAAGATTGTCAAAGTCAACATTCGTGAAATGGCGTATAGAAAAGCTCCTAATATGAGCATCTGGGAATACGATTCCCAGGGGAATCTTACTGGAGAATATTTTACACCAATTCAAAGTTACCAGGGATTGGGAACAAAATACTTCAACCCGGTTGCTGTCGGAGAACTAAGCTCAAACGATGTAAATGAAAACAGGGTGATGAACAGCTTTACGCTGAACTACAATATCTTTCCCTGGATGAGATTCATGGAAGTTGTCTCGTTTCAGTATGTAAACCAGAAGAACAGCAGGTTTCTCCCTTATAATGCTATTGGAGCAGACTGGCTTAATGAGAAAATTAACGAGTCATGGGAAAGAAATATCACGAACACTGAAATAATCACCCGAACACAATTATTCTTCACACCCCGGCTGAATGAAAGTCATTCTCTTTCAGCCATGATCATGGGCGAAACCGACCAGTTAGGAAATGAATATAGCACCTTATATGGCAAAAACGGACCTTCAACCAGTATTCAGGATCCTGCAAGCAACCCTGTAATTAGAAATCTTAATTCCAGGCAAGAGGAAACACATATCCTTGGAACACTGGCAAGCTTGAATTACAATTACAGGGACAGGTATATGACCCAGATGAATATACGAGCTGACGCCAGTTCCAGA
>Ga0209636_10001661_pt1 | contig 22509 bp, 22 predicted proteins | sample DeeMarSWOR152_54_FD_187464 | JGI IMG/M metagenome (GOLD analysis project Ga0209636, IMG submission 187464) | Marine sediment microbial communities from White Oak River estuary, North Carolina - WOR-1-52-54 (SPAdes) (version 2) | ecosystem: Environmental > Aquatic > Marine > Intertidal zone >...
CGCCAATTTGCAGCGAATCCCGAAGCCTAGTTAAGATTTTTTGCAGTGCATAAGATATTAGGCGGTGCTCTAAACGGTGCAAATCTTAACAATAGTTTCAGATCGCACAACGTTTTCACGCGCGATAGCAGCTGTATCCGGCCATAGGAGGGAGGGCAAGATCTACAACATCATCAAGATCATGGTCGCCAAGAAGCTGGGCGAAGAAACCAGACATCTAGTCTTCACAGGCCTCCCGTCCTGTCAAAAGGTGCACGTTCAATAGTTTCAAGATTCGCTCACTGTTTTCTATTCCACCACAAAAGTGGGGCTCTTTTGCTATCGTTATCAGTCTAGCTTTTTCACAAATCCACCAAATCAGCGGGGCGTTCGGAAAAATGTGTTTGAAGTCTTCTTCATCTATTACATGCGCTTTTCCTTCATCATCCTCATAAGTGAAGAAATCCAAATCAATGTCCAGAATGATATTGCGGTTTCCCTCTGGGTAATCTATACTTTCTTTTAGAGATGGTACTTCAATTACGAGGTTTCTTAGGTCGTTAGGGTGAAGGCAGTGAAATATCCTATGCTTCCGCCCAGACAAGTCTTCATAGGTTTTTTCATACGGGACCTCATGGGTAATAAGCAATACATCCGTTACCAATCCTGCTTCCATAGCTGCCCTAGGTTGCCGATAAGCAATGTTGTCGTTCTGTGTGCGTGAACGTGAAGCTAACTCTCTTACTTCATCTAATTCATTCAAATCCAGTTGGTTTACCTCCTTTCGTAAATCCAATTGTCCTCCCCACTGCATGAGATCAGTATGCCAATCAATCATTACAAGAAAGAATGTGTTGACTTTCATCTCCTTCCTTGTCTTGCACCAATAGTAGAAAGCCATTTCATGATTTTCACAAACATAGATTGGTTTTTCCCTAATCCTTAATGAATCAACTTGGCGTGCAGGTTCGGAAGATTTCATGTGCGCGCGATCCTCACACTAGCGAATGTCTATTCTGTCGTTTGTCAGTCTGTAGTCTGAGATCTTGATGCAGGTTATGTCGCCGTTGTTTTCCAGTATTGAAGCAAAGTCTGCGATGATCATTCTTTCGAAGGTCTTTCTGTGAGGAGCAATCTTGTTCGGCAGGACGTTGTAACGAAAATAGTCCCATTTCGGTATAGATGGATGATCCTGTCTTAGCCTTGCAACTAGGTTGGAAGCCTCACCCACATACATGAGTTTGTTTTTTGTATCTATGAGAGTATAGAGCGCATTGTGTGCTCCAATCTCAAATTCTAACTCCGTTCTGGGCTTCCATTCGGTTTTGTATATTCTGAAGGGTGGTTTCTTGTCTAGTTCGTCATCGATTTTGTGCAGGATGGGTGATTGGATGAACCGTTTAAACAGTTCCGAGAATTGTGGTTTCTGAACATAGTATGCTCTGAAGAAGAAGGTTCTATCTTTTCTCGAATATTCAATGTCCAAGAACTCCCAAAAGGGAATTTCATCTTCTATACTCGTAACCTGCTTTCCTCTTGCTTTCCTCAGTCGATTTTCGATATCTCTCGCAAAACTCATCAGGAAGGCATCTTTCAATCTATGTGACAGCATATCAGAGTACCATAATCTATACGCAGGTGTTGTCCGTCCTTTCTTCGCGATGGTCACCCATCCCTCATAATCATTACCGCTAAACGCTACCTTGACCTTTGAGGATGGGTCTCTCCTTGAGGTACAGGACGAAAAATCCTTTTGGATTCCCCACATTTTGCAGGCCCAATTCGGGATGGTTGTTCCTTTCTGACGAAATAACGATGAATCTACTTTCTTTCGCCAAAGCGGATAATCGACATCAGATCGTTCGAGCTTCATTGCGAGTTCCTCAGAATCACTTGTCAGTTTAAATCTTTAAAATATATCTAAGGCTACATTTTTGGCAAGCATGCATAATTCTGGACTGCATAGATTTTTATTACAGGAAAAGACGCGTAGGAATCATGTCTACTGCAACTGAAGGGTTCAGAAATGCAATAGTCGGAGTAATCAGTGGAATTATTATCTTTGTTCTTCTAGAAGTCGCCAAGAGCTTGGTGCCCCCTGACTACTTAGCGATAATTTCGTTGATTGAGATCATGAGTTTGATTGGAAGTATACTACTGATCGAGAAAATGGAATCTTGGGGAATATATTACCTTATAGGCTGGTTAATCGGCATGGGCATCATGTATTTAATTGGTTTAGTGGAAGAATGGTTAGCCACGATATATTTAGTAGTAGGATTCGTAATCTTAATTCAGAAATTCTTGCGGAAGCTAGCTAGCTAGACGGAAGAATTGACTAGAACGACGATGAGGAGCGCGCCGACGAGCCCATACTCTGACATGTACGCGCGTACGAGGGGATTTGTTTCTACCAAGTCCAGCTCCGGATGCGACAGCGCATACGCCGTCACCGCAAGCATGACCAACAGAAAAACGAATGCTAAGACATAGACGAATTTTAGAGTTAGCAACCAACGGTTCTTCATGCCTGTTTTCAATAGGGACAAAGGATTTTTTCTTAAATCTTTAGTAGAAGTGAATCGCGCGCTCTAAAAAAATGAGGGAGTTATAGGCTAGACAGTATGTATTCTGCTGATTTGATCAGGATGTCTGCGGCTTCTGGTGTTATGTGTATTCCTGATAGGTTTTGAACCTGTGGAATGAAGTCTTCTTCTAGAATGCTTTTGGCTTCGTCTATCTTTCCTTCGTCAACAAGCTTTTGAGCTAGGGCTTCAGGCGTGTCTGTTCCATGCGGGGAGTTCAATGTGCTCTTTGGAGAATTTCCATAGTAGCTGTCTTTCATACGCTCTTCTTGAAAGACTCAGTCTTTCGGCCAATTTGAATAAAAGATCTACAGGTTCATTCAACTGCTGGAGATTCTCACATATTCGGTGGCCAGTACCGCCCTCCTTCTTCCAGTTTCCACCGTACTCATTTACGCGGTTTTGGAGATCTCCAGTTTCCCCTATATAGACTATATCAGTTTTCCCCTTTACCCTTTCAAGTTGCCTTCTTAGTAAAAGAACGTATACCGCCGCCTTCCGTGGTATTCTTTCAAGGTTTTCTAGTGGTGATGCAAGCTTTTTGAAGCCTTTGCGCTCGAGCATTATAGAATCCATATTTTCCCTCCGTTAGATTTGACCTGCGCATGCATGAGTGGTTTTTATTCTTCTTCGACGAAATCAGATGGGCGTTCATAGTACATGTACAGGGGTACACGTTCTACGCCAATGCCCTTCTGAATCATAAGGTCGACAATGCTCTCGCCATTGAGGAGGATTACTGGAACTGCCCCTTTTTTCAGAGATGCATCTCTAGCCTGGGGAGTAAAATCAGACGTTACGAAAAAGACTCCTTGCTCAAACTCTCCTTGTATAGCGCCTCTAAACTTATCTACTTCAGGTCTTCCCACGTTGCCCTGCCAGCGCTTACATTGGAACGCCACGTTCATTGTTGCCAACCCCAGTCTAAGTTTTCCGTAACCATCGACACCTCCATCTGAAGAAACGTTGGTTACTCTGACATCAACGAAACCATAGACCTGAAGCAGTTTTCGTGAAAATAGCTCAAATTGACGCGGATTCAATTCGTGGAGTTTGTCGAGTAATTGAGAGCGGAATGCAGCTTCATAATCCTCATACAGCCCGACGAGGTCCACTGCGGTTAGTGAGGGTTTCTTTGCCTTGACACGTTTTCTACCTTTATCCGTTATCGCCCAGATTCCTCGGCGTGGACTGGACATCTCGCCCTTTTCGATCAGCCTTTGTCTTACCCATTGGATGCGATTGGTCCATTTGTCGCCGCCAGACGGCAGCGTTTCCGCTAAGTCTTCGTCTCTAATCTTGGGGAATTTCTTGGTTACGAGCGGATAGATCTCTTTCGGTCTTCTTTGACTCCCGATTTCGATAAGGACTTGAAGAAGGGGGATCTCGATTTCTCTCTGCTTTGGAAGCGTAATTCAACCCTCAATTCCCTTTATTAGAAGACTGAAGTGATATATTTTATCTCGCGTTGTGTAAAACGCGAATCACTGCAACATGAGGGGGAAATTGAGTTGGCAAAATATACACGGAACAGATACTTGAAGAAAACAAAGGCAAGAACTCCTCATCAATGTAACCAGTGTAGGAGAACAATAGAACCTGGAGAGTATTACTACGCTGAAACCCAGGAAGACAAGTTTCTTCATTCCCTACATGCGAAGCGTTTCTGTTCTAAATGCTACAAAGAATATGGCGATGAATTACTTTCTCTAAAGAAAAGACGAAAGATCGAAAAGTCACGCTCTCTAAAGGATTTCTTGTAAGGCTGCAATAGCTAGTTGGCCCTTCTTCTACACCAAAAAGAGGAAATCACCGTTGAGTTTTGGCGGGTCCTCCAGGCAAGCTGCCACGCGACATCGCCCGGGAACTCGCAGACTACAAGCTCAATCCTTGGAACGTAACCCAGCGCATACGTCGCATGAACAAACGTCTGGACCGCCACATCGCAAAAGAGGTGGCAGAGAAGCGCGGGCTAAAATGGGCCTTAACGAGATGGACGTACCACAACTGGGGCGGATTCAAAGAAGAAATTGTCATTTCTCATCAAGAAAACATCAAAGGAGCCTAAAACTTAATATAGAAGAAAACCTAGCACCGCTTTAGGTGCCTAACATAAAGCTTCAAAAACAACTATCAAGAAAAGTTGGTAGCAAGAAATATCCCAAGTGGGTCATCACGATTCCTCCCAAGCAAATAAAGGCTCTAGGATGGGATGAAGGGGAATATCTAGAGAGCGAAGTTGACAATCAGGAGCTAATCGTAAAAAGAGAAAATCCGCAAAAGGCAGAAAAGCGAAAAGAAGCAGCAAGAAAAGCTTGGAAAACTAGAAGGGGCGAGACAAATGAGCGAGTATGATCTGAAGAGATCAGAGAAAATCGGGCAACTCTACCCAGTTCTTGTTGATGCTCAAGGCAACGTGATCGACGGCTTCCACAGAATAGAGGCAGACCCAAAGTGGCGAACCGAAGAACATCCAGAAATCGACACAGAAGAAAAATTGCTTGTCGCAAGATGTGTGGCTAATTGGCATAGAAGGCAAGTTTCATGGGAAGAAAAGGAAAAGTGGATTAACGGTTTGGCAAGAATCTACAAAAAACAAGGCTTGGAAAGCTCTTCCAAACTACAGAAAAAGATAGCTGACGTAACTGGATTGACTACACGAACAATTCGCACATACCTAAACGCTAAGTTCAAAGAATTTGAATTTAAGGATAGAACACCGTCTCCAAGAATTTCAGCATCGGAGCGTATTGAGCACGACTTGGGTAAAGACTATGTTGAGCGTCATCGTGAAGAGGTCTTAGTGGAAGAAAGACCTAGAATAGAGAGGAAAATTCGAGAGGAACTGAGCCGAGACGCTCACTTCATTAGGGAAGCCATAGAGAAAGCACCCGAGGTTTTGCCGACTATTCCAGAGAAGACTATTGAACGTGCAAAGAAAGCAATCAAGCCTCTAACTAAGGAGATGGGAGTTAAAGAAGGCACAGTCTACACAGTAGGCGAATATGAATGCCCGAACTGCAAGAGACATTATTGGATAAGATGCAACGGAAGAAGAGATTGGGTAGAATAAAACCTACTATCTTCAAAGACCCTCGCATACAGGGCATTGATGGCATCATAGTATACTTTGACAAGACTCCTTCAGACATAGTCTGTCCTCATTTTTGGGAGCTACGATGGGCTTTTGGATGCCCCTTCGACTGTGCCTACTGTTATCTCCAAGGAACAGGAAGAGGCAATAAGAATCCAAGATGCAGGAATGTGAAGAAAGTCATCGAAGCAACAAATAAAGCATTCAGGCATGAATATTTTATGAATAGCCCTTCTGTTTTCAATAGTGGTGAACTATCTGATTCTCTGATGAACCCCGCGAATATGAAGCAAATTGCAGACTTCTTTGAAACACAAGATAAGCATAAACTGCTTTTGCTAACTAAATCTCATAGAGTAGGCTGGTTGACTGAGAAACCTCGAAAACAGACTATTGCAAGTTTTAGTTTGAATGCAAGTGAGGTGTGGAAAAGATGGGAGAACAGGACCGCTTCTCCACAACAGAGGATTAACGCTGCGAGACAACTTATGGATGTTGGATATGAAATCAGAATTAGAATAGATCCAATCTTTCCAATTGCAGATTGGGAGAATAATTACGAAGACCTTCTGTATACTATGTTTTCCGAATTACCTTCAAATCCTGACAGAATTACTCTGGGGACCCCCAGAGGATTAGCAAAAACTCTTATGTTCGCAAAAGACAGGTCGTGGGAAAAAATAGCTTTCACAGAGAAGCCGGAGTATACTGGATGGGGAAAAAAGGCTCCTAAACCTCTCAGGAAGGAGATCTACACCTTCTTCTATGACAAATTAGACAGTCTTGGATTTGATAGGTCAAGAGTTGCTATGTGCAAGGAAACACGAGTGGTATGGAAAGAGCTGGGTTTGAGTCCAAACTCCTGCAAGTGTAACTGTATTTGGTAGAATCCAAAAAGGGTGAGATCAAACGGTCAGTAAGTACAACTGGCTCAGGCCAAGAGCAACGAAACTCGTAGATATAGCAAAGCCTCATAAATCGATTCATCCAAACGTGTTCTATGAAACTGGAGCTTGGAGCATCATAAAACTCTTGGCTCTCCTTCGCTTCGTCAAAATCTACACTAGGATCATCAAGGCGCCCAAACAAAGGAGATACTTCCGAAACATGTACTACATTGATCTACTAGCGGGAAGTGGGCTTTGTAGAATTGGCTTGAAGAAAGATATTATTGCTGGTTCTGCCTTAATTGCTTGCACAGAATGTTATCATCCTTTTGACAAATATTTTCTGGTTGAAAAGGACGCCAAGCAAGCGGAGGCTATAAGAGCGCGAATAAAGACCATAACGCCGAACTTTGAAGTCTTCAATTGTGACTGTAACGATTGCATTGAAGAGATCACGGGAGAGATAGGCATGAGAGACCATTACCTAGCATTTGTTGATTGTGAAGGATTGGATGTCTCGTGGTCGACAATGCAATCGCTATTTGCTAGAAATGGAGATGTTCTTTTCAATTTCCAGACACAAAACGTGAGCAGACTTCCAACAAAAGTGAAGAAACGATCTGTTGGATGGAAGGCATTAATGAGAAAACTGACTTGGTTTTTCGGTGATGACCGATGGAAAGATTGCGAAGAACCTGATGATTTCCTGAACGCCTACATCGGCAAGATTGTAAACGATACTACAAGAGGGCTTGTTTTACCTCTTCCGGTGAAGGGGCGAAGGGGTTATCGATATGACATAATTCTAGCTACAAGAATAACCAGTGGCGGAAGCCCATGGATTAAACCCATGGAAGAACTTCGAAATATGATGGGTGGATATAGACCCAAGATTGTAGAAAAGACCCTTGATCTCATTATGAAGAGACAAGCATCTCTGAACGAAGTCATTTGACTAGAAATTGACTACTACTCTGGAGAATAGAAGGGAATATCGACGTTTGAGTGAAGGTTGTCCTTTTTGTGAAAACTATCTTGAATCATGACTCTAATTCATTTGTTGAATTAGGTCATTTATGATCTTGCCAATTGATTTTCCGGTGACTTCTGCTCGGCGCCTTATCTTTTCGTAGTTGGCCTTGCGGTGAAAGAAAAAGAGGGAGAATAGGATCGGTGTGTACTTCGATTAGCCCTTCAGTAACACTCTGATGGTGTCAACGCCTTCAAATGGCATTCCTGCGGCTTCCCCGGTTATCACCAAAGCAACATCGACGCTTTTCCCAGTATCTTCACCATAATCGTGTGTGCCAAGCAATGCTATCACGGCGGCACGTTCAAACTTTGCCATTAGGTCAGGGACGCTATCCGTATCATGGTCTCCGATCGCCATCGGTGCCTCTGGATCAACACCAATAGATCCGTTCAGCAGAATCGAAAAAACATCAATTTCACTTACGCTATATTCTTCAGGAAGCTCGATGTAGGCAGTGATCCACTGCCCATTGCTCTTCAAGTTCAAAGTGTCAGGGTCAATGTCAACAGTTGAAGGAATCTCAACCGGTGCAAGTTTTATCAGCCAAAAATCCCAACCACCAGTGCCAAAAGATTTTGTAGCGCCTGTCAAAGCATATCCTTCGTCTTCTGTCTGAACCACCCAATTTGCATCATCCTCGTTTGTGTCTCCATATATTCCATTCCACTGCATGCTACCAACTGAATCTGTCTTTACCAGCCAGAAATCCTTCAGCCCAGCGCCGAAAGACTCTGTGTAGCCAGCTAGTGCGTATCCTCCGTCGCTTGTTTGAACCACGGAATACGCATACTCTTGGTCTTGTCCTCCGTATGTTTTGTTCCACTGCTCGTGTCCAGTCGAGTTCGTTTTAACTAGCCAGAAATCATCATCACTTCCAGCGTTAAATGAGGTTGTCTTGCCTGCCAATGCGTATCCTCCATCACACGCCTGAATAACAGAGAACGCATCATCATCTCTTGCTCCTCCGTATGTTCGGTTCCACATCACGTTTCCGTTGGCATCAGTTTTGATCAGCCAGAAATCAGACGACCCAGCGCCAAAGGAATCCACCCCACCTGCCAATACATACCCGTTGTCATATGTCTGAACTATAGAATACGTCGAATCACCTCTTGTTCCCCCATAGGTTTGGTTCCATTGCATATTTCCAACGGCGTCCGTCTTGACCAGCCATGAATCCCAGTTACCAGCACCAAAAGACCGTGTGGCTCCCGCTATTGCGTATCCTCCGTCACAAGTCTGAACCACAGAACAGGCATAGTCATCGTTTGCTCCTCCGTATGTTTTGTTCCACTGCATGTTTCCAGTCCAGTCTGTTTTAACCAGATAGACATCCCAGTTACCAGCACCAAAAGAGCTGGTGTAGCCAGCTATTGCGTATCCTCCGTCACAAGTCTGAACCACAGAATTTCCTTCGTATCCTGTTCCGCCGCCCTCGTCGTTTGCACCTCCATATGTTCTGGTCCATTCTGTTGCAGGCGGTTCCGAAGAAACCGCTGCTTGAATATTGAATGCTACAATTAGCGTGCTAGTTAATAGCAGTATTACCATTATTCCACTGGGTGTTTTCTTCATTTTCGTTTCTCCTACAATTCCTAAGTAGTCCTTATGGTGTCTATTTGTTTAAGAGATTTGGGTCTGACAAAATTATAGAAGATACTTCTAGTGCATTTGCTGTATGAGTTCGTTGATGATTTGGCTTATGGATTTTCCGGTGGCTTCTGCTCGGCGCCTTATCTTTTCGTAGTTGGCCTTGCGGATGTAGATGGGGATGCTGGGCATTCTGTGAACTGCTCCTCAGCTTTGCAGTAGCCTTCATTCCCATAGCTATAGTCGTTTGGGACCATCAAGCGGCGACAACAGCAGAACTAGATATGCGGGCACCGGAGAACCAAGAACGTAAACTCTAACCCACAAACCTCTCTCCTTTTTTGTGGCATGCATCATGCATGCATGACTTTGTTCCACATGGCTGGAACATGCTCTTCGGCTTTTTTTACGAATTTCGGGAGCCCCGCGGGCGCGCGCACATAATAAATATGCTCCATTCCCAATGGCATAACTCAAGTCTCCAAATAGTGCTATTCATCCTTACAATATGCGCATCCGCACGACCAAACTTGCTAATCAATACGCTTGACACGGATATTTCCAAGAATCACTATGAGTTGTATCATTTCATATTTTTTTCTGGCGTATACATAGAATTCTATCCAAAATAGATGCGCACGCAGAATCTGTGGAAAAAAGAGTTATATCAGAGGCAACATCTATAATAATGCTGTATTTCTGCGCGCGATTGTGGGGATCACTATGTCTCAGTGGGACGAGGAGCAAAGACGTCGAGACGAGGAGCAAAGACGTCGAGACGAGGAGCAAAGACGTCAAGACAAGATCGTCCTTGGGCAGCACGCGCCCGTCCGCCCAAACCAAGAAGGGCAGATTTGGCTACATATTCATCATTACCCCGACCTGGCTCAAGACAACGTGGCGCGCGCGCAGGCAGAGGAACAGCTTCGCCTGTTTGAAGAGACGCATGAGAGACAGGTTCGCGAGTTGCAACAGGAACAAGCTCGCCAGAGGGAACAGATGCAGCAGGAACACCGTCACCAGCAGCAACAGATGCAGGAGCAGGAACAGACTCGCCAGAGGGAACAGATGCAACAGGAGCTTCGCCTGCTGCAGGAGCAGCAAGAAAGGGATCTGCGCTGTTTGCGGGACCAGCAACAAGAAGGGCTTCGCCTGCTGCAGGAGCAGCAAGAGAGGGATTTGCGCTGTTTGTGGGACCAACACCTAAAAATGCTTCACCAACTGCAACAACAGCAACAGGCGGGCACGCCAGGGAATCCTTTGGAAGCCATAGGGAATGGTCTTCAAGCAATAGGAAATGGTCTTCGAGCAATCTGGGGTTTTTTTGGCGCGGGCACTGCGCACGCCCATACTGGTGGATTCAACTGGCCAAAGAAAACCGTTGATAAGTCACTGGAGAACTTGGAAGGTGCACTCTATTTTCTGCATCTTGATGAAGTGTACGAGTATGGGTTCAAATTCACGGAAAGAGTAAAGGAGATCAATGAAAAGCTAGGGAATTACGGAGAGAAACAAGGCAAGCCTGGTGGTGCCAACTGGTATAGATCAGCGAGTTTCAAGGAACTTGCCGAAGTTCTACGGAACCTCGATGTTTCAAGACCGGGAGAGAAAAGAGGAATAAATGTCGAAGAATCGCTGTCCGCGACAAAGGCGACTCTTTCCCTTTTTAAAAACATGACTCGCGTCCTTGAGAAAGAGGGGAGAATACTACTCAATTCCTTGCCGTACGTAGACACGTCGAAGTTACTCAGCGCAGCTGAAGAAGGCGAAGCAGGCGATGCCTTGGCGATCGGAGAATTGTACGGATTCATAGCACTATCGTTTAGGGGATTCGCAGCAAGAAGTTGGGGCGGCTCTCCTAGCGACGCCGCGGCAATATTCATTAACAAGAAACATGAACCTCTTGCAAGATTGTTTCTGGCATCTCAAACCTTGGAAACACGCCAAAAGCGCTTGGACCCAAAGCGCTTCTTTTATGGAAAAGATGTGGTCCATATAGTGAGGATGATTGATTCTCTTCCGAACCTTCTCTTAAGGAAATGAAGCCACTAACAACGGATCAATTCATGCAGAAAGCAGATGCGCGCATTCAATAAGTAGGAGAATATAGGGATATGAGATTTAGTAGTCTAGCAATGGTTGGCTCTACGCATTTTAGGTGTTCTGATGGCATCATAGCTGCTCTACTTGCTCATCCCAACTACAAGTCAAACAAGGTTCTTGCATGCATGCGGGGAATCGGATTCCTAGAATCCAGAGTATTCATGTATAAGATTAGCAAGAGAACCAAGAAGATTGCTAGTATTAAGTAGCTGGTTGCGCTGGTCCACAGTTCTAGGATTGCAGCGAGTAGACGTGTGTCTGAGTGGAAGAGGACCACGTAGATGTCATTGGTTGCGTTTAGTAGCCATGCTATAAGTGCGTATATTCCGAAGGTGGCTACTAGTGAGTATGCGAGGGAGTCTGTGAGGGTATTGTTCCATTTGTATCGTCTCTTGAGCATGAGATATAGGGTGAAGAAGAGCCCGGAGAAGATGAGGACGGACGCGTTGACGAGCAGGGCGATGAGGAGCGCGCCGACAAGCCCATACGCTGCCACGTACGCGCGGACAAGGGGATTTGTCTCTTCCAAGCCCAGCTCCGGATGTGACAGCCCATAAGCAGTCACAGAAGCCGTGACAAGAAGAAGAGAGAGCGCCAAGATATATAGTGCTCTAAGAGATTCCAGACGACTCTCGTGGCTGTACATGTGCATTCTCAATAGGGATGGAAGTTTCCTCCCTATATCTCCAGCATGCACCAAAACACGTACGCTTTGGTGTACCTAGTTCCGGTACTGAATCGCGTACGAGTTCTAGGCAGCATGTTCGCTAGTAGGTTTTTCTTGTTCCTCGGAGGGAGATGGTGCCTTTTGAAGATCTAACTTCAGGTCCCACAACATCTCGGACAGTGCCATTCCTAACTGTCGATCAATGATTTTCTGAACGGCATCGTTCCTTGAATCTTCGTTGCTTATGTATCGGCAATGATTCATGGCCTCTTCGACGATGTTCCAGGCTTCATTAAACTTTATGCTGATCAAGGCAAACTTGTTCGCATCATCGTTTGCTCTGTTTGATTGCCTGTAAAAAAGGTAGGTTACTACAGAAACAGCGATGGTACTTACAGACTGCACTGCCGCAAATTCCAATCTACCTAAGTATGTTAAGAGAACACCCGCAAGCACAACAGCGAAAGCTATTACGGAACCAATCTGTTGAAGCTTGAATGCTTGTTTAGCGTGAACGTTGAGATCATTGAGACGAGCCACTAGGAATTTGGCTTCGGGATACTTCTCTCTTCTTACTTCCACAATATGCCCCTCGGATTCTTAGAAGAAATGTATCAGAAAGCAGTCATAAGGTTTCTCCCTAGTCTGTACTCAGTGAGGTGTTGGTTGAAGGTACGGATTTTGTAACCGGTTATGAGTACGGTTTTTTGTACCTTCTATAAGTAACATTTATCGTACCTAATTTAGGTATATAGAGATGTACCTGATCTATGTATGGCGAACGTACTAGGGGATTCTATTCCATCAAAGAGATAACCTGAACCCACAAGGGATGTATTTTATCAGAAGCGCAACCAGTTGCAGGTACGTCTATTTGTACCTATAATAGGTACATTCAAGCATACTAAAAATAGGTACAATCCAAACAACCTATATGAGCTACCTAAAAGAAATACCGTGAGATTTCTTGAATAACAATATGTTATGAGAGACGGCTTCCTTGGCAGGGGGGCCATTTCAACATCATCGGAGACAACAATACCTACTGTGGCGACGACAATGGGCACTCGAAATGTGTAAATTCAATCCTCCAATAGGAGACTGCAGTAAAGATTTTAAGAAAAGCGAGACATATTAACAGATGTACCAAGATCAGGTACATCATCCAGTACCTAAAATGGGTACTATGAGGCGTACCAAATTCCTATCGTTGACTGAGGTCGTACTTAAAAAACCGCTCAGAGGAGTTTAGTATGATTTCGTCAAATACTTCCAACCAAAACGAAGTAGCTGCGGAGGGGCGCGTAGACAGTAAGAGTCATCTGTCAATACCAGTCTTAATCAGAAACAGGCTTTGGTTGCGTTACGCTGACGACATAGTGCAATATATGGTGAAGTGGGCTGAACAGCGGATATACATTCGTAAAAAAGGAGAACACGGTTTTTCTGAGGATGATGGGGAGGTCTTTAAAGAAGTAGGGATTATCCAGAACAGATGGCTGTCACTTCCAGCAGCTATTAGACACATGCTTTGGCTTAGAGTTGGAGATTCTGTTGAGTACGTCGCTGATTCTTCTGGTAGACTCAGATTCTACATAAGAAAGAAACGCTGAAGTTCTATGGCCCGACCAGCATAAATGCAGGCGGTAGCCCGTGTACCTGAAATAGGTACTGAAATGTGTACCCGTCTATTGTGCACACACAAGCGTCCTCTATCTTCGGAGAGAGGAAATCGCCGTTGAATTTCGCCCGGTCCCTCCGAAGATGTCACCCGGAGATTTCCCGTGTGAGATAAGGTTTTTCAGAATTACATACTGTGCTGATCACACTTGCTCAGAGGAAAAGCCCAATGGGTAAAATCGATTCTTAGCAAGTTCACTTATATCTTTATCAGAAGAATCGAGGTGGCGCATGGAAACTTCAGCATGCAGGACTACAAGAAATGGTTTAAAGAAGCAGATAGAGCGTCTCTCGTTTAAGCGCTTCGACGTCTTGCGTAGTTAAACTAAGCAAAAGCATACTTGTTCTAGCTAGCTAGAAGTAACGACGTCTGCGGTATCCATTATTTCCTATTTATTCTTCTATCTCTGAGTTTCTGCCATATTTTCCTGAGCATTGATATCTCCTTTCTATCTAATCCTAACTCTTCCGATAAGAGAATCTCATCATTGATTTCCAGGATTTCATATATTTTGTTCAGTCTTAGAAGCTTATCGATCTTATTCAGATCAAGACTATCCGCTCCAATAATAGGTAGGGGCAGACGTTCAGCCTCGCTAGGTTCAAAGGTCAGGACGCCACCACCGTAACTTCGGCCAGTAATTTCTGAAAATGCAAAGGTAAGAGAATTTAGAAAAGCTGCAGCCACCTTTTTGCCATTTTCTCTTTTGAGCAGTCTGACTCTATGGATAGTATCAGTACAAGTGGCTTCTGTTTCATTAAGAACAAGTTTTGGAAAATCGTGTACTTGTCTTAACATAAATGCATCAGGGATCCAGACTGAAGGTACGATATACCATCTGTTGCGAATCCTGCATTTGTATCCTTTGTGAATGTCGTTCTCTTCACCACGAACGATGTATTCCCTAACCTCCTGAGGTAAATCCTGAAATGGCAAATCACTAGGCATGAACAAATAAGAACCGTATTCGCTCCTAACGTTGTCCATCCAATCTTCTTTTGTGAATATTGCTCCCCGAAGGTGTGCGGAGCGCGTAACTATACGTTCTGTGTACGGTCTGAGTGAATACTCTTCTACCTGATCATTATTCAACACAAAGAACTTGTTTCGTCCTGTAACAACACCTATATCGACTTCGAATAATTCACCGGTCAGACTCACCTGTTCGTCTCTTCTCAGAGCTCTCAACAATGAAATTTCTTCACTATTTAGGAAATATTGAGTCCATTTTTCGAGCGAGTTTGCAATAGGCTCGAATTCATTTACTGTAGAGCTTAGTGATTCTATTCTTGTCGATTGTTTGTCTACAACCATACCCTGAATATCTTCCAATTCGATAATGCTGATTTTCCCAGTTCCGTTCTTGCCCTTCACACCCAACAGCAAAACTACTTCTTGTTGTATTCCCCCAAATACTAGCTTTCCAAACGTGATGATTGTTAGTTTGCCATAAATTTCACTCAAGAATTTTCTAGTTTCAGCTGCGTAATCTACTTGGAACAATTCTGCAGGCACAACCATTCCTAATCTGCCGGATTCTTTCAGTAGAGAAGTTGAGATCACCAAGAAAGGGACCCATGTGTTGGTATAGCGATTGGGATCTAATCCTATTTTCCTCATTAGATCTATTGCGATCTCTCTATACTCGTCAGGGAAGTTTTGATATCTTATAAATGGTGGATTCCCGATGATAACATCGAATGATCTTTTGTCAAAAAGGGTAGATCTGCAATAAGCAAAGAAATCACCATTGTGAATCATTTTGCTTGTTGACGAAATCCTAAGTGCACTAAGACGTTCTTGCGCTTTATGAGCTTCCTTCGGATCAATCTCTATGCCCAGTATTCTATCGGAAAGATGCCCTCTATTGCATCCCAGATCAATTAACGCTTCTACAGCGGATTCAAGGAATACCCCATCCCCACAACTAGGTTCTAAGATCTGTGCATTCTCGGATCTTATTGCCCATCTGGAAAGAAAGTCTGCGATTTTCTTCGGTGTGTAGTACCCGCCCCTCAGTTTTTCATAGTCTATCTGATGCGTCATAGACAAAGGGCCTTCTTCAATAAGATAAAGACTCAATTTCCTTCAAGTCTTGCTCAGTTACGACGTATAATTCTCCAACCAGCGAGTCAACTTTGGATTTTAGTGCCAGTTTCTGTCGTGTGTACACGTCTCTTTGATGGGGATTTGTAGCGTTCTTTTCATCTAAAACCGCTTGAGTTAGTTGTTTAGCCAATTCTACGATTTCATCATGCTTTTCTTTTTGTTTCTCTTCTGTAAATTCTATTCGAGGAATTGGGATTCTTTGAATGAATTGCTTTCCGTGAGAATAGTAGTCCCCTCGAAACACGCTAGACGAGGGCTTCACCAACGCTTCTATAACTGGATGTGAAAGCACGGACTGAATGTAGTATAGAGATAGATCCGTCTTGCTCTTCATTTTCAGTGCGTAGTATGGACCGTTTCCGCCACCAGTTATTAAGATGTTTGAATCGTCATATACATAGCATGGTTCACGAGAGAGCACAGGCCAAATTAGTTTTGGTTCACCATCGAATTTAGTTAAACTTTGAGAACGACCAAACCTATACCAAGAGTCTTCAGTGTAGCCTGAAACATCCCTATTCGGAGGAATAAGTAGCTGTTTGTGTTTGTTCAAATATTTCCAGCACTTCGGGAATCTAGTTTCCATCTCTTCCATTGAATACAAAACCGCCTTATTGTCTTGGATTTTGTAAGGGAAGATGATGTACGCATTAGGTTTAGGCTTGCCAAAAGGTTCAAGTTCTAGGTCGAGTAAAAGGGGTCTCAATATGCTTTTCTCAACGTCTTCCGCGTCTCCTTTGAGATCTGTGAATAATGCATATTGCTCATCTTCATCAATAGGAGTCAGTAGATAGATTCTGTCGGCACTCGTCTGAAGTCCGACGAAAACGCTGCAAACATCCTCTAGTTTAGTTGGATTCTCTTTCTTGATACGTTCAAACAAATCCTTGACTCTGGGTGCTACGAAAACCCAAGGTTTTTCAGACAAAACATTGGCTGAATGGGTTCGTGATTCACATCCTTTCCCCAGACGCCAATCTCTAATATCCGTAACATGTTCAACTTCAAACTGGTCTTCTCCTCGCTTGCTTTGTATAAAAATGCATGTATAAGTTGTCGTTTTTTTCCCGAAGACTTGTTGGGCATGAAAATGGACGATTTCCTTGACATATTTTCCAGAACTGATAAGTCTACGCAGATTCTTTGCTGACTTGAGAACAAAAAATTTGTGCGGAACTATATATCCCAAGTATCCGCTTTCCTTGAGTAAATGGATTCCTCTCTCTAGGAAGAGATAATACTTGTCTATATTCCCTCTCTTCGACTCATAAGGTGATGACTTACTCCGGTAATATCTGACTTCTTCGGGAGAATATTTCTCCATATTTTGAATTCTTATGTATGGAGGATTCCCTATCACTAGGTCAAGTCCGCCCTCATCCATCACTGTTCCCAAGGAGTTTTCCCATGAAAACGGTTTGATCTTCTCTACCAGTTCGGTTGATTTGACGGCTGCTTTATCATATTCGAAGTAACCATGGTCAACTAGACTATTTCCCAATTGGATGTTGTAGTTTAGCTTGGGCAAAGCCTTGTCACCAGTCTTTTCCAGAAAAGCATCTATCGTTGCTGATGTTTCGTTTTCCAGAATCTTCAGCAACAAGCCGAAACGTGTTACCTCTACAGCTTGTGCATCTATATCTACACCGTATATATTATTCAATAGTATCCTCTCTTTCTCTGATAGACTCAGAGTCCAACCATCGTTTGACCTGTATAGTTTCCCCTGGTGTTTTTCGACGCCATCCATTATGTACCATTCTAGATGCCAGTTCATAAGAAAATCAAAAGCAGACAAAAGAAACATCCCTGAGCCGCAGGCGATATCAGCAATTCTAATCGTTGATATTTCAGTTGGGGATTTCCCGTCGCACAAGGATTCCAACGTTCTTCGTACTATTGAGTCCACGATAAATTCAGGCGTAGGTATTACCCCTTTCGATTCCAGGACTTCAGGCTTTTCTATGATCTCTACGTTTTTTTCATTATCTACTACAATCTCCTTCCCAAGAAACAGTTCATAAATCTGACCTAAAATGTTTGAATCAACAACAGAGAATATATAAGGACTATTTGGATAATAAAGCTCTTTGAAAATTCCCACAATTGCGCCACTATCTATACTGATCTCCATTGACAATTTGTCTTCAACGAAATCAAATAGATCGGAATTGTACTTCTTATCCGCATCAATGAACATTTGTTTCAGGGCATCATATTCTTTCACACTTTCTAGATTCTTGTATTTCTCTAGTTCCCTATCTTCACATATTCTCAGGAAAATGATACGATTAATGATTTGCTGGACAAGGAAATTCAACTCCTGACTACTCAATTGTGGATTTTGCAGAGCAATATCCTTAGCGAGAGTCTCACGCCATTTCTCAATTTGTGCGAGAAAAAATCCATCGAAATATTGAGTGCCTACACGCTCTTCATCTATCTCAAAGATTTGGTCGAATACTCCTGAATGTACAGATTCTCTGGAAATCTGATCGTGAATCTCATCAAACTTGTCTGCATATTCGGTATAATCATAAACTTTCAACCTCGCTATTTTAGCATCGTCAGAAGGATCAGGAGTAAATCTACAATCATATATCGCTAGTTTCTCAAAGTTCGTCAAGATGGAGATTGGCAGTTTTGCGCTCCATCCGTATCGTCGGAGTTGGAACGCAGGCTGTTTGAGGCTTTCTATATTTACGGAAGGCTTTTTTGCTTCAACGAAAAATCTTCTCTTACCTCGAAATCTCAAGGTGTAATCTGGCTTTTTCCAAGTAGTATCGCCTTCATCTTCTTCAACAACTTGCTCCTGAATGACCTCACGCAGATGTTGGGAAAAGCCTCTGTCATTAAAAACATCCCATCCCAGAGCTTGCAGAAAACGGTTGAGGTAGTCGTTTCTTAGTTGCGTTTCATTGTAGGTGGAACCTGATCTTATAAATTCATGTCTGTTCTTGTGGAACTTTTCAACCAGATCTACGACAAGCTTTTGACCAGTTTCTCGCGTGTACATACAGCTAGTAATCCTTCGTGCCGACTTAAATAATATCGGAGGGTAATGTGTGCGCCTTAGCTTACCTTCTGCTTGATTTTTTTCCTTCTTCTCCGATTAGCTAGTTACCTAGGATTTTCAGTTCTTCGCATCTATTTCTGAGGGCGTTTTTTATGAAGTCTTCGAGACGAGATATTACGAGGAGTGCGGAAAGCTTCTGATTCAAACCGTGCAAGAAATATGAGGAGGTAAAGCCATGAATCATAGTCGTAGTGGGTACTTCTTAAGTTCCGCTCGTAAGCTCTCCCAGATTTCTTCTATTTCCTCGTAGGATTCTCTCCAGAGAAAACTGATTTTTCTAACATGACGTTCTGGGCCAACAGCAAATAAGGAGATTGAATTTGGCGTGAATCTGTCTTCCAGCAATCCGGCAAACCTATCCAAAATCTCCCTTCCCACAAAACTCTTCTCCCCCTCTTCCTTAATCTCATATTTCCTTGACCTTGGGTCTCTCTGGATTAATCCCTTCTCTTGTAAATCTTTCAAATACTCCGACAACGCCGGATCGGACAAGCCTGTTTTATCCCGCAATTCAGTATACGACAGAAGACGTCTCTCGGCGTTCCTCAACGTGTCAAGTATCTTCTCCTCGCCTGGAGCTAATCTTGCTATGGACATTACTTAACTCATTCCTATTAGTAACTTATCTTAGTTAGTTAAGTTTATAAGTCTTCGCGCCTTACTTAGTCTAGAAGGTTAAGCTTCCCGCCTGTTGGTGGGATGCAAAAGGTGAACACCGTGATCGTAGCGGATCTGGCGGTGGGATAAGCCCAGAAGGATAAAACTGCTCGCAAATACGCGCTGATGATGAAGCTGAAGGCGTACACTACGAGCAGTTCCTGATGAAAAACGACGCCAGGGGGATAGGCTATAGGTTCTAGAATAGTGATCTGAGCGTAAGCGATCGGGGAGGTTCCGGTCTACCCCTACCTGTTTTTTTCACAGCCTAGGAACAAGCGTCCTGGGCGAAAACCAACAAGGAGGAAACGTCAGAATATGAAACTACGAAACCATCCAAATACTGCATCGATCTACCGATGGGCTTCTGAATATACAGCTGAAAGCATATTCCGCGAACTAAGCAGAGAGGAACACATCGAAGATTTCTACGAGACAGAGGAATTCAAGAGAATCATGTTCAAGGTATTGAACCAGCGTAGAGCGCTAATAGGTATACTCGGACTTCAAGGCTCGGGAAAGACACGCACCTTACGCGAATTAGAAAGACTTCTGTGGAAAAAGGTAGAAAGAGAAAAGGAAAGCGTGTATTACATCAAATGGTCAAAAGACGTTTTCGAAAGAATGGAAGAATGGGAGTCAGTCTGTCATAGATACAATGAAATGGTTAAGACCAAAGTCGAGGTGGACTTGGAAGAATACAGTCGGATGCATAAACGACATCCAAAACTGGGGAGAATTCCAACGCCCGATGACTTGTATAACGTGGAGCAGGGATATTTCGACATCGAACTCTTCCTATCCAAAGGTGAATTGAAGGAGTCTATGAATACAGCGATTTATCGAGAACTGGCGACAGCGCGTTATGTCCTAGTTGATTTGCCCGACTACATGAAAAGCACCGCTCATAGTATGGATAGGGATATCGATTGCGTACAGGCACTATGGCAAAGGCTTCAAGCGGATAGACAGGACGCCAAAACATCGTTTGTGATTGCCTTTCAAAAGGAGATGGTGATGAAGCATCCACACTTCTTTATCGGCAAGCTAGATGTTGTGACACTCAAGCCGTTGAAACCTGAGCAGCTAATCCAAGCCTACAAATTAAGGAACGTAACAATTGAGCCCTTTGCGGAAGATGCCTTACGTCTTCTGGGAGAATTGTCTCGTGGGATTTTCAGGAGATTCCTAAAATATATCCAGATCACAATAGAGAAAAGCCTTGAGGAGGATATTCCTATATCCCCTCAACACGTGAGCGATGCAATAACTGAGGACTTGCTGATTGAAGACATGGAACTAGAGCTGAGTGACATCTTCAAACAAAAGGACAAGAAAGCCGAAGCTGTCCATATCTTGAATTTCATACGTCAAAAAGGCGAATGCAATATGCAAACCATTGCAGAAGAGCTAGACCTAGGCAATGGCGTTGTTCAAAGATTAGTTCAAAAACTACATGGTTATCGCTATGTAGACATCAGACGCGGCAAAGGCAAGGAGAAGCTTGTTTCATTGACCTTGTAAGCTTGAAAGTTTGATATCTTAGCGAAAAAACTCCTGGAAAGAAACTACACCTGTCTTTTCCGTCCAGAGACGCAAGAGGCTTATCTCTACCGTCCAGTGCAGCTTTCTGTATAGACACCAAATTTACAAACTTACAAACTCTAGTGCCACATCCGCATGAAGCATACCCTTTCTTCCAAAACTGAAACTTGAAAAATCCTGGCATGTGTATTCCCATGTCGACCAGATCCCGTCCTCAATGTCCTCTCTGCAGCAGCCATAGAATATGGAAGGACGGTTTGCGTAGCACGAATGATGGGGAGATTCAACGCTTCATCTGCCGAGACTGCGGCTATCGGTTCAGTGAAACATCTGTTGACAAGCCGGAAAACGGTCAATCCAACAGGTCATATAGGTCAACCAGCTACACTATAGGTCGTCAAATATGCGTCCTCAAACCAACGGGGGCGAAAAATTTGGCCGAAGTGGAAACCCGAATTGAGAAGCTGGCTGCGGGGGCCACAAAGCTATCTAAAGAAGAGATCAGAGGAAAGCTCGTCGAATATTCATGGTATCTCAAGAAACAGGGTTATGCGGACGGCAGTGACGGTCTTGAGGGAACCGTTGAGAAGAGAACTAAAGCCTTGAAACGCTTGGTCGACTTGGGAGCAAACCTCTGGAATCCTGAAAGCGTCAAGGAAGTCATCGCCACTCAGAAAAACTGGAGCGATGCCTACAAGGTAATGATGAAATACGCCTACGAATCGTTCCTCAAGATGGTAGGGCTGACGTGGGAACGACCAAGATACAAACAATCTCGGAACATACCCTTCGTTCCGCTAGAATCAGAGATCGACCGCCTCATAAACGCTTGCGGGAGAAAGGTCAGCATCTTCCTGCAAGGATTGAAGGAAACCGGAGCCGACCCAGGCGAACTATGGCGCGTGGAATGGATCGACATCAACGAAAAGACCAAAACCCTTACCATCAGACACCCGGTGAAACACCACGATCCGAGGATTCTTCCGATATCACGAGAATTGATAGAGCGATTCCAGCTACTTCCCAAGGATTCCAAGAAGGTCTTCCAAATGAAGATGCCTACATTACGGACGAACTTCTCCCAGCAGCGAAAACGAATAGCGACAGAGTTCAACAATCCGAGACTTGAGAAGGTCACGTTCACGTCCGTAAGGCATTGGAAAGCCACCACAGAATACCACCGCACGAAAGACATCCTACACGTCAAACAATTGTTAGGACACAAGAACCTGAGCAGCACCATGAAGTACATCGACATCGAAAGGGCAGTCTACGGAGAACATGAAGACGACGAGTTCGTCAGCCGCGTTGCCAGATCGCTGAAGGGAGCACGTCTCCTGATCGAAGCTGGCTTTGAGTACATTACTGACATGGACGGCTACAAGCTGTTCAGAAAGCGAACGTAATCACCCGACTATAAGCCTAGCTCGAAAACCATCAGCAAAACTTTTTAGGCATGGTCTCCCGCTATTAGCAGAAAGCGAAGTTGGTAGCATGTCTGAA
>Ga0209636_10001662_pt1 | contig 22508 bp, 18 predicted proteins | sample DeeMarSWOR152_54_FD_187464 | JGI IMG/M metagenome (GOLD analysis project Ga0209636, IMG submission 187464) | Marine sediment microbial communities from White Oak River estuary, North Carolina - WOR-1-52-54 (SPAdes) (version 2) | ecosystem: Environmental > Aquatic > Marine > Intertidal zone >...
CCGGTTGTTGCAAGTTATGTTTTTTGTCAGGCATTATAGACATAACGGTATACCACGCAGGATTTGGGACCGCAAGTTCATATTCTCGAACGGTGCATTTCGGTTTGCATTTCCTTCTGATCATAAGATGACAGGCCGATCATTTAACGTGTTTCTCAACGCACTCTGACTTATGATAACGAGGTCGGTCTCCGCATGAGTTACCCTGACACTCGGGTACAAACCCTTAACAAAGAGCCGTTTACGGGAACAAGTGATGAAGAGGCTGAAGGGAAAGCTATTGATCCTTGTGCTAGGCTTGGCGAAGAGCAAACGACAACGCAGGTCTTGGACTTGCATATCTGGACGGTGCTGACTACTCAGGCTTGAAAAAGACCCTTGCATCTGAAGGATACGCAAGGTTCCAATTGGTCGAGTATTCGGAATTGTCATTTGATGTCCAATACCTCAGTGAAGACCGAGACATTGGCAACGATCCGACGGCGCGGATATTTGGCGGCAGGTTAAACGCCTATTTCTAATTGGACGATTTTGAAAGGATTTAGTCACGACCCACTGCTTTCAGAGGAAACTTGCTTCGCACCTCCTCGTCCACTCACTGCTCAGGGAACAAAGGTTTCACCCACCCCAATGCGAGTTCCTCCAGTCTGCCTTTTAGGGGTACTCCGCTTTGATCCCATCCCATCATCTCGTAATAAGTTTTCAGGGCTTGCTCAAATTCTCGGGGATCGATGCGTTTGCCTTCGAGGGCTCCTCCTTCCAGGGCTTCAAAGATTCGATCGGGCAGGCGATCGTCTTTTGAGGTTATGCCCTCTCTGAGGTTGAAGACTCGGGCCATGCAGCTGTGCCTTTCCCCGACCTTCATGAGTTCCCACAAGCTAGTATCCCAACCGGTCACGGCATTGGCGTAGTCCACGAGATTCGTAAAGGATAATGGCCCGAACGGGTTGGCCGTGAAGATACACACACCGATGGAGTTGAACATGTTAAAAAGCTGCTGGAGATAGACAAACATTCTGACCTTACGTGAACTCAGGTCAAGTGCTGGGACAGGTTCGATGATTCCCAAAGGCTTTATGGGTTTTATCCCCGCTTCCGATTCGAAAAAAGGGTCATGCGGGGCCTCCAGGTGATCCGCTCCTGTAGGCGAGGTGGCATAGGCTAAGGCGAGACCGGTTTTCCCCCGGGGCTCATGGAGAGGAAAAGGGAGTCCCTTCACATGCATCGCATACTTCTGAGCACCATTGCCGATTCTTTCAGCCGCAACCTTCACCCCCTCTGCCAGCACATCACCAAATCCTTCCCTCTTGCCGATCAGTTCAACCATTTTGAGCATCGCTTCGGTATTGCCGAATTTCAGATTGATTCCTCCAGTATCCTTGGTCGTGAGAATGCCCTTTTCGAAGCATTCCATGGCAAACGCAATGGTTGTGCCGGTGGAGATTGCGTCGATCGTGTAGGCACCGCAAATCTGGTTTGCCAGGGCAATGGCCTTTAGATCTCCGATACCACAGAGAGCCCCGAGGGCGGCGAGGGTTTCATATTCCGGCCCGCCGTAAACGGGATCCACTTGGTAGGGCGCCTCAACCTTGACCTCCCGCTTGCACCGCACGGGGCACCCGTAACAGGTACCCCGTCCCACCAGAATGGTATCCCGCATGGTTTCGGCAGAGATATGCTCTGCTTCTTCGAAACACCCGCTTACAAAGTTTCTGGTGGGAAGTATACCGCCAGCATTGAGTGGCATGAGACCTCGAGCCGTCCCCAATTCACCGAGGGTTCCGGGGGTTTCTTTGTACTTATTCGAGACCTCTCGCACAATCTCCCGAACCGCCTCTGGGTCGAAAAGGGGCATTCTCTTCTTTCCCCGGACAGCGATTGCCTTTAGGTTCTTGGCCCCCATGACAGCACCCATACCGGTTCTTCCATTGAAATGCTTCAGTTCGTTGACAATGCCGGCAAATTTCACCCGTTTTTCACCACCCGGTCCGATAAGGGCAACCCGGATTTTTTCGTCTCCCAATTCTTTTCTGATCGCATCTTCCGCCTCTCTGGCAAATTGTCCCCACAAGTGGGAAGCCTCTCTCAGCTCCGCCTTACCGTCGTGAACCCAGAGAAAAACCGGCTTGTCTGCCTTTCCCTTTATGATGATGCCATCAAAACCCGAGAACTTTAGCTCAGGAGCCCACCATCCTCCAGCTTCCGTCTCGCCAAACCCACCGGTAATGGGAGACTTGGCAGCCACTGTGTAGCGACTGAAGCCCAGGGCCGGAGTCCCAGTGAGTGCGGAGGCTGAGAATACCAACACGTTCTTCGGTCCTAGGGGATCAACTCCTGGCTTCAGTTCCTTCAATAGATAGTGAAGCGAGAGAGCCCCGCCGCCCAAATATCTCCGGTATAGAAGCTCGGGTGGCTCTTCTTCGGTGATGGTTTGAGTGGTTAAGTCGACTCGCAGCATCTTTCCATTATGTCCATATCGTTCCATGTTCCTATCCTCTACTCCCAGAAGGTGTTTTGTATATCCACTTCAGTTCAACAGAATCCATCACTTCCTACATTGGTTCAAGACCTGACAGTATGATCTCGGACCTATTGAAAAGGCCTCCTCCCTGTTTGAGGGCCTAGTATAGGAAGGGATAGGTTCCCATGTCAAGGGAAAAGCGAAAAAGGATTTGGCAAAAATCCATGCAGGAGGAGGCCAAAAGGTCCAGAAACTCCAAAACATTTCCCCTTGACATACACATTCAATCAGCTAGAATCGGAGATACTCATAAAGTCGAGCAATGCCTGGGGTGAGAGGGGAAGTAAAAACTGGTTAGCACCTGGCAAGGGCAAGGCGAGGCAGGACCAAAAATGGATGTGACCCAAAAGAGAGCGTGTAGGGGACCGTACTCGGTATTCTTTATGCCGTTTCTCTGAGGGTCGTGCACCCCCTCATTCTTTGAGGTTGCTAGGGTGTTCACTCCGCGACTTCACTTTTTCCGGAGAAAGGAGGTGGTGTCAATTGAAAGTATTGTTTCTAAGCTAGGCCGAAGCTTTCTGGAGCGGGTATCATCGGTATTGTCTCAGGAGAAAGATGGCCTCGGAAGTGTACCTAGCTGGGTTAGGTTTCAAGCTTCAATCGAAAGGAGATGAAGTTCTATATAGGAGCCGCGAACTTCTCGATTTCAGACTAAGACCTAAGAAGGATTAGTGGAAACGATATGAGCAAAAGAATACTCCAAGACTATGTCATTTCTGCGCGGGAATACAGCTCGCTCGTCCTTCATCGTGAAGAAACATTACGTGTGATTGACGTCGAGGGCAAGCAAGTGGCAGACCTTGTAGGCTTGAGTGCAAGCGACAAGAGTGAAAAACTCTCCTGTGTGTGCAGTAATGTGCTGAACGGGACGTGGAAGCTAACAAAAGGTCATGTTCTTTTTACAAACCGAGCGAGTCCGTTTCTCTCTATAGCAGAGGACAAAGTGGGTTTACATTACTCCGGCGGAGGGTTCTGTAGCGAGGAAGTCAACTATATCAGGTATAAGGTGCATGGTAATCGAAACTGCGCTGATAACCTCACCATTACGGTATGGGAGTGAGCTTTGTGGTCGCCGCTTTATGTTTGGGTCATGCAGGGCCGACGCTCTCCGCAGACCCTAAGCCAGTGACCATCAAGTCAGCCTGCTTTCTCCCCATTAATCATGTGGTAAGCAGCTTCATTCCACCCCTTATTGACAGGATCAATAAGGCGTGTAACGGGGAAGTGGAATGGACGCTACTGGGCGGGCCGGAGGTTGTGCCCGGCCTTGACCAGTTCGAGGCAGTAAAACGTGCAAAGAAAAAAGTCATGAAAAGAGCCCAAATTACCCTCACCTGTCCAACACTTCACGGACCTTACGCACCAAACCTGCTGGTGAAAAAGGTTTCTGGAAAAACCCTACACCAGGCACTCTTCGGATTCCTCCGCAACTGGCTGATTCATTTGGAAATTGTTCGAAAATCCCAGCGGGTTAGTATCTCCTAATGATTTTTGTTCGTGAGCCGAGGAGCCTATCCCTTCCAAGCACTCAGCCTGCCACCCTGCAATCGGGTCAGCTTGACTCCCAGACGATTTTCTGCCAAACTGGGGGTGACCGAATTCTGACTTCAGGGATTTCGATGTGGTGCTCCCTTGTTTTGAAAGGGGTAATACGCAGACGCAACCAATGACGCGGAGGCAGCCATGAGAAGGCTCGATGGTTACATCTTAGTGGCTCTGATTATGGCAATCCTGTCACTCGCCGAAGGTGTGTCAGCTACGAGCCGGGGAATTAGCATCGTCTCAAAAAAAGGCGAGAGTTTACCCCTGTATACGGATCGGAATGCCCTGGTCGTGGGGATCAGTGACTATGAGAGATGGCCCAAGCTACCGAATGCAGTCAATGATGCTAAAGCGGTTGCCGCAAAGCTGAAAGAAATGGGTTTTGACGTGAAGCTGGTTTTGGATCCGACTTCTCGGGCGATGAAGGCCGTCCTGAACGAGATGGTCTACGAACTGGGCAGAGAGGAGAATCGAGCACTTCTATTCTACTATGCCGGTCATGGTGAAACGGAAACGATGGCCGATAATACCAAGCTCGGATATATCGTTCCAACAGACTGCCCCCTGCTGAAGAAGGACCCCATGGGGTTTGCCGCCCATGCCATCAGCATGAAGGATGTTGAGTCGGTCTCTTTGAGGATCCGTGCCAAGCATGTATTGATGGTATTTGATTCGTGTTTTTCCGGGTCCCTGTTTGCCATGGTGAGGGCGGTGCCCGAGGATATTACGGAGAAGAGTACGCTCCCGGTGAGGCAGTACATCACGGCGGGGCGAGAAGACGAACAAGTGCCGGACAGGAGCATGTTTAAGCGGTGTTTCTTGCTGGGTCTGGAAGGGGATGCGGACCTTACAGGAGATGGGTACATTACGGGTTCAGAACTGGGGATGTATCTTTCGGAGAAGGTGGTGAACTATACTCGCCGCCGACAACACCCCCAATATGGCAAGATCAACAACCCAGATCTGGATCGAGGCGATTTCATATTCGTCCCGAAGGGTGCAGAGGCAGAGGCTCGAACCGCTTCTCTTGAGGAGGAAAGACGGCGACTTGCCGAAGAACAAGAGCGTCTGAGACAGGAGCGGGAGCGGTTTGAGGCTGAAAAACGACTACTCGAGGAAGGGAAGCTTCTCGAATCTGACCGTCAAGATTTGGAAAAAGACAAACAGAAATTGGCCTATGCTCCCCAAACGGTTAAGGGTCCAATCGATGAATTAAGACGTGGTCGGGGTCGGTTTGTTATTGATGACTTCGAAGACGGAGACCTCTGGTCGAGAAACTGGAATGACAGGTGGGCAGCGTCGACTCGTGGACGAGCAAGACTGAAGGTTACGCCTGACTCGACTCAAGGAGCTAGTGGGACATCGTCCTCAATGAGGATGGAGTATAACATAACTCGACAGTCGTCAGCTATGGTCTGGATCGGCGGGTCGAAAACCGTCCGGATTAGTGAAGTTGAGAAAGATGAGTCAAATGCCTATGATCTATCAAGATTCAAGGAGGTGGTCTTCTACCTCAAAGGTAAGAAAAAACGAAAAACCCTGTCAGAACTAGACAGGATATACGTGCAAATCGTCTGCTATGGTAAGCATATGAGCTCCAAATATGGTAAAGCTGCCCACTTTGTTAACAAAAACAAGGTTCTTCCAGACAGAGAATGGGAGAGGATCGGAATTCCATTTGATGATTTTGTTCCCTCGCCGTTTACGAAACGTCATGTTTCAAACTATCCTCTAGAGCCTGATCTCCACAATGTTCTAATGGTATTGTTTACTCTTTCAGGCTCGAAGGGAGATCGGAGTTCCACCGGTTCCAACACGGTTTGGATTGACGAGATAGCTCTGGAATAAAAGAAAAGCCACGTGTCTGTGGAGAGACCCTGAGTTTCCGAGGGCTGGCGTTGTGGGGATGACCGATTGAGAGGACCGTTCCGTGCGATGGGTGTAAAGCCAGGGTGAGGTTTGCTCCTTATCGGACAACGAAGAGCAATGGAGGACGTGAAAGAATTCAGAAAAGCTTGACATAGAATCGGAGTTTGCTACGATAGTTTCGTTCATGCAAGTGCGATTGCAGGTCTGAGATAGGCCGAAGCAGAAGCGGAGCGGAAGTTGGTTCGAGGGCCTACTTCTTTCCAAAGGGAGAAGAGTAGGCTTTTCTATTTGATTCTCTGACCGAAAAGGCCGAACCATCCGCGAGGGTGGGTTGGAAGCCATGAGTCTGAAATAATCGCAGCAATCATGATTGATCTCGCGGCTCTCATCACAAACTGCAAGGAAGCTTCGGTAAGTGGAAACAAGACACTGAGAATGCTGAGAAAAACGAAGCTTGGGAAAGAAGAAAAGGAATTACTAATGGCTGCCTCAAGGGGGATAGGAGCATTTTACTTTTGCTCCATGGACCCAATCCCTGGAGCCTGGATAAGAGCGGGAAGCAGGCAGTTTCTTGACAAGCAGGATCATGCCTCCAATGCAAAATACCTTGAAGCATTTCAGTCTCTGTGCAAGCGTGGCTATATTGAACATAGAAGCGGCAGATTATTTGTGCTCACTGTCTCTGGATATGAAAGGGCCGCGAGACTGGCCAAGGGTTGAGCCCGCATTCAAGAAACCTCACTTTTATCAAAGGGAGGGTCGTCAATCGCTCTGCCTCTCTCATGCGTTCATATTCGCCCTCTAAGCGACAATCTCTACCCAGGCCCCCAGAGTATTCGCCAGAACTGGTCTCAACCACATGGACAGGGCCGGTCCGAATCCATCCTCTGAAATCTCTACCGGTGGCGTAGTGCTCGTTTTTTGATATCGCTAACCGGTTTACCCTATAAAAATCCAAAGAACCAAACAGGTGGGACAGGATAGAGTAGGGTTCTCAGCTTGGGAGACCGGAATTACACTTTACTCGAAATTGAATCAACCCAGAGCGAAGATTTCCACAGGTTGACTTCTGCCCTTCACACGGGTCGGAGGCAGTGGCTTCAGCTTTGCTGTATCCAATTCCAATTCGGCTAAGCGGGCTTGAGTGGTGGCGGAAACAATGATCTCCGTGCCGACTTCCCTGGTTAATGACTGGAGTCGGGAGGCCAGATTCACGGTGTCGCCTACCAAGAGGTAGGACAGACGGTCTGGGCTACCGATATTGGCAGCCACGGCTTCACCGGTGTGGATACCTATGCCGTGGCGAAGAGTTGGCCAGCCTTTTTCCGCAAAGTCCTTATTGAGCCTAGCCAAGCGACGGCTCATTTCAAGACCTGCTCGGAAAGCTCTCGCGGGATGGTCAGGGCGAAAGATCGGAGCACCGAAGACAGCATAAATCTCATCACCAATGAATTGGAGAATAAGTCCGCCTTGATCCTGAATTGCACCGGCCATTTCTTTGAAGTAGCTGTTAAGGATTCTGACCACCAATTTCGGTTCGTTGCTTTCAGTCAAAGGAGTGAAATTGCGAAGATCCGAGAAAAGAATTGACACGTCCCTGATTTCCCCGTCTAGAGGTATTCGCCTGGATAAGACCTCGTCGCGAATCTCTTGGGCCACGTATCTGCCGAAGGTCTCCTTGATAAAGTCCCTCTCTTGAAGTCCCTCGCTCATTTCATTGATCATATCACCCGTATAGCCGATCTCATCGTTGGATGTAACCCGCACTCTTTGGTCAAAATGGCCGTTTCGCACACTTCGAAGAACCCTGACGATTTCATGCAGAGGCCTTGTCAGATTGCCACTCACCAAAATCGTCAGCCAGATCCCCACACTCATGAAGATCGTAGATCTGGTAAAAACTGCTGAACGCATTCCCTCGAATGCCTGAAGAGAAGTACCCTCCGGATCAGAAACCGCGAGTGTTTGGCTAAGAATAGCAATAAAAGGGATCAGGTTGCAGGCAAAAAGAACGGCGATAAGGCGAGTTCGGATGCGGATCCTGATGGTATTGGGGGTCGTGTAGAGTCCCCCATTTGGAAAGAATTGGGGTGCCAGCCTCTTTTGGAGAAGGAACTCAAATACGAAAAAGGCGATGGTCGTAGTGGTCAAGCCAGTGTAAATGGAGGTGAAAAAGGTGAACGTGATGGTCCCCTGATCGGCACCGTACACCCAAAACACGGTGGAATAAAGCAAGGCCGCTGCGAGCCATATCCCGAGGTCGAGTGCAATAAGGAAGAAGGGTTCGTTGAGCAATCTTCTGCGGGCCTTGGTCGCAAGCTCCTCTGGCATCTCCTCTTCGTGATATTTGCGGTCGAGGAACTGCCGAATGGAGCGTTCGTAGTGCAATGTTAGCACGATAGGAAGGACGAAAGCGCAAGGCATAAAAATCCTACCGATGTGTGCGCTCAGCTGCATAAGCCCCTGAGATGAGGGAGAAAATGGATGGCGGACCATCATATGGACGACACTGACACCAATCACGTTTGAGATGATGTTAGCCAACAGCAAGGCATTCTTTAGATGCAAAAAAGTGAATCGTGTCATGGCTTCAGTCTCCTAAGGTCATCCAAAAACCCAGCATTTTGTTTTCATGGCGGCGAGTAGGTAGCTTTTCAAGATGTTGTGCTAACCGCACATACAACTTAGGATACCACAATTCCTGCTAAAGTCGTGGTTGATCCGAGTCCGATTCATTTGCAGACTACACGGGGTAACGAAATCTATTTTTCAAGTTTCCCCCTTTATTGGATACTCCTTGGAATCCTCGATTATTCGAGGGATTCATCCAGGTGTTTGACGATCGCCCCTCGGGCGTTCCTCGCGTCGGGGCTTGTGTCCACGCTCCTGATACCGTAGTTTAATCCTAGAGATTTACCCGAGACCCCAGCGGAGGAATGGAGACGAAGATGTGTGCACTGTTTGAACCGTCGACAATCAACGGCATGAAACTGACCAATCGATTTGTGCGGTCGGCCACCTGGGAAGGGCTGGCCACGAGGGACGGGGCGGTCACGCCCAGGCTTTTAGAGGTTATGGCGCGACTCGCCCAAGGGGGCGTGGGCCTGCTGATTACCGGACATGCATATGTTCGGCCTGAGGGACAGGCGGGGCCATTTCAGATGGGGGCCTACAAGGACGAGTTCGTCGAAGGCCTTAGAAAATTGGCCAGGGTGGTTCACAACCACGGCAGCCGGACCGTCCTTCAGATTGCCCATGCGGGGCTCTTAGCCCACGTCGAGCTAACCGGGCAGCAACCTCTTGCCCCCTCGTGGGTCGAAGGCTTTGTGAATTCCCCCTGCCAAGTGATGACTGTTGAGGATATCAAACAGGTCGTGGAAGCATTCGGCCGGGCCGCCCGTCTGGCCAAGGAGGCTGGTTTCGACGGAGTGCAGATCCATGCTGCTCATGGATACCTGCTGAACCAATTCCTGTCTCCCCTGTTCAACAAGCGCACCGATGCGTACGGCGGACCCGTGGAGAATCGAGCCCGGGCCTTACGGGAAGTGGTCGAAAGCGTGAGGGCCGCTGTGGGGAATGATTTTCCCGTCCTTGTAAAGATGAATTGCCAGGATTTCATGGACGGAGGCCTCACAATTGGCGACTCTCTGCAGGCCGGGGCGATACTCCAGGATCGGGGGATCGACGCTATCGAGTTGAGCGGCGGGACCGGCTTCTCGGGAAGGCGAGTCCCCGCCAGGATGAGAATCAACTCGGAGGAGAAGGAGGCCTACTTTCGTGAAGAGGCGAAATCCTTCAAGGATCGACTCCATGTTCCACTGATTTTGGTGGGTGGAATCCGTACATTCCACTTGGCCGAGCATCTGGTTAATGAAGGCTATGCTGATTATATCTCCATGAGTCGACCCCTCATCCGGGAGCCTGATCTGGTCAAGCGCTGGCAGTCTGGAGATCTCCGGAAGGCGACTTGTGTGTCGGACAACAAGTGCTACAAGCCGGGTCGGTCCGGAGAAGGCGTTTATTGCGTGGTTGAGAAAAGACAAATGGAGAGAGGGGAATCCTCTCTGAAATGGAGGAGAAACTCAAGTTTGAGTGAGAGAAGGGGGGATAAAGATGTTTGATCTTCTTCTTTCAGACGAAGAACGGTCCACCAACGCCGAGGCAAGACGATTCGCAAAAGACGAAATCCCGAGTTCCTTGATCCGAAGCATGGATAAAGAAGAGGTTCGGTATCCGAGGGAGTTTATCGAAAAACTAGCCTTTCATAACCTCCTTGGCCTACGATTTCCCCGGAAATGGGGAGGCAGGGGGATGAAATGGACGGGAGAGGTAGCTGTCCTGGAGGAGCTGGGAATCCTAGGATCTAGCCTTGTGTGTCTCTATTCTCTCGTTAGCATCGTGGGGGAGGCGATCAATACCTTTGGCACGGAGGAGCAGAAAGAAAACTACCTCAGGCCCACGCTTGAGGGAAAGCTTTGCTGTGCCGAGGCCCTCACCGAACCGAGAGGGGGATCTGATTTCTTTGGGGCGACCACCATTGCCCGGAAGGACGGGGATCATTATGTTCTGAACGGGCAGAAGCGCTTTGTGGTCGGTGCAGAAGGGGCTGACTATTTCTTGGTCTATGCCAAGACCGCACCGGACGCCCATCCCCACAAGTCCATCTCGACCCTGCTCGTCGATCGGGACATGGGGGTCGACGTCAAACACGTATATGGTCTCCTCGGGTCACGGGGCGGAGGGACCGGGAGAATCTACTTCCGGGATACGAAGGTGCCTGCTCGAAACCTGGTTGGACCAGAGCATGGAGGGGCCGCTGTCTTCAACAGAATGATGATCCCTGAGAGGCTTACAACGGCTGCAGGTTGTCTGGGAATGGCCCGGTGCTGCCTTGAGGTGGCAGCGCGATACACCAACCGAAGAAAGGCCTTTGGAGAACTTATCCGAAGGTTTCAGGCTGTAAGCTTCAAGATGGCTGACTCTATTGCACGGCTCGATGCGGCAAGAAGCCTGGTCTACGTCGTGGCCCGTCACGTGGATGAAGGCTTCGATACCAGGAGGCTGGTCTCAGAGGCCAAAAAGACATCCACCGAGATGCTCTGGTCCGTGGTCAACGACTGCATGCAGGTGATGGGAGGCATAGCTTATACGGACGTCTATCCTATAGAACGATTTCTCAGAGACGCACGGCTTCAAATGATTTGGACCGGGACCAATGAGGTGATGAATCTCCTCATTCAGCACGAGTTTTATAAGGAATCTCTCGATGGAAGGAAAGACATCCGAGATGTAGAGATGGATGCCCTGGACGAAGAGGGGGAAGAGGAAAAGGTCTACGAATAGGTTAACGTTTGATAGCGAAAGTGCCAAACCCCAGGAGGCGTTGCCCAAATCCCTCGCCAGGGCATTCTTCGACATCGGGATTTGGGTGGGGTTTTTGTAGAATTTTTGATTTTTTCTATTTGTTGGCTTCCTTTTCGACTGGCTTTTGAACCTTGTAGCCTTGATCCCTCAGGATATAGCCTCCCGCAGCTCCGGCACCTGCTGCGGCAGCATACCAACACCCCGAGAGAACCGGTACCATGAGAAGCAGTAGGAGATAGAAAATCGCTCTTTTCAATGTCATAGGGTCCTCCTGTGAAGAGTCTGTCCTTTCTCCTTACTATCGACCAAACTCTGTAGAACCTTTAGTAGAGATGATTATGAGCAGATGAACCTCTGACCGAGGCAACGAAGGTCAGGCATTTTCCTAGAAAAGTGAATTTCGGTTGTCTTTTTGATATTATTAGGATAGAAGCCACTGATTGAATCGATCATCTATAACCCATGAAGGGCGTCTGTGGGAGAAAAGCCGAGGAGGAGTTTTGAACAGAAACGATACAGAGGAGGCATGATTGTGAAGACTATGAATCAGAGATCCAAGCATGTTTTGGCTGTAGCTGTCGTGCTTTCAGCATTTCTTGTTTTCTCGGGAACCACATGGGGTGAACCTTTCTGGACAACCCTCGATGAAAAGGACCGAACCAATCCGGTCCAAATCAACAATGAAACCTTTGCCGAACTTGCCGAAAAGCTCAAGCCGGCAGTCGTTAACATCAGCACGACAATGGTGGTGAAAGGGCCACGCCCCTTCGCAGGTCGACCGTCGCCCTTCGGTGAGCAGGATCCGTTTCGAGAATTCTGGGAGAAGTTCTTTGGTGGCGAGATGCCGCGAGAATTTGAGACGAAATCGCTGGGGTCAGGTTTCATCATCAACAAAGAAGGTTATATCGTGACAAACAACCACGTCGTTGAGAATGCGAAGGAAATCATTGTGATGCTTGAGAACGGAAAAGACTATCAGGCTGAAGTGGTCGGGTTGGATAAGAAGACAGATCTGGCCCTCATAAAGATTGATGCAAAGGAAGACCTTCCTGTGGCCCCACTCGGAGACTCTGACAAGCTTCGGGTGGGTGAATGGGTCATGGCGATCGGCAACCCTTTCGGTCTTTCTGAAACAGTCACAGTCGGCATTGTCAGTGCCAAGGGGAGAGTCATCGGGGCAGGTCCCTATGACGACTTCATACAGACCGACGCGTCGATCAATCCCGGAAACAGCGGAGGTCCTCTCTTCAATTTCTGGGGGGAGGTGGTGGGCATCAACACTGCCATAATTGCCACAGGGCAAGGCATTGGGTTTGCAATCCCCACCAACCTGGCAAAAGATATCCTGGCTCAGCTCAGAGAGAGGGGCCGCGTTGTCCGTGGGTGGCTCGGTGTTGGAATTCAGACCGTGACTTCAGAACTTGCGGAATCTTTCGGGCTGGAAGAAAAGAAGGGAGCCCTTGTTGCCCAGGTTTTCAAAGAGGGGCCTGCTGAGAAGGCGGGAATAAAGCAGGGTGACATTGTCCTAGAATTCGACGGAGAGGAGATAGAAACCGCTGGGGACCTGTCTCGTGTTGTGGCATCCACACCTCCTGACAAAACGGTGGAAGTCAAGGTCTTCAGGGACGGAAAGGTTCTTACCCTCCAGATCAGCGTGGGAGAAAGAAAGGAAGAGGAAGAGATAGCCAGGGGGCCCGCCGAGAAACCCCTCGGTATGACGGTCCAGGATATAACACCCGAAATTGCCAGGTCTCTCGGACTCGAGGAGGAGTTGGGGGTTGTTGTGACACGGGTCGAGCCCGGGAGCCCGGCTGCCAAGAGCGGCCTCCGCAGGGGTGATGTAATTCAAGAGGTAAATCGGCAACCTATAAAGGATGTTGAAGAGTTTGGCAAATCCGTTGAAAAGGTCGGAGAGGGGGAAAGCATCCTCTTTCTGATTTGGAGAGCGGGAAACAACCTGTACATTACCATCACTCCCAAATAGACCTGCCAGGGCCCGATGTGAATGGCAGTAACGTTCATCAGACATGTCGGGCCTTTATTTTTCTATGCCTCCTCAGGTTGGCACGTTTTGATTTTCGCTTGACTTCTTTTTCTTAAGCAGCTTGGTTTTGGCCGTCCTGCCCCTGTCGTGTCGCTTGAGGGTTGACTCAGCAGTGGTGGAATGGTGTTGTTCATGAAGCATGTTTCATGGGAACAATACGATCTTTCCATAAGCACTAGATTCCATGATCTCACGGTGAGCCCGAGGAGCTTCCAAGAGGGGCAGTTCCTGACCAATAACCGGGCGCAGGGTGCCGTTTTGCAAACCGGCGGCGAGTGCTGCATGAATGCTAAACGTCTCACGCTCGGAGGCATTCAACGTCATCATTCCTAGAATGGTTGCATCGCGGGCCATGGCGTCGCGGGGGTTGATTTCCACCGTGCCTCGACAGCCGATGACGACGACGCGCCCACCCTGTGCCAATACGGTGAGGTCTTTGCCCAGGTTGACATTGGCGAGCATTTCTAAAATGACGTCCACACCACGGCCATCGGTGATGGCGAGGGCCTCTTTCAGATGATCTTGGTCCTGTTTGCGATGATCGAGCACATGATGTGCACCCTGATCCTTTAGGAGGGTCTTGCCCTGCTCCGAGCCACCGGTTGCAATGATTGTCATCCCAGCGGCACGCGCCAACTGCACCGCAGCGATACCAACGCCGCCAGTTCCACCATGAATCAAAACGACTTCGCCAGGAATGGCCCCAGCGCGACGGAAGAGGGCACGATAGGCCGTGGAATAGGGAGTGTTGATGGCAGCACCCTCCGCATAGGATACGTGTTCTGGCATCGGATGGACCTGAGACTCACTGCAGAGCGCCTGTTCGGCATAGGTGCCGCTGAGAGTTTGAGCCGTGTAGACCCTATCCCCCAGGGTTGCTCGGCTGACTCCCTCGCCAATAGATTCAACGGTGCCCGCTGCATCAGCTCCCGGCGTGTAGGGCAGGGGAGGTTTCCTGTGGTATGTTCCTGACCGGATATAGGTGTCGACCGGATTAACTCCGATGGTGGATATCCGAACCAAAATCTGTCCAGGACCGGGTTTTAGGTCCGGTACTTCTTCCAGCTGCATGACTTCTGGACCACCGAATTCATGGACGCGAATAGCTTTCATGACGTTTCCCCTTGATCCCCTTATTGTCTTCATGTAACAGGCTGTCACCCAAATCCCTATGCGGTTTCGGTGGAGGTAAACCTCCATCCGAGCTTGTACCGCTGGCCGCAACTCGGGCAGATCAGCACGATTTCCAGATCGCCATCCTCTCTGCTGAAAGAGACGTGAAAACCGCTCTTATACCCGCACTTGGCACAGGTATGAAACTCTTTGTCAACCTGTTTTTGGATCACTTCCTCCACGGTTGCAAACCTCCGGCGGCTGTCTCCAAAAGAGTAGGGGTGATGAGAGATTTCGGCACCACGATCCCATCAAGTCCCCATACCTTAATGAAAGGGAGGGACGATTGTCAAGGAGATGTCCAGAAAACTGGAAAAGGCAGCTCTGAGCAGCGAAGAGCAACCTTTTTCAGAAACGTCTAAATCTCTCCCTGATGGCTCGTCTTATTGTCCAGGGCGATCTGAAAGAAGGGTAGACGACGACAAGTTGACTTTGAACAGATAATACCTTAGAAGATTATGGGATGGATCGAGATTGCTTTTGGTTCTGATTACCAGAATTTTCGGGCTGACCGACAGGAGAGACCAGTGATCAGAGGGGTTTTTCTCTCGCTGTTTGTCATTCTTGTTATTCCTTTTCAACCCGTCTTTGCAGAAGAGGCGGGTGAGATTCAGACAAACGACGTCATTGTTTTCTTCGAGGGACCGCTAGAATCTGCTGCAAATGAAGTTGCAGAGATCTATTCAGGACTAAAGCTAGAACTCGAAGAAACCTTGGGTTGGAGAATGAGTTTCAGGCCCAAGGTCCTACTCATCAACAACAGGAGGACATTTACGAGGATAGCGGGGAGTCATCTCTTCGTTGCCCTAGCTATTCCTCAAAGAAAGCTTGTGGTGATTGACTATTCAAAGATGAACACGGCTCCCTTTACCCTCGGAACAACCCTGAAGCATGAACTTTGTCATCTTCTGCTGTACCATCACATCGGGACTAACCTGCCCAAGTGGCTTGATGAGGGGGTTTCTCAATGGGTAAGCGATGGCATCGCAGAGATCATAATGGGTAGAAGACCGTCAGTTCTGAAGGAGGCTGCCCTATCAGGCAATTATATAGGTATCCGCGAGCTAATGGAGAGCTTTCCTGAAGATAAGAGATCTCTTCTTCTTGCTTATGAGGAGAGCAGGAGTCTGGTCGAGTATATCCACGGTAAATTCGGGCTGGAGGGAATCAGGAGCATACTCGCCAATCTGAAAAACGGCGATGAAGTGGACGTGGCAATCCTGAAAAGCCTCTTGATTCCTCTCGATGAGCTTGAAAGAAAATGGCACGCCCATCTCCGAAGAAAGACCACCTGGTTTACCTATCTGACGGCCAACCTGTACGTGATCCTCTTTTTCCTCGCGGCACTGATAACGATCGTGGGGTTTATAAGAATAATAATCAAGAAACGGCGATATTACGACTCGCAGGATGACTACCCGCTTCATTCCCGGGAATCATGATTCTCCAGCCTAGGTGTCGGGCATGGTGAGCCTGTGAAGATGACCAGGAGGAGAGGAAGAAGGATAGAGAAGTTCGGCCAGTTCCGGTAAGTCAAGTTCCTCAAGAATCTCTTTCGTGGGTATGCCCTTCTCATTGAATGCCCGCAGCTTGTAAAACTCCTTCACCATCAGATCCATGTCAGGCACACTTCCCTTGGTGGGGCCTGTCTCCATGGGAGTCAAGAGTCTCCTGGGCAGTCTATCGTGCTTGGCTCTGGCTCCGAACAGGTTTGACAATCCCCGCTTCAGGTACCAGATTCTCCTGCCGAGTTCCATTACCTCCTTGATGGTGTAGTCAAATCCCGTGACGTGATTGACCAAGTCCACAGCGTGGCTCGCCATCAGGATATTGGCCCCCAGGTTACAGAAGACAGCGCAGTTCGAAAAGAACATTCCGAAATCTTGGCAGGCGATGTTAAGTTTCGCCATCCCCTCGCTGCTCATCTCGCTAATCTCCTCCGCCAACTCAGGGATTTCTGGCTGATACATGCCAAGGCCCAAGATTGAGTAGATGGGGCTCGCCGTATGACAGGCTCCCCGGGGTGTGACGGCATAGGCCAAGCCGTAACCGTGAGCTGCCCTGGGATCGTGCATCGGCGCTTCAAGACCCTTAACCGTTGTTAGAAAGTCGGATGCATTGCCACCGATTTGTTCCGCAGCACGGGCACTCCCCTCGGACAGAATGGAGCCAAACCCCTCCCTCTTTCCAATCTTCTCCACCATTGCGACAATGGTCTCTGAATTGCCCCAGGTGAGCTTCAGACCCCCGGTATCGTTTTCGTTTATCAGCCCGTTCTCGAAGCACTCTATGGCAAAGGCGATGGTGGAGCCACAGGTGACAGTATCCATGCCGTAGCGATTGCAGATGTCGTTCGCTTTGCCGATCGACTCTATGCTAGGATTCAGGCACATGGTCCCAAAGGTGGCAATGGTCTCGTATTCAGGGCCGGGCCCCTTATCGAAACTGAACGGACCCTCCTTTACCTCTGCCTCCCTCTTGCATCCCACACCGCAGCCGTAACAGGATTTGTTCCTGGTCAGGATCTTTTCGCCGTATGCGATAGGCCCTATCTCGTCGATGCGATCCCAGTCCGTCCGCTGCCAGTTCTTTATGGGGATATCGCCGGATATGATACCCAGATCCATGTGCGACGCCGTCCCAAAGGCTCGCAATCCCTCTATGGTAATGTTCCCATCGTATAGGTGTTTGAGATCTTCCCGGAGGCTATTGAACCTGTTCGGGTGGGCGACTTTCAGCTTGCCGGTTCCCCTGACAAAAATGGCCTTGAGCTTCTTTGCCCCCCATACCGCACCCAGGCCGGTGCGTCCAGCCACATGTCCCTTGTTGTTAATGATCGAGGCAAACCTCACGAGATTCTCGCCAGCAGGACCGATGCCGAGAACCTGGCCGGGCTTTTTCGATTTACCCTTGTGATCGGTGATCACCCCGTCGTTAACGGTGTAGACGTCTTTGCCCCAATACTTCCGTGCGTCCCGTATTTCGACCACGTCGTCCTCGATGGCAATGTAGGTTGGCGTGTGAGCCTCTCCGGTAAACACTATGCCGTCATAGCCGGCAAACTTTAGTTCTGCCCCAAAGAAGCCGCCGATGTTGCAATCGCCCCAGAAACCGGTGAGGGGGGACCTTGAACCAATTGTCCATCTGGCCACCGCATGCATTCTCATGCCGGTCAGGGGACCGGTCATGAGCACAAACGGATTGTCGGCCGAAAGGGCATCAAAGTCTGGCCTGTTCCTTATGAGGTCGAGGTAGATTCTGGCACCGAAGCCGAGGCCGCCGATGTACCGTCTTGCGAATTCCAAATCCAGGGGTTTTCCTTCGATTCTGCTCGAGGTCAGATCAACGTAGAGTATCCTCCCTGCATAGCCGCCCATGTCCTCGTGCTCCTAGTGGATGTTATATTTGCTGTACCCCTGCTCTTCGAGGTACTTCGGGTACATGGCATAGGAAGGCTTTATGGCTGGTAAGAGATTCAATATCTTGGGGATGGGGCCTTTCGCCACCATTTGTCTTCGGGTGAGGGCGGCCATCAGGTTCACCTTGCCGAACCAGAATTTGTGGGCGATGTCGGCACTCATCGACATCTCTACCTCGGCCTTTGTATCTTTGTCCCCGGGCCTTACGTCGATTTTATCTCCTGAGCAGTCAACCAGTACGACGAGGTCAGGATCACTGTAGGTGAACCGAATAATAAGTTTTGAAGCGAGCAGTTTGTTGGCGATGCTTGGTGTGTCGCCCAGATTCCTGAAAAAACCGACAAGCACCTCTTCAAACTTCTCAGAGCTTTCGAAAACTCCCATCTGTATCCTCCTTTTGTGAAAAAACCCATTAATAAGCCTTCCTCAGATGTACCAATATCTCTTCGGCCACCACCTCGCGGGGATTATAGAAGCTCGTGCCGTCCACGACCGCAGCCTCGGCAATCGCTGGCAGAGCATCTTCGGGAATGCCCACTTCTCGGAGTCTCAAGGGCAATGCCCCCATCGTGTTCAACGTGCCTGTCAGCTTCCTGACGGCTTCCATGGCCTTCCTGGCAGCATTGTCAACAGACAGGCCTGAGACCTTCTCGCCCATGAAGAGAGCCAATTTTACAAATTTGTCCTTCGCCTGCTCAAAATTGTACTCCATGCCGTACGCCAGGAGTATGGCGTTGGCAACCCCATGCGGCACGCGATGCAAGCCCCCTACTGCATGCGCCATGCCATGGACACACCCCACCATGGAGTGAGAAAATGCGATACCAGCCATATTAGAGGCGACGAGCAGGGCACCACGGGCTTCGAGGTCGTCCGCCTGCTCTGTCGCCTGGATGATATTCTGAAAGATCAGCTCGATAGCTCCAACAGCCAAGGCGTCAGAGACCGGCGATCGTTGCAGATCAACGTAGGCCTCGACGGCGTGGGTCAGCGCGTCCATTGCCGTGGACGCCGTCAGCTTGGGTGGCATGGAAAGCGTCATCTCCGGATCGAGCACGGCCAGACTGGGAAGAAGAAATCTGTCCGTGAAGGCCATCTTACACCTGTTCTCTTCGTCAGCGATCATTGCCACTATGGTTGCCTCGCTGCCGGTGCCCGCCGTCGTTGGAATAGCAACCAAAGGCTTGAGTGGCCGTGCCAATGTCTGGGCCCCTGAGTAATCCTGTATGAGATCACCACCCTCGGAAACCAGAATATTCGTAGCTTTTGCCGCATCGATGACGCTCCCTCCACCGATGGCGATGAGACCTTCAGCGCCAGATGCCTTGGCCTGCTCGGCGCATGCATTGACCGACTTGATCTCGGCATCTTGAGGTACCTCAAGAAACTCTCCCATGATCTCAAAACCCCCAGTCCTTAGCCCATCCACCACCCTCTTCACAAGGCCAAGTTCGTTGATGGTCTTATCGGATACGATGAAGTATCTCCGGACACCCAACGCGTCAAGCTCGGCCTTGAAATCCGAGGCAAGGCCCACCCCATAGACCACTCTGGTGGGATTGTGGAACTCAAAGAATTCTGGAAGCATGGGATTCCCCTCGTCCGAGGTAAAAAGAAATTGATTCCAAACGTCTTTTCCTATCATCTGCCAGGGTAGGTGTCAACGAATAGATCAAGAGGAGTTCCCCCGTTTCTCAAAGGATATCTCTTACAAGCTTTCGATTTTTGAAGGTATTTCTGAATTCTCAAGTGGGAGCCTCTTGTCCCTTCGCTCCGGAGCTCACGCGGTGACCCTATCGGGATTCGCACATGGGGAATTCTTGCCCCTTCCCCGCTCTAAAGGCGGGGCTTTCCCCTTCCTGCTCATCCTCGATGGGTGCCCCACCGCTTCCGCAATGTCGCTCAGAGACAAGAGGCCCCCTCTATATATGGGTGAATTCCTGATAGATCAACTGGAGTGTCCTCAGAAAATGGACGTGGTAGGGAAGTCTCCTCTCTGACCGACTCACTTTGATTCTCCCGGAAAAGGACCCGGGAGTCGGACACGCCAGAAAGCAAAGGCGAAACCGCCCTTGACAAAGTCTCAGGGAGGAATCTAAGCTTTAGGTAACGATTGTTTTGCGAAACGGGGAGGGCGTAGCCATGGCTAAGATATTGAAATGGGTGGGCATTGTTGCAGGGGGCCTGATTGTTTTGATCATCGTCCTGCTCCTGATCGTTCCCCAGTTTGTGGATATTAACAAGTACAAACCAAAAATCGAAAGTATGGTGAGCGAATCTACGGGAAGATCTTTTTCGATTGGGGGGGATATCGACCTTAGTCTCTTCCCGTGGGCTGGTGTGGCTCTGTCTGATATGCATCTTGGGAATGCCAAGGGGTTCCAGGAGAAGGACTTTGTATCGGTCGAACACTTTGAGGTCCGAGTGAAACTCCTTCCCTTGGTCTTTAGGGATTTCCAAGTCAAGCGGTTTGTCCTGAAGAGGCCTAGGATTGTTCTGGAAAAAGACAAGCGTGGTCACGGAAACTGGGAGGATCTTGTCAAGCCTGAAAAAAAGGAGAAGCGCGAGAAGAGAGTACCCGCCGAAAAGAAGCCTCCTTTCGCGATCAAAGACCTCATGGTGGGAGAGTTCGCCATTACCTCGGGTGAACTCGTATGGATTGATCATCAGAAAGGAGGCAAACAACGCCTGATGGACCTGAATCTCGTCCTTGAAAAGATCTCCCTCGATCAGCCGATCGGTCTTGATCTCACGGCCCGTCTGAACGGCCAGCCCCTCGAGGTGGAAGCGGAAGTGGGCCCCTTAGGCAGGCCGCCAGGAGAGGGGGAAGTTCCGATCCTCTTGAATGTCAGGGCATTGGATGCCGTTGTGGCCCAGGTCAAGGGGTTCCTTGCCGACCTGAGTAGGGAGCCTCAATTCAACATGGCCCTGGAGGTCCAGCCGTTTTCGCCGCGGAAGCTGGCTGAGGTGGTTGGGGTAGATCTCTCGAACAAAACTACGGACCCCGAGGTGCTCAAGGAGATGTCACTGAAGACAACCCTTACCGGAACAACCAAGGCCGTGACCTTAAGGGATGGACGTCTCAAGCTGGATGACTCTACCTTGAAGTTCAACCTTGATGCCAAGGAGTTTGAAAAGCCAGCTCTCTCCTTCAATCTCGACCTGGACATGATCGACATAGACCGATATCTCCCTCCTCCAGCAGAAGAAGAGAAGAAGGGGAAGAAAAAGGGGAAACCTGGAACGGATACCAGAAAGAAAGAGACCGAGAAACCGGACTATACGCCCCTTCGGAAACTCGTGATGGATGGAACGGTTCGAATCGAGCGGCTCAAGGTCCGGGGTGCCAACGTGGCTGACGTGATGATGAAAATCAACGCAAAGAATGGAATCATCCGTCTGGATCCCTTTTCCATGAACCTGTACAAAGGCTCCCTCTCAGGAAAAGTCAAACTGAATGTTCAGAAGGATACACCTAAGGTCGAACTCGCACAGCATCTGGAAGGGGTGCAGGCAGGCCCTCTCTTAAAAGATTTGGGCTATACGGACAGATTTGAAGGGCTTGCGAATTTCAAGGCCGATCTCGGGGCGAGGGGTACGGGATCACAAGAGATCAAGAAGACACTCAACGGGTCCGGGGAGTTTGCCTTCACTGATGGGGCGATTGTTGGAATCGATATCGCCCAATTGGTCCGAAACGTGAGTGCTGCATTGGGACTCGGAGAACGGGAAAAGCCCAGGACAGAATTCTCAGAGCTTAAGGGCAATTTTACTATCAAAAACGGTCTCATTGATAATCCAATCACCTATCTGGCCTCCCCCCTGTTGAGGGTTGTGGGAAAGGGGAAGGTTCACCTCGCAAGGGAAACTATCGATTATAGGGTGGAGCCAGAGTTCGTGGGCACCATGACGGGGCAGGCCGACACCAAACAGAGATCCGGTTTGATGGTACCGGTGGAGATTTCGGGAACCTTCTCAAAACCCAAATTCCGAGCCGACCTAAGGGCCATCGTCGAAAGTGAGACGTTGAAGAAGGAGGCGTCAAAACTCGTGGAGGAACTCACCGAGGGAAAGGAAGGCGATGAGACGGCTTCGAAGCAGGCTCTCAAGCTCCTGGAAGACCTAGCGAAGGGAGAGGAAGGGAAGGAGGGCGGTCTGGAGAAACTGATTCCGGGGTTGTTCGGTTCAAAAAAGAAAAAGTGAGGTCACAGGCCGCGTTTTTTCAAAAGCTCTAATGATTTCTTTGATAAGGTGTTGTGTCGCAACGTCTGGAAGTGGGGATGACCATAGAAAGGAAGCGCACGGAAAAACGACGTTTCCCGGTCCATACCGACCCATCGGTCTGGTCCATTTCGTAACGCTGAAGAAGCGGTTGAAATAAAAAGAGATTCTCGGAAATCTTTCCAAATCTTGGCTCCCTCCTGGCCACAATCTGGTCCATTCTGACCCAGCACAGCCTCAGCGATTCTTGCCTCTCTCCCATAACTAACCGTTATCATTGATAATATCTAACCACCCATGGCCTGGCATACAATTCGCTCTTTCTATGGACAACATCCACTGAGGAGGAACCTAA
>Ga0209636_10001663_pt1 | contig 22498 bp, 17 predicted proteins | sample DeeMarSWOR152_54_FD_187464 | JGI IMG/M metagenome (GOLD analysis project Ga0209636, IMG submission 187464) | Marine sediment microbial communities from White Oak River estuary, North Carolina - WOR-1-52-54 (SPAdes) (version 2) | ecosystem: Environmental > Aquatic > Marine > Intertidal zone >...
GTCAAGGCTTAATGTGGTGATTATCACCAGCTCAGGTGACAAAACGTTGGTGGAGTCGAGCCTTCCACCCAGCCCGGTTTCGATTACCGCTATGTCTACCCCCTTTTCGGCAAAATAGGAAAAGGCAAGGGCCGTAGTGACCTCAAAGAATGTATATCCCTGTTTTTCGATCTGCTGTCCTAGATCTGAGATGAACGACAGAACGTACTTTGTACCGATTTTTCGCGGACCTATTCTGATTCTCTCCCTGAAATCGACCAGATGGGGTGAGGTATAAAGTCCGGTTCTGTATCCTGCTTGAGAAAGCACAGCTTCCAGCATAGCTGCTACCGAGCCTTTTCCGTTCGTGCCGGCTACGTGAATCGAGGGAAACTTCTCGTGGGGATTACCCAGGCGCTCCAGTATGGAGACAGTATTTGACAGATCCAGCTTCATGCCGAATCTCTCCAGCCGGTAAAGGTACTCGAGGGTCTTTTCGTAGTCTTCCATTAGAATCGGACGCATAAAAAAATCGCTGGCTAATTCACCAGCCTGAGATTTTGTCTCTTATTGTCACCGGTGCCGGGGATGGAGTTGGTCTCAACTATGCGAATCGAAAGCTGGCTCAGCTTTGGCTTTTCAGATCAGCGCATATCTTATGGGCAAATCTCAACACCTGCGCCTTAGAGAATCTAACTCAAATACCCCAACAGTAAAGAGAGTGTCTTCCTGAGTTCCTTTCTGGGCACGATGATGTCCACAAATCCATGTTGCAGGAAGAATTCGGAGGATTGAAATCCTTCCGGCAGCTCCTGGCCGATGGTCTGCTGGATCACGCGGGGCCCGGCAAAACCGAGAAGGGCTTTAGGTTCTGCAACTATCACGTCCCCCAGGGATGCGTAACTGGCCATGACACCCGCGGTGGTGGGATTAGTGAGAACGGATATGTATGCTATCTTGAGAGCCGAGAGCTTGGCCAGAAGCGCACTGGTTTTTGCCATCTGCATCAACGACAAGATCCCCTCCTGCATTCTGGCCCCACCAGAACAGGAGACAATTACCAGAGGAATTCTCTGGTCTATGGAGCGTTCGATGGCCCGGGCCACCTTCTCTCCCACCACCGAGCCCATGCTTCCGCCTATGAAGCTAAAGTCCATCACGCCAAAGCTAACCCTTATCCCGTTGATTTCACCGATTCCCGTGATTATGCCGTCGTTTAATTGGGTCTTTTTGCGCATGTCACTGACCCTGTCAGTATATTTCTTTGAATCCTTGAATCTCAACGGGTCGGCCGAAACCAAATCCCCGTCATGCTCCTCAAGAGCTCCGTTGTCCAGAAGTAGCTTGATGTAATCGGTGCCTTTGAGTCTAAAATGGTAACCGCAGCTGGGACAGACCCGCAGGTTTTTCTCCAGACCCTTGGCGTAGATTATCTCCCCGCAATCGATACATTTGGTCCACAAGCCGTCGGGTATGGGCTTCTTGGCCTGCGATACTAAACCCTCTTTTACCTTTCTGAACCACTCCATATTGCCTTGTCCTTACGGATTAAGGATATCGAATTCCGGCAAGAATAGCAAATGGTATTTTCACCCCAAAACCTTTTCCAGGATCAAGCTGTCCTCTTCTGGGTGGCGATAGTAGTTCTTCCTTCTGCCGGCTTCCTTAAAACCGAACTTCTGGTATAGATTTATGGCCGCCTGGTTGGATATCCTGACGTCTAAGGTGATTCTTATGCAGTTTTCTCGCTCAGCCGTTTCCAGCACGCTTTTCATCATCCTCTGTGCTAGTCCCCTTCTCCTGGACTCAGGGGACACGGCAATATTGCTTATCTGTATTTCGTCCAAGATCTTCCACAAACAGACGTACCCTACAACTTTGTCGCCTTCTTTTACCACAAGAGGCAAGGCGGACTCGTTGTCAATGTCCTGAGAAAAGAAGCTTTTGTTCCAGGGATCGGAGAAGGATCTCTCCTCTATCTCCATTACCTGGTCCAGATCCTCTTTTCTCATCTTTTCTATGACCAGACTATGCGAATTGTCAAACATTTTTGAATTTGAGCTCGGCTTCAGATTTCCTCACGTAAATGGGCTCAAGAGAGAAAAGGTTTTCTGGTTTTTCTTTTTTGAGTTTCTCCCATCCCAGGAAGGCTACTGCCGCGCCGCTGGGCAAGGTTTTTTCTCCCCGCAAGAAATGGGCTCCCCGGCCCATGGCTTTTGTCAACTGGGGCCGGAATTTCTCGATCCCCGGCCCGGTGAAAGCTACCTCCTGCGGAATCTTTTTTATCAACTCAGAAAGTTCAACTGCCAGATAGGGTGATCTTCTCCTGATTCCCTCGCCGCCAGCATCATAGACAGCGGCGTAGATCTGGTATTTTTTGGCATCGATTATGGGAACCACAGGGTATTTGCATCCTCTGGCCATGAAGGCTAGGGCATCCAGGGTGGAGACGCCCACCAAAGGTTTTCCTGAGGCAAAACAGATACCTTTCGCGGTGGCCAACCCTATTCTCAAACCGGTAAAAGAGCCCGGACCAAGGGAGATGCTTATCCCGTCTAACTCCTGCAACTCCACTTTCACAGCCTTGAGAAGCTTGTCTATGTGAGAAAGGAGCACCTCGGAGTGAGTCAGCTTGACGTCGTATCGGAAATCAGTTAAAATCTTTCCCTTGTCCACCACTCCGATCCCCGAGATCATCGTGGCCGTGTCGATTCCCAGAATCCTCAACTCTTGTCCCTTCGTCTATTTTTGCGATTTGACTTGCTTTATTGTTATCTCCCTTTCCGATTCCGACACAATTGTTAAAAAGACGTCAATTCTATCCCTGGGCAAAAGCTTTTCGGCTTTTTCAGCCCATTCCACCAGACAAATCCCGTCCGCGTAAAAATACTCCTCGTATCCTATTGAAGATAGCTCATCCGGGTCTTCCAATCTGAAGAGATCGAAATGATAGACCTTGAGCTTACCCGGGTACTGGGTCATTATGACAAAGTACGGGCTTCTCACCAGATGCTTTACTCCCAATCCCTTGCAGATCCCCTTAATCAAGGTGGTCTTTCCGCTCCCCAGGGGCCCGCTTAAGGCAACAAGGTCGCCTGGGCGAAGTCTTCGGGCTAATTTGTGCCCCAATTTCTGGGTTTGCTGCTGGCTTGAGGTTATGAGCTTTTCTCTGTTCAATACTTGAGGCTGGGGTAGAGTTTTTAGAGGGAATCCCTATGGCCTTTATCTTTTCGGCTTCAGAATGGCGACGGGAAGGATCATCTCCTCCAAAGAGACTCCTCCGTGCTGGAAGGTGTTGCGATATTCTCTCCGGTATTCGCTCAACTTGGTGGGATAGACAAAATAGAAATCCTCCTTGGCGATTATGTAGGTGGTGCCCATGGAATAGACAGGAAGCCTGTAGGCCTCTGGGTTCTTTATGAACAAGGCCTCCTTGGGATCGCATTTCAGATTGTCCCCGTATTTGTACCTGAGGTTGGGGGAGGTGTCCCTCCTTCCGTAGGCGATGGTCCCTCTGGTTCCCAGGACGCTGCCGTGGTCTGTGGTAATTATGACCTCACAGTCCTGGGTGGAGAGATATCTCAAAATCTCAAAGAGGGATGAATGAGTGAACCAGGATCGCATCAGGGACCTGAAAGCAGCTTCATCCGGAGTGATCTCCTTGAGTATCTCCGACTCCGATCTCCCGTGAGCCAGCATGTCCAGGAAATTAAAGACCATGGAGAAAAGCGAGACGTCCGAATAGGTGGTTATCTTCTTGGATAGGTTTTCCCCCTCATCCTTATCCAGGACCTTCACGTATTTAGGCTCAGTACTCAGACGGAGCCCCAGTCTTTTTAGCTGTTCCCGCATCAGGTCAGCTTCATAGCGGTTTCGAGAGAGCTCGTCCTCCGGGCCCCTTTTCCATAACTCAGGGTATTTCGAGGCCAAATCTATGGGGAAGATGCCTGAGAATATGGAGTTTCTGGAATAGGGAGTGGCCGTGGGGAGGATAGAGAAATAATGTTCCCTTTTTATGAAAAAGTAATCCTCGAGCAAGGGCTCAACAATCAACCACTGATCCAGTCTCATGCAGTCGATCACAATGAAAAAGAGGCTCTTGCCTTCTTTTAGAACAGGGAAGAGATATTTCTTAACCACGTCGGTCGACAAAACAGGTGATTCCTCAGACTCTAACCACTCGAGATATTCCCTTTCTATATATTTCCCGAACTCTAAGTTACATTCCTTTCTCAGACCAAGATGGCTCTGTTTTAAGCCCAGGTCCTTGAAGTCTTCGACTTCGAGGTCCCATCGGGACAAAGTCTTATGGATATCGATCCAATCCTGCCAGGTTAGCCGGGTATTCAAAAGCTCGGAGATTTTTCTGAAATCGGTCAAATAGTCTCTGGAGAGATGGTCTTCCCTGATCTTCTTTGCCTCCAATATCCTCTTGACTGCAGAAAGGAGCTGACTGGGATTTACCGGCTTGGTCAGATAGTCGTCTATCTTTTTGCCGATGGCCTGTTCCATCAGGTCTTCCTCTTCAGACTTAGTGACCATGATGACCGGCACGTGAGGATCCACCTCTTTTATCTCCTCCAGGGTAATCAAGCCGTCTTTGCCCGGCATCATCTCGTCCAAAAGAATCAGATCGTAGGTCTCTTTCCCCACCATTTTCACCGCATCATCTCCGTTGGACACAGGGATGACCTGGTAACCCTTTTCCTCCAGGAAGATCATCTGGGATCTGAGCAGGTCGATCTCGTCATCCACCCAGAGAATTTTCTTGATCTCGCCTTTTTGTTTCAAAGAAATAACCCGGCTTTAAGTACGATAGATTCAACTCTATTTACGATTTTTTGCTTCCATTGCTTTGAACAAGAACAAAGGTTTTGTGAAGAGTGTAATAAATAAAAGGCCCCTCCTTTCAGAGAGACCTTTTATTGATTTCTGTTTAGCGGCTGAGATAGCCCTTACTTGTTGACTGCCCCGGCCGTGTAGAATACTCGTACCTGAGCTTTGACACCCTCCGGCAATATGGAACTCTGCTGCAATTTCAGCTTTCCATTCTCTCTATCAGAATCCATGAGGATAAGGCCGAAGTTAGATACCTTTTCCTCCACCCATAATCTTACAATCTCGGTAATATCCAGAGAGGTCAACCGCTTTTCCTCCTTTGAATTCAGACAAGTAGCCATCAGAGTATCGATATAATCCCCGCCATCACTTGTCCAGGGCTCTGTCCAGGAAATACTCCTTGCATCCCAGTCCTTATTCAAAGCAAAACCACCAATCACAATCCTGCGCGTACTCGATGGCTCAGGCTTAACTTCAAACAGCAGTTCTGCATAGTCTATACATGCGCCGTCCAGCTCTTGCGGAAGAGCAAACTTGAAAAGCAATCTGCCAGCATCTGAACTAGTAGAGTCGATCGTAGCACCATTGGTTACCGGTATGGTAACCTGAGCAGACTGAACACTGAAGCTAAAGCACACAATAAATAAGGCTGCAATTAATAAGAGCTTTATGATTTTCATCTTCATGACTCCTTTTCTTATTTCAACAAGACCATCTTCTTGACCTCAACGTAGTCCTCAGTCTTGACCCGGTAGAAATAGATGCCCGACGCCATCGATTGACCTTTTTCGTCCTTGCCATCCCAGAGTACCTGATGGGCGCCCGGATATTTCACTTCATTCACAACGATCTTGACCTTCTGTCCCAGGATGTTGTAAATAGTCAGGTTGGTATGGACGGGGCGGTTTTCCGTTGAGCGTGAACTGCGAACCGTGAACTGTATCACGGTGGTCGGATTGAAGGGATTGGGGTAGTTCTGGGAAAGCGAGAACTTCTTGACAGCCGAACTGACGGAGGCAATTTTGGGTGATCCTCCAAAACCGGCGCAGGCATCATAAATGGCGGGTGAGTCAGTGAGACATGGCTGCCATAGTACAGGACCAACAAATAGGTTCTCCTCCTCCTCGGGTTCCGCCGTCCCCCACCAGTTGCGATCTGCATCTATGGCTGGGCCGCCTAACGGTGGTTTGCCAACATTCATATTTCTTATGGCTGTCTGAAGACTATTGTTCACCCAGGAAAAGATGGAGTTGTATCCATTGGAGAGGTTAGGGGTAGAGGTGCCGCTCGTATATAAGCCTTCGTCGTCGTAGTGAAATATACCACAACGCCTGATCCATCCGCGGGCACCGCTCTCATATTTCACCCCGGTAGGCGTCAAATCCTCTGTGTCGCCCTCCATATAACACGAATCAAGATTCAAAGTGCTTCTCGTATTCTTTATATAATGATCCGCAAATCCTCCGGTGAAACAGTTGTATTTGGCAGTGATGGAATTGGTCCAGTAGCACCGTAATCCTACCTCGCACCCTACAATCTTATTGGAGTCAACGGTGGCTGCTCCCTTATGCAGGTAGATGCCATATTTACAATCCTTTATCTCGTTGTTTTTTAGAGTTGGACTGGCTTGGTAAGAGTAAATACCATAAACCAGGGTATCAGTCGAACAGCCATCCTCAACCAAATTGTTGGTGATAACAAGATTGCTGTTCTCTGTTTTCACGGCATAGGTTCCGTTATTAAGCAAATGGCAGTTAGTAACCGTATCCGAAGCAGAGTTGGCAAAGTGTATGCCGCAGTAAGCATGCTTTATGTTAGCATACTCAATGATCGCGCTGGCACCAGCAGTATTCAAAACTCTGATCCCATACCAGTCAGTGTCAGAGGGAGTAGAACTGGTGGAGGTGAAAGCAACTGAATCATTTGAATCACCGTTAACGACCAATTTGCCTTTCACTATTAGTTCGCATTTTGTTGTATCCACACCCAGGGGGTCCTTTATATAGTCCTTGTTGGCTAAGAATTTGACTACGGTCCCGGAATCTATTGTAAGAGTAACACCAGAGTCTATGACTACATCACCAGCAATGATCTCCAGGCCAGACCAGGTGGCATCGGAACTGATGTGACCATTCCAATAATAGTGAAAATCCGCGACCATCAGACTACACGGGTGATCTGGATGCGGGTGGGCGCTCCGCATAGCCAGATACGTTATCACGGTACTTTGGTCCGTGACGTCTTTCGTGTTTGTATTATTAACAGCTGTATAAGCACTTATCTCGAACCTGACAGTGTCTGAATCTTCAGGAATGAAACCATCGTAGGGGTCTCCCTTGTCGCCGCCACCGTATCGACATTCAGTGGATCCCATTATACCGTCTGCTGGATAAAGGTCAACCAAATTACCCAGAAGGACACAAGTGTCCAGGCAATTAAGGTCTACGGCCCACACCAGGAGGCCGCAGGTGTCATCGTCGTCGTGACCCGGCAGATATTGATCGAATCCGAGATACTGCCTGTTTTCCAGATAGAAGTATATACCGTTAGCTGTATCGGGTAAAACGAAGATGCTTGAATCACTGAAAAGTTCAGAAGGTTTAAGAGGCTGGGAATAGAGATCGCCATAAACAGTATCAGGATTAGTCCACCCCAATCCATGTTTAAAATAAGGGTTCATGTGCGCTGGACACTCAGCACTGCAGTCTGGTCCATTGAATTTTCCATGCGCCATCAACGACCAACTACCTATTTTCGTATCCCCGACGTACAGATCCCGAAGGGAAGGAATATCCTTAAACCCTATGAGATGTCCGAACTCGTGGCAATGAACTCCTATATGTGCAAATCTGCCCAGGTGAGTTCTTTCTGATGTTTGGTACCCCTTTTTCAGAGGGTGAGCTGTACCTTCCAAGTATCCGGTAAAAGGTTCTCCTGCATATACTACCCCGATTTTCTCATATGCAGAGGTATCTATGCCCTCAGCGCAAGCCACAGAGCAAGCATCTGAATATATTGAAGTGTCGGCTGGAGAGTATTGGTCTTTATTCAAGGGCAGGGTAAACCAGGTAGGTGTATTGTCAGCTGTCCCCGTATCAGCAATCGTGCCTGTGATAGTCACATTCCCATACGAAACTTCGGAAAAGTAGTCTTTGAAACTCCCGAAAATCGTATCTCCATCTGGAGACAGCGCACCAGTCTTTTGCGTGTTATAAACTCCGTTGGTGAAAAGCATGCTGTCAAAACTTGAGTTAGTGTAATTCGGATCACCTGAAACGTCCTGAAATTGAGCTAATATGATGAGCAAAGAAATGGTTGTATCCTGTAATGGCTCCATATCAGGTATACTATTATTGAACTCCTCCCACTCCTCAATAGCGGCATTGATAATCGATGAGTCCCGTTCCAATCCGTAACTTGTCGAATCAGGTTGATCTATCCCCACCTTCAAAGTCCCCCGCGCAAAATCACCGGCGCCATCCAGAACAGCGTAATAGTAGTAGCCATCACCAGCATCATAGACACAGGTATAACCGTCCGTTGTTACCAGCTTAGAGAGGAATTCATTTCCGTAGTAGTGACCATAAAAGGTGGTATCGTTGGGCTGCTGGAACTTAGTGCAAACCGCGCCTGATGCCGAGGAATTGAAAAGCAGGAGAATAAGAGCCGTAGAGAAAAAGATACCCCTTTTGCCACGCGTCTCACTCATTTCATTCCTCACTTTTCAAAGAGCTATGAATCAAGACTCAAAAACAGCAAGGAGCTGGCCCATCCTGAAAAAGATAATTAATCAGGAAAACAATATCGATGATATCTATAAGATTGTCTTCATTTACATCTCCCATTAAGGCTATGGGGATCGGTTCCGGGCCAGATTTGAACACGTAGTTTATCAGATATACCACATCCGATAAACGTATCTCATTGTCCTGATTCACATCCCCACACTCCCTTATCTCAACAGTATCTGATACGAAGACGGGAATCCAATACCAATCAGGATTGCAGTGCCCGAAAAGAAGTCCATTGTAGAAGGTGGGACCGAAATGGCAGGTATCAATAGCCAAAACGCCCGTTGAATCGGCGGTAAACCATAGGTTGAGTATGCATCCTGAACCCGGGGGCAAACAATAAAACTGAAATGTTTGAACAAAAACAAAGAAAGAATCGGGCGAGATCCCATCAATCCCTTCGAATTCAAAAGCTCTTGCCTCCAGGACACTGTCGCCAGCGAGCCGATCAGTGAAACTCACAGAATCCATCTTGGCGAAAGTCGATAACTGCTGTACTCTGAGCGTCAGGAAGATTGTCCCCAAAGCCTGGTCGTTAAATATCTCAACTGGTACGGGAAAAGACCTGTCTGCCGCCCCGAAAGCTTTGCCATTTTCTCCTATCCATAAAGTATCCCGCGCGCCGGGATCGTAGGGATCCTGACCGTAAGCGAAATTGGACAAAGCAAAACAAAGCAGAAGAATCAGCCAGGGTGAATTCGACATCCTTATATACGCTTTTTTTACTCTTCTCATCTTTCCCCCTATTAAAGTGTTAGCCACATCCCACAATTCCCTGAAGCCCAAGGCTCAATTCCTGCAAGCACAGACCGGAATCTCAAGCCTTAACCTCATTTTTAACATAACAAATCCTCTAACTCCTGTCAAGGAAAAAACGTAAGAAGTGCCCCTTCTTTAACATGAGATCTTTATCCCGTGACACGAGCCTACCCCATAAGAAGAAACGCTTGATTTCACCGTAGACCCTACACTCCGGTTTTCACGGGCAGGAATACGACGAAAGTTGTTCTGATATCCGGGATGCTCTCTTTGAGATAGATTCTTCCGGAGTGATACTCCTCGACAATCCTTTTGGCCAGAGACAGTCCCAGCCCCCACCCTCTTTTCTTGGTAGTATATCCGGGCCTGAAGATTCTTTTCTGATCTGCGGAGGGAATCCCTTTTCCATTGTCTGTCACCCCTAAGATCACTTTATTCTGAGCCTGATCTTGTTTGGTCCATATCGTGATGATCCCCTCTTTAGAATCAACGGCTTGAAGGGAATTCTTGATTAGATTCTCCACTACCCAGGCGATCAAGTCTGAATTCATCTCGACTTCTGGTAGCGGAGCAAGCTCCTCTTTTATGTTGACTCCCAAGCCGTTGTGGGGGAGTCTGGCCCTGAAATAGGAAGCTACCTCGGAGATAATGTGATTGAGCTGGGCCGGCTTTAATTCAGGCAAGCTTCCGATCTGACTGAACCTGTTGGCGACCTTTTCCAGCCTCCTGGTATCCTTTTCCATCTTCTCGATTTTGTCTCTGTCTTCTTTTTTTTGGTCTTGTTTCAAAAGCTCGAGCCAGCCCAGAAGGGAGGATAGAGGCGTGCCAAGCTGGTGCGCGGTTTCCTTGGCCATTCCTACCCAGATGGTCCTCTGCTCGGACCTCTTGATGTTCTGGAAGCTGACAAAAGCGGCCAGCCCTAACAGAAGGACTACCGCTATCTGCACCAGAGGCATCCACCTGAGCCTGGCGATTATCCTGGGGTCGGCGTAATGTAGATAGAGTGCATTGTCTTTGGACTCACCATAGTAGATGGGAATGGGTTCCCGTTTTTTGTCCATTTTTCCGACCATCTGCTTTATCTTCTGCTTTGACAGATAACTGGTGTCATCCCAGGGGATGCCCACCTCTCTCCAGGCCTGGGGTTCGCCGGCAGCATCGGTAACCACTATGGGAAATCTGCTCTTCTGGATCACCTCCTCGAAGATCAATCCTATCTCTTCGCCAGTGGTCGACTCCAATGCGACCAGCTGCCACAACCTGGCGTATGCGCTCACGACCCGGGCGGAGTTGTCTTTTAGCTCACTTATCACCACTTGAGTATAGTAGACGAAGATCAAGGCTATCAGGACTATGCCGACAACCAGCGACCCCTTGAAAAACCAGGAGTACTCTGCATATCCTCCCAGATACTTTCTCCTGCTTTTCAAGCTATCTCCTCCAAACTGTCCATGTAAGGTCTTAGGGCCTCAGGGATTATTACTGTTCCCTTTTTGGTCTGGTAGTTTTCGAGAAGGGCAATCACAGTCCGAGGCAAGGCTACCCCTGATCCGTTCAGAGTGTGGATAAACTGAGGTTTAGAACTGGCTTTTTCCCTGTATCTTGTCCCCATTCTTCTGGCCTGGAAATCCTCGTAATTGCTGCAGGAAGAGGCTTCCAGATATGTGTTCACGCCGCAAGCCCAGACCTCTATATCGTAGCATTTGGATGCGGCGAAGCTCAGATCGCCGGTACAAAGAGTTCTGACCCTGTAAGGGAGGCCCAGAAGCTGCAGTACCTCCTCGGCGTCCCGGGTCAAATTCTCCAACTCCTGATAAGAGGTTTCCGGTTTGACGAATTTGACCAGCTCCACCTTGTCGAACTGATGAACCCTGATCATTCCCCGGGTGTCTTTTCCGTACGCTCCGGCCTCGCGCCTGAAGCAGGGGGTGTAGGCGCAGTAATACAATGGAAGATCATCTCCGTTTAGAATCTCCTCCCGGTGAATATTGGTCACAGGAACCTCGGCAGTGGGGATCAGGAAAAGATCGTCTTTATCCAGAAGGTACATGTCCTCTTCCAGCTTAGGCAGCTGCCCTGTTCCGGTCATGGCTGGCCGATTGGAGAGAAAAGGGGGCCAGATTTCCTTGTAGCCGTGTTTCTTGGTATGCAAATCGAGCATGAAGTTTATCAGGGCTCTTTCCAATCTTGCTCCCAGTCCCTTAAGCATAAGAAAACCAGAGCCTGCCACCTTGGAAGCCCGGGGAAGATCAAGAATACCTAATATCTCGCCGAGTTCCCAATGGGGCCTGGGCTCGAAATCAAACTGGGGGATCTGTCCCCAGGACCTCATTACCACGTTACAGCTCTCATCAAAGCCCACCGGAACCGAGGGATGAGGCAGATTAGGGATACCTAAAAGAAACCCATCGATCTCCTGCTCCAGATCCCTGAGCTTCTGATCCAGACCGGAGATTCTGCGGGAAATCTCTCTCATCTCGGTTATCTCTTCTTCGGCGTCTTTGCCCTCCTTTTTCATTTTGGCAATCTTTTCCGAGGATACATTCTTCTCATGCTTCAGTCTTTCAGTTTCGGAGATCACCGACCTTCTCTTTTTGTCAAGGTCCAGAATTTGACCCAGATCTATTTTCTCGTTTTTCTTTTCAGCTGCCTCCTTAACTAAATCAGCGTTCTCACGAACAAACTTCAGGTCAAGCATTTTTACTCCTTACCAGAGGTGCGAAGATCGTCCTTAGCAATATCCTCAAATCCAGAAGCAAGGACAAATTCTCGACGTATAGCAGATCGTACTTTAGCCCTCCTTCAGGGAAATTATCGGTGGATGCAGCGTGAAGCTTAGCCAGGCTGAGGATTCCTGGTTTGACTGCCAGCCTTTTGGGATAGAGCGGGATTCTGAGAGCAAGCTCTTGAAACTCCGTTCGGGAATCAGGCTGAGGACCTATCAAACTCATTTCACCTTTGAGTAAGTTGATAAGGGAGGGGAAGATCTCCAGTCCTGAGCTCCTCAACAACTTGCCCCAGAGATCTCCGGGCTGCTGAAAAAAGGCCGGCTCGGAGCTTGCCCTTTTTTCCTCTTGGCTGACTCTAAACTTGTATAATTGAAAGATCCTGTTTTTTATCCCCATGCACTCTCTTCGAACCAGGGCTGACGATCGGTACTGAATTCTTGTGACAATTCCCAGCAAAAGCAGCAGGGGAGAGAGCACCAAAAGGAGAAGAAGCGCAACCACCAGGTCCAAAAGCCTTTTGACGGCCCATTCCCAGGCTCTCAGCTGTGAGGGATGGACCCGTAACAATGCGGGGTAGTTGAGCCTGGAAGTTCTGTTACCGCGGTACAGGTTTCCCAGATGGGGGATAATCTTGAATGTTACCTCTATGCTGTCAACCCTTTCCATGATGTCACTTAGTCGGCCGGCGAAATCCTCATCCACCGCGATCAGAATGTCTTGCACTCGGTAGGCTTTGGCTATGTCGTCTAAGTCCTCCAGGCTCCCCAGGACCTCTAACCCTGCGATCCCTCTGTCGTGTGTCCCCGAAGTCTCACTTACCAGGCCGATCAACCGGTAACCCGAACCAGGATCAGAATTGATCTTTTGGACAAGTAATTCTGCGTTTTCTCCGGTTCCTGCAATGACTGCCCGTCGAGAAGCCTGACCTCTGGAGTAGGCACGTCTCTCAAAAAAGAGGATTAACACCCTTTGCAGAGAGAGGAAAAGAACCAGCAGGAGACCATAAATGAGGAGAAGGGACCAGGATTTAAACGATAGGTAGGATGGGTTCAAGGTCAAGAGTGCAAATATCCCGATGCCGATGCCGACTGTTTTGGCAATGTTTTTCCACATCTCCTGGAACAGCTGATCCCAGGAAAACTCATATAGTCCCAGGATGGCAAAAAGGTTGAGCCAGTAGAGGGTGATCCACACGGCGGGACCCACGTACTCGGAGAGAGGAATGAACATCTCAGCCGAAAACAGACCCGATTTGAACTTCAGCCAGTAGAAGAGGAGAAAGACGACATTGACCACCAGAACGTCGCACAGGAATAAAAACAGCCTCTCTTTGAGATCGATGAAGTTTCTGTGGAGATGAACCCCGAAGATGGTCAGGCCCAGGCCAGCAAAGACGAAGATCAAAACCTTTACCGGGGAGTCAAAGAATGCGTAGAGCAATATCCCCAACCCGCCGAGCAGCGCGCATATGGAGTAAATCCACCAGACCACTTCAGTCCTTTCGAGTCCCATGTTGGCGATGCGCGGCGGCGAATTATTATAGTCCGCCTGGTAGATCTTTCTGCCTTCCCTGACTCTCATCAGAGTGACAAATGAGATGTCGAAAATCGGGTAACTTAAGATCATTATGGGAACCAGAAGAGTCAGGGGAGCGGGGTTGTGTTTGGCAAACAAAATGCCTAATGAGGCCAGGACAAACCCGTTGAGCATACTCCCCGCATCTCCCAAGAATATCCGGGCAGGTGGCAGATTGTAGCGCAGAAATCCAACCAAGGCCCCCATAATGGATAGGGAGACAATGGTCATAACCACGTTTCCCGAGAAAATGCCCAGAATCATAAAAGCGGATGCGGATATAAAGGTGATCCCCCCACATAAACCATCCATTGCATCCAGGAAATTCAGGGCATTCATCAAGCCAGTGAGCCACAGCAAGAGCACAACAAAATCAAGGGTGGTTCCGGTCAGGATACCCTGGGAACGGCTTAAAAAAACAAAGATCACTGCAGCTACCAGCTGACCCAGGAATTTGATGCTGGGCGAAAGTCCCCTTCTGTCATCTATCAACCCTACAACGACCACAGCTGCACCGGCGACAATCAGGCCTTTCAATTCGTCCCCCAGAGGTAAGTCGAAAAGCAGAGTGGCCAGGAGTATTGCGGCCAAAAAGCCCAGAAAGACCGCCTCCCCGCCCAAGACCGGGGTAGGATGGGCGTGCCTTTTTAAAGTGTTGGGATAATCCAGGAAGTTGTATCTTTTGGCCACCCGGATCAGAAGGGGCACTAAGATAAAGGTAGTGGCAAACGAGGCCAGGAAGATGAGAAGATAGGGGAATACCATGCTTCTTTAATATTATACTGATTTAATCTTATCTTCGACTGCTGATTTAGACCAGCAGCATCAGTTTCTTCAGATTTCGCTTTCTAAAACTAACCTTTCTTTACTACGTTTACAAGTATTTTTTCTAATCTCTCGGCCTGGATTTTTCTGGAGAAATACTTCTCCACGTAAGATCTGCCGCTCTTCCCAAACTCTTTGCATAATTCAGGATGGTTATATAAAAACAGAATAGCGTCTTTGATGCCTGTGACATTCTCAGGTTCCACCCAGACTCCTGCTTTTGCCTTTTCCAGATGTTCCCTGGCCTCTCCGTCGACAGATAAGACAATTGGTCGCCCGCAAGCCCAGGCCTCGAACATTTTAACAGGAAGAGCAGACCTGAAGAATTTCTTCTTTCTCACCGGCACCAGACAAACGTCTGCTGCTGTGATCAATTCCAGGATTTCCTGTCTGGGTTTTTCCTCCTGGATATCCAGGTTATTCAGTCCGTAAGAGTCATTGAGTTTTCTTATCTTTTCTATATCCGGTCCATTGCCGACCAGCAAGAACCGGATCTGATCTCTTCCCTTGAGCAAGCGAGCAACCTCAACCAAAGTGTCAACGCCGTGAGCCAGTCCGATGGTCCCGAAATAAAGGGCCAAGAACTTATCTTTGTATCCGATCTTTTCCTTATAAACTTCTTTATCCGGTGAATATTTAAAAAACCGAGTATTTACACCATTCAACACGACTTCTATCTTGTGACCGGGAACAGATTTTTCCTGGAGGAGAAAGGAGAGACCCTGAGTGGCTACGACTATGCTGTCGGCCTCCCTGTAGCAGAGGCTTTCGATTTTTTGGGAGAGTCGTATCAGGGTCTTGTTTTTCAGTTGACCCAGCACAATTGCCGCATCTGGCCAGATATCTCTAACCTCGAAGACGAATCTGCAGCCCTTTATCCGGCTGATTAAATAGCCTGCCAAGCCCACAAACAGAGGCGGCGAGGTAGCATATACCAGGTCAAACTTCCTCTTGACCTTTAATCCGGCCAGAACAGAGGTCAGCATGAAACTGAGATAGAGCGATATCCTGTTTATGAAACTTCTTTCGGGTGAAGCCTTGACGTACGCTCTGATCACCTCAACTCCCTGCCACTGTGTCTTTTCAAAGAGCCTGAATCTATAGGCCCTGGGCACAACTCCAGAGGGATAGTTGGGAAACTCGGTTATCACCGTGATCTTATGGCCCAGCCTTCTAAGATTCCGCACCATCTCAAAGGCTCTGTTTTCTCCTGCCCCTAACTCTGGAGGAAAATACTGGGTCAGATAAAGAATCTTCACGGATTCATCTCAAACTGTAAATAAGAGAGACCAGAGATTTTTCCCTTTTTTCCAAAGGGAATAGGTTTCTTATCCGATCTCTTGCTTCTTTCCCCAAACTTGAGTTCTGTGACAAAGCAGCTTCAACGGTTGATGCCAGATTGGCAGACGTTATATGTTTCAGATACAGGCCGCAGCCGCCCACCACTTCCGGCAATGCAGCAACCCTGCTAACCACTGGAATGCATTCACAAAGCATAGCCTCGGCCAAGGAACACCCAAAAGCTTCGTGATGAGATGCTTGCACATATACCTTAGCCCTCCGGTAAAGGTCCACAAGCTGATCAGAACTTATCTGGTTCAGGAAACTAACGTTTGGTGAGGCGATCGATTTGAGATGCTGTACGGAATCATCCTCCCATTTTCCTACTAATGCAAACTGAATTTGAGGTAAAAAATGTGCGCTTTCCACGAATAATTTTAGTCCCTTTCTTAAGAGATTGGAATTGGAGATTGTACCAACGGTTAGAACTAACGGTTCCTTTTTCACATTACGGTCCGTGTTGTAGATGCCAGAATCAAAACCTAAATAAACTAACTTTATCTTGGAGGGGTCTGCTTTAGCATTTTCGATTGTTTCCCGAGTATCACTTCGGGAGAACGTTAAAATCAAAGTTGCCCATCTTAACGTTAGAACTGGACACCATTTTTTCCACCAATAGATGGTGTTACCATATTTTATTTCTGGACAAAAAGCCACATCATAACCTCCAGCTACAACCATTCCTTTTCTACCTACAATTTTACAGAGAAGCATTGCCAGGAAAGAATGCAGACTTGCAAACCAGCTGAAAACCAAATTGCTCCACAAAATACCTCGGAAAATATAGAAAAGATCAGTGAGTCTGGAATACCTGGCAATCCTCACCTCAAAGTGTTTCCGCAGACTCTTCAGATCACTGGCAATAAAGGAAGCCATTTCTTTATTATAAATGAAAAAGATTTTTTTCATCTATTCTCCTAATCCAATTTTCGGAAGATCAATCTGAATGACTTCTCATATCCCTGTAATCTGCTTTGTTTCTCCTTCTCATTCATATTTCTTTTCAGGGTGGTAATAGTCACCTTAGCTAAGAGTTCAAGAAGAGAAATACATTTCACAAACAACAGGGACATACCGCTTCTGTATTTTTGAGTCAGATAAAACCTTTTGAAATAGAACGAGTATATTTTCCTGGCAAGATCCTTTTGCATACTTGCTCCCCCAAAATGAAATATGCGGATGTGGGGTAAATAGATGACTTTCCACCCCTTTTTGCGGGCACGGAGGCACCAATCGACATCTTCTCCATAAAGGAATATTTTCTCATCCAGATAGCCAATCTCTTCTATTGTTTCCTTTCTGATCATCAAGCAAGCTCCAGTTACCCAACCGACTTTCATGGCGCCGTTGCTTTGACTCAGATAGCGAATACGGTAACGCTCAATGTATTTTCTGAGAAAAGGTATGCTTCGAAAACCGGAAATTATCTCATGAACTAAAGTTGGATCGGGAAAAGCTGAAACCTCTAAGGAACCGTCTGGATTAATAATCTTACAACCGGAGATACCAACGTCCTCTCTGGCTTCCATGAATTCAATCATCTTGTCTATGGATATCTCCAGGATCTTAGTGTCAGGATTTAAAAGCAGAGCGAGTTTCCCCCTCATTTTTCTCAATCCCTGGTTGCTGGCCGAGGCAAAACCCTTATTACTTTGATTCAAGAACAACTTAACCTGTGGGAATTTTCGTCTGACCAAGAGGGCACTTCCATCTGTGGAGGCATTGTCTATTACGATGACCTCAAATTCCCGGGCTGGTGGAGTACGAAACAGAGACTCTAAACATCCGAATAGAAGATCTCTAGTATTCCAATTGACGATGATAATAGACAAATCCATGTTTGCTCTCAGATGAGTTAGCTAAGACAAGAACAATTTTTCTTCAGCTATTTATTTCTTTTGAAATCTGATCGTTCTGAGCATTTATGATTACAACTCCACCTAAAGTAAAGGCCAGGTAGAAGGTATTGACCACCGAAGCAAACTCATGATTGGTCAGGCTTATGATCAATAGTTGAACGGAGTTGGCCAGGAAGCCAAAGGAAAGTCCCCGATAATAACCACTCTGGATATTCCTGCTCTTCCTAAGACCCTCTCTGAAGAACACATAAAATATCCACAGGAAGGCAAGAAGCCCGATCAATCCCATTTTCAAGGTAACCATCAGGTAAAACTGATGCACAGCCCATCTATGAATCCTTTGCCGCAGGAATGGGTCAGTGAAAGAGTGGATATAGCCAATCCCGTAACCCAGAATTGGCTTCTCTTTAATCCTTTCCCAGCAGGCTTCATATTCTATCAGGCGTTCGAAATTAGATGCAGTTTCGGGGCTTAGTTTGGTAGAAAAACTTGATGTCAACCTTCTGGCCACCAGAGAAGCGAAGTTACCGCCTATGAGGAAGCCGTGAAGTGACGATCCGAGTATTAGTACTAAAAGCGTGAACGTCACGGTTCCCTTGGCAAATTTCAAAAACTTTCTGCTGAGGGAATAATCGCTATTTAGAAGATAGATGCCGTATGAAAATACAAGAGCACCAATAAAGCCCAGCCAATATCCTCGTGTAAAAGAAAACAGAAGGTGAAGCAGAGGGGGGAGAGAAAGTAGAAGGTAGGTTAATTTCTTAGACCTCTCCTTGGAGTAAAAGGAAAGATTTAATAAAACCAAAGCTATTAAGCTGGGAAAAGTCCCGAAAAGGTATCCACCTATTCGATGACCCACAAAAAAATAATTCCAAATTCCAACAATCACTTGATAATATGCCACCACAATCATAAGCTGGAAGAATTTCCTTATTGTTTCTTTTTTGTCACACAGATTTATAACCAGGAAAAACATCCCGAAGCCTAAATAAGCTAAAAGTTCGGTCCCCAACCATTTCAAGGGATAGGAGCTGAATATTCCTCTCAAGGCTTGGAAAAAAACTATGGCCATAAAAACGGCGACGGGCAAATTCAGGTAAGTTTTTTTTATTTCCCAGGGTCTTATACAGAATTTGAGATATGCTGCAAGAAACACAAATATCAGAATAGAACTCAGGGTCACCATCATCACGGCTGAAACCAGGCCTCGATAGAATACCACAAGAGTACTGAATGCGATCAAAAGCCAAAGTGCTATCCTAAGGTCTGAAAAACTTAACAGTAGAAACGGGATTGTGATCAGGACAATCAAACCGAATTTGTAATCGAGTAGAAATATGCCAAGGATGATTAAAAGATCGAGAAGAATGAGCAAAAATAAACCTGTTCGTGATAAAGGCTGAGATTCCAAATAAGAGTCACTAGGATTTTTCATTTTCTACGAGATCACCTTTTGGAACAGGTTCACTGCCTTCTCCCAGGTGAACCTGCGAATGAATTCATGCCCATTCCGGGCTAAATTAAGACGCAGGAGATCGTCCCTGATCAGGCTGACAATATTCTGAGCTAGTTTCTCCGGGTTTCTAGGCTGGGACATCAGGGCCGTCTTTTGGTGTATGGCGTAATCCCGGATTCCCAGGCAATCTGTGGTAGCTAAGGCACATCCACAAGCCATCGCCTCAGCTCCAGGTAAAAACCAACCTTCATACCAGCTTGAACATAAATATATGCTGCAGCTATTATAGATATCCAGAAGTTCAGTCGGCTTCGGATCTTGATGGTACTCTACCCACTGGGGGACGTCTTTTCCTTTTCCCGAGATCCCAAAGAAAACTGCATGTAGATCAGGGATCCGTTGCTTAACCATGTTTAGTGCCGTGATCCCATCCCTTGACCCTTTCCAATCGATTCTGCTGTAAAGCATCCCCACCCTTTTCGGATCACGATCTTCCGGTGGATTGATTATCTTGAAATGATCGAAGTTCAAGCCATTGGGAATATGCGTGGCCCTATTCTCCCCGATTTCCTCAATAATCTCTTTCAGCCATTTAGAAACTACGATCTTTCTTAAAGGGAACCTGAAAGTAGCCTTTACTCTCTCTTCTTCCCCGCTCCAGATTTCGTAATGTTGCATGAAATAGTACTTTCTACCTTTATCCTGACCGTATCCATTTACCCATTCTGCTGTTTGCCACGCAGTAGCTACGATCACGTCTCCAGGCGGAATATGCTTACTTTCCAAGTTGGGAACGATCGTCAAGCTCACATCAGGAGAAATGCTAAACCACTTTAACTTTCTGATTTTGAGAACAAAATACTTTATACATCTTAAATAGAACTTTATCCTTTTTTTCACATCGACCTCAGCTGGAAAAAGCAACAGAGGATGAACCACACCTACCTTGTTTCCATTCTCCGACAGCCGGTTGGCATATTCATAAACGACTTTATACCCACCTATTGGTTTAGTGGACCAGTTAGGTAATACAAAAGTTATCCTCATTTTGATTCCATTCATAATTTGGAGTTTGAAAAGAAATACATTTCTGATTCCTGGTTTTTGACTGCGGATCTGGGTTATAGAATTTCCGGCGACGTTTTAGCATTATCCTCCTCATTTGAGGATTCTACGATCCTTAATTCTCATGAGTCTAACTAACGTCGACATAATCTTCCAGTGACCATATTCTCAGGGAACCAGAGGCCTGATCAGTTTTACGGAGTAGGACTTTATCAGATGAATTTCCCCATCCGTTACTTCTTTGCTAAGTAACAGAATAATCACGTACACGATGATCCCCAAAGATATTAGAAACATTAAATTGACCAAAGAAATAGATAATAAGTTTCTTAGCAGAATCAAGCAGCCGCTCATGATAATGCCGGCAAAAGATATCCTTAAGACAGATCTTCCAGAGACTTGCCAGGGCATGAAAGAGCGTGACAAGCTTATTCCCAGAATTATGAGTCCTCCGTAAGAGATGGACTTAGCTATTCCGGCCCCCACGGCACCATAATGAGGTATGAAAAGAAAATTCAAACCAACGTTAAGCGCTCCTGATAAGAAAACAACAAAGGCCAAAAGGAGGGTTCTTTTATAGATTTCAAATCCCTTCCCCACATACTGGAAAAGTCCCGCGCAAAAGGAACTAAAAGCAAAAAAGGGAACTAACTTGAAACTCTCTACAAAGCTCTTTCCCACCAAAACTGAGAAAATCTCCTTGCTCAGGATGCAAATACCCAAAAAAGCGGGGATGCAGATCATAAAAAAGTACCTGCTCAGATCTTTGATTAGCTTCTGGGTCACCTCTTTTCCTTTTTCCTCCCAGGTGAAGATGATAATGGGATGGGCTGCTAGCATGAGTATGGTATAAAGTAAGGCTACGCTGCGATCAACCAGAGAATAGCTGACCGAATAGATTCCCACCTCGGCAGAACTTTCGAAAAAATTCAACATGTACCTATCCGACAGGAGCAATAGCCATGCGGATAAACCAGAGATCACAAAAGGTGAACCGAACCTGAAGAATTCTTTCATATACTCCTTTGAAACGTAGCTAAACTTGCACTTGCTGAAGATAGAGAATCTCTTAAACATGAAAAATACCAAGGGAATCTGAATTAAGATAAATGCAATAAGCAAACTGATTGCACCCATTTTTAAAAGAAGAACCATGATCAAAGCCACTCCCAGCTTTCCTGCAGATAACAGAATCTGATAAACAGAAAAACTCTTTGCCTGAAGAGAAGCTCGAAGAGTATAAAGGAGTATATTGTAAATAGATGTAGTGATGTAAACCAAGATTCCCACACCAAAGAAGGGTAGAAGCTCATCCGAGATTCTGCCTCTGAAAATCAGAATTCCGACTATGGCCGGTCCCAGGATTAATAACGTGCTCAAAACGTAAGAATAGACGATGGTCGAAAACAATCTGTCCAAATCTTTTCTCAGTTCAAACTGGGCATAAAATCTGGTTACCGATTCCACCAGCCAATTTGACCCTATTACGGTCACGACTGCAATAGCAGCCATAGCCAGATAGTAATTCCCATAGTCGTCAGCGGTGAAGATTCGCGTGTAAATGAGTAGGGCCAGAAAATTTATGAGCCCCGGCACAACCTTAGCCGGCACGTATCTTAAAGCATCCTTGCCGGTGTTTTTCAGAATCGGGTCGATCAGAGGAAGTTCGCTATTTTTGTTACTTTGGCGCATGAATCCTTTTTGAAATTATCCTGGATATTTTTTGAGATGCCTTGCCATCCCCAAAGGACCGGATCCTGGGATTTTTCGGAGGTTCTTTTTTCAATATCCCCTCTATCCTTTTAAGATTCAACCCAGTAACCTGGTTCATGCCCTCTTTCACCGTTTCGATCCACTCCGTTTCCTCCCTCAACGTGATACAAGGGGTTTTCAGAAAAAAGGCCTCCTTCTGTACTCCTCCTGAGTCAGTCAGAATGAATCTGGCATTCTCCTCCAGGATCAACATGTCCCAGTAGCTGACCGGGTCGATCAGAATCACGTCCTTTTTGGCTTTGAGTTTTCTTGACAAACCATCCTTTATGAGGAACTTTTTCACCCGGGGGTGAGCAGGGAAAATCACTTTTCCCTTAATAGACAGAAGAATATCGACGATCCTTTTCAGGTTTTTTCGGTTATCGGTATTCTCGGCACGGTGAATGGTCACCAAGAAGAAATTCTTGGTCTTCAAGCTCAGGCTCTTCATAATCGAAGATATCCGCCGGGCAACTTTGATGTTTTGAAGCAAGGAATCATACATTACGTCCCCGTCCAGATATACCC
>Ga0209636_10001664_pt1 | contig 22485 bp, 19 predicted proteins | sample DeeMarSWOR152_54_FD_187464 | JGI IMG/M metagenome (GOLD analysis project Ga0209636, IMG submission 187464) | Marine sediment microbial communities from White Oak River estuary, North Carolina - WOR-1-52-54 (SPAdes) (version 2) | ecosystem: Environmental > Aquatic > Marine > Intertidal zone >...
CACCTGGGCTAACCCTAGGCTTTTTCCCAAAAGCCTCGATGTGCCAGCGGTTCTGGGCTCTGAGGTAGCTGAGGAAATTCTCAACGAAACCGAAGCTCAGTACCTTAATTATACTGTTCAGGTAAACAGGTTGAGGCAGGAATTTCAAACCTTAAGTATCATGAACTGGACGAAGAACCTTTACTGGAGCTGGCTCTATACTCTAAACACGACCTTAAAAACCGTTAATCCGAACTATCCAACCTTTATGACCAATAATGCATGGAGTTATGAAAAACTTCAGACTTTCACTGGAAGCTGGACCGAGTTGAGACACGACACCATCCTTTATGCAAAACAATCCTACACCCCCAAGCTTACATCTATGCCTCCCACGCCGCGCCCCACTACAGCATATGTAGAACCCTACCCTCAAACCTACCTTCGCCTAGCAAGCCTCTTGAACATGACATTGAACGGTTTAAACGGACTCCAAATTCTCTCAGAAGACATCGAAGAAAGCCTTTCAAGCTTCAGAGGAATTCTAAAATTGTTCCTGAATGCTTCAATTCTGGAGCTTGAAGGAAAGGACTTGTCTCAAGACACTCAGATCGCGATCAGAGAAGCTGCTGAGGAATTCGCTGCGATCTTAGATGTTGCCACTGAGAAAACACAGAAAGCAACCATAGTGGCTGACGTTCACACGGATGCCAACACCGAGAAGGTGCTCGAAGAAGCCTTAGGAAAATTCAACATTATAATAGTAGTTTATTCCGATGCTGAAGGAAATCTTTATGCATCTGCTGGACCAGCCTACAACTACTTCGAATTCAAACACCCCATGAGCCAGCGACTGACAGACGAAGAATGGATCGAACTCCTAGCAAACGATCCCCCAGAACCCCCAGAATGGACAAACGAATTTGCAGCATAATTGAACTTCTGTAATCCTTCTCTGTTCGCATCTGCCTTACAATTTAGCGTCGGATATAAAAAGGAAGGCGCACCCATGGATATACACCGAAAATGAAACACAAATGCGGAGAAGAGGTAGGCTTGTATGTTGGTAGGCTTCTCCTAGTTGGCGCGGCTAAAAGCGGCGGATTGGTGGCAGCATACAGGCTGGCGAGCCGAAGTTTCCCAAACCGCAAAATTCAGTTGAACACCGAAACGAAAACTGCACGCGTAGTCCCGCTTCCCGGTCATGAGACAGAGAATAGGGAAAATCCACTTCTCACTTACACGTGCCTCCGAGTTTTCAACAACGCCTCGGCGCTGGTAGCCAACGGATCCCACCTAGACATAATTTACGGTAAAATGCGTTTAGGTTTGTCTCCAGCTGAGTCGATGGCCCAAGTGTTGCGGGCTTTGGGACCTGAACGTGACGTCTATAAAACTCCGAGAATCGCGGGTTTCGCAAGCCCAAAAGAGCTTATTGTAGGTATAGTTTCAGAGAGGGATCCTGTTATTCGAGTGTTTCCGGTTAAGCCCGGTTTTGCCTGTTACGTTGCAACTTACGGGAGGACGCAGCCGATGGAAAATGTTTTGGAGGATTTCGACGTGAAAAGCGCGGAGGAAGCAACTGAAATGGTTCATCAAGGGCTTGTCTTTCGAAGTTTCACGCAGGCAATTAGCTCGGTTGCCGCTTTTATTAAAAACCAAGTTGTCGAGGTCAACGTTTATCCTGGAGCTTAGAGCTAGGCAGTTCCAGAATTATTTTGTTTCAGCTTTTTCTGTTGTTTTCTTCCCTTTTGGTTTCATCCGGAGTTTTCTGTACGTGAAGATTATTGCGGGCGGGGCGATTAGTAGAATGAGCAATATCAACGTGATGAACAGCGCGGTTCCTACAGGATAGCCAGCGATCACTATGTATTTGACGATTTTGAACGTTTCCTCGCTTGAGGCTTGCAGGTTCACAGTCCTGTTTTCGCAGAGGCTTCCTCCGACGTAAAGGGAGATTTGATAAGTGCCTCCGACGAGGTTGTGCAAGGTGATTGTTCCGTTCGATCCGGTTTTTAAGCCGCTGTAGAGTTGTACGCCTTCACGCTTGATTCTTATTTCAGCGTTCGGGAAGGGCTGCCCAAAGAAGTCTAGGGCCTTCACGGAGAAATCTAAGTTTAGGATTTTGCAGTTAACTACTAAAAGCTGGTTTCCAATCACGTCGACTAAGGTTTTGTTGAAGATAACTATGCCTCCTAGTTCCGCGCTGTAATTATACACTGTAACCCTGTATCTTCCAAACGTAATGCGGAAAACCGTGCTTCCAGACGTGTTTGTAACCGCGGGTGAGCGCACGGGAATCCATGTGCTCCATTCTTGAACTGACACGTTTGCATTCTGAACGGGAAGACTTTTGGAGTCCAGCACCGTGACGAATAGGCTGTATGTTGGAACTGTTATGTTAACCCAAAGTGAAGCCGTCACGTTTTCAATTAAAGTGGTGTTGAACACGTTACCGTACCGGCTGGCTTTAATCGTGTAATTAATGTAGGCTAGCATGTTTTCAGCAATTGCTATGCCATTGTAATCAGTTTCAAATGAGTCGGAGTCCGATTCAGTAGTATTCACCCTTGTGGCGTACTCATACTCGAAAGTTATGCCTACTAATGGAAGCAGAGTACCAACCTCGTCTTTTACTTCCACTCCTATGCTGACGAGTGAGACAGTTAAGTTTTCTTCAATAAACGTGTCGCTTGCTAAAATGCTTTTATTTAAAGAGCCTATCTGCACTAGGCCCTTCTTCCAGAAAGCCTTAAAGGTATAGTTGCCAGCGTCAAGTCTAAATTCCGCCAAGCCCGATTGGTTGCTTTCTTTAGTTGCAACTATGGTTGTACCATTGAACGCCTGAACCATCACTCCCGCCACGGGGTCTTCATCAAGGTTTAAGGTCCGAATCTTGCAGATCGCACCTGTAACCGTGAAGTTTTGGACATCAGGCGGAGTCTTCACTGTGCCGGGAGTAGACAAACTAGTCACGTTTACAGTGTAAATTCCAGGCAAAACATCAATCGTTAAATTCCAAAAATCAGTTATAACGCCGCCCCCGTTGGCTGTCAAATTCTTCGGATACCCCGAGACTGATTCACCGTTGAGCTCTATGTTAAGCGTCACATTTTCGTTGGACTGGTATCCCGAGGCTTGAATAATTACGTCTTCCAGCCTTCGGTATTCCGGTTTGTCCGTTAAGCCAACCGTGAAGTTTCCAGTTGCAAGCGGCGTGGTGTTTGCCGTCATGGCGTAGAGACCCACAAAGTTGGTGTTCGCGTCCGTGAAGTGCACCAGATAGAGTTTAGTCTCGGTTCCGGAGCCGGTGTTGTTGGTCGTTAAGCTGATGTTTGCGGCGTGGAATGCCCCAGTGGGGTCCGTAACGTTAACTAAGAAACTGTAATTTTTGTTCGCTTCTCCCCCCGTCACACCTACAGTTATGCTTGGTTGAGTGCCTTCTTGAACCCAAGTCGGCTCCGCTAGCAGAGTATAAGACGTTTCTACTGTAAACAGGAAAGGCGTGTATTCAGTGCTTAAAGTTACATCAAGCAAGCTTACGTCGTGGCTGCCCTTAACCGCTGGAGGAACCGTGAACGTGTCGTTAACTAATGTGCTTCCAAGCGGGCAGACGCCCTGTTTCACGTCGGTTCCGTCCCACCGAATTCTGTAGGCTCCGCCAGGGGTGCCGATTTCACCCACGACCCTCACAGTTTCTCCTACGGGTCCGCTGTTCGGGGAGATATCTATTATGCCCATCACTGTGAAGTTTTGGACATCGGCTATCGGCTTTACTGTGCTCGGCGTGGTGGCGCTAGCCAAAATAACAGTGTAATTTCCTGTGATTGCACCTAGGGGAACCGGCCAATCGGCTTCCACTGTGCCGTTTACCGCCGTTACGTTCTCGGAGTAGATGGGTTCTCCGGCAAACGTTATGTTAACCCACGCGGCTTCGCTTGGTTGGAGGTAGCCGGCTCCTCGCACGTGAACTGTGTCTAGCCGCTTGTATCTGGTTGCGTTTGTTAAGCCAGCTGTGAAGGTTGTGTTTGTAAATGTCTGGTTGACGGTGGCAGTGTAAGTGCCAGTGTAGTTGGTGTGGGCTCCAGAAAAGTCGCCGTAATAAACCGTGGTGTTTTCTCCCACGCCGAAAGCGTCAGTCGTTACTGGGAGGAGCTTGGTGTAGGAGCTGTTGGCGGGGTCAGTTACGTTAATCAGTAGATTATATGTTGTGTTCGCTAATCCCTCATGCAAAGCCACGGTTAAGGTTGTGTTCAGTCCTTCTCCTGGGATACGAGCTGGAGTTGCTGAGACGTAATATGACTGATCAACTATGAAGCTTATAGTGGCAGAAGCGTTCGCCGCAGGGTCGCGTAATTTTACGTATTGGTATCCTCCTATGGAGCGGGGGACAATAAATGTGTTGTTAACTGTGAAATTGTCCGCTTTCCCGGTTTTAACTTGCACTTCTTCTGTGCCGTTATAAAACCAGATGTTATATGTTCCATTGGGGGTGTTGATTTCTCCGACGACTCTTACGGGGGTTCCCGCTGGAGCGCGGCCTGGATCAGTGTAGTGAATAATGATTATTGCCGCTGCTTTAGGTATAAATGGCGTAACGAGCATTGCTAAAAGCAGTATTGTTGTCAAGGTAACTGTGAATTTCTTTTCCCGTTTCATGTTTGGCCCTCGAAGTTGTAGGCACTTTCTAGCAGCGAACGTTTTAAGCTTTATTATTTTTGGGGAAGCTTTGTCAGCTGGACCGCGCTGTTCTGGTTATTATTTTGCAGAGCGGCATGGAGATCGGCGCCGTGTTGAACAAGCTTAATTGGATGTGGCGCCAGGTGAAGGCCCAGTTGGATGCAGGGAAAGAGCGGATTAAAGTTGAGTTCGACGAGAGGAAGGCGTCGGGAAAGTGGTATTTCACTTATTTCAGCCGGGATGGAGTGCATGAGCTGAGGATGTGGCTGGCGGAGAGGAAGAGGATCCTGGAGGGGCTTATGGCTGCGGGAAAAGCGGTGGATCCCGGCGTGCTGGAGGGCGAACCCATCTTTATAACTGGCCGGGGAACAGTGCTGAGGGAGAACCAGTTTGTGATTGCCCACCTGAAATTCGCAACTGTCGCCAAGTCGTCGCAAGCGAGATTGGTATCGACATCTAAGTAATAAATGTCGTCGAAAGAATAATGCATAGCCAGCACATGATACATATAATACGCATCATGCCTTCCAGAAGGGGGATCAGAAGCGCCGCACACTATAAGTGCCCAGTAATTTGTTGATTCAGGTTCACTGGAAACTTCGGCGGGAAGCAAAGAAAGGAACAATAGGCTAACCAAAAGCGCGAGCACTTTGGCTTTATTTCTGCTTTTCCTCAATTCTTTCATCTCCTGCTTATTTCAGTTAGCTATGGAAAAGTGAATCCGAACCGAGTGAACACAGCTCTTCCGAAGCCATCTTCAAAGCCGACGTTCAATATGTTCAAGTTTGGGAATTCGTCTGCTCTCCTGATAAATCGAATAGGATTATATGCTTTCGGCGGGAATTGGTTCTGGGGTGTCCATGGAAACTTAATGACGAATGTATATCCAGTTTTAGGGTCGAAAGTCACCTTATGTGGACCTGGTTGTAGGCCCGAACCCCATGTAGAGACAGTTCTGCCGGATATATCGGTTACAGCTGGAAAAATTGTCTTGTTATTTGCGTACAGTGCGTAAGCTTCGTAATCAGCCGGGTTAGAAGCATTCATAAAGCCTAGTCCTACGTAATCTCCCGTATCGTAGTCATCGTCGTTTACTTTGATTATGACCGTTAAGTTTTCTCCATCAATCCTAAGTGTAATCTCCATTTTTAAGGTTCCTTGAACAACTGATTGGGTGTCAGGTCCCCATGTGAATGTGAAGTTTGCGTTAGGCGAAGAAGCGCTGTAGGCTTGGTAGATGTTTAGAAGCACTGAAACAACTAATGCTACAATTATAACAACAGATAATATTTTCCGTTTTCCAGATTCCATTTTCTCATCTCCTTCCACGCTTGTTCTCTTTCTGCCCCTCCCTTAGGGCTAGGCGGTGACACGCCTCCGAAAGGAATACCTCCGGCTTAAACTATTAACGGCAAGACTTATTAGTTGTTCTCTTTTCCATATTCATACCACTTCAAGATCTCTTGAATTGCCCAGCTACCTAGCCGAAAATGAGGCGGCTGCCGGCTCACTGGTTAACCTAGCCGCTAAATATGGATTCTCGTTCAGAATGTTCGAGGTCAAGAGGGAAGTAGTTTAGGAATGGCTGACGAAACCTTAGAGTTGCCCCTAGAAAAAGTGTATTGGACAATTCCCATACGGCCTGAAGTGACGCAGCAGGACATAATCAACCGAGCTACAAGCCTACGCTGCCACGGCCAAATCCAGGAGTTACTTTGCGACCATCTTAGAAGCTACACTCTGCACTTTAATGGCGTCTTCAACAGTCACCGTTGGTTTCTTTCCCTGAAGGATGCATTCTACAAAGTAAGCGTCAATTTGATAGTGTCCCCAAACTTTCGTGCCTTTCTCTTTGAACGCCCACGTGTGCTCTAAGCCCTCTTCAGTCAATGTTAAGCAATTGTTCCAATCAGCCTTCAAGGTCTTAGTATTATCCCCAAAGACCTCCAGTCTGCTCGTCCCTTCTCCAGATAAAACTGTAGCATTATAATGCAGAGTACCTACAGCACCACTTGAAAACTTGATGATGCCCACAGTGTTATATCCAAGGAAACCTTCAATCCCCGCCAACGGAGCATAATTTGAAACCCAGTGCACATCCTCTATTTCCGAGGTGAGTAGCCATCTAACAAGGTCTATAGACCAAACTGAAAGAGTGAAATCAGGGTATCCGCCGCTCCTTTTGATGTTCCAAGCCCACGAAGCGGACGGCCATTGAACAGCCAAGTCTTTAGCCGGAATAAACTCGCTAAAAGTCACAGCGATAGGCTTTCCTATGGCACCTTTCTCTACTAACTCTTTGGCTTTAACATAGTTGGGAGTGAAGCGGAAGTTGAGATCGGGCATTAGTATTACTCCTGACTTCTCCGCCTCTTCACCTAACTTTTCTGCTTCCGCGATTGTGGGCGTTAAGGGCATTTCACAAAGCACGTGTTTGCCGCTGGCTATGGCTTCTGAAACCATTTTATAGTGAAAGGGCGTTGGCACAGCCACAACAACGGCATCGATATCAGGGTTCTTTAGCGCTTTTTCGTAATCGAGATAATATTTGACATCATACTTCGCCGATACTTTCTTTACTTTTTCTTCTATTACATCGATCACGGCGACCAGTTCAGCGCCCGGAATTTTGTTAAACGCAGGTACGTGAGCTTGGCCTCCGACAAAACCAAGGCCTGCAACAGCCACTCCAAGCTTCTTTTTTGACATTTTTCTTCCACCGCTTTGAACCGTTAACAGGGATAACTTCGGTAATCGACTCATTAACGTTTTTACCTTAAACCTTTTTCTTATAGGAGAAGGGAAGAAATGATCATAACCCAACGCGCTGGTTTATCGGCAGCAAGCTTGTGCTTAATCTGCATCTCGTTGTGGTAACGTTTTTTATATTTCTTATTAGGAATATTCTTTTGCCCAGAAAAAGAGATGAGTTGCGGTGTCTCAGATTATAAAAATTGGCGTGATTAAAGCCGGTTGCATTGGAACTTTGCCCCTCCTCGAGTTTCTGTTAGACGAACGCGCCGAAAGAACCGACATAGATGTCAGCGTCGCAGGGTCAGGCGCCAAACTCGGACCGAAACAATGCCGAGAATCCGCGAGCCTGATAATTAAACAAAAACCAGACCTAGCGCTCCTAATCGGACCAGCCCAGCAAGCACCCGGTCCCGCGGAGGCTAGGAGGCTTTTGGCTGAAGCCCACATACCCACCATGGTCATTTCCGACAGTCCAACTAAAAAAATCGCGAAGGAACTTGAGTCTGCCGGTTTCGGTTACTTCATAATCACCGCGGATTCCATGATTGGCGCCCGAAGGGAATTCCTAGACCCAACGGAGATGGCGCTTTACAACTCAGATGCCATTCGGGTTTTAGCCGCCACAGGCGCGTTCAACCTCCTCATAAACCAGCTTGAGGCGGTCATCCAATCTTTGAAAGGTGGAAAAAAGCCGAGTTTACCGCACGTAATTGTTGACAAAGAAACAGCGGTAGAGGCTGCTGGATACAAGAACCCTTATGCTCAAGCTAAAGCGTTGGCAGCCTATGAAATAGCGAGCCGTGTCGCCGCCCTGAACACGGCAGCTTGTTTCAAAATCGAAGAATGGACGCGATATGTGCCTTTAACCGCGGCAGGACACGAAATGATGAGAACAGCCGCCAAATTAGCTGACGAAGCCAGAGAACTTGAAAAATCAGAGGACACCGTTCTGCGAAAACCCCATTCTAAAAACGGTTCTTTAGGCGAGAAGAGAGCGTTAATTAAAAAACCGAAAAAGACTGAGAAAAGTTAAACAAAATCCGTTAGGCTTCTCTGCTTAATTTTTGCACTAAAAGCTTCTTCCTCTACGTCCTTTTCCTCGAAAATTTGGAGTTGTCCATATACGCCGTCGTAGCCAGGCGCAACTTTCACCCTGCCTTCTCTAACGCGAACAACAGCCTCAGCAATCTCGCGGTCAACAACTTCAGCCATCGCCTCTTTAGATGCCTCTATCAACACGCTGTATTCGTCGCCGAACTTTGAAATTAAGACATTGTATATGTTCCAGACTTTTTGCACCCCCGGATATGTGACACCTGTGACAGAAGAGATGATTTCTGAAAGCGGGAGGAGGTGCATGTATCCTATGGCGCCTTCGGGTTTGAAGCCCATCGGACGGTCGGCGAGTTCCTCAATCCGTTGTTCTACGCCCTTCGTGAGCGTTCTGCGGCATACTGGACAGTGGTTCCCGAGTTTTATGGCTTCCTGCGGCGGGAGGGAAACCTTGCAGTTTCGGTGGCCCGTCCAGTGGTATTTACCGTAAGCAGGGTTAGTCTCAACTGTGAACCGGAAACGCTTCGGGTCCCGCTTGCGAATGGCTTCAACCACCTCTCGGTAGCTCAGCTTCTTAAGCTCGAAAACGTTGGCTTCTCGTCCGATGCGCCAGGGCCAAGCTGAGTGGCAGTCGCTGTTTGAAACTAAGGCGTATTTGTCTAGGGTACTCAACCGCCAGTTCATAGGTGGGTCCGAGGAGAGCCCGGTTTCCAAAGCTGGGATGTGGCGCGTCGTGTCCTGGTAGCAGTCTTCTATGTGGTTGAAGCCGCTGAAAGCGCCGAACAAACTGAACCACGGAGTCCAAGCGTGGGCGGGAATAACCACGTTGTCGCGGGAGACCTCCATGATTTCTTCTACGAGTTGCGGTGCCGTCATGCCTAAGATTGGTCTTCCGTCAGCGGTGAGGTCTCCGTGTTTTGCCAGTCTTTCGTTGATTTGAATTGCGTTTTCAAAGCTTGGCGTTAAGATGACGTGGTGAATCTTTTTGACGTTTCCCTCAAAGTTGAATATGGTGCAGACTTCACCTGTTATCATGAACCGCACAGGAGAACCGGGCGTTTCGGCTGGTCTGTAGAGGTCTGTGTCTTGAATTTCAGTTAAGTTGTTTTTTAGTTCTTGGAGCCATTGGGGATGGGTGAAGTCGCCTGTTCCCACAAGGTTTAAGCCCTTTATTCTAGCGAAGCGGGTGATTTCTTTTATGTTCATTTTTTGGCTTGTGGCGCGGCTGTATCGGCTGTGGATGTGGAGGTCGGCGAACACTAATTGTTTATCTGGTTCTCTTTCGAACCTCACCTGCTGAGCGCCATATTCAGTTAATGTTTCCCTCTCCAAAGTCTCATCTCATCAGTTGTTTGTGGCAACGTGATTTAAAGCTTAAAGACCTTTTCGAAATGCGCGCGGAATTAGTGGGCCGGGAGAGATTTGAACTCTCGACCACTCGGTTTCTGAGCAGACAGCCCCTTATCAGCCGAGTGCTCTAACCGTGCTGAGCCACCGGCCCCTTCAAATACGCAATCGATATAGCGAAGAAGGAACTATTAAAAAATTGCGTGCAGTTAAAAGAACTTGGGCCGGTAGTTCAGTGGTATGAATGCCGCCCTCGCACGGCGGAGGCCGCGGGTTCAAATCCCGCCCGGTCCACCACGAATGAACCCGGGACGTTTCTGAAAAACCGCTGGGTTAGTCAGTTTCCCTATGCCTTTGATTTCTGCCTCCATCACGTCGCCATCCTTAAGGCGGTAGGATAAAGAGCCCGGCGGCGTACCCGTTGACAGGATGTCTCCTCTCTGTAGGGCAATGATTTTTGAGGCGATTGCGACGAGGCGGTAGACGGAGATGTTCATTTTGCTGGTTGAAGAATCCTGAATGGTTTTTCCGTTAACCCTAAACTTCAGTCTTAGGTTCTGAGGGTCCGGTATCTGAGTTGGGGGCACAACTCTTGGGCCGCAGGGACCAAACGTGGGGAAGCTTTTTGTTATGCTGAAGGGGTATCCGCTTTTCTCTAAGTCCCTCTGGGTGACATCGTTGAAAACTGTGTAGCCCAAAATATGTTTCTCCGCTTTGTCCTCGTCTATGTTGAAGGTTTCATCCTTGATGACCACGGCTAACTCCACTTCGCCAGATACCCAACCCCAAGGCTCCGGTGCGTCAAACCACCCAGTTAAGTCAGGCAGCACCACAGTCTCCCCGTTTCCAATAAGGGAATCAGGCGACTTAAGAATCAACAGAGGCAGTTTCTTACCTTTCAGACTGTAGCCGAACTCCTTAGCGTGCTCTCCGTAAGTGAACGCTGCACAAATTATGTGCCTCGGTTTCGGAAGGCGATCCAACCTCGTGCACCGCTCCTATGTCCTACTCGTTTTCAGTCCGCTTAGTATTTTAGAATAGAGCTTATATGTTTAAGAATAAATTATTAGGGTGTAGTTAAGGAGCCTGAGCTGTTATGAAGTATGAAATACGGTATAAACCGTCATATTCCATGCTGGTCGTGAATCTAGATCCAGACGAAAGCATAACCGCTGAATCCGGCGCCATGACCTATATGAGTCCAAACACAGACGTCCACACCAGAATGCGAGAGAAAAGCATCCTCGGCACCCTCGGACTGAAATTTCTAGGCAGACAATCCTTCTTTGTGAACGACTACACCGCTCAAGAAGGAAAAAGCGAAGTAGCCTTCGTATCCGCGCCGGTGGGAGACATAGAAATCCTAGAAGTAACTCCGAGCCAAGGGTACATAATTCAAAAGTCGGCTTACATTGCCTCAACCCAAAACGTTGACTTAGACGTTAAGTGGCAGGGCTTCACGAAGGGGCTTTTCGGTCAAGGGCTTTTCATGATCAAAGTCACAGGGAAAGGCTTACTTTTCATCAACACCTTCGGCGCTATTGATAAGCACACGCTTAAGCCGGGAGAGGAACTGGTCGTTGACAACTTTCACCTAGTTGCCTTCACTGACACCTGCCAATATAAAGTTACCAAGTTCGGCGGATTGAAAGAAACGCTTCTCGGCGGAGAGGGACTGGTCACGGAGATAACCGGTCCAGGAGACATCTACATTCAAACAAAGAATTTAAGAGAGTTTGTTGATTGGCTTTGGACCCTACTAGAACCCAGAGTTAGGGCGAGAGCCCGCTAAGCGGCGTTGTGCCTTAACAGCTCTGTAAACGTACAAAACCAAGCCTAAGAGAAACGATACGCTGCAAAACGAATAAACGGTGCGCGATGAAACAACACCGAGAAACGGGTTCGCCTCAAACGGATAGAAAGGCTGCATCTCTGAATACAAAAATGAATCTAGGAAAATGTGGGAATAGGCACCCACAAACGAAGCGGCTAAAATTTTTATGAAAGACGACCTTTGCGGAAGCATGAAGACGGCCAGAATCCTATTTAAAATCTTCCTGAAAGGGTAAACCGCCAAGGCGACAAAAACCGCCAGGATCGACGCGCCCAAATACGAGTGGAAAAACCCGTGGAGATATGGTGCACCCTGAAAACCGAGGTAAATAGGCTCTATGTCTATGATTACGCTTGAAACCAGAAGGGCGGGCAAATCCAGAATCGGGAAAAACAGCAAACCGATAAGCAGAGCAGGACCAAAATGGAAGGGCGTAAAAGGCATAAACCATCAGAATAACCAGCTGCTGCTTTGGCTATATGAAACTAACGCTCGAAAAGCCTGAATGTTGAAATACTGTGAAGACAGATAATTATGTGAGCGGAAGGCTATGGCTGATGTTGCTGGTATTGAAATAGTTTTCTTGGGAACCGGAGGCGGAAGATTCGCAGCCATAACTCAGAAGAGGAGGACGGGTGGAATCCGCATCCTCTCAAAAGCCCTCAACGCGCACTTGGACCCTGGACCCGGAGCGCTGATATACTCTTTAAACGCAGGATTAGACCCCCAGAAGATCAACGCAGTTCTTGTTTCCCACGCTCATCCAGACCACTATGCCAACGTAGAAATCCTAATTGAGGCCATGACGCGGGGCATGACGAGGAAAAGGGGAACTTTAGCCGCAGCCCGCAGCGTTTTATTCGGAAACGAAACGTGCGGACCAGCCATCTCAAAATATCACCAGCAGACACCTGAAAAACTCGTAGAAGCCAAGCCGGGAACAGTTTTCAACATAGGCGAAATGAAGGTCCTCGCCACCGAAGCCAGACACTCCGATTCAGATGCGGTTGGATTCCGGTTTGAAACCGAGGGCTTCGGAAGTATCGCCTACACTTCGGACACCGAGTATTTCGAGGACCTAGGGAAACTGTACGGAGGCGTCAGGCTCCTCATCCTCTGCGCCATGAGACCCTTCGGAGTGCCTTGGAAAGGACACATGACCACTGACGACGCCATAAAAATCGTTGAAGAAGCTAAACCGGAAACAGCTGTAATTACGCACTTCGGCATGCGAATGATCTTCAAAGGACCGGGTGGGGAGGCAAGGCTGATCCAGCGGAAAACCAGCGTACCAACCATAGCCGCCAAGGACGGGATGCACATAAACGTAGGTGAGGAAATTCGCGTGCAAAGATCAAAGAGGAAACAGCAGGGCCTAGAAAACTTTACCTAACAACGAATATGTCGTCGTTTAGTTTCTGAGCTTTACCTTTTTCTTTTTCGGTTGGCTTTCCGAACTCCAAGTCGCTGATTTTATGCATTGCCTTGATGTCACCTTTGAAAACTTCCAGTTCTTTCGGCGCATAAATCTTGGCTGCCAATTTTTGGCTTAATGCTGTTCCCTTCTCTTTTTTGTATTTCCAGATAGCCGTGTTGCAGTTCACGAATTGGGGCGTTAGCTTAGCAAGGTTGCTTTTCCACGCTGTTTTCTCCCTCATGAAAGGCTCCGTGTGTATGCTTTGTTTTGAGTACAGTTCTAGCCAAACAGCCTCTGTGATGAAGGGGCAGATGGGTGCCAACAGCCTCATTATGGTTTTTAGGCAGGTGTGAAGCGTGGACCATGCTCCCCGCTGCAGTTTTTCGTTAAACTTGTTATCGCGGTTGTAGGCTCTCGATTTAACGGCTTCAAGATAGTGGTCAGCAAACAGGCTCCATGTGAAGGCTCTAACGGAATTAGCGACGACAAACACGTCCATGTCCTCGTACGCCAACCGGCACTCCTTAACCAGCCTGTTCAACTCGGCTAGAATCATCCGGTCTAAGGCGGCCAACTCGTAGTCCCTGTCCACCTGCGGGAAACAGGAAATGAACCTCGCGATGTTCCAAAGTTTCGTCAAGAACTTAGAGGTTCCCTGTATTCTTTCAAAGGAGCAGCGGATGTCGCCCTTCGTTATGTTCCCTTCCAGACAGGACCAGATTCTGAACGCTTCAGCCCCAAACTTTTTCAGGACATCCTGCGGATCGATGACGTTTCCCCTGCTCTTGCTCATTTTTTCGCCTTTTTCATCCACAACGTGCATGTGGATCCAAACGTTTCTGAAGGGCGCTTTAGCCAAGAACAGGTAGGACTTCAACAGCGTGAAGTAGAGCCAGTTTCTCACGATTTCTTTGCCTTGAGGGCGAAGGGTACATGGGAACTGTTCATTGAACGCCTTCTTGTTCCATAAGTAGCCTAATATGTAGATTTCCGAGTTGGCGGAATCAAACCACGTGTCAAACGTCCGCTCGTCCCCCCTAAACTTGGTGTTTCCGCATTTAGGACACTGCTTTATCGGCGGTTTCTCCCTCCAAGGCTGATAGTACCTCCCGGGTTCAGGAACGAAAACGTAATCGCATTTCGTGCAGTACCAAAGGGGGACCTCGGTTCCGTAATATCGTCTCCTTGAAATTACCCAGTCGATGTCAACGGCGTTAATCCAGTCTATCAGAATTTGTTTGCTTTCAGGCGCGAAATACCGCATGTGGTCCGCTGTTTTCAGGATTTCATCCTTAAACTCAACCTGCTTTAAGTAATATTCCCTCATTGGCACAAACTCTATGGAGTTTTTCGACCTCCAGCAGATGGGTCGCCTCTGATCTATCCGTTCCTGTTTTACCAGTAGTCCCTGAGCTTTGAGGTCTTCAACTATCTTTTTTCGCGCTTCTTGCACTTTCAGTCCGCTGTACTTTCCAGCGTTTTCGTTCATTCTTCCAAGTTCGTCTATGGCATAAATCGGCGTGAGGTTCAGCTCCCGGAGCAGTCTCACGTCACTGTAGTCGCCGAAGCTACATATCATGACTAATCCTGATCCGAACTCGGGTTTCGCGTAAGGATGGCTCGCTATCTTTACTTCATGATTGTAGATTGGGACGACGGCGTGTTTTCCTTCTAGGTCCTGATATCTTTCGTCTTCTGGATTAAACAGCACTATTCGGCATGAGCACAGCAGCTCCGGTCTGGTTGTTGCAATAGTTATGTCCCGGCTGGTTTCTTTGACTCTGAATTTTACGTGGTTCAAAACCACCTTTTGCTCTTCATATTCAACTTCTGCGTCGGAAATTGTTGTTCGGCAAACCGGACAGTAATTCGTGGTCTTCTCATCCTCGTAAATCAATCCTTTATTCCAGAATTCAATGAATGTTTCTTGGGTTAACCTTCGGTACTCCGGATCATCCGTTTCGTATCTGCCGCCGAGTTCATGTTCAACAACCCACGAATTACAGCTTAAGCCTAAGCGTTTAAAGGTGTCCAGCGAAAGGTCTCCGCTTTCCTTCAAGATTTGTTTGCACTTTGCGATGAACTCTTCCCGAGGCGTTTCATGCATGGATATTCCGAAGTTTCTCTCAGTTTGAACTTCAACGGGTAAACCGTTCTTATCCAGCCCCATTGGAAACAAAACGTTGAAACCTGTCATCCTCTTGAATCTTGCAAACATGTCCATCCACACATAGGTGTAAGCCTGCCCTATGTGGACGGGTGTGTTAACGTAAGGGGGAGGCGTGTCAATGCTGAAGAGGGTCTTTTTGCTGTTTTTGTCGAACTTGAAAAGTTGTTCTTTCTGCCATCTTTCAAAAAGCGCTGATTCTATTTTTGGATTCCAAGTTTTTTCCTTTATTTTCGGTTTAAACGTTATTTTGTCATCGGTTTGCTTCAATAGACCGGTCTCCTTTCGCTTTAATAATAACAGGCTTATTCATGAAGGTTCGGGTTCTCTGATCTAGGTTAAAATGGCTTAAAAGAATTTTGGGCAAGATTAACGTACTTGGCAGTGCATCATTCTCCAAACCTCGTGTAAGTCCATTCAATTCTGCTGAGTATAATGATTTAAGAGTTACGGCAGTTATTTGCTCAGTTTAAATACCCGTAATCCATCCCTTCCGTAGCTCATTTGATTGTTGAACAGCGTCCTTAGACTAAAAGCTACTTTAGGATCGTGAGCTTCAGGGTTAAATAAGAAAAGGGCTGTAGCTTTCTTTGACGCCAACACTTCCAATGCATATCGTAGGAACTCATAGGTCTTCTCTAACCCCATGGACAACACTAAACCAGATAAATCATCAAAGATTACGCTAACGTTTTCTTGAGGATGCCCCTTCACTATCTCGTCTAACGCATCAAGCAACAAGGAGGCACTGTTTATCGGCAGAAGAATCTCATTCTTAGAATCGCCCGCTGTGGGAACAGAAACTCTTTGGGTTAAAAAGAAAAATTGAATGACTTCCTGCTTATCTGAAATTGAATGAATGGCGCTCCCCATACGCGTAAACAGGGCTACACTCTCACCATCAGCAAAAGCCTCTTTCATAAAATCTTTAACAGCTTTCTCGTAATCCGAAGAGGGATCAAACTCAAATAGAATCTTTCTTCCCATCACCTGCCTATGGGTCAGCCCTATGGATTCAGAGAAGACATAATACTGCTTGGCTGCGTCACCACTGCTGGCGAGTCGCGCTACTGGTTCCGTCTCGATGAGCATGGAAAGTATGGTGCGCTCTCTAAATGAGTAGGCGATTAAGCCGAAGAAAACTGAAGCGATCAAGTATGCCAAATATGTTCCCTCCTGGAAAAACAGATTGGATAAGGTGACTGAACCTGCAATGGCAATTATGGAGAAGCTTAATGTTTTAGTTGACTGCTTCACCTTTTCATTTGAAGCCCTTCGGGATAATAAGTAAAGCGTTATGCCTGGATAAGCCCAGAAGGCGATTAAAACAGCAAGAATCACAAGCGAATACCACAGTTCAAGTTCAAATCCGATGATGACTTCTCTAGAAGACAAAATGGATTCTCGTTCAATAAGGGTGGCTTGTGGTATCTCTGAAAACATTTGGGGGACAAAAGTTGAAATAAGCCCGATCAGCATAATGCCTACGTATAAATAGAAAAATTTACGCCCACTAGCAGCTGTTGAAACAGGATTTGCAGTAGATTTTAATTCATAACGCCCAGAAAGCTTTGCAACCGCCCAACCGATTGCAGTCGCTGCAATAATACAGCTTGCGGGTTGCATGCGCATCGCTTCTAACGACGGATTTATTTCAAAGTAAATTTCAGAGCTAATAAGTGCTGCAAAAGCCAAAAATGCCATAACAAATTGATTTCGCACAACCGTAAGGTAAGACATTTTTTGACGGGCTATGAAAAACATCGCCGAGAGAGTCATGATTAGAGAAACCACATAACCTGCTAGGTGAAGGGGGGTCAAAGACATATTGTTAGCACCTACGTTGCAAGAGCCACCCTTTCAACTGGTCTTAACAGTTTAAGGGTGTGCAACCCCTCTTTTCCGTAGGTTAACTGGTTATTAAATATGTTCCTTAGACTAGACACTGCCTCAGGGTCGTGGGCGCTGGGATTAAATAAGAAAAGAGCTGTCACGTTTTTCGCCGCCAGCACTTCCATTGCGTAACGTGTGAACTCGTAGTTTTTATCTAGGCCGAGAGCCAGAATCAGGGCGGACAGGCTGTCAAAAATTATGCTTATTTTGTTGCTGGAATATGTTCTCATCATTTCATTCATTGTATCAAGTAAAAGGGATGTGTTGTTTATAGGAAGGAAGATTTCGTTCTTAGAAGCACCCGGTTTAGGAACCGATACCCTCGAGGTTAGATAGAAAAACTTCAGTTCTCTTCGGTTAGCAAGGGCTGAATGGACGCTGCTGCCTTTACTCGTGAATACAATAACTTCTTCACCGTTCGCCCGACATTCGAACATGAAGTTTTCAACAACTTCCTCATAGTTTGATGTAGGCGTGAACTCAAGTAATATCTTTTGACCCATTAATTCTTCATGCTTCAACCCTAAAGACCGCGAAAAAGCATCTAACTTATCAATTGAAAAGCTTCCACTTATGAAAAGACTTCTCGGACAATATTCTTTAAGCTGATTGATTTCGTGTTTACTTAAGGTTTCTACATTAAGAGTTCTCAGCGTGATAAGGTACGGTTGAACAACTTTTTCAGCCGTTTTCTTGAGTTCAACAAAGAACCGTTTAGTATCCTCGAACACTTGGTGTAGGTCGCCGTAGTCAACTATTGTACGCAGGTGTTTATATCCATCCTTCTTGGCGTCTTCCATCTGCTTCAGCACATTTCTACTTACCGCATTAGAATCATAAACACTATCCTGATACCATTCAGAAGTTGAAAGCAAAGTCAACGAATCGTCCTTTACATGCTTTTTTACATTCACCCCATGCTCTTCAAGGGAACCCTCAATAAGTCCATTGTCGGAGTTTGGAAACACGTAAACAACTTTGTCACTGTTTGACAAGCCCTCTAAAATATAGGTTGAAAACAAATTCATCTTATCTGCCCTAGCCGTGTAAAAAGCGACAACGTGATCCCCCCCAGAAACGCGGATCACGGAAGGAACGAATGCTTGACCAACGAACGCCGATAGCGCCGTGGCTTCTCTAAATGAATAGGCTATCAAACTGAAAAACACTGAAACAAAGATGTATCCTAACCCGAACATACATAGCGCATTAAGAGAAGGTATGTTCGGAAAAACAACGTTAAAAAAGAATATTGAATTAGCGGTGCCCATTAGACAGAGGCCCATTATCTTCATCGAATTTCTTGCTCTTTTGCTCACGGTTTTCCTCTCCAAAAAGAAGAGCTTCATCGCTGGAAAAATCCAAAACATAGTCAGTATTAGCAGCAATAATATGGCATACCACGGTTCGAACCTTGCCGCATAATTCGTCACCCCGGAAAACGGGTTATACTGCAAAATTAAATAACATTGACTTAAGCCTGGATAGACCTGCGGAACCCAAGTCAAAATAAGTGCAATCAGCATGACTACCATGTAAACGATAAAAAGAGGTTTCGGTTTCTTGCCAATTGCTGCTAAAAGCTCCTTGGAAGATTTTGCCTCAGGATATTCAGCGAGGTTCCAAGCCGCTAAACCAGCCATAACACCTGTGGCGATGAGACACGTAACCTCAGCTTTAATTATCTCCACCGACGGTTCCCAAGTAAAGAACATATCAAGACCGACCGCCATTGCAAAACCTAAAAGAGCTCCCGAAAAGTACCCCCGTACATTTGCAAAATACGACAGTTTTTGACGAGCTATGGCGATTGCTGCAAAAAATATCGTCACAAAAGAAATAATAGATAAGACTTGATAAGAAGACAAAGGGAATGCCATCTACTCACCGCCTACCTCTCCGATGAGCGGCTTCGGAGACCGTTCAGATTCAGCTAATTTGACCACTTGCAACCCTTCTTTTCCGTAGAGTGGCAGTCGACGAATAGTGTCCCCTCGAACTGCGCGCTAGCTTAAAATCGTTTTAGGATGTGGTGAAAGGTAAGATCTTTATGCCTTCTCCGGTTATTATAGCGTCATGATATTTCTTGCTGTGGTTAGTTCCCCTCATTTTACGTATTAAGAATTTGGTCTTAAGCTCCTTACCGTCTATTATGTTTTCCAGCGTAATCACAGAATCAGCAACAAACTCTTCAATTCCAAGCCCAAGTGTTCCATAACCGGTTGGCACGCTACAGGTCATTATACTGGTGCACCCGATCGACTTCAATCTCCTGTAGAACACATGCATTATCGTTCTGTACTCAAATTTTTCTTCACACGCAACGAGGAACGCGGTTAGCGAATCTATGACCAGCCGCTTGCTGCCCAAATCTTTCAACTCGCTCAATATGAACTCAATGTTTGCGCTTAAGCCTGAACCCCTCAAAGCCTCGAGGTCAATAATCCTCACCATGCCTTCGCGTTCAAGCTTTTCCAAATCGAAACCGAACCTGAGCATATTTCTTTTCAGCGTCTTCGCTTCCTCTTCGAACGTTGCATACAGTCCCTTCTCTCCTTGCTGGGTGGCTCCCTTATAGATGAACTGCGTGGAGAATATTGTTTTGCCGCATCCTGTTCCACCAGCTAGAAGGATGGTATCTCCTCTGGGGAAACCGCCTTCGATTAGTCCGTCGAGACCCGAAATCCCTGTTTTTATGCGTTCAACTAACTCTAAACGTTGCATTTTTTCTTCACCTTTTTTTACATGAAATCTTCTCTGTGATCAAGTTCTCTATGACCTTTCCACCCGCACCAAGGAACTCCTCTAACATTTTTTGAAAAACTTCTGGGTTCCTCGGTATGTCCTGCTTCTTGAGGTTGTATTTTGTAACTAATATTGAAAAGATCGTATTCTTTGTGGTTCGTCCGAAAACCTCCTCTAAAACCTCTTCTATAACTTCAACTGGAGCTTCATCCATGTTTGAATCTGCCAAGTTAATCGCCCAGATCATGTCTGATGTTTAGCTACAATTATATCTAAAGCTGGTGTTACTGTCCGTGCAATGCTAAGGGTGACAGTTCCTCCGAGACCAAAACTAGGAGCATACTTAACTCTCCCTTATCTTATCTGCCTCATAGAGACCGTTTGAAGAGAAAGCAGGTCTTAACGCGATTGAACCCGTCAGTAAAAACGCGGGGGAGTGGCTCTTAACTCGATGGCTTAAAGCGAAGTATAGCTGCTATGCCGCCAAACGACTTTTTCAGCATAACGCCTTCCTCGTTTTCGGCGGATATGACTTCCACATCGGATCCCGCCTGCTCCGCCAGCTCAACTAAGTCGTCGATGAGGTCTTGTTCTTCAGCTATTTGAAGCGCGGGTGCAGTGCATTTCGGGCATGGTTTGTCGATGAGGTCTTGTTCGAAGGCGAGGCGCGTTCGGCTTTTTATGTTCTCCTGTCTAGCGTAACCGCAGGCTGTGCATTTCACGGTCACTCGGACTACGTCTAATGCTTCAGAGAGCAGCAGAGTTTTCACGGCGCCTGCTTGTAGGCTTCGCCTCACTTCTTCTTCGCCGTAGGTTGCCAGTCCCGTGTCATGTCCAACTTCGTATAGAAACGCTTGTACGATTCTTTTTTCTTCTACGTAGCGGATGTTTCGCAGGATTTCGGGAGCGCGTTCCACGACTTCTTTTATTCCTTCTTCGCCTACGTAGGATGTGTCTATGGTGGCGACGATTTTGTCTTTCAAGGTGTATTGGAGGTAGTCTCCTTTTTCGAAGTCCAGTTTTGTGGGTCCAGGTCCAGCGATGATTATACCTTTAAGGTCGGGGAGTTGTAGGAAGATTTCGTTTGCGTGTTCTGCGACGCGTTTGTAAAATTCCTGCACTTTAGCTTGGCGTAGCCTTTGGAATCTTGCGGCGGACTGTCCTCCCGCGCGGTGTTTTCCCGGTATTCCTGAAGTGATTTCTTTTATGATTTCTAGGCGTCTGCCGTAGAGACTAGCGTAGGTGGCTGCACTTGAGTCTAGGGCAAGGATTCCGAAGGTTTCTCTTTCTTTTAGAAGTTCTTCGAGGTGTTCAGTGTGGAATCTTGAGTCGCATCGGTAGAGGTAGATTTTGATGGGTTCAGGCGGCGTCAACACGTAGGTTTCGATTCTTTCGCTTCCGGGTCCGTTTTGGGGAATGGCGCCGCAGAATATGACCAACCCGTTTTCTGGTACTTTTTTGAACATTTTGAGGCGCTGAGACGTTTTAGTGATAGCGTCCTGAACGTTCTTTCGTGTGGTGGTTGATTTTATGTTTGAGGCGGTTCCATATTCCTGCTTAAGCATGGCGACAACTTCGCTTATCTGTCGTCCGGGAGGAACATAGAGCGAGACCAGCTCGGTTCCTCTTCCCTCCTTGGAAGACAGGGTTTGCAGTGCCCTTTTCAGTCGGAACCGTTGAAGAGACGTTTGCTTATAGCCCATTTCACTATTCCACTGTTTGCGTAAGCCTAAGTTGGACGCGCATAAATAAGAGTTCCCTTTGCTATGTTTCATGCCTTTTCAGGCATATTTGAAGACCATGGGTATGCCGATCATGGATGCAACTGCTCCGACGAGGAACGCCTGGGGGTTTGAGAATTTTCTTATATTAGATGCTTGTATTATCTTTTGTGGGCGTGATGATTATGCGTAGGGCTTTCGGTAAGATTGAGTTTTTGTCTAATTCCAGCGCTAGGGTGATTATTCCTGCGGATGTTGTCGCCGCGTCAGGTTTTCCGTTTAAGGACGGTGAATACGTCAAAATTGAGATTAAGGGCGGTGGGCTTATGCTTCGAGCGGTGGAATGGTGGGAAGTGGTCGATTGGGGTGCTATGCCGGAGGCTTTCCAAAACCTGCCGGAGGATACTAAGGCTAAGATTAGGAACGCCGGTCTAGTCTAGTAGTAGAATTGTCTGTCTCTTTGCCATTTTTCGTAGACTAGGTAGCTTAGTGTGAAGGCTGTTAGCCAAGTTAAGAATAGTACTAGACCCGATAGGACCGGATCCATTTTAATACTTCCTTGTTTTTTCGTTTTCTCTTTCTAGTTCGTTGATTCGTCTTGAAATGTGCTTGAATTCCTCGGGCAACGTCATTATGAGGGCTCCTTTGAACATGGGCGGTATTCGGTTGAGACTGCCGTTTTCTTGCGTCTCTTCTCCGTTGCCTTTCTTCACGAGGAAAGCGAAGTTTTCAGCTAGCACTTGGTGGTAGCATCTCTTGGCTAATTGGCGTTTATCGTTTTTCAGTGAATCAGCGATCTTCTGGTGGGTTTTTGCCAGTTTTTCAAATAGTTCTTGCGTGTTATACTTCGCCTTTGCTTTTTTCCGTGTCCGTTTTTTTGGTGCTCGCTTAACTA
>Ga0209636_10001666_pt1 | contig 22477 bp, 31 predicted proteins | sample DeeMarSWOR152_54_FD_187464 | JGI IMG/M metagenome (GOLD analysis project Ga0209636, IMG submission 187464) | Marine sediment microbial communities from White Oak River estuary, North Carolina - WOR-1-52-54 (SPAdes) (version 2) | ecosystem: Environmental > Aquatic > Marine > Intertidal zone >...
ATATGAATGTTGTATATCTATTTAAAACTATTGTTTAATTGGTATTTATGTCTAAAAATGGAGATAAATTAAAAGAACCTATTTTATCATAACATCGTACTTAATATCCGTTTTTGAAAGAAGCATATTTGTATCTTTGCAGCATTGAATACACTTGGTATTAATACAAAGACTAGTCATTTAACACTCTCATATCATAGCGCCAATTCTTTTATAAATTTCGATGTTGAGCAATTACTGTTAAACAGCCACCTATCTGATGGTAGGAAAGCATCACCACGGATAGTTTTTTTATGTAAATCTTTGTTTTTATATGTTTATAATTGGAGGTGTAAAATTATATGAATGTAGAGCCTACTTGTCCAAATTGTAAAAATAGAGAACATTTTAAATTAATGAAATGGCCTGTTCTAAACGCAGATGAGGCAGGAACAATAATTGGTTCTTTCGTTTATTGTGGTAAATGCGGAACTGCAATAAATTGGATACCAAGTTAGAAGCGATAAAGGGCTTTGTCTGCAAATCCCTCCTGTTAATTCTCCTATAAAAATGTTTTAAACCTATGTTTTTCAACATAAACACCATATATATAACAAGTGACAAATAGGGTTATAAAGCCTTTTAAATGAGAAGAAGTTGTGAAATTGTAGAAATGGAGGAATATATATGGCCATTGGTTATGTACTAGTCACTATTGCACCTTCCCAAGAACATGAAGTATATAATAAACTCTCTAAAGTAGCAGAGATTATTGAACTGCATCCTCTATTTGGTGAATACGATCTTATTGCAAAAATGGAAGTAGAAGATTATGAAAAACTAGGGAGCATCATTATAAATAAGATTAGATCGATAGAAGGAATAATTGATACCAAGACATTGACAGGACCAAGGTTTTGGTAATTTTCAATACCTTTTTATCCTCCCACAGACCTTGGAATTGTAGAAATGTAGTCAGTACAGTAATATTGCTTTTTTTACAAATGTTGTAATAGATAATGTTATAAGTATAAATAGGGAAAATAGTTTTACAGTGTGGACTCTGTATATTTAATTCTCATTATTGCTGTTTCTGGACCAATTATCGGTTCATTAATAGGCGTAATAAAGAAACCATCAGATTTTTTTATTTACAATATGTTGGCTTTTGCAGCAGGAGTCATGCTTACAATATCTTTTTTAAATTTAATACCTGAAAGCTTAGAACTTTCATCAGTATAGTTATGCAGTATTGGGATTATCATAGGTTCAATATTGATGTACGCCCTGGATAGATTAATTCCTCATGTACATCCTAGCTATTGCATTCCAGAACATGGTAGAAATTTACAGAGAACAGCATTATATCTTTTACTTGGCATATTTATGCATAATTTTCCAGAGGGCATGGCGATAGCAACAGGAACAGTTACTAATTTCAATGTTACTCTCAGTATCTCGATAGCTATAGCTGTTCACAATGTTCCGGAGGGGATTTGTACTAGTGCACCATATTATTATTTCACAAAGAAGAAGTTGAAATCATTTTTAATTTCCTCATCAACAGCTATTCCTCTTATTATCGGTTTTCTTATTGCTTATATTCTTTTTAAAAATCTTCCTGTAGAAATTGTAGGATTAGTTATTGCAGCTACAGCAGGATTAATGATTTATATTTCAGCTGATGAGCTAATTCCTATGGCTCATAGTCAAGGAAGGAAACTTTGGAGCCATAGCACAATTTTTTCGTTAATAGCAGGTGTGCTATTTGTGATAATCCTTGGTACGATTTGATTTTAGGTGTAAAATGGACAATAGAGGTGAAGCCATTTTTTTCTAAGATTTAAATATTTGATGCACAAGATTGATTTTCCTTGGTTTTCAATACTTTTTTATCCTCCTATAAAAGTCGAAGAAGTGGTTTTATAAAGAACGAGCTATTATAGAAACATCAGAGTAGAAATTAAATGATTGGGTGGTACTAAGGTTTGATGGAGGCAAAAATATGAAAAATATACAGGGTTTGAGGTTTTTAAAGAATTATGCGATTAATCATATTGTTAATTCTATTAAAAGACCGACATATGCATACATTGCTATCACTTCTTTATGTAATTCTCAATGTAAATATTGTGATATGTGGAAAAACAAGAGAGAAAACGAACCAACAACTGCCGATTGGAAAATAATTATCAATGATTTAGCAGAAATAGGCGTTGTAACCTTGACTTTTAGTGGAGGCGAGCCTTTTATTTGTAAAGAGCTATTTGAACTTGCGTCTCATGCAAAATCGCATGATCTGGTTACTATGGTTGTCACAAATATGAGTTTATTCAAAAAAAATCATATAGAAAAGATAGCGGAAAATTTCGATTTTTTTGGAGTTTCTATAGATACTATGCACCCCGAAGTGTATAAAGAGATTAGAGGTATGGATTGGTTAGAGCAGATTAAACAAAATATCCATAATTTAATGGATGGTTTATGTAAATTAAAAGCACAAACAGAAGTTTGTGCGTTTGTTACTATAAGTAACAAAAATGCATATGAAATACATGAAATAATTCATATGGTTTTTGACGATCTTAAAATGGATACAATATCCTTTAATTTAATTGATCCGAATGGTGGCTCAACTGCTAAAGAATTCATACCAACGCATGAGCAAATAAATTATTTTAAAAAAGTGGTTTTAGATCATAAATCATTATACCCGATCAGTAATTCTACAAAATACTTAAATCAATTAGGTAATTTTGACTATAAATGTAATCCTTGGAAATGTGTACAAATAGATCATAGAGGTTTTTTGATAGTACCTTGTCTTTTCTTAGATGGAAATAATATAAACCTACGGAAACAACGATTATCTGATGTATGGAAGTCAAATCATATACAGAACATTTATTCTCAATATAGCAATTGTAAAATGTGTAATCTTGGTTGTGTTGCAGAATCTGCTTGGTCAACCTATGATCTTAATTTTGTAATAAATGATAGCTTTCGTGGCATAATTATACCGACAATAAAAAGAATTAGAGCACGTAATAAGGGGTATCCCTAAAAAAATTCATATGCAATCTTGATTATTGCGAAGACCAATAATAAAGATGATGAGAGTGGTTAGATCATGGCGTTAATTAGTTACACAGGATGTAAGAGGGAGGTATCAGGCAATACAGCATCTTGTCTTCACTATGGACCTGCTTTATAACCTGGAATAATAATTTGTCCAAACTATAAGTCAAGAAATATAAATAAAATGAGTAGATCCAGAAAATTCTAGAGTTCTAGCTTAAAAATATATGAATGTAATATTGGAAAATATAAATGTTAATTACTCTATTTTATTTCCAAACAAAATTCATTTTCTTTCTTATATCCCGTTGCTCATTTGTTCATCTAGCAAATTAAGATATTTTTCTAACTCATCAAGTACCCTATGGTTTTCTTCAATTAGTTTGTAATAGCTACCGCCAAATTTATCATAAATTTCCTTGAATTTTTTATCATCATTCATTTTTATCATACTTTTCTCGTCACAAACATCTTATAGAGTTTACAAAGATTATTGTTGCAGTAATATATGAATTTAAATCTCCCATGCTGGGTCAATGTTTGTCCGCATTCAATGCAAATCATTTTTTTCATTTAGTCGACATCCATTTGCATTTACCACGGTCCAAATCCCAAAAATAACATTTATCTTCTATACAATCATGAGATTCTCTAGTAATAGATATCATAGGACATTTCATATTTTTCCTCCCTCAAACAACCAATATCAAAAACAAAATATTTCTTCGTCCTTCTCTTGGATGGATGTCTTTGATGCTTACGAACATGACTAAAATCGATATTCCTCGAAACACTATCATATCCTTTTTCGAGGTTCTTCTTTTTTACCATATTTCCTCCTCTAACTCGCAATCACCAACCGTTACAACACCACTCTTTGTTTTAAATCTTGTAATACATTCATATAGTTCATAAAACCCTCATAAGGATTATCATACGGGCTGAAATAAGCATGGACATCTCCATCAGCAAGACCCTTTGTTGAACAGTAATACAAATGATCTGATGTCTGAAGACAACGCCAAGTTTTTAGTAACTCCTCATTACTCTTTTCTTTAAGTTTACTACCAATGTTTTTTAATTCATTAAAACAAGCTATTTGCATATCATTTCCAAGCCATGTCGATACATTACGATCTTCATCAGCCCATGAAATAGCCCATGGAACATCTATTTCTCCAACAGGTTTATATCGCTCAACTGCTTCGCTAACCGTTACAAAATCCAAATGGTTATGTTTCAATACTTCACCAGGTAAATGTTTAAGGAATTCAAAGATCCCTGTTTCTGTCCATTGATGTTCTCCAAATGTTTCATAATCTATGAATAAATTAACGATATCTCCTTCACAACGTGATAGCCATTTAGCATATTTATCTGCGGTCAAAGGAAACTCTGACCAACTATATGTGGAGAATCTAAAACCGATATCATCACTCAGTTTATAGTTCCTTAACAGGACCTTGAGGTCTGTATTAACTGGTCTATATAGATAATTCGATGAACGTCCTCCTAAAATCCTATCCGCTCCTTCAGTGATAATTCCTTTGTATCCCAATTCGGTGATTTTTCTGGCTATCCGATTATCATAGATTGTTTCAGTGTTTCTGAAAATCTTTGGGTTATAGTTAAATATTCTTTTTATTTTCTTTCGATGCATTTTTATTTGCTTTTCGAACTCATCAAGATCGTCGTACATGCTTGAAAGTGAATGATAATATGTTTCCTCGATTAGGTCAACAGCACCTGTGGCAAACAGATCTTTAAAACTATCAAGAACCGAAGGCATATAAAGTTCACAATCTTCAATGAATGTACCAGTTAAACTAAATGAAACCCGAAATTTACCATCATATCTATTGATTAGATCAAGTAATACTTTATTTGTTGGAAGATAACATTTTTTTGCAACTTTTTCAAAAATTTCTTGGTTGAGTTTCTGATTAAAATAATCAACAGATCGATCATGGTTTGTACCTATGTTGAATACCGAAAAATGATTTAATCTCATCGGTTGATGTACCTCGAAATATAAACAGATTGATGTCATTATATAACCTCTTTATAAACTTTGATTGTGTGATTTTTTACCATATTTTTTCCCCTAAAAAAAGAGATTTAACGATAGAACGCATCTAACATTTGGATTTTCTCATTTTCTTAGTTTTAAGAGTTAATGTTGGTTCATAGGCTCTGGAAGCAAGTTTTTGATTCCACTTATATATTTTTTCTCTCTCCTTAAGTTGTTTTTCCAGTCTCGCAATATCCATACCGTTATAAACATCTATTGTTTTCCCTGCAACGTTATCCCAAGTAAAAAGTTCAATTTCTTGTTTTCCATTTTCTGTTAGTGTTCTTCTTAAAGATTCATACCTTAACAACGATATAATCTTGCTTGCCATCTCGTCAGAATCCCAAAAATCAACCTTTAAACAGTTATTGAAAGTCTCGCATACACCAGCGGTTTTAGAGGCAATCGTTGGAGTACCAGCAGAAATAGCCTCAAGAGCAGTTATACCAAATGGCTCACTAACAGATGGCATAATATAAACACTAGAAATTCCATAAATATGTTTAACTTCGTCTTCGGTTAAACGCCCAGTGAAAATAACTCGGTTTGAAATACCCAAGTCTACAGCCTGATCAATCAAGCGTGGTAGCATATCCCCTACGCCTGCAACAACAAAACGAACATCAGGTTCATAATCCAATACCTTCCTTGCAGCTTTCAAGAAAAACTCAGCACCTTTTTGAATTGTTAGACGACCTAAGAACAACACAATTTTTTGTTTTTTTCCTTCAGGAACGGGATAAACAGCGTTATGAACAACACTGATTACTTCAGGATTAATTCCATATTTTTCAACAATAACACGTTTAGTGAAATGACTTACAGCAATTATTCCATCTGCTTTTTCCATACCTTTTCTTTCTATATCAATAAACCATTGATTTGGATCAAGCCAACCACTTCGATCGTACTCAGTAGAATGAATCGTAAGAACCATAGGTATACCCAGATCTTCTTTTAAAATGGTAGCTGCCTCCATTGTTAGCCAATCATGAGCATGAATAAAATCAAATTTACCTTCAGCTTTTGCTACAGCTTTAACTTTAGCAACAACAAGTTGATTATATCTATGAACTTCTTCAAAAAAATTACCAGCTAATGCCTTATCTTCTGGTCGATCATAAGGAAAAATTTCTGTTTCTCCTACTTCTTTTATTACAAGATTTGGTCGGTCACTATTTACTGTATGTTTTGTTTTAGGCATGAAAAAATATACTTTAACGTTTTTATCAGATAGACTTCGAGTAAGTCCATAGCAATGCGTAGCAAGACCGCCCGCTTTGAACGGTGGATATTCCCAACCAATCATTGCTATTTTCATATTTATCATTACTCCATTTAGGATCCTCATCTGAGGGTAAAATATCAATCCTAATTCGACCTCTCGCAACTTTCCCTCAAATTTCACAATTATTGATATCTAGATCCAGTAATCTCTTATTTTTGATGTAAAAATACTTCATATGAACTATTTCATGGTTATATATCAATAATAATATTTTCTGTGTCTATATTTCCTCCTAAAAAAAGAGATTTAGACGATATAATCGTCCTTAATATTTATATTTTCTCACCTTTTTAGTTTTCAGAGTTAAGTAAGTTAAATTATTCATCCGATTCTGTAAATATTACTCTTCCAAAGTCATCTGCTTCTAATGATTGAAGTCGTTTTCGTTTCCTCCAGTTCATATCGTTTTCAAAGACCGTAAATTCCCTGTCAGTATTCATTGATTTAACCTGTCCTTTCCAAAATTTGTTGGATAATACTGGTATAGCATAGGTACTATATATCGTTGTGTACAAAGGTATATAAATGTGTAAAATTATTATATGTTTGTGTATAATATGAAAAGAATGCGAATGAATATCTCCTTAACGAAAGAAGAAAATGTACTTATTAAAAAACTTGCGAAAGAAGAGCATCGCCCCTATAGTAGACAGATCGTACATATGACAGACTTTTACATAAAAAATTATAAGAAAAATGAGGTGAAATAGATGAGATATATATGTAATCGATGTGGTAATGTTATTCAGGAACATGACGTGACAATTCATTATACAAAGGGTTCTAATGGATTAGAAATTGTTGTTATTTGTCAATTGTGCTTAGATGATTACTTGGAAAAAACAAAGTTAGATTCTGATAGAAAAGACGAAGATGCTGAAAGAATGAAAATGAAAAGGAAATGGTAGTTAAAATAACTTTTCCTAGAAGTTATTTTTATTCATGAAGATGCAGGACTAAGGGTTATAAAATAGTAGGTTTGAGGTAAGGCAAATGGAAGATGAAAAATATCCTATAGACGGAGACGAAAGGAGGAAAAAACGACTAAGAATCAGGAGAATAGAAGAAGAAAAATACGAAGAAACGCAGAAGGAAGAAAAGAAAAGAATACAAAAAGATAAAATCCTTGACGAAGAAGAAGATGAAGAAAAAGAGCAGGAAGAAGAAAATGAATATATAGAGGGAAAAGACGAAGAAAAAGATTACGAATATAAAGATTATTCGAAAAAAGAAACATAGAAGATAAAAATATATAGCCACCCTGGTAAAGCAGTTATGAAATTTTAGATTTTGGGGAAGAAAAAATGGGTTTATTTAAGAAAGGAAAGAAATTTAGGGAAAACCATAGACCATCATATGGTATTGGAGATGAACCTAGGGAAAAGTATAAACCATCATATGGTATTGGAAATGAACTGCGGGAAACTCATAAACCATCATATAGTACTGATAAAAAATTAAAGAAAAGAAAAAAGTAACTTATTTTGTTTTTATAGGTTTAATATTTGCCTTAGCATCGGGATGAGGATAGTCAATCTATGCATACTCTTGACCGATTTATCCTATCTCAAGTTTTACATCCAATCTCACCTGTGGTAGTGCCTCATGCTCCTTGGTAGGTGAAGAATGAGGTATTGGTGAATTATCTGGTCTTGGTTGGTAAAAAACACAGTATTGAATATGTATGATGATTAATCGGGTGTTCCGATATTTTAAATAATATGGTAAACATGTAATTTTTGGTGATAATGTGCCAATTGATGAAAGTAAGTGGAATAGAAAAAATGAATTTGAAGAGTATGCTGATAAAGTATACAAATTTTTGAATGAGAATTATCCAAATGCATATACCTATGCAGAAATATCAAATGGTATTGGATTAGAAAAAAATCCTGAGACGCTAGGATATGATTGGGCATATTGGTTGAGAATTTCAAAGACATTACAGGATCTTGATAGAATAGAAACTAAAATTATTGATGGAAAATCGTATTATAGAGCAAAAAAATAGTGGAAATAATTACTAATACGGATAGTGCAAATTTAATTCTGAAACCTATAGGATGGTTATAACGATTCATTCAATCATGGTATTGTCCTTTTTGCCTCAAAAACCAAAAAGTTCTGAAATAGACAATTACTCTTTGTAAGATTGTTATGATTATGAAATTGTAGATTTGGAGGCGGAAAGAGTATCATTCTTCTTTATCTTTTTAATTTTATATCTAGTTCCTTCCAATTCCTGTTTACTTCTTTTAGTGTAGATACTGCACCTTGTAGGGTTCTGCCAAAAAAATCTTCAACAAATTCATTTATCTTAATTTCTTTACCGTCAACCAGTAAACTAACCTTCAATAAAATCACCTTAAAAAGAATATCATAGTTTTGGAATTAAATTTTACCTTTAATTTAAGAATAAATATCTACAATTTTTAGGATTTCTTTCCATGTAGATTATTAAATAACTTGGAACATATTGATTAAGAACAAGGTTTTTCAACATGCAGATTGGCATTTTAGATGAAAAAACCCTTTTTTTACTGGTAAATTCGTGTTCCCTTCCCGACGGGAGCACTGCCTCCAACAGGAGAAACTGCGTACGCTAACGCCATTTTTTGCTCTAACTCGATTTTCAGAGGACTCGTGATGTTTTGCTGTTCAACAAAATCGATGTTTGTTTTGTAGGATTTCAGCACAGCACTAATCCAATCATACGGGGCATTACGATAGTAGTTTTTAGCAAACTTCACATAATCTTCGGTTGTGTCTATTTTTTCATGCCCCATCCATTCTTTTACATCCCAGATGTCCCATCGTTTGGTTTCGATCTTGCTTCGTATAAGTCGTGCGATTGCGCACCAGTGTCGCCATATGTATGGGTGGAAATCAGGGTATCGTTGTCCGATATGATCTTTGAGGTATTTTCGTAGGTGCTGAGTTGATTTGAATGGTTTACCATTCTTCTGTAAATAGAGATAGTCTCCTGAATGTTTGTTTACTACTTGTGGTCTCCAACATTCGATGTAGTTTTTGAGGCTTTTCTTTTGCTTGCTGTTCATAATGTTGTTGTCTGGCCAGATTTGTCGTGGTTGGTTGTATTTTTTCGTTTCTGTGATGATCAGATATCCTTCGTCAAGATAAACGTCGTTCACGCTTTGTATGAGAACTTCGCTTGGTCTCCATCCTATATGGAAGCTATGTGTGAGAATATGGGATACTAGGGCGTTTTCATAGTTGTTAGTCGAGTATCTATAGCGTAGAAGTTTGTGTACTGTTGGTGGTAGTGGTATTTGTTTGACTTTTGCTTTTGGTGGACTTGGTGGTGTGTATCCCCAGAGGTTTGCGTCTAATCCGAATGCTCGTGCAAAGGTTTTGACGGTTTTCCATTCGTTTATGATTTGGTGTTTACCTCGTTGGTTTTGGTAGTCTACGTATTCTCTGTGTTCGAGGTAGTTGATGATTTGTACGTGGTTGAATTTGAGCCAGTTGATTGGGAATATAGGGTGTTCTGACATTTTTTGTGCATATCGTAGTCTGCCTTTGATTGTGCTTTCTTTTTTTCGGTATTTGAATATCCACCAGTGTTTGATAGTGTCAAAGAGTTCTTGTTGTGTTTCGTAGTCTTCAGGGTGTAAAAGATATGGGTTATTCAGTTTTTCAACATCTAAAGATTTTTTTACTTCATATTGTCGTTTCACCATTTCCTCCACATCTGTTTGTGGATTTTTGTGTTCGACAGAGTTCTTGCTTGTATTTTCTAAGATTGTTTTCCAATTTTCTTTAACACCTCCCACCGGCTCTTGTTTTTGTGAGTCGACTGAAAATGAATCTAATTGGTTGTTAAAAAAGGTGATTGCAGTTTGTGTCAGATTTAGGCCAGAAGAAAGCTTATAATTACTTGTTTTTATATTCTTACTCGGGGCTGTGATATTCAACGTATCATGGCTCCAGCCCCTTGAGTGTTCATACCACTCTTGGGGCAATTCATTATATGAATTTTTATTTGTATTTTATCTAAATTATATTGACAAAAACATAATGTATTTCTACCTTATATTGTTATCTATTAGGTCATTTAAAGTATTCAAAAAGGTCAAATATAGGTCTAAATATTACTTTCATGATATATATGAGAAAAATCGAAATTGATAATTTAGAGGAGCTGTTGGAAAAAACAGTTACTAAGGATGGAAAGGTTAGTGGTTTGACAAAACATGCTGGAAAGACAGTTTTGGTCGTTGTTACTAAAGGAAAAGAAAAATGAATGAGCCCCTTCTAAGCACTTTGTAAGTCGTTTGTTTATCTTATTGTGCGGCTTTATTGCGGCTTTTTCGTCTTTTACTAATGTATGATCCCCTATTCCCTAAGTTCTTATTCTAACATCCTTATTACCGACACGACTTAACAGAAACAGGCTAATGATTCATATATTAGTCAATCATTGGTTAATTTTTTCGGATTTGTATTATTCTGGAATTATTCTCTTTTTTGAGAGTTTAAAAACAAATTTCTTTTGGATTTTTATTTTTTCTAGATATCCTAATTGTGTGAGATGTAAGAGATCGTTTCTTGCAGTATCATATGCAACACCATATATTGTCATGATTTCATTGACAACGAACATTTTCTCTGAGTTTTTAAGGAATTCTTTGAGTATTTCTGCTTGTCGAAGGTTTATGTTTTTAAGACTTTTTATGAGTTCTAATGCTTCTGATTGTTCTTTTTGTTTTCGAATGATATATGTGTTCATGTCTTCAAGTGCTTCTTCAATCGTGGAGAGATTATATTCAAGAAAATAGGTAAGGTCGTTATCATCTGTTTCAGTATAAAGATATGATAAGCCATACTTAATTCGTGATCGTACGAGTATCCTTGAAATAGCCATAAATTCAAAGAGCCAATATCCTTTATTTAGGACATACCAGTAAAAGAGTGTTCGTGCTGTTCTTCCATTTCCATCTTCAAACGGGTGAATGTACCCGATTAGAAAATGTAACATCATTCCTTTGATAATTGGATGAATAAAATCGTGCTTGTCGGAATTGGCAAATTCACAGAACTCTTTGATGAGTGAAGGAATCTTTTTGTAATCTGGTGGGGTGTAATATACTTTTTCGATTTCTAGTGGATCAGCGACAACAACTTCGTTATTATCTCGGAATGTTCCTTCATATTTTTTATCTTTTAATGTATCTTTGGTGATACTTTTATGAAGTTCAAGGATAATATCTGGAGTAATTGTTTTTTCTTTCATGGTGAGAATTTTCTGAAGTGTTTGATAGCCATTTACAATCATCTGTTCTGAATAATTTCTAGGTTTTTTCTTAAGACGAAGCATTTCTTTTGCTATGGGTCTTGATGTTACTGCTCCTTCGAGTTGACTTGATGCGATTGCCTCTTCCATCAGTGAGCTGATGATATATCGTTCTCGACCACTAGCTATGGAATCTATATTTGACCCTATTCTGCCTGCTGTGCCCATATCAAGTATATGTAATTTCTTTTGAAAATCATCTAATAATTCATAATGAAAAGTCCATGATCCAAATGTAAAAAGTTTATATTGGCTCTCTCTAAGTAATTTTAGAATCACCCAGATATATTCTGGCGGTATATCGTTTGGAATTTTTTTATATCGTAATTGATCCCAGTGAACATACTCTTTATTGCATTTCCTAACAAACTCCATTACTTTTTCATCTTTTGTTAGTTTGAATATTTCGGAATGGTGTTTTTTAAGTAGTTCTTTGGTATCCTTTGGTTTTTGAGGTTTTTTCATATCAATTACCAATTTAGTAGATTTTGGTAGATATTGGTAGTTATTTTGTCTTTATTAATTTTTCTACCAATTTAGTAGATTTTGGTAGATATTGGTAGTTTTGGTAATTTAAAAAAGAGATGTATAGGTATAGATAGCATCATATCTGAATTTTTTACGTATTTTCAACAATATACCTGCTTTTTACCAGTATGCCGTAGAATTCACTTGAAAGTAGGACTGTTTCATGCGAAATCTTTACTTTGATAATACGTATTAGTAATTAAATTTATACATATTTTATACACCACCTTTATAAAACTGTATTAACAAAATTTTTAAATATAGTTAACTTATTTACAATTTTGGGGATATTTTAAATGACCCGAAGAAATATATTAGAAAATTGGTTAAAATGCGGTGAATGTGGAACAGAATTTGATCTTAATAAAAATAAATCTGGTTGTCCTCTTTGTGGGTTTGGTAAAAATTATTTAATTAAAAATGTTGAAAAATTAAGTAAAGATAATAGTGATATTTCTTTTTATACTAATTATACAAGCATTCCTCCAATTATGGAACTTAATCGTGCAAACATTGATGCCGACAAAGAATCAGAAGTCTGGGGTTCTTGGTTGATGTTTAATGATTTTTTTGCACCTAAATTAATCTGTAGGGTTCTTGCCTGGAAGTTACATGAAGAAGAATCTGAAACCATTTTATTGAGCTCGTTAATGAGTAGTGTAATAAAAACTATTGAAACTACAGGTTTATCTAACATGAAAGGTTTTCCAAATCTTCATAAGGATAACAAAGGAGATAGACTTGTAAATCATTTTTTAAGAACTTTTACTAAAATGGGCCTTACTATCGTTAAACCTCTTAACACAGATGTTAGGGATATATGGACTGAAGACTGGAATACAATTCAAGTTAGTTTATCTCAAAAAGGTTTAGAATTTGCAAAAATAAAAAATCCTATTTTTGATGAACAAAATACAATTCAAGTTTTAAATGAAGAAGAAAAAAAATGGATGATAACTTACCTAAAAGAGATTGATGTAATAGGATATAAGGAATATTCTGTATTAAAAGAAGTGTATAATTTTTTAAAAAATGGAAATAACGGTAATAGAGATCTATGGAATTGGTTTAAAAACAATGAAAAATTTAGAAATTATATTTTAGAGAGAAGTAAGCGAGCAAGAGAAGACCCAGAAGTTTTTGAGAAGCAATTGACCAATTATTCTAGATCTTTTTCGACAGCTAAAATTTCGTTGCTTAGAGAACTTGGTTTAGTAAAAAATAAAAGAAATGATTATACAATAATGGGGGAATTTAATTAATGACATTACAAACGATTAATCGGTTACCAATTCATGATTTAGGAACCCTACAGGGGTTAACAAGATGGATAAGTAATCATGAGGAAGGAATTGCAGAGTGGCTAAAAAATGTGAGATCTGCATATCAGGAAGGACGTGCTAATGTAAAACCAAAAAACTGAGTTGCGGTTTTGATTATAAAAGATACTGATAAGAATAATCCATCTCGTTTTGGTATTTTAGATGTTGGTGGATTTACATTTGAAGATGTTAAGAACTGGAGCGTATGGAATGATCCAGAGGCTTCTTCCCGAGGGGGCCAAAGAAGAGAAGAGACCCAGGGCAATGGAGGAAAAGCTTATAGTTATAGAATGTTTCGTGGCCCCTCTTACATTTTAGGAGTGAAGAATAACGTAAAAAATCAGGTTGGATTTATTGGAAAAAATAACAGTCTAGAACGTGGTTTGCCTAGATATTATCCTGCATCTGATAGGGTAGTTTGGCTGGCTGGAAATAAACTAAACCTAACAAGAGAGGAAAAAGATATCAATGTAGATGATTGGATTGGAGTCAAAATACCTATTTTATTTTTCCTTCCAAAAATAATATATGGGATGCCTATCGAAAAAATTCCAAGATTTTTTATGCCAGTAAGCATTGATTTTTTCCCTGCAAAAGAACCATTTGATATTTAGAGAATCAGCATATTTTAGATGAAAAAAATCCGTTGATAAACATTTATATATGATACCAGCATTAGAATAAATTAGGAGGAAATAATGAACATTATTCAGAAAGGATTGGCAGTTGCTGTTATCACTCTGTTCATTGGTGTTGCAATTGCTCCTTCTATTAATGCAAATGTAAGCAAGGAATCATTGGTTGAGTTCACTACAGAAGTATGTGGTTTAGATGGTAGAAAACAGGCAGTAAAACTTACTCAAGAAGAGGCAGTTGAAGTAGAGTCATTGTATAAATCTATCATGGAGAAATTAAATAAAACGAAATCAAGGAAAGAGGCAGAAGAGGTATTCAAAGAGGCAGTTGTGGAACTTGATAAATATGGTTTGCTGGGTGGGTTGAGTGTAGAACAGGCACAGTGGTTAGTCACTGGTGGGTATCAAGATTCAAGAGTGATACGTCTTTTAGAGAAACTTTATGGAAAAATTCAAAATGATAAATATAGTAATTCTTATTGTTTAATTGCTGGGCTTTCAATAGGGAGTAGTTTTGTTAATAAACGTTTAATGACAGAAATTAATTGGTTATATAAATTAGAAGAAAATATAACGTATAATAATACTCTGTTAATAATGTATTATTTTCTATTGTTGATATTTGTTTTATTCCATAGTATGATTAGAGATTTAAGACTTCTTAACTTTTCAAACCATATATTTCTTCCTTATCCTGAAGATAAAAGACGGAGTATCATATTTAGTGTTGGCTTAAATGGTATTAAACTATGGAGGGGTTATCTCACGGGGAATATTTCGCTAGAGATACATCCCGGCTATTATTTGGAACCAGCTGTAGCTGGTTTTACTGGATTAAAACTTCCAATACCTAATGTAGTGTCACTTGGAGGAGATACAGATTTTATAATTGCAGTGGGGCATTTTTATTTCGGTAGTGCTCTACAAGTTAAAGTGCGGAAACTATAAGGAATTTAGAGAATCGGCATAAATAAACATTTAAATAAAATATCTTCATAAGAATATATTGGGAGGGAAAAAATGAACAACATCCGTAAAGGGTTAGCTGTTGCCGTTATCCTATTATTCATAGGAGTTGCAGTTGCACCAAGTATAAATGCGAATGTGGGAAAAGAGGAACTGATTGAAATTGCTACTACTTTTAGCGGAATTGGTGAGATTGAACCACACACAGTTAAACTAACTAAAAGTGATGCATTAAGATTTGAGTCATTGTTTGATGAAATCAATATCAAATTGAAAGACGCTAAATCTATGGAAGAGGCAGAGAATATTTTTAATAACGCAATAGTAGAATTAAATGATTTAGGTTTAATTCCAAAGTGTTTAGGTGTTAAAAAAGCTCAGGAAATAGTTACTGGAAAACTTCGTATATGTAGAATTTTAGAAAAAATCTATTCAAAATCATTAGTTGATATAAATGATAATACTTCTGTTGATAGCAATAGGTTTTGTTTGATAGCTGGAGAAGCTAAAGAAAATATGCTTGCAACATTTCATTTAAGTTTACCATTCAGATTATTTTACCTATGGTCCTTTTGGATTTTTATGTATGCTATGGAAAACGAAATACAATCCTTAATGGAAAAGCAATTTAAAAATATGATTTTCCTTGGTTTTCTTTTAGGCACAAGAATTTTAATTCTACCACCTTACCAACGTCCGTTTATGTTTGGTGGAAGCATATATTATGGTGAATTTGTTGATTTAGATTATGAGAAATTTTATAATCCATCAGAAGGTTGGGTTACCACTTATGGACTAAATGGTTTAAAAAACTGGAATGGGCCAATGTACGGAAATCTGCTCGGTCCTTCAAATATACCTTTTGTTTGGATTCTTATTCAAACAATATGTTATACAGGTGTCACTGGATTTTTCGGTCTTATGTTCAAATATAATACTGGTCATTTGGACTTTTATCCAAGGAAATACTTAGGATTTGCATGTAATGTGAGATTAGGACCTGAACCCCCTATTTATTTTGATTAAAAAACTGTGAAATGAATGATAAAATGTTAAGAAAATACCTAGCAGTAGTAGTAATCCTTTTGTTCATAGGACTTGCATTTGCACCAAGTATCAATGCTAACGTGAGTAAGGAATCATTGGTTGAGTTCACCACAGAAATATGTGGTTTAAATGGTGGGAAACAAACAGTTAAACTCACCCTAGAGGAAGCACAAGAAGTAGAAGATTTGTTTGACTCTATTAGAGAAAGGTTGAATGCAACAGAATCTAGAGGAGAGGCAGAGGAGATATTCAAAGAAGCAGTAGTTGAACTTGATAAGTATGGTTTGCTTGGTGGGTTGAGTATAAAACAGGCACAGAGGTTGGTTACTGGTGGACAACCGAATTCAAGATTTATGAAGATTTTAGAAAAGATGAGTGATATATATAAAAGTATTTTTGATAATTATAATAACGTTTTTTGTTCAATAGCTGGTAAGAGTGATGATTCGCTTTTTATGAGTTTAACAGCTGTCATTCGTATTTTAACTGCATTAATGGTTTTATCACCTATTTACATATTTATTCCCTTTGTCATTCCCTTTTTAGTCCTATTATTGGAAAAACTTGGAATTAAATGGGATGAATTATGGGCAATGTTGGGATTTACTATTGCTTTGTGGTGGCCCTTAAACATTGGAGGCGTAGTAGGATTCGGTCATTCTTATGTTGATTGGGGTTGGAAGGGCTATACCCCAGCTAAGGGATGGATTAAAACATTCGGTTTACTTGGAGTTAAAGAGTGGGAAGGTTCTTTTTATGGGCAACTTCCAAAATCTTTAGCGTTCCCAAATATTGTAGGTGGTATACATTACCCTGGTGCTGTTGGTTTTATAGGGATAAAAATTGCACAAGATTGGTTTCTTTCATATTATTTCCTAGGTTCTGCTTTTTGTGTAAAAATTGGTGAAAAACGTCCATATTGATGATTCGAGAATCAGCATATTTTAGATGAAAAAATCCTGTTTTTACTGGTAAATTGCAGTTCCCTTCCCTTGATGAACTCCTTCCAATGGCTCATTGGTACGGACATGGTCACATGGTTATTATAGGAATAATGTCAGGGATGTTTGTTATGGCCTTGAGTGTATTGATGTTTTGAATCCTTACTTTTTCTATGATTTATTTGTTTATCATATAATTTGTTATATTTTGACTAATAAAAAAATAAGTTATATCCTTGTTTTTATTAATAATTATTGGAATAATATTTATAAATATGTTCTAGTATGTTATAGAACAATAAAAAAATATACTTATAAAATACCCGATAACGACCCGCTTGCCAAGGTATTGATATCAGTAAAAGTCTGGAATAATGGAAAACATATTACCAATAAATTGGGAGAAAAAATGGATCCATTCCAAAGGAGATATAATAAGAGATTGCAAAAAAGTCCTTTCGATTTTTTTAATGGAGACGAATACGAATGGATACTTCATGAAATGCAAAGTATGACCGAAGATATTTATTTTATAGAGATGTTTCAGAAAATATTGCGACACGAATTAAGAGTTAGCAAACGGTTTACATATGGTCTAAGCACCAACGTCTTACCTGTTTGGAGCCCAAAGATCCAAGAGATTAATCCTAACTCTTTAAAAACCGGAAATAAAGAACTAATAATTTTTAAAGAAGGTGAGCGATTAATAGATATCACGGAGGGAGATGAGGAGGTTGCAGTGACGATTGAAATACCTGGAGTTGAAAAGGAGGATATCGGTCTTTATTTAACAGAAGATTCTCTTGAAATGACAGTGGACAGCCATGGACTGAAATACCATGAAATGCTTAACTTGCCCTGTACCGTCAATGTAGAGACAGCAGAAGCCACTTATAGGAATGGAGTGTTAGATGTTGTTGTTAAAAAAAAGGAATTGGGTGGCTAATTGAGAAAATAGGGTATTTTATTAAAAAGATAATACCATGGATGAATTGTAATAAATTTGATAAAAACTCTGTGGTGATTGGAATTGAAGAGGGAAGTGATAGAAAAAAGAATCATAGAATGTTTAAAAAAATTAAATAGAGAGTTTAAATCTGTTTCTGGGCTTGGTAAAGAGGAACTAAATAATTTTTGCGACGAATATTATTAAAAATAAAATAAAGGAGAAAAAGATAATATGGCAGTAAAGATAGATAAGGATAAATGTACGGCTTGCAGGGCATGTGCAGATGTTTGCCCTGTTGATGCAATAACTGTTGAAGACACTGCAGTAGTAGATGAAGATACTTGTATCGATTGTGGAACTTGTGTAGATGAGTGTCCTGTAGGAGCTATAGAATTATAAAAAACGTAGATGAATATTATCTTATTACCCTCATAACACCTAACGAACTGATTGCTATAAATTTGACGGGATAAATGCATGTTAAAAGAATCATATGTTGCAAAGTTAAAAAATGTACCTAAAGATGCAGTTAAAATAGAGGTTGGGTATCCAAGCACTTTTGCTCCCTCAGAGGATTTACTATCGGATTTTAACGAATTCAAGTGGAAATTGATGAAAAAAGGCTTGACTGAGCCAGAGGCGAGGAGAAAAGCCTGGGAACAAACAAACTTTGAAAATCGATATAGGAAAAAAATTACATCTAACCCTAAAATAATTCACAAATTAAGAGAAATTAAAAAGTTATCTGAAGAGAAAGATGTTTATATCTATTGCTACTGCGGAAAACCTCTGTGTCCTCGTTTTGTTCTCATGGATATCATCGCGAAAATGTGAAAATATGAAGCAAACACCATGTGAATATATAGTGTGGCATGGATTACCAGTTCTAAGGAAAGAAAAGCAAGTCCTATAAAGATGTTATATTTTATTCAGCAAAGGAGGTTATAAATTTTTTAAGAAAAACAAATTTTAAAAATGTTGTTATTAAACAAACAGTCTTTCCTAACCAGACTGGTAGAATAGATTCAGTAGAAAATGGCTATGGCAAAGGAAGTTTTGTTATAATCAAAGCAATAAAACAAACTAATTTAAAAGAAGGTTAAAAATGGTTAATGAAGAAAAATTGATTGCTTTTGGCCCTGTTCCATCAAGACGTTTAGGTCAAAGTTTAGGAATAAATAATATTCCTCCAAAAATCTGCACGTACTCCTGTATCTACTGTCAGCTTGGAAGAACCAATAATCAAATAGTTCAAAGGAAACCTTTCTATAAACCAAAAGAAATCAAACAAGCTGTTGATAAAAAAATAAAAGAAGCAAAGGAACAAAGAGAAAAAACTGAGTATCTAACCTTTGTGCCTGATGGGGAACCGACATTAGACATATACCTAGGAAAGGAAATAGAAATACTTAAAACACTAAACATTAGAATTGCTGTTATTACCAATGCTTCCCTTTTATCGAAAAAAGATGTTCAAGAGGACTTATCAAACGCAGATTGCGTTTCTTTAAAAATTGATACTGTAAATAAAAAAAGTTGGAAAAAAATCAATAGACCTCATCGATCATTGAATATCAGTAGAATATTATCAGCTTCATCTGATTTCTCACGGGATTTTCAGGGTGAACTAATTACAGAAACTATGCTCATTAAAAATATAAATGATAATACTCAAGAATTAGAAATGATAGCCGATTTCATCGAAAGATTAGTTCCTAAAAAGAGTTATATCTCAATTCCAACAAGACCACCTGCAGAAAAATGGGCAACACCTGCAGATGAATTTGATATAAACAGCGCATATCAAGTTTTAAATGAGAGGGGCATAGATGCAGAATTTTTAACAGGTTACGAAGGAAACGCGTTTGCATACACAGGAAATGTCGAAGAAGATTTACTAAGTATTACATCTGTGCATTCAATGAGAGAAGAAGGTGTAAATAATTTTTTATTAAAAGCTAAAGCAGATTGGAACATAATAGATAAATTAATTAGTGATGGTAAATTGGTGGAGGTGGAATATAAGGGTAAGAAGTTTTATATGAGAAAATTACCTGGAAAATATCATGTTGATGCAGGAGGTGAAAATAAGGGGTGAAATGTGTTATAGTAACTATAAATAGAGAACCTCAAGAATGCATCGAGGATAAATGCTATTTTTGGAATGTAGAAAAGGGCATGTGCAAATGGATGCTAAAATAGTAAATATGACAAATAAAGAAACCATCATAGTTTCATTCTATAAGGCATTGAAAAATTTTGGAATGGCGTTACCTGTTTTATTAGGGGTCATTTTGCTCTTAGGGTTATTCAAAATCTATATTACACCAGAGTTAATCTCTTCTGTTTTTACAGGAGGTTTATTTCGAGATACAGTACTTGGTTCTATAATTGGAAGTATATCAGCTGGAAACCCGATCACTAGCTACATAATAGGTGGAGAACTTTTAAAGCAAGGAGTCAGTCTCTTTGCAGTAACAGCATTTATAGTGGCATGGGTTACTGTTGGAGTAGTTCAACTTCCTGCGGAGGCATCAATTCTTGGAAAACGGTTTGCTTTAACTCGGAATATTCTTAGTTTTATTTTTGCACTCCTGGTAGCTATAACCAGCGTTGTAACTTTGAGAGCTGTTACATGAAAGTAAACCAAAAAGGACAGAAAAAAGATCGTAATAAAAATTTATACTATGGTTTCTCTTTCTTAGTTATTGTTATCATTCTTTATCTCGTGTTATCTTTTTTTAACTCAGAAAAAATATATAGATCTCTACAAGCGAGTCTCGATATAATTATTCAAATCCTTCCTATACTAGGTCTTGTTATCTTCTTGATAGGAATTGTCAATTATTTCTTAAAACCAAAAATGGTGTCAAAATATCTTGGAGGTGAATCTGGAGTTAAAGGTTGGTTTATAGCGATATTTATGGGTATTCTTAGTCATGGCCCTATTTATGTCTGGTATCCCTTGTTGAAAGACCTGCGAGATCAGGGGATGAGAGCAGGTTTGGTGGCTGCTTTTTTGTATAATAGAGCGATAAAAATTCCATTATTACCTGTTATGATTTTTTACTTTGGCATAAGTTTTGTAGTTATACTGTCAATCTACATGACTATTGCTTCTATTATTGAAGGAAAAATTATAGAAATAATAGAACATATGTATCGTGGTCGAAGTAGAGAAAATGGTTGATTTAACTCTGATAATTACTTATTCGTTTATGATAATCATATTTGTCTTTGTAATGATGCTCTTTATTGGTTATGTCAATATTTTGACCAAGGGAAAAATGGAAAAAAATGGTCAAAGGAGGAAGTAGACTACAGTATCTTGTATCATCTTTTCTAGGTGCAACTCCAGGTTGTCTAGAGGCATTTATGAGAGTTTCCAGGTTAGTAGAAAAATGATTGAATTTTAAAATAATATTAGAGAATCAGCATATTTATTAGATATTCTACAAAATTTTCAAGTCCATATTAATTTCTATTTAATCAGAGAACCTGTAAATATAATTGCTATTTGATTTTGTAAAAAAAATATCAACCATTTATAGTTTTAAATAATTCTTTCACAATGCATATTGGATTCCCGAGAAACATAGGAACATTCTTCGAATATTTAACATATTGATCTTCAAACTTTTCCAAGCATTCTTTTTCTTCAATAAATATTACAAAAAGATAAACCCATAACCATTGACTAATTATTATAATTATAAATGTAGTTGGATAACCTATGAGTAAAGCAAGAAATGTCATAAATAGGCCTACCCCTAGATGATGAGGATGCCTCACACAACTGTAAATATTATCTGTAATAAGCTTAGTAGACCATCCCCAAAGTTCACAATCACCGAATAATCGAAGTAATTTACCTGTTCTTTTCAGCAGAAAATGAACAAGAATTATACCAATTAAGCCAGTTAATCGCACCAAAATAGGAAAACTTTTTGTCACAATGACACCTAGATCTAAATAAAGACCAATAAATATACTAACAATTGTAAGAAAAACCCAAATTACTAGTCTTCTTAAACATTTACTACATATTTTCTTTTTTTTTAACATATTGCTTTTTTCCCAATCTATATCTTTCAAAAAAATTAACTAGTAACTAATATTTATTTAATAACTTTATATACAATTGTTCTAACTTGAATTATATTTAAACATCATATAAAATCATAAAGTCTAATGTTAAATAAAACTTTTACAAAAAAATTAATCAGACCAATAGATACACCCACAACCCAACAAGGGAGAAAGATTTTGAATTGAATTTTTCTTAACCTACGATATTCATAATTAGTCCCCTTAATGAGTAAATAGATATACATAAAAATGAAACTAAACAAACCAAAA
>Ga0209636_10001667_pt1 | contig 22473 bp, 16 predicted proteins | sample DeeMarSWOR152_54_FD_187464 | JGI IMG/M metagenome (GOLD analysis project Ga0209636, IMG submission 187464) | Marine sediment microbial communities from White Oak River estuary, North Carolina - WOR-1-52-54 (SPAdes) (version 2) | ecosystem: Environmental > Aquatic > Marine > Intertidal zone >...
AGAAACTCTTATTCATAAAAGATACTTTAAAGAAGGTTTTTGAGAAATATGGCTTTGTTCCTTTGGAAACCCCTGCTTTTGAGAGTTTCGATCTTCTATCAGCTAAGGGTGGTTTAGGGGAAGGAGTAAGAGACGAGATATATTTTTTCAAGGATAAGGGAGATAGAGAACTAGGTTTAAGGTTTGATTTGACAATGCCGTTAGCAAGGTTCGTTATGAACAACCCTAATTTAATTAAACCCTTCAAGAGGTATCAGATAGGGAGGGTTTGGAGATATGATAATCCACAGGCAATGAGATGGAGGGAATTTTGGCAAGCAGATGTTGATATTATAGGATCTTCATCTATGGAAGCAGATGCTGAATGCTTGGCTGTCTCTGTTGAGTGTTTGAAGAAACTAGGTTTTAAGAGATTCTCTATAAGATTAAACAACAGAAAGCTCATAGAATTTATTTTGAAGGAAACGGGTGTTTCTAAAGATAAAATATCCACAGCCTTTAAGATAATTGATAAGAAGGATAAGATAGGGTTGGATAAGGTAAAGAAGGAATTGAAGGAAAATGGAATTAAAATAAAGGTTGGAGATATTCTCATCAAAGGAAGCAATGAGAATATCTTGAAAAAAATTGAAAAGGAGTTTGGCGAAAGCGAAGGGCTTGTTGAATTAAAAGAAATCATAAAAATATGTAAAGTTCTGGGAATTGGGAAATATGTTAAGATTGACTTGTCTCTTGTTAGAGGGCTTGATTATTATACAGGACCTGTTTTTGAGGTTGCTATAGAACCAGCTAAAGTAAGTTGTGGCGGTGGAGGAAGATATGATAAATTAATAAAGAATATAGGCGGCCCTGATACACCTGCTGTTGGAATATCTTTTGGTCTGGACAGAATTTTAGCTGTTATGAAAGATGTTAAAGTTCGAGATAAAAGGTTCTTTGTTGTTTACGTAAATGATACTATCAAGTCTAAAGCACTAAAAATTTGTCAAATTTTAAGAAAAGAAGGTTTTATTGCTGATATTGATCTAATAGGAAGAGGCCTTTCTAAGCAAATGAAGTATGCTTCTTCTTTGAAATATCCGTTTGTTGTCATAGTTGGGGAAAGAGAGTTGAAGAAAAAGGCTGTGAAAATAAGGAATATGAAGAGTGGGAAGGAAGAGTTGGTTAAAATCAAAGACTTGAAAAAACTGTAAAATTCGACGTTTTATAAAGCCCTCTTAATCTTTTAAACTTTCCGATTCAAATTCTAAATAGAGGATTATGGCCATAAATCCTGAGTTTGAGCTATCGGAGGCTCTTGAGAGCATACCACATATTCCAGAATATCTGAGTTCTCCTGATAGCTCAGGCTATCAAAAAACAGGTTTGTTATCATCTATAATTAGAAACAATTATTCAGAAGAGTTAATGTCTAGAATTCCTATTTCTACTCTTACCAATAGGAAAATCTCAAGTATTGGTAGTTCTAACTATATGATCTTTAAAGGCTTTGATATTTCTAAACAAAGATACGAAAAAGTAAAAGAATTGTTGAATGAGGAAAATAAAAAACTTGATGGAGAAACAATGCGTCCATATTCTGACATACAAGAAGAGCTCTATGATAAGATTGCTTTTAGATTAGTGGGAACAGAATATATAGAACCTGGAGAAAAAAGAGAAGGCATGTTCTTCGAAGGAAAGGATGGACAACTTAATGATTTTTATCATGAATTCGCTAGAGCACTTGAAGATGTAAGAACTGTTGATGTTATGGCAAGAAAAATTGAAAATCCTAGAGCTAGGGGAAGAATAGATAATAGTTCTAGTTCCACCATAGAACCTATTTATGAGCCTCAAACTTTTCCTGAAATTGTTCCAGAAGTGGAAGAAGAGAAACCTAAAAAGAGAAGTTGGTGGCCGTATATCGCTTTCGGTGCTTTAATTATTGGAGCGGCTGCTGCTGGTTTAGCTTATTATAATAATAAAAATCACCGTAATGATGATAAACCAATAGATAATGGAGAGCCAGCACTTCGTCCTTATGGAGATGAAGATGGGGATTATATTCCGAATCAAAAAGAAATAGAACTTGGAACGAACCCACATAGAATTGATAGTGATGGAGGCGGTGTGGACGATTTCAATGAAGTTTATACGTGGAGTTTGAATCCTAATAATCCTAAAGACGATGAAGAATTTATAAAAAACCTACCGAATGTTGGAGAAGCAAGACACTGGGAACTTGAAGACGGGGGAGAAGGAGACGTAGCGGGATATTCAACAAAAAAATATGTTGAAATATCTATGAGAGATCCGTATATTCAATGGCTTGCAGAAAGAGCTGAAATAAGATGGGAAACGAGAGCAGGAACAAAATATGGGAAATTTTATGTAAATGGAGAAGAAGTTTGTAAAGAATATGGAAGAGAACCGCGTTCGATAGACCAACCTTCTTATTATTTTTCGCATGAAAGGAAAGGTAATTGTGTTATCTCAAGCTTAGCTAATCTTACGGTTTTAAAATCAATGAATTTAAAAGCTGTAATGATAGATGGTAAGATACCATATAATAATGAGCTTACACCCCATGGGTGGGTTGAGGCTTATATAGATGGAGAAATTTATGTAGTCAATTTCAATAGTATATACCCAAGAGAAGATTTTTATGAAAAAAATGGTTGGAAAACACCTGATGATTATAATCCTCAGTGGTATAAGTATGAAAGTTAACTCTTCTTATAAAAATTTCTAAAATGAAACATTTATTTATCGGGTTTTTTATAATATTCTTAGATAATTTATGAAAAGAATTTTGTTAGTAGTATTGATAGCTATATTAATATTATCTTATTTTGTTAACTGGTATGTTACCGAACAACAAAAGAAATTAGATGAAGAAAATATTCTGGAATCTTTAGAAAAAGATTTTTATTTTTGTAAAATTATTAAAAGAGAAGATAAAGATATTTGGTTAATATGTAATGGTAGACCTTTCTATGCAATTTACGATAATGGGGAATTGAATTATGAATTAAATGGTTGGTCTTTTCTTAAAAACGATGTTATTGTTTGGAACGATTTGGACAATTGTGATTTTTATACCTATAAAGACTCTGAACTAATTTTTTATTGTCCCAAAGACTTTGATTCGAAAAATATGGTTGCGAAAATCTACAAATTTGACGATGAAATTAATATTGAAAAAATAAGAGAAGAAAACTTTTTTGATATTCTTGTTAATGATATAGAAAAAGTATACCCATTTCTTTCTTCTTGCGAATTTAAAGACTTTAATTCCTTTAAATCAGAAAACTACCCACCTGTTTTAGAAATATATTTTGATTGTTCAGAGGGAGACTATGTTATTTATACAGATTTAGCTACAGTCCCCCTTCAACCACCCATATTGTTAAATTCCGATTTACCATATGAAGAAAAGTCAAAAATGTCTTTTGAAAAATCTTTTAATTTACCTATTGAATATATTGATTCTTTAAATAACCAGACAACAATAACTTCTAAGAATTTTAATGTTAGGTACTTTTTCTCTGAAAATACATGTGGACTTGCATATAAAATTGATAAAATTTATGATGAGGAAGATGCTGAAATGGCCATCAGAGAATTCGGAAAATATTTTATCTTTCCGCCCATAGAAAAAATAAATACAATAGAATTTATTGGAGAGATCTCTGACGATGTTTTATCTTTTAAAATTAATGATGTAGATATAGTTTCTGTAAATCACATAAAAACATTAAATTTAATAAATAGTTTTTGGAAAAAAACTGAGGGGATATACAGATGAATATTAAAATAAAAATATTATTAATTTTTATATTTTGTCTATTCTTTCTTACATTCTTTTCTAATATTGTAAAGGCAGACTGTTACTATCCCTGTAGAGATGATGCTACCTGTAATTGTGGAGCTGCTTTCTATCAAGGATTTAACGTTCAGTGTAATGATGGTTCTCCAGCAAGACATTCGTCCTGTATATTAGGATCAGATAATTGGTGTGGAGGAGCCTCTGGAGTAAATTCTTGTCAATTTACTTGTGCTCGGAGTAATAGATATTGTGAAGGAGATGCCTGCCCTGGAACAACATCAAAAACAATGGATAACGGAGAGAGTTGTACAGTGAGAGAAGATTGTTGGAATGGTATCAGCTGTTTTGCTGCTACGAAGACTGGTGATTGGGACGATAGTGAAGACAAATGTGTAAGCTGTAATTCTAATCATATAGAAACAGAATTATATGGAGACACATCTCGTACAAGTGTGTTCTGTGACGGTTCAGCAAGTGCTGGGGATCAACAATGTGAAGCTGGTTGTGGTGCTGATCTTGAATGCGATGAAGAGTTTCCCCAGTGTTTTATTACATGCTCAAAGGGAAATCCAACCCGACAGGATTGTTGTCGGTCAGACTGTACTTTTTACGATGATGTCTGTGAGTGGGCGTGCGGTGCTGATACTGAATGTGATGAGAAAAGACCAGGAGATCTCTGTGGAGTTGGTGGAACTTGTAGAGATGATTGTCAATGCGGAGTTCCCCCACCAATTTGCAACCCAGACGGATGTAATAGAAATTGTCCTCCTGATTGTACCGTTAATGAAGACCCAGACTGTGGATGTAGAAATGGCGATGGTTGTTGTGGAATAGGTTGTACTTGTTCTAATGATAATGATTGTTGTATCTGTACTTATAACGATCCCCAAATAATTCCTACCCCAATAGATAATCATGGCGCTCCTGGAACCACATTAAGATTCAGCCTTAGGGTAGAGAATAGAAATAGTGGTGCTAACTGTCCTGATCCTGATAGTTTTCGTTTGTTTTATACAAATTGCCCAACTGGGTGGACATGTACTTTAGGTCGAAGCACAGTTAGCATACGTCCACTTTTATATTACAATACCTATATTGATGTGACATCTTCTTCAAACCCCTCAGAATCAGTAGCAGGAACAAGATATACAATAAACCTATGGGTTGAAGATATTGACAAAACACAGTACATAGGAGCAGCTCAAATACATTATGACATTGACGACATTTGTGGTAATAATTACAAAGGCACAAATGAAGAATGTGATGGAACTGATGATGATGCCTGTCCTGGTCAATGTCGTTCAGACTGTACCTGTCCCACACAAAGATGTACTGACGATGATGGAGGAAAAAGATACACGAGTGGAAGCACATGTGTTGATAAAATTCCTGGAGGTAGTGGAGGATGCCTAAGGGGATGCGAAGACGAGTGTAGAGATGGTCGATATTTAACAGAATATTATTGTGAAAATAATATATGTAAATCAGAAGAAATAGACTGTGATGAAGAATACAGCACACGTACATGTACATATAGTCAATATTATAGTGTTATTTTTGGAGACGTTCTTTGTTGGAAAGTTCATAGATATTATTGTCTTGAGGATGATGATGGTGAAGGGCGTTGTACATCTCCTTTTGGAACACAAGAAAGTAACTGTAAGACTTGCAGAGCTTCTACAGAATGTGATATTTACACATGTCCATATCTACCTGCACCCACGAACACCTGGACTTGTTATTGGGGAGGCAGTGGTTTTCCTTATTATATATGGGATGTAGATCGTTTTACCAGCGAATCTGGATATTGTGATGATGGACACGATAATGATTGTGATGGGCTTATGGATTCTGCTGATCCTGATTGTATGGCCCCAACAACAACCCCAACTACCATACCGACTACTACTCCGACCACAACAACTACTCCGACCACAACAACAACCCCAACTACTACTACCACAACTACATCTATATCTACGACCACTACATCTATATCAACCACGACAACTTCTGTACTACCCCGACCCGATTTAATAATTAATGATATTTGGTCTTCTGGAACTACAATCTTTTATAGAATAAGAAATCAGGGAAATGCAGATGCAGCAAACAGTGAAGCCTTCTTGTGGACAGATAATGTTTATAGAGATTCAGATTCTTCTGGAGCTTTATCAGTGGGCTCTTCTAGATCTCTATCTTTTGACTATACATGGGTATGCTCTGGAGGTAGCGATTCTGTGAGAGTTTGCGCAGACGGTACCAATGTTGTATCTGAAAGTGATGAAGGGAATAATTGTAGAACAGAAACATTGTCATGTCCAGTAACTACTTCAACAACATCCCCAACTACTTCAACTACATCAACATCCACAACTAGGACTACCACAACTACATCTATATCTACAAGTATCACTACCACAACTACATCCGTATCTACGACCACTACTACCACAACCACATCTACATCAACCACTACAACTGCTTGTGTATGTTCTTCTGGTGTATGTTGCGATGGATGTAATTACAGACCTGCTTCTTACATTTGTAATTATCAATATCAAACAGAATATGGATGTCCAGATGGAACAGACCCAGGAGATGATGTATATGTTCACTATAGACGACAATATTGTTCCGGAAGTAGCTCTTCGTGTAACGGAGCAATCTCTGGCTGGACAACATGGCAACTTGTTGATTCCTGTTCAGCTACAGAAAAATGTGAATGGGGCAACCCAAACTGTATTTCAGCATGTGTATGCTCATCAGGACCATGCTGTGATGGCTGTTTCTACAGACCAAGTTCATACATTTGTAATTATGCTTATAACACACAGTATAGATGCGAAGGAACAGACTGTGGAGATGATGTAGAAGTTAGTTACCAGATAAGATATTGTTCAGGAACAAGCTCCTCATGTATCGGAGCAACAGTCTGGGGAAGTTGGCAAACATTTGAAGACTGTAGTAACAGCGAAGTTTGTGTTTCTGGCAATCCTCCAACATGCCAATATGAATATTGTACTTGTGTTGCATCATGTGGCGATGGCAGATGCGATGCACAATGTGGAGAAACTGTGTGGAATTGTTGTGGAGACTGTGGAGTTCCATCTATAGGCTGTGATGCCATAGATGTAAGATATTGGTATACCTGTGACCCACCTTACACAACCCCAACCAAACACTCACAAAGATGTCCAGAATGTAAAACTTGCATAGCTGGAGTATGTAGTGAAAATAGACCAGATGGCTTTGATGACTGTCATAGAACAGGTCCTGCAGGCTGTCAAAGATGTATCGGAGGCTCATGTCAAGACTTTAATGGTATAGATTTTCATGGCAATTTAGTATGTGGTGCAGGCGGTGAATCATGTTATTGTTTGAATGATGTTTGTCAAAGATGTGAATGTTATGAGCAATGTGATTGTGAGCATAGTGGCTGTGAGAGACATGAAGATAATGATTATAGCTGTTACGATTTTAGACCTGATTTAAAAAATACATGTTTTTATTACGATTGGTGTACTTCAATGAGTTGTGCAAATGAAACAGTCACCCCACAATTTTGTTACAATGCAGATGTACCTACATGTTCTGATGCAAATAAAATCTGTCATTACACGATACCATGTCCAAAAGTTATAGTATAAAAATAGGCTTTATTATAGGATTTTTTACAATTTTATCTATAGTTATTGCTCAACAATCTAAAATAGAACTAGACTTTATAGGTTATGGTACAACATATAGAGAAAATATAGTCTCCTTTACAAATATGGGTGAAGTCAACATCGAAGGTTTAACTATTTATCTTGACGGTCAGGAATTTAAAGAAATAGATTTAGTTTTAATGCCAGGATATGGTATTCAACATAATTTCTTGTTAGAGCAAGGCGAACATCTAATAGAGGCAAGAACACCTGAAGGTGCATACGGATCCATAACTGTTACAGCTAAAGCCGGTGAAGTTCCTCTACCAATAGATATTGAAGAAAAAGAAACTGAGTCAAATCTTCCAAAATTAATTGAGGATAACATATTAGCAATACTTGCTATCTTCTTCATGATTATATTGATTTTTATATGGAGTGTAAAGAGAAAGTAATCTTATCTTAAAACTTTATAGAAGGAATACGTTTTACCTGTTTTCTCCTGATACTCTTCAATTAATACTAAATTATAGTCATCAAATATGTCCTTGCATATAGATGATTCATAGGGTTCAATGTGACACCAAAAACCATCATCAAATATAACACAATCAGTTTTATTAAAAATTTCATTCATCCTTTCTTTATTCTGGGCATTCCATGTTTGCAATGAATTTTTTCCCATAACTAAATATATGCTTGGTACGTGAGACAGAATATAGCAGCTATCGTCAAATTCTTCAGCTGTCTTTATAGCAAACTGTCGATAAGCTCTTGAGTGTCTAGCCTCTTCTATGTCTTCTGCTGGTGTTGAAATAGAAGGTAAATAAAAAATAAATGATATCAGTGTTAAACTTACAATTAACAAAGTTAGTATTCTCTTATACCTTTTCTTTTTCAAAAACTCAATTGTTGAATAAGAGCCGATACCTGCAAGTATTATCAAAGGTGGATACCCACTTAAAGAATACCTAACGTCTGCTCCATACAATACACTACCAGCATAGAAAAATGCATACAAAAAGAACATCAAAAAGAACCACACCAATAATGTTGCGGTTACCCTTTTGTTCTTAAAAAACCAAAATAATGAACCAATAACTGCAAATATTGTAAATAGAATAGGGTGTTCTATATTTTCATAGCCCCTTATCCAGAAAATTAGGTTTATAGGTATATTCTTTGCTGCATACTCTAAACCAAATTTACCTCCTTCGCTACCCCACGTGTCTCTTTCAAATGAATGGTTCATGTGTACTAGATAGGGAATTATTAAAAAGAAGAAAATAGCCCACACAGCAAGAAACTTCTTATCTTCAATTTTCTTGAAGAACTGCTTATCTAATAATATTACCACTAAAGCAAAAAATGGTAAAAGAACTAATCCTTCTGGTTTTATTTGTACAGCATATGCAAGTGATGCTGTAGCCATTATATGGGATTTTAAATTATTTTGTTCGAAAGAAAAAAGAAAACAAAAAACAGCTAAGGTTGTAAAGAATAAAAGCACAGGCTCAGCTGCAGCAGTGGCAGACCACATTATATGTACTGGAATCAAAGCAAAGAACAAAGCTGAGAAAAGAGATGCTCTCTCATTCTTGGTAATCAAGTAAGTTATTAGAAATATTAAAACAACTGCTATGCTACCCAGAGCTATGTTTAAATTAAAACCAACAACATCACTTACACCCGCAAAGAAATAGGAGACTGCAAGTAAGAAGGGATAGCCGTTTGGCCACTTCATCAAATCATACTCATAGCAACCTAATGCATCACCATAGTTACATAAAGACCCATTTCCTCTAACTAATATTTCTTTTCCAGTCTCAAGATAGATATCTTCATCAAAAAATATTCTACATGTTGTGGGCGTGACAAAGGCCCTCAAGAAAATAGCAATTAAGAATATAAAAAATAGAAAAGCCCATGTTTGAAGTTTTATTTTTGAAAACCTCTTTTTTATTGCTTGAAAATTAACAACAAAGGAAAAAACAAGAATCAAAAAGTTTACAAGCAAAAATATAGGTTCAATATTAGCTATATTTGATCTTAATATTTCAACTTGTGTATTTTGATTGAAATAAACCACTAGTGTAAAAGTTAGACTTATTAGGATTATTAAAGGTAAAAGCGCTAGAAGTTTATTTTTTATATTTTTCAATTTTAATTTACGTCTCTTCACAGTAACACTAAACTATTTTGGTTTTATTTACTTAAATTCTACAAAGAACTTGTCCATAATTAGATAGGGGGCCTTATTTTTTAGCATAACTTCTATAGCATCTTCTGGTGTGTTTACAATTGGAAAGCCATGAAGATTAAAACTTGTGTTAAGAACAATACCATCCCCTGTTATTTTTTTTACATTTTCCATTAGTTTTCTATATAACAGATTCTCCTTTCCCAACATCTGAGGTCTTGAAGAATTATCAACATTTATTACAGCTCTTATTCTATCTGTTGCCTCTGGTTTGGTGGAGTATCCCATGGTCATGTATTTATCAAAACCCTTAATATCAACAAAAAATTTCTCAGCTTCTTCCTCAAGTAATGATGGGCAAAAGGGTTGGAACCAATTCCTCTGCTTTATCTTCATGTTTAACTCATTTTTTGCTTTTAATGAGTGTGCAGGAGCTAATATTGAACGATTGCCCAAAGCCCTTGGGCCATATTCCATCTTGTCCTGATACCAAAGTATGTAGTTATCCTTTGCTATAACATCAGCAGCATGCCCTGCTATGTCTTCTATACGCTCGAATTTTAAGTTGTTTTCTTCTTTTTTCAAAGCTTCTAGTATTGCTTCTTCAGAATAATTAGGACCAAAAAACACATGATTAAAATCTACTTTCTTATACCCATTTAGCTGATAGCTTAACTCTAATGCAGCACCGAGGGCCAATCCACCGTCTCCCATGTGTGGAAAGACAAACCATCTTTTCAGAGAAGGCAAATTTTTTATCAGCATGTTGGCCTTTATGTTGGATGCCACACCACCTGACCAACACACATCTCCTATACCAGTTTCTTTGATTGCATTTTCAAAAAGCTTTACAACTTTTTTCTCTAACGTTCTTTGAGCCATAAAAGAGAATTCCTCTCTGGGTGTATTCCATAAAATCCTTTTCAAAAATTTATATCTGCTTGCTGTGTTCATATTTGACTTTATTCTTAAACCATCTACTTCAAAAAGATTGAGCAATTTATTCTTCTCGTCTGACACTCCATATGCATAATTAGAAAGGGCCATCACCTTTCCCTCGTCTTCTAATTCCCTCATACCAAGCAAGTTAGTGACCTGTTCGAAAAATATTCCAATAGAATCTTTGGCAAGTATTTCAGACAGTCTCTCAATTTCACCATTATTAAAAACATTAACAGTACCGGATAAACCATCACCCACACCATCTATGGTTATAACAAGAGCTTTATCAAACCCGCTACAATAAGCTGCTCCTGTTGCATGCGCCAGGTGATGTTCAACTATATAAAGTTTAAAATCTTTGAAACCCATTTTTTCAAGATTTTTCTTAAAATACCACTTGCTAAGACTTCTGCATAAAGGCTTTTCCTTTATTTCTGTAACCCTGTACTTAAAATTCCTTCTCAGATCTACTAATCTAGGTTTTTCGATTTTTTTTCTTCTAAAACGATAGTAACTCTCCTTTGCAGAAGGAAATAATCTGGTAAGAGTTTTAGCAAAATCCGTTGTTGTTATTGCTATTTGCTGAATCTCAGAAGGTTTTGTGTTAGCAGATTTTAAACAAAAATCTATAGATTTTTCCGGAAAACCTACCTCTAATTTTCTTTTGGTAAATCTTTCTTCATTTGCTGCAGCTTTTATTTCGATATTTTTTTCATTAGTTTCGATTAAAGCTGTTCCACAATCATGGCCATCCCAAATACCTAATATGTACATTTTACCCCCACTTTAATTAGTAATTTTTTAAACTATTTAACATAGTATATTTTTGGTTCTATTCTACTTGCTTCGAATGATTCAATTAAAACCCAATCTGCTGGTGGGTTTTTAGCAAAATCTGGTAACTTATCTCTCATTGGTTTATAGTGGATAATACCATGAGAACCGTCTATTATGACATAAGAATCGTTAATTTCCTCCAGTTTAGCTATCTCTAAACTTTTTATATCTCTTTCATAACTAAAGTAAAAGTCTAAAAAAACTTTGCTTCCGATATCAGTGTATATTGTTTTTTCAGGAAGCTTGTTCAAAACATAAAATTCTTTTGTGAAAGCTTGAACACAAATTCTATATTCATTGACAGATCCTATTATAAATGGAACAGAAATTAAAAAAATAATTATTACTGCAAGTATTTGTATCTCTGTTTTTTTGAAAGCTTTGTAAATAAAATCTGATATCACTAAAGAAAAAATGGGACCCAGCATAATCAAGTACCTAAGCCATTTAGCTATTGGCTTAAATCCAAGAGTCATTACACCAAATTGCAGATAACCCATTATTAAAATAAAGGAAATTAGTAAAAACAAAAATTCTTTTTGACGTCGGCCTATGAGAAATAAGCTTGAGAAAATAAACAGATAAAAATATAGTCCGAGATTGCCTTCATGTGCAGTAAAGTTTATATTTTCAAGTTTAAGCATAACCCTGGGATAATATTCTAATGAAGTAATAGTTTCTACAGTTTCTTCTGAATTGTGTATTATAATTAACCTCTGCAAAGGATTTCCGGTTTTTAAAAACATAAAACTGAATTCAACTAAAACAATTAAAATGAACCCTAAAGCAAATAGAAAATATTTTGATGAAAGTTTTCTTTCAAAGAAAAAATATACTAAGAAAAATACGAATGAAATTAGAACTAATATATTAGTAAGATAACCCAACCCAAGTATAACACCGGATAGGACATAAAGAATATTTTTATTTTTTCTCTTTGACTTTTTCAATTTATCTGCATAAAGAAAGACTAGTAAAGATAGAAATATATAAAGTGTCAGAGGAGTTGTAGGAACTATTTGTGTTGAGTATGCTATGTCTAAAGGAAAGAAACTTAACAAAGCAGCTGCTATTAAACCAACCCTTTCATTAAATAATAATTTACCTAAAAAATAGACGACGACTATTGTTAGAAGAGAACATAAGAGAGGATAGAAGGATGCTGTTAAGATATTTACTCCAAATAAAAAGAAAGACAAAGCAATAGGTAATGTTACCATTGTTCTTATTTCGTTTATAGAGCCATAGTATATCGGATAGAAGTCTCCTCTAGAAACTCTGTATGCACCCTTTATATAGTATATATCATCATTCAAGTTTGGACCAACAAAAAAATATAATCTTAAGGAGAGTGCGATTAACAGGATATAAAAAAGTATTATTTCAGAATTCCCTTTTCTTCCTTTCATATTTTGAACCACTTACTTAAAATCATTTGATGTGCTTCACAGGGGGTCCAACATTGAGGACAATTCCCCTTTATGATTTCTTTCATTGTAGCTTCTGCTTTTTTTGAACATAGAATTCTTTTCAAATCATAATCATTTTCTCTTAAATTTCCCAGTTTTTTATTAAATATAGTGCATGGATAAACATTTCCCATGGGGTCAACAAAACATGAAAGGTTAAAGATATTACAATTTATAGGAATTCTGTTGGTTTTTAAATATTTTCTAGCTAGCCTCAAATATTTTAGCTCTATGATGTTTATAGGATCTAAAAAATCTGACCTAGAATCTATGCACAATTCTATTTCTTCTATGGCTTTTTTTATATAGTCCTTTTTTATTTTCCTTTGGGTGTTGTGATAGTATATTTCAGAAGTCTGGAATATGTTTATATGAAAATCTTTCAAACTGACTTTAGGCAGAACCTCTTTTACATCATTAACTGTTTCTTTAAGATATCCGACATTATAGGGTGATATAGTATATCCGAAAAAAACTTTGAAGTTTTTATTTTCCAACTCGCTTAATTTCTTATAAGTTTCAATAACAGCCTCCCAGCATTTGACACCACGAATTTTATTATGTATTTTCTTTGGACCATCCAGACTAATAGATATTATATATCTTTTATGAAAAAACTTTAAAATTTCTTTGACATTATTGTAAATAAGATTAGGAATGGTACCATTGGTTGGCGTACTTAATAAAAATAAATCCAAATTATCATTCAATACACGAACTATGTCTACATAATCTGGTCTTAAGAATGGCTCACCACCAGTTAATCTAATCCAGTGAATGAATCTTATTTTTTTTGCGAATTTTTTGATTTCATCAAGGTTTATTTCATTTTTAGGCTTAACTTTCCAAATACCACAGGTTTTGCATTTAGAATTACACCTATATGTTATTGCAAAGTTTAGTTCATAAGGATTGAAAAAGCCAAGATTCGTAGAAATAATTTTAGTCCCAAGCTTTAGTGCAGAAATCATTCAATCACTTATTTCTTTAATTATAGTTTTAAATATCTTAAACCCATCTGAAAAAGTTTTTAGTTTTCCTCTTCCATATCTTCTAGCCTTTTCAAAGCTTGGAACTTCTAAAACCTTTAAACCAGCTTTTGCTGCCTTTATTGATATTTCAGTTTCTATTCCAAAGTCATCGCTTTTTAAATTTAATTTTCTTATACAACCTTTTCTGAATGATCTATAACCATAACAGAGATCAGAATAGTTCATTCCCCAAATTAAGTTTACTAAACTAACAAAAAACTTGTTTCCTAACCTTCTATGCCACGGCATATCTTCGGTTCCCCCTCCTTGTATAAATCTTGACCCCATACAAATATCGTAGCCGGATTTGATACCTTCTATTAGAAGTCCTATCTCAGATTCCTTATGTGAGCAATCTGCATCCATAGTGATAATGATGTCGCCTTTAGCATTTTTTATACCCTTTATCAAAGCAGAGCCTTTACCAATGTTATCATAAATTACTTTTGCTCCAAATTTTTTAGCAATTCTTATCGTGTCGTCTTTAGAATGACCATCAACAATTAATATCTCGTCTATATTATTCGGAAGATTTTTTAAAACTATTTGAAGATTTCTTTCTTCATTTAAGGTTGGTATTACAACAGAAATCTTGGGTCTTTTCATAATCCTATTTTTTCACTTTAAAATAAATATATATTAAAATCAGTATTAATGAGAAGACTAATAACATAGTTAAAAGTGGAAATTCTTCTTCAGTTTCCTCTTCTATATCCTTTATTTCTATTCTCCCATGTGAAAAAGAAGAATAATGATAGATTTCATCTTCATATTCTGCTGTTGTTAGTATGTTATAACTGCTTCCCTCTAATGCTGCTAGATTTTCCACATTAAAATAAACTGTTTCCTCTTCCCTACCTTTGATTGAAATATCCTTTATTTTAACATCAGACTTTATTTCATTTGGTAAGAACAATTTAATTTTTATATCATGATTGACATCATCTAAATTCTTAACATCTAAATTTAATCTCTTTTTATCCTTCATAGAGAGTGTCAATTCATTCATGGAAATTGTAATTTTTGAGGCTGTTGACATATTAAATATCAATGGTACTGAAGAAATAGAGGAAAAGGGATAATCATTAACATCGGCATATTCTACTAATATTGGTATTATATACTTCCCAGGCTTTACGTTATCTTCCAAATAGAGGGTGATATTCTTACTGTAAGATTTATTAATATCCAACTTTTCAATAGAGACCAATTCAGACTGAAAATAGTCTAGAAGTAAAGTTACTTGAACATTATAGGCAGGCTCGTCACCTAAATTGGTTAAGTTCAAAAATACTCTTGTAGAATTTTCTAATAAAATGTCTGTTTCTGCTGTTACAGTCATGGATATAAAACTTGCGTAGGATATTTGCTGGAGAACGTAGAAGAACACCAAAAACAATACAATTTTTTTCATACCATTCCTCTTAAAGCAATTAATAATTTTTGTTTTACAGTTAATAAAAATATTGAACCTATAAATAGAAGATGAAAAAATCGACAATTTATAAACTTCTTTAAACTTTTAAAGGTTCTAGTTAAAACTCTTAAATAGAGGAATATGAGCATCTCAAGCATAATTAATCTAGGCAGAGACGAAGAGCCATCTTTTTATCAGGAATTTGTAGATTTCATTAGAAAAAGAAATCCCTATCTTAAAACAGATGCTGTTGATATTAAAACAGGAAAAGTAACAAGAATAGGGGAATACGAAAGAACGCATGTAACTGACAAAGAATACCAACTGACATCTAAAATACTAGCAGATATAGATGAGGAAAACATAAAACAGCCTACAGAAGAAAAGGTGTATCAAGCTGCTTTTAGAATGATAGGAGTGGATTACATAGATGATCCGGAAGAAAGAGAGCAATTATTTTTAGATAACCCAGAAATTTACGATAAATTTTTAGAAAAATACGAGGTAGCCGACTATGCAATGGGCAGGAAAATGGGCGGACAAGATTATAATAAAAGACCACCTCCAATTATTTTCACAAAAAGAAAAGGAAGTAGTAAAATAGGGACAATAGCTGTTTTAGGTCTTATAGGCGGTGCTATTTTTGCTGGGGTATCTTATATTTCAAATGATGCAGATGGAGATGGTGTTTCCAATTATGATGAAATGACAAAATACGGTACAAATCCACATAAAGCAGATACCGATGATGATGGTATACCAGATGGAGTGGAAATTAAATATTTTAAAAATCCTGATTATGAGGGATACACGCATCCTCTAATTCCTGACATGGATAAAGACGGGCTACTTGACGGAGAGGAAGTAAATAAGTATTTTACAATGCCTAGAAATCCTGATAGTGATGGTGATGGTATACCTGATGGGGATGAAGTAAAAATCTATCTAACCAACCCCCTTAGTAAAGACACCGATAAAGATTATATTACAGATCCAATAGAGATCAACGAGCTAAAAACTAACCCAAATAAACTAGATACTGATGGCGATGGTATAGAAGATTTTCCTGAAACTTATCTGTATAATCTAAATCCCAATGATCCTGAAGATGGTAGGGAATTTATAGAAAAGATACCCTATGTAGAGGTAAATAGTATAGGAGGTAATGAGGGAGGAACTTTTAGGAAAACACCAAAAGTTATTGACACTTCGTTAAGGGATCCGTTAGTACATTGGTATGCAAAAAATACAGAGATAAAATGGGAGATAGAGAATGATGAAGAGGTTGGAAAAATTATCATACCAAATGTTCCTAATTATGAACCTGAGGAATGGCCTAATTCTTCTGTTTGGCCAGCCTATCAGTTAACTCATGGGAGAAAAGGTACCTGTGGTCCTCAATCTTATTGGAATTCTGTTATTTTGGAAATTAAAGGTTATAAAATACTTCATCTTGGGGGTTATGTTCCAACACCAGATGGACCCGGTCCGCATGGTTGGATAGAAGCACACAAAGATGGAGAAACATATGTGGTTAGCTGGGGTCGCATGTTTCCAAGAGACGATTTCTATGAAAAAAAAGGATGGACATTAGAAGAAGATTATGCGTGCGCGTATAATCCCAACTGGTACAAAGAACAATAATTCTTTAAATGAAAGGTTAACTATGTAAAAAAGACATTTTTTAATAGGAACATCTATATTTTATTTATGAAAAAATATCTATTATTTTTGCTAGTTCTAGTTATCTTATCATGTTTTGGCTATTTTTTAATATCCCCTAAAGTTGAATATTTAACTAATACAACAGAACTTTATACATTCTTTACACCCTATATGAAGGAATGGACAGACCACCAATTACAATTCTTAGAATGTGAAGATGGAAAGTATTATTATAAGGATTCTGCCGTTTGTTTTACTTGTGATCAAACAGATGCTTGTTTTGAGTATGCGTGGGTAAGCAGAACCGGTGGAGATAGAATGAATCCTAAAGGACAAGCTTACTTAACAAATTATAAAGAATTCACGCTAAAAATGGCTGATTTTTATAGTGATGGTCTACCATCATTCTTCGAATGCTCTAAAAAGGACGATAAAACATTTGAATGTAAAGACGGTGTTTCTTTTGTTAAGGTTAATGGAAAATTTGAAATTTTATTAAAAGATGAAGATAAATTAGAAGATGTTTCAAGAAGGATATGCGATTATTATGAAGTTAAATTTTTAGGATGCGAGAAATCTGTGTGTAATTGTGAAAAAAGGATAATAGGTTTTGGCTATGGAAGAATCGAAACATATGAGGTTAACTATGAATAAAATAAAAATATTTTTTATATCATTGTTTTTGTTAATCTTGTTGTTACCTCCTTTAACAGAAGCCTTAACTGCATGTGGCGCTTCATGTCAGATTAAATCAGATTGTTTGCCATACTATCCGCGTTCAAACTCTTGTTGCTATGAACTTGATCATTGTGCTTTGACTCAACAGTGTATGTATAATAAAGTAGACGGCCCACCTCCATGTAACAATTACTGTAGTGGTAATATATGGTATCATGACGGTGACCCTGCTTGCGGATCAAGTGGATACACTTGTTTGTATATAAGAACAACTTGCAATAAATACAAAGATTGTTGTCCCGCAACATGTGATTCTAGTAGCGGTTGTGGTCACGGGCCAGATGATGACAGTCTTTGTCCACCCGATAGTGATTGTGTAAACTGTGTATGTATAGTATTTGATACAACAACCACAACACCAACAACCACACCAACCACAACACCAACAACCACACCAACCACAACACCAACAACCACACCAACCACAACACCAACAACCACACCAACTACCTCACCAACCACAACAACTTCAAGTGGTTTTGATTTTTGTAAATGCTACAGAGGGACGTATCCTGGAGAATGGATAGGAGATGGACCCTGTGGACCAAATTATCTTGAAGCTGGCTATATAAGATATAGATCACCAGAGGATTCTTCAACAGATCGTGATACTGATACATGCTGGTCTGGCACACAATTGAGAGAGTATTATTGTGCTAGAGATCGAGGTGGTTTTGCACGTCAAGTAACTATAGATTGTGTAACTGAGTATGGTTCTGGAGCTTATTGCGAAAATGCACATTGTGTTTTACCACCATCTACCACCTCAACTACATCTACAACTAGTACTACATCTACCACCTCAACTATATTAACTACATCTACCATATCCACAACCACCACAGCCGCAACCACATCTACAACATCAAGCACGACAACTACTATAGCACCTCGCCCTGATTTAATAATTGAAGACATTTCGTCTTCTGGAACTACAATCTCTTATAGAATAAGAAATCAGGGAAACGCAGATGCAGCAAACAGCGAAACCTTCTTATGGACAGATAGTGTCTACAGAGGCTCAGATTCCTCCGGTTCTTTATCAGCCGGTTCTTCTAGATCTCTGTCTTTTGACTATACATGGGCATGTTCTGGAGCTAGTGATTCGGCAAGAGTTTGTGCAGACGGTACTAATGTTGTATCTGAAAGTGATGAAGGGAATAACTGTAGAACAGAAACATTATCATGTCCAGTAACTACCACAACAACATCTCCAACAACCTCAACTACATCAACATCTACAACTAGGACTACCACAACCACATCTACAACTAGGACTACCACAACTTCAACCACATCAATATCCACAACCACCACAGCCGCAACCACGTCCATATCCACAACCACAACTTCTACATCAGCCACATCCACGACTACAACTGCTTGTGAATGTTCTTCGGGTTCATGTTGTGATGGATGTAATTACAGACCAAGCTCTTTTATTTGTGATTATCAATATGATAGAGAATATGGATGTCCAGATGGAACAGACCCGGGAGACGATGTATACATTCACTATAAACAAAGATATTGTTCAGGAAGCAGCTCTTCATGTAATGGAGCAATCTCTGGCTGGGGAAGTTGGCAGAAATATGATGACTGCTCAGCTACAGAAAAATGTGAATGGGGCAATTCAAACTGTATTTTAGCATGTGTATGCTCATCAGGATCATGTTGTGACGGTTGTTTTTATCGACCAAGCTCTTACATTTGTAATTATCAATACGATATAGAATATGGATGTCCATGGGGAACAAATCCTGGCGATGATGTAGGTGTTCATTATAGAAGACAATACTGTTCAGGAAGTGGCTCTTCATGTAATGGAGCAATATCTGGCTGGACAACTTGGGAGGTTGCTGATTATTGTTCACCTACAGAAATATGTGAATGGGGTAAATCAACTTGCTCAGCATGTGAATGTACCTCAGGACCATGCTGTGATGGTTGTTTCTATAGACCAAGTTCATATATTTGTGATTATACATATTCTACGCGGTATAGATGTTCGGGACCAAATTGTGGAGATAATGCAGAAGTTAGTTACCAGAGAAGATATTGTTCAGGAACAAGCTCTTCCTGTAATGGGGCAACTGTCTGGGGAAATTGGCAATTATATGAAGATTGCAGCAGTAGCGAGCTTTGTGTTCCAGGCAACCCTTCAACTTGTCAATACGAATATTGCACTTGTGTTGGATATTGTGGTGATGGAAAATGTGATGCACAATGCGGAGAAAGCGTATGGACTTGTTGTGGTGACTGTGGAGTTCCACCTTCAGACTGCGACGCCATAGATGTAAGATATTGGTATACATGTGATTCACCTTATACATTCCCAACCAAACACTCACAGAGATGTCCAGAATGCAAAACTTGCATAGCTGGAGTATGTAGTGAAAATAGACCAGATGGATACGATGATTGTCACCGTTCTGGTCCTCCAGGCTGCCAAAGGTGTATTGGAGGCTCATGTCAAGACTTTAATGGTATAGATTATCATGGTAATTCTGTTTGCAATGCAAACGGAGACTCATGCTATTGTCTAAATGATGTTTGTAGAGCTTGCGAATGTTATGAAAAATGTGACTGTCCAGAACTTGGTTGTGAAAGACATGTAAAAAATGATTACACTTGTTATGATTTTAGAAACGATTTAAATAATACTTGTAATTATTACGATTGGTGTGATTCCTTAACATGTGCAACTGATCCAGAATTTTGTTGGAATGCAGTTGAACCTGCTTGTGCTGACCCAATTAAAGCTTGTCATTATGAGATACCATGTCCAATAGTTCCTGCATAAAAATAGGCTTTATGATAGGATTTTTTATAATTTTATCTATAGCTATTGCTCAACAAACTAAAATAGAATTAAATTTTATTGGTTATGCTGATACCTATCAAGAGAACATAATATCTTTTACAAATATGGGTGATACTAATATTGAAGGTATAACATTTTATGTTGACAGTGAAGAGATTAAGACAATAAACGTATTTTTAACACCTGGATACGGAGTTCAACACAATTTCTTGTTAGAAGAAGGTGAACATGTCATAGAAGCAAAGACACCAGAAGGTGCTTATGATTCTTTAAGAATTAAAGTCCAAGGCGGTGAAGTTCCCTTACCACCTGAAATAGAAAAGAGATTAGAACTAGCAGAAGAGGGGTCAAGCCCCCTGAAGATAATCATTGATAACATTCTAGGAATAATCGCTGTTTTTCTAATATTCATACTGGTTGTTTTATGGCTAGAAAAAAGAAAAGGCAAATAAAGAGAAAGAAAAGAAAAATTAATCTTCGGAAAGTTTTGATTTTAATTCTTTTAGTTATATTGTTTTCGATGTTGTTATCAAACACCTATTATGAAAATACTGAAATAGATATAATATATTTTAGAAATGATAACTGTAGGATTGCTATGAATACTGACAGTATTATAAATGAGGCAATAGAGGCATTTGGAGATAAAATTAATGTTAGGATAATAAATGCAAAGCTTGATGAATCTGACCCAGAAGATACGGAAGAAGTTAAACAACTAAGAGAAATGTATCATGTTATAGGCTTACCAGATTTAATAATAAATGGTAAAAAATTCGGCAAAGAATTTACCAGGGATAATATATTTAATGAGATGTGTAATAATTTTATAGTTAAACCAGGTGCCTGTTTATGAAAAAAATGCTTATCTTTATTTTCATTTTTACCTCTTTACTATATTTTCAGAGTGCTTTAGCCCAATCAAGAATTTTCTGTTGTAGAGACCCTTATGTAGAAGGTAATCCTTGGAAGTGTTGGGGCGAAGGATACTGTTGCCGTGAATTTTGGTCTATAGTTCCTTGTGGTGGTAATAAAATTAATTTTTCTGGAACGCTTGAATATTCAGATGGAGAAGCACTTTCTTTTGCAAAGCTGACTGCAACAATAAAATATAAAGATCAAGAATTCTCAGGTAAAACTGTAACTGAGAGTGATGGGCATTTTTTTGTAGAGATAGATGTTCCTTACTATATTGTTGACAAGGATTTTTATGTAACCTTTCATGTGTTAGACGAGTATAGAGAGGCTTACACAGAAGTTAGAAAAAAAGAAGGTGTAGAAGCAATTTTTGAAAGTTATTGTGTTTATCAACCTGCTATCAAAAAACACAATTGCTCTTAGTAGACTTTAACACCCATTTCTATTTTTTCGTCAGTTAAAGATTTTCTACTTACTTGAACACTGCTTCCAGATGCTCCTTCAACATAATCAAATTCAACAAAAATAGTTATTGTTATGAAATTTATTTCTGGGGGAAAAATAATATCACCAAGTGAGGTCTCACCTATCAACTGTGTTCCAGCAACATCTTCTCCTTCAACCTCAATTTCTAATGGGAACATCCAAATCAATCTATAGACTCTAGAATCTCCTATTACTTCGCATTTTTGATATATATGTCTCTCCTCATCAATAAGGGCTAAGGGGTGCGGTTCACATACTGGAGCAGGACTTACTATCGAATATTCTATCCCCTCTTTTCTTCCTTTTATTTCACCCCTTGAAATGCTAAAGATGCAATTATTGGTTGTTCCTGTTCTTGCTGTTTCGAGTATTTTTTCACTACATCCTTTGAATTGAGGTATTATAGCAGATACTTCCCCTGCATCCAAAGCCTCATTAATTATTCTAGATATCCATGGAAACGACCACCCTGTTAGAGAAAC
>Ga0209636_10001668_pt1 | contig 22458 bp, 30 predicted proteins | sample DeeMarSWOR152_54_FD_187464 | JGI IMG/M metagenome (GOLD analysis project Ga0209636, IMG submission 187464) | Marine sediment microbial communities from White Oak River estuary, North Carolina - WOR-1-52-54 (SPAdes) (version 2) | ecosystem: Environmental > Aquatic > Marine > Intertidal zone >...
CCTTTCTCTTTAACGCTGGAATGTTATTCCTCCCTTCCTTCCAGCGTGTTCGCAATGCGAACAGGAGGGTCGCTAGATGCAAAATGTCGATTCCATTATAGATGTCCCTCATGTCATTCAGATAAAATCGTTAATAAAGAAAATTTTCCGCTTCCTGATCTGACAAATCTAAGCGGATTCTGACCTTCTTCATAATCTCGTGTCTCGCCTTTCGCGCACTATATCTCGCCTTTCTCGCACTATATAGCACTTTCTTAATGGAATTATAAAAAGATTCTGTGTATTTTTTTTCTATAGGAAAAATCTATCACTTTTTATCACTAAAATAGATTTTTTCGCAAATCTTATAAAGCCCAAGACGGATAATGATTGACCAAAAAGTGTTAGAGTGTGAGAACATGGAGAGAGAGGTCGTTAAGGTCGTTAGAATCCGTCTTGACCTAAAAGGTGACGACGCAGAGCAGTTCACTGACCTTCTCAAACATCGGGGTCTAACCATCAATACTCAGCTGATTCGTCAACTTCTAAGTGAAGCTTACAAAAAACTCAAGGAAGCTGATTAAATGCCTTTGCCTAGGTGTTTGGTGGAGTCTAATTTCCCAGAGTTGCCATCAGACTTTGTTCAGCGAATGAAACAGAAATACAAAAATGTGGAGCGAATAAGTTTGGCTACACTTGTGGCGGAGTACAAGCAATACGAAAGAGAAAAGGAGACCAAACAATGACCGATTTTTCACTTAAAACCACAGCTGAAGAACTGCAAAATCTAGTGGATGCCATCACTGTGATTGCTGACGAAGCCAATTCTACGATATTAAAGGAAGGGATAAAGTTGCGCGCGCGCGCGCAAATGACTAAAGACGTTTTAGTTTGCCCGAAATGTGGTGTAGAATACGCGGATCTTCCTGACGTCCCGAAAATAAGACGTTTAGGCGGCCATCTATCGGGAAAACATGGTTTGTCAGGGCAAGAAAGGCTTGAAGCATTAGCAGAGGCATGTAGATTACTTGAATCAAACCGAAGGTGTAATTGTTATGCCACAGTCTCCGAGGATGATCCACGCCACGACATATGGCAGCAACTAGTTAACGGTCAGATGCCGCTAAAACACCCATTGCTCGTAAGAAGCAAGAAGTCTCCCAAAGCCTTATTTTATGTTGGAGATGGAACCCGACTAACCGAAGATGCCCGCATGCATTTAGCCTTAGATCCGCAGATATCAACTCAAGACTTAGCAAGCAGCGACGTCTTCTACATCAAAGCTGAGAATGTTACAGTTTTCGTCTGCCAGACACATCTCAGATGCAGAGGTTTCCAATAATGAGAACAAAAGAAATTCGCTGAAAATGGGCGGAATTGGAGCAGAGAGATCTAAGTAAGAGGGTTTCGAGAGAAAAAGAAGAGGAAGCAACAAGTAATGAGTCACACTCATAAGTTCGCAAGCCAAGTCTTCTTAGACTTGAACCGCAACTACATAAAGGAACTTCAGCCACATCAAACTGACGAAGCAAAAGCATGTGAGAATATTCTGGAACTGCTCACAAACTTGGATAAACTAGAAATCAGACGGGAGTGAATGAGGATGGGTGAAGAGATCGTCGCAGAAGAAGACCGTGAACTTGTCCGCAATGAGTTAAACTGGCTTGGAAACCTTCTCAGAAACAAATACAATAAACGATCCATACCAATGAAGAAGAGACTATCCATACCAATGATCAGACGATACCTCCGAGAAATGATAGAAGTCTCATTCTAAATTCGCAACGCGAACAAAGTGAGGGTTGAGTGAAAAACAAATGCCATTCAAACACTATGATTTAATGTGTCCAAAATGTGGTTCAGAGCTGATTCAAGGAGAAGGTGCAAGACAAGAAGGTTATTATTATCATTGTATGAAGTGCGGTTATGGTTCTTGGAATCGTGGAGTATTCAAGAAAGAACGAGTTATGCAGATGAAACGATGGAAAAACATAGGTGGAGCAGTGACAACGAAAACCAAGAAAGAGAAAATAATGTCTGATGGATGGCACAAATACAACCCACACAACGCTAAATGTGATTGTGGAAGTTCTGATGTAGAATTCCTGTGGGATAACGGAGAAGTTCATGGGTTTCATTGTAACACTTGCGGAGAAACGGAGTTGGATAAATGAAGGAGACTAAGAAAATTGACTTCTAAAATGTCGTTGTTGGAGCAACTCAAAAACAAAACAAAAATCATGTTTCTGATAAAAACTATCATTCCTTAGTCGGATTTCAACTGTGTTTGAGGAATCTAAATGAGTGTTAAAAATTTAGAAAAAACACTACGACAAGTCAAAGATGAAATTGATGGAACAACTGGTTACATGAAAGCGATTTCTGATGTTTTGGCTTTGTTGTTTGGCAAGAAGAAGGAACCCAACCATGTTTAATATTCGTTTAGTTATGGATTTTGATATGTTTGCATTAGGTTGGACTAACTTTGAAAGCACACAGAATACATTGAGACGAATTGGATTAGAGAAATGCCCGTTCCAACTTGATGATCTAATTGATTTGCATCCTAAAATACTTAGTTGGTTAGAGTGAGAAGGAACCCTAAATGACTTTGTGGACTACATACTTGAATTACCTCACACATAACCAAGATAAAATCTTCACTAAACTCCGAGAAATACATGATAAACATGGAATAACCATTCGGTATGTCATGCGAAACCGAGGAAACAACGAGGTTGCACCTATCACTCCTGGATTGATTGAAGCCACCAAAGCGAGGCGTTGGGATTTATACAAAATGTTTTATCTCGAAAGGTTACGTGAGAGATTCGCTCTTAGATGGATGGAGCAAGTCGCTGAAGATTCTAAAACGTTTGATGTTATCTTAGTGTGTTTTGAGAAAGATGCGGAACATTGTCACAGAACCTTGTTAGCCAAAACAATTGCTCATCTCTATCCTTATGTAAATTATCAAGGCGAACTTTCAACATTAATGGAAGAGGGCTCTGAATGAGTGTTGAGGATTTAGAAAAACAACTAGAAGAATTTCCTATCTTTAATCTACCGTATGAACCTTTTCCAGTTGAAATTATGGATCAGAAAGAAGAGTTTGAACAATGGCATAGAAAGTTCACAGAGAAGTTTGTGGCATTCAAACACGGCAATGTTATGGTTCCGAAACAAAAATTCATCAAACTTATAAATTATCTACTCGAAAAATTGCCATATAATACAAACGAAGTTTTCGAGTTGCTTGGTTTGAAGGAACTGCTCAAGAAGGAGAAATAACAGTTTGGTTCCAAGTCACAAAGTTAAACCTTTAAAACTAACTGAAAAACGAATAATCCAAGTGAAACATCTTAGAGGTCGCCTTTGGAATCACCCACAACGAAATTACGTAATCAAAGATGATGAAGAAAGACGATTAGTGCTGGCTCTTAGAACCACAAAAAGATGATTATTAAATGACCTATGTATGCGAAAAATGTCGGCACCCCGATGCTCTATGCTGGAGGTTTCCATATTCAAGAGGCATGGAAGTTACCTACACAACGCTTGAAGAACTTAAAATCTATCAACCTGAAATAGCAGTGGAATTGATGAACGCTCCGCTTAGTGTATATGGATTGAGAGGAAAAAATCCAGTATTGGAAATTGTTATTGAACCTTATGCTTATGGATTGTGGAAGCAAAGCCGTTACGTTAGACGTAGATGGACTCAAATTTGGAAGCATCATGGTTGGAAGGCAATGCCAATGGAGAAAGCTAACCACAAAAAGGTTGAATAAACCATGAAAGATTTTCTATTCTGCCCCATAATGAACTGTGGCTTCCATATAGGCTACGAAGTTGATGCAGACTTTGAAACAATTGGCGAAATCATTGATGAATTTAAGAAGCATCTCCGTGAACATACGTCGCAAGAATTGTCGAACAGTTTGTTTAGTTATATGACCATGATTCGTGAGTTGATAGAGCATGAAGAAGAGAAATTTTTGGAGACTAAAAAAGGTTGAGTGAACCATGAAGTGTCGTGATTGCGCTATGTTGGATTGGCATAGTGAATTAGGCAACGGTGTCCCCTGGCAGGTGGCATGAAGGCGCAATAATCAGCAAGCAACTCTTAGTCAGAAAGCTAATCCTGTTAGTAGCATTTGTTCTTGTTTTCACAGGTCTTGCATTTGCAGTTTGCGAAGGGAAACTGATCTTCCTTATTTGTGGTCAAACTTAACGTTGTTCTGACTTCCCTATTAATCGACGTATGTCGAATAATATTAGGGAAGAAGGGTTTCTTAGGTTTAGGTCCTGTCGAGTGCTTAAACTCTTTCGGAAGCAATCTTTCAACATGGCGTTCACTCCACGGAACCAACTCAGCGATTTTATGGCAAACGTTCTCTTTAGTGCATACACGCCTTGAAATAAGTATGTTGGCAATGCGTAGCAATCGATGTTGAGCCTCCTCTTTTGACATTTGACGCTGAATATTTCCATGCAAGATAATGAGTTCTTTATGTAGTTCATCCTTCACTTTTATGCGTCTTTCAGGCCACGTTGGGTCAGCAAATTTTCTATGGTTTCCTAAGAGAACCTGTCCGTTTCGATCATCTACAAGCACATTTTGAAGCTGACCAATTCGCTCAGCACTTTTCTTCAGTAATTCTACATGCTCCCTATCACGAACAAAACTCATTTAATCCCCCATAAATCTGCTTAACCTGACGCAAGAGATCCTCTTCAATCTCCAAAGTTGTAACTGCTCGCTTAAATTCTTCCTCCCCCTTCAATCTTTTTAAAGCGAGTGCAAAACAAGCATCCACAACCGCTCCAAGATGAAAACGCAAGTTCTGAACTATCAGGAAAGCTCCGACCTTCCGCAATATTTCGCCAAGATAGTTACTGAATAAAATGTTCGCTCTCTTCTTATGATCGTTATAACCCCATTCATGAGCCCTTCCTCGCCCTAATCTGAGCAAACTCATAATTTTCGGATGGTCACATTTCTCAATTATAAGACTGACTTGTCGCGCACGCAACGGCAGGTCAAGATTTCCATTGGCTTTAGCAATTACACACCACATTCCCTTAAGCTGTAATGTTCCGCCTAAATCTTTGCCATAAGCAAGCTGATTCACAGGTTTAGATCTACGTCCTATCCAAACTCTTTCGTCTTTTTGATGAAAATTGAAGCTTGGAACAGTGATACCGCAATGAGAACACACGGTTTCCAGATCAGAAGACTTAATCAAATCCGAGAAACACTCAGGACATATACTCTTCTCTATCAGAAATCTTTGGAAGTCACCCTCGGTCTTCTTATTAAGAAACTCAATTAGGCTGGAAACACTTTCCAGAGACTTTGAAGCAGACTCCAAACTACTCTCTTGCGCGCAAATTTAGATAGATAATTCTAATATAAAAAATTTGGGATTCGCTTCAAAAAAAAAGAGGCAGCGGCGATTTTATTTGGAGTCTGCTTCGCCTCTTAGGACTCGCCACAAGCCCCAATAGAAAAATATCCTAGTGTTTTCGATGTTTTCGATGAACAACGCTACCTATGATTATTAGAGCGATCACGCCTAAGAAGATGATAGTCATGTATTGGGGAATGTTATAGTTTGCACCTAAAACCGTAAAGTTCACCATCCCACTTACAGTCGTATCTTGGTACCCTTCATTCCTAACTAAAAGCTCGCATGGAATACTGTAATCGCCTGGCGGAGTATCTTCAGGCACCAAAATATCAATAAACAAAAGAGCTTCTCCCGCAGACGTCTCAGGAGATTTAACCAGTTTCAATGGTAAACTATCCAGTACAATGAACCAGGAAGCATTGCGGCTGAAAACCAAGTCATAAACATAAATCACGTTAGAACCCTGCCATTCAAGGTCCAGTGTACCGTTACATGAAACACCGGCTGTTATAGACTGCGGCACAATAACATCAAAGGCCACCAAAAACAGCGATGGAGTCTGGTCATAGCCGCTCTCAGTGGCTTGACCTGAGACAGACCAAGTCAACGATACAGTCTTCTCACTGCTGAAAACGTAGGTACCAGTGAAAACTGTCCTTGCGGAAGAGTAAGCCGTTGTAGCGAATCCGTCTGTAGTATCTGGTTCACCACGACTTGAACAATAAACTTCTAAAGTGCCAACTTCTCCTGCTGTTCCAGTCGCCGTAACCGACATCGTCTCTCCTGACCAAGCAACCGCTGTCAACCGTTTGTCAGACCTTTGGATAACAGTTCCACCCCAATTCGTGTATTTGAGTTGGATTGTTGTGTTCCCATAGTGTGTCAGAGTTAGAAGTGAGCTCCAATCGGTGTCATAGTCATAAGTGAGATTTAATATATAGACAGGTTTTGTAGTGCAAGAACATTTCAAAACGTATGTTGTAACCACTCCAGAGAATCGCACAGTCAAGATTCCGTTGACCCATGTTGTCGAAGAGATAGTGGCGTTTGAGGCACACCAGTATGTTGTTCCTTCGTATGTGTATGGATATGCTGTGCAAGTGAAGTTAGATGTTGTTGCACCGCTTATGGCAAGATTTGAAGTTGTGTTCACGGTTAGACTTTGCCATCTGATTGTAATGTTGAAGGTGGCTTCTGGAACTCGAATGGTATCAGCGCCGCTATTGTAAACGGTTGAAGATCCATTTTCCACTTTAATAGTTGTACTGCTGAGAACGTTTCCATCATTGTCCTTACTTGTCAAAGTCCAGTTCACCAGATTGAATGTTACATTCGCTCCAGTCACCGTAACCCCATAGCTATTATCATTTACGCCGAAAAGATTGTAAGTGCCAGATTCTGTTGCATTAGACTGAGCGAGAACAAAAGTAACCCATCCAGTTGAATTGCTAGTCAACTGACCTATAACAGAGCCTGACGGCAAGGTGAGGTTCAATGTTGCTCCGTCAATCGGAGAACTGTCAGATCCATACTTGATTTGAGCCTCATACTGATATTGAGCACTTCCAAGATATTCAACTGTTTGAAGGTTGAATGTTTGAAGGTTATCAGTAATGAACGTGTCTGTGCTACTGTCCTCAAAGTCAGTGAACTCGGCATCAGCACCATCAATATATGCGTTGTATGTTTCAGTTCCAGGTGACGAAGGAGCTGTAAATCCTATTGAGAACACCCCCGACAATGTAGAGTTACTCGCTTTGTCAACGTTCCCAGAGTCGTAGATGTGGACTGCCGTAATTTCCGAGTCTGGCGGAGAGAACGAAGATGGAGAACTGGAGCTAGGATCATCAGCATAGTAAAGGGTGCCGATGAACTTGATTGTTTGCTCCGTGTTTCCACGGTCATCATCACATGCAAAGTTTGAAACCAATATGGTTGTAACAACATCAGCGTAATTACTTTGCATGGTGTCAGTATCTGTTGCTCCTTTATTATCTATAACATAGCATTCAAGGTCTAATCCAGCCTCTTCAATGGCATCGTAATGAGCATTAAATTTGAAGGTAACGTTAAGATAGATGCCTGATGAAATGTTGCTGGATGATGCGTCTAAAGTCCACTCTGTTGAACCTGTTTCTATGGAAAATGTTGCTGTATCTTCGGTAAATCTGAATACTGCACGGATTGAGGCTCCCTGTTTTAACCTTACTTCACTGTAATTAATTGTGCTGAACCCATCGACATCTTTAACATTATACTCTAATGTGTATAACTTCCGTTGAGCATAAAGGTTATCACTATCGTCCATGTCAGAGACCACGCAATAAAGATTCTCTGGATCGGTATTGTATGGATTATTTTCTTCCTCACCCCAGCTTGTGAATGCAGGCTCAGGATCAACCCATTTTCTCGTGAGGACGTAGTCAATGTAGAGATGGTCGGAAGTCGTTGCGGCTCCAAATGCACATGGCAACTCAGCGTCATCTGAAGGAATGTTCGTTTCCTTGTCGTTGTAATTTGTCCCATCGACATCAAGTATTCCGTGTCCACTTTTGAATTTTATCTCCCACTCATGGTAAGATGACGGATCAGGAAAAGCCGACACTTCATAACTTGATGTCCCATTTGCAGAATAAAATCTCTTCTGACCAGCATAGCTCGCAGGATAGATTTTGTTACTACTTGCATTATCTACGCCCACACCCCAATATTGGTATTTTCCACTCTCAAATCCATCTACGGATACATTCATTTTTGTAAGCATATTCACAGTCATGTTCGTGTTGCTCCAAATTCGATATTGATTGTAGAGGTCACATATCCCATCGGAGACTGTGCAAGTTCCACTGCCACCGTAATTTGATTCAGTCCACTTGGTCCCATTCAAAGATAGACCCGAAAAATCATCATAAAATATGAAAGCGTCTTCTGTGCTATCCATCACACCGGCACTAATTGTGTTATTAGCATAATACATGTAGATGGTTTGGTTGCTGTCAAGATTGTCCGCGACTTTAACCCAAAATGTAGCGTAATCACCATCGACTTTTGTTTCCAGAAAGTAGGGAAGAGCAGTTACACCATCATCATCATAGAAACGGATGTCACCGAAATCTTCAAGACAATTACAAAACCAGTTAATTGTGCAATTGATAGCTGTCGAAGCTGTTCCATTAAAATACCTTCTCGCCAACCAGATGACACTGGAATTATTGGGATCAATATGCAATCCTTGAGAAGTTTCGGTAGTTGGACTCGGACTGGCCAATCTTGCATACTCTTCAAACGCTGAACCATTCCAATAATAAACGTCAATAATGTCTTGCGGATGTCTTCCTTCATGAATTGTGCAGATCATATAGTTTCCGTGAAATGTGTTTCCTTGGTATCCAGTAGATTCACCCGAATCGGTAATGGGATAGGTCAACTCATATTCTCCGACACAATCCCATGTGGAATTATATTTAAGACAATACATGATGTTGCCGAAGACCGTCCAGAAATATGCGTCATGCCACCATCCGCCTTCGTTTAGTGCAACAACGTCTGAACCATTCATCCAAGTTAAGTAGTCTGTTTGCTCAATAAAGTTGATTGTTGTCCCATTATCTTGATACTTGAATATCCAACTTCTATCAGTTCCATTTCCGTAATTGTTCGATCCAACCCACAAATAACCATCATAATAACACATGTGATTTATTTGTGTCTGTTCTCCATTACCATCCGTGTCACACCCAGTTCTGTTATAAAGGTAGGTTCCATTCTTTTCATATTTACGAATAGTTGTACTACCGCTTGTCCAAATATACGTGCCGTCAGTTGCCACTCCTTGGTGAGTTATTCCACCGTGTTCTGCAAGAAACTCAAATTTGCTACGATTCACCGTTATCTCAACTGTGTAATCTGTTCCAGCTCCAGCTGAACCTGTGATGTTGTATTCTCTACGATGGTCATAATCCTCTGAGAATGGAGTAGCTTCAATGTGCGATATGAAGGGTAGAATGGATAAACTGAGAACCAGAACCGAGACAACGACCAGCTTTCTCATAATTATCACTAAATCGAAAATCTCTATTAAGTTTTTCTCCGCTACTTAAATCAAAAATCGTCTATAAAATCGTCTATAATCATCTTCCTTTCTTTTATTGCCTCTGAGATCCTTGACAAGATAAAGGAAGCCGATGACGACGAACCCAACTCCACACCAAAAGATAGGAGTTCTAAATTTGTCTACGAAATCCATGAGAAATTCCCACCAGTCATTTGAAGGAGGGGGAGTTCCGTACAAGTTTATCGACCAAATGACGACATCACCCGTTGAAAGCGTGACAACTGAACTGTCGGAAAAACCGTTATACCAACCTGAAACCGTGTAAGTGCCAACTGTAATATCAGAAAAAGTGTAGCCGTAACCATCTTGAGTTGTTCCAGATAACTGTTCTGGACCGTCAATCGACGCTAAACCGTTTACCCAAGCGCCATCATACGAAATCTTCACTGTTAATGTTGCCTTATCTGGAGCTGCTGGAATGGAGAACAATAAAATAGCAACTAGTTTATCGTCCCCTGCAGCAAGAGTGACTTGTTCTGAGTCGGAGTCATCAAGATATGAGGCTGACGCAATATAGGTTCCTGGTGTCAGACTTGTGAATGTTACTCCAGCAATTCCTGAAGTTATTCCAGAGCGAGTTTCAGGACCTGTGAGATAAACAGTCGCATCAACCCATGTGCCATCATACGAAACTCTCACGGTTAAGATGGCTTCTGTTGGCTCTGCTCCACCTTCAATATGTAAAGTGGGAACAGAATGAGCGACACTTTCTTTGGTAAAAAAATCGGCTCGCTCACTTGCAGAAACAGTCTCGCTTGGATGCTTCAAGATTATAGATAATGTACCAGTTGACAGTTGATTCTGAACATAACTTGTAATCTCGAGTTGGACCATATCACCCTCATTTGTGATGCCAGAAAGACTTCCAATATATGCTCCGAGAGCTGGTTGATTATTCCAGGTTATAGAAGTTTCGAGCCATAGATTATCGGTTTTATGCACATCTACGGTTCCCAAATATGTGTATCCAGACGGTGTAGCACCAACCTCAAGACTGATTGTTGCCAAGGTGATTGTTGTATAATCAATTGAACTTAGATCCCATTTAATTAGACCTCGCTGTATTCCTATCGGAGCAGTCGCTTTGGTTCCAGCAGCAAGCTTCGTTCCTACACCGTCTCCAACAACCACATCTGGATTATATGAGACAACATACCCATCGTCTGTTGGAGTTAGGTCGGTTGACAACTGAAAACGCTGTGGAAGTGGAATCTCTGAGAGCCCGTACAGTCCAACGTATATAAAGACCGCTCCAAGCATCATTAGAGGCAACCACTTCATGTTGTCCAGTCCACTGAAAGAAAAATCGTTTCTGACAGTTATCAGCTTCCAGACCGAAACTCATATGCTAACTCAAATGCGTATTCTTTAAACCAAGTATGGGTTAAGTGGTTTCGCACCTTCAAAACAACGGTTCGGCTTCCCTCTTCAAGCTCCACAAGAATACTCATGGAATCGCCAGCAGATCTATCAGTAGTAATTCCAGCTGTAGCACAATGAACTGTTCCCCATTTCGGATTGATACTATTAGCTGAACGTTGCACTATCTCACCATTTGCAGTGTGAATGTGTCCAGCGAACCATGCTTCAACATGAACGGTTTGAAGTAGAGCACCAACACAGTTTGTGTCAGTGAACTTCATATAATAATACATTCCCGCATGCGGGTCTTGCGTTGAACGAGGAGTGCCACAATCATAGACTGGGGGATGGGAAATAACAAAGATGTTTTTGTCTTGGTTGTTTACAATCTGAGAGTGCAGCCAGCCGAAGTCACTATCTGAATGGGTACAGGCACTATTTCTATCTCCAATGAATATGAGAAGTAAATTCCCCACCGTATGAGTAAACGTTGACGAAGCAGTCCAGCTTCCACCACTCCAAAACTCATGATTCCCCGCAATTTCATACCACGATGTGCAACTTGATAATGCTTTTCCAATATAATAGTCATCTCTTTCAGAACCTGCCTTCCATCCGTTTTGAACCAAGTCACCATTAACACAAACTATATCTGGATCGAGCCCATTCATATCTAACACTGCATCCTGCCAGTCAGTTGTTGATAATGGAGCAGCATAGTCTATCTGCATATCGCTTACAACCCAAATCCTAAATTTTTCATCCTCACCGTTAATGAACTGTGCAGTCACCGTTTTGTCAGCATCCATAAAGATAGTTTCTGGATTCACAAAACCCTCCAAGTCACCAAACCATTGATCAAACCACCAACTTGGATCTGTTGTGAACGCCGTTAAAGTCACAATAGTTCCGTGAGCATAAGTCTCATTCGATGGATAAACGGTTACTGTTCCTGACCCAAGAATATTTATAGTCAATGCGAAGGGACCGTCTGGATTATGACCGTTTGGAGAGAAATCCATGTAGTAAAGAAAAACAATAGCTACTGCTACTACTCCAATCCAAGCCACCATGAAAGTAGCAGGAGCCGATACTTTGGAAGACTTTCTTGATTTCTGCTTCTGTCGAGGCAATCTTGTTCAAAAGAAAAATCAAAAGTAAATTCGAGGCTTCCTCATAGATGTTGCTACCCAGATGACGCCAACACCGATAAATCCAATACCACTCACAACGGAGATCATCCGTACTCTTGGATCATTAAAAAGATCCACAATCATTTGCCACCAATCCTTCGGTACAGGTGGTTCTTCATCCGCCGTAGAATAAAAGGCCGTCAATGTTTTATCCGACATCAAACTCAGACTCCTTGAAATACTGATTGATCCATCATCCCATTGATAAAACTCATAACTGCCGTATGATGCGGGTACTGTGACGATGTAACTTCCGCTTGGAACATTATACCATTGTGCAGGTGTTATTTTGGAAGTTTGTCCAGACACTTGCACCAATACATTCAAATTGTTCCAATTAGAACCATCCCATCCCTGAGCGTTGACATTCAAAGTGTGATATGTGGATGTTCCACCCGTATCTATTACTAAGGTCGGATAAAAATTCGTGTTCGTCTGGTCTTTAGTGTAAATATACATTCCATAACCGTTACCTTCATTCACTTGAAAACAAAGACTACATTGGCCACCAACACAGCTTTGAACCCAAACTTGGAAAGACGTTCCCATGGCGAAGTCTTCTGAATACGTAGTGTCATATTCCCATACTCTGCTTATTGTTGCAAGTTTAGCAATGCTTGAAGGTCTATTCACAAAAGTAGGTCCGTCAAATCTCATTGTTTCGTCCCAGTTACTTCCACAGGACCATAACTCAATACTGTTTGGAAGGTTTAAAATGTTACCGGGAGCTGGTGTGAAGCTGTAAGGAGTCCATGTTAACATCACCGCTCCAATTGTGCCAGTCACCGCAGATAAGTCGAATTTGACAAAACCTTCATAAATTCGTCCTTCTATTCCACCCGCCCAATGTCCAAAGCCAATATATTTAGCATTAGCAGTTCCTTGATCATCTCCAGTTTCAGACCGAGCATACAAATCAGCGGTAGGATAAAATGTATCTCCAACAACTGAAAAACTTGGATTTTTCCAGCCGAATCCAGAAAGACCAACAGTTCCTAATACGAGCAGGATCGCTCCGAGAACAAACGGTATAGCCATTTTAAGGTTGAAACCCATTTAATCTTCCCTCATAAGAAAAATCTTAACCAAGACCGACTCCTGAAAGTATCAATCGCAGAACATTAGCGCTGCCACTCATTATGAGAAATACCACAACAATGACCAGAACAATGCTCAAAGTCTTAAGGTTTTTAATTACGAAGAAAGCTGAAAAACCAACCAAAACAGCTGTGACAATAATCTCTGGAATTTCATAACCGAAGATGAGAAACACTAAATTCACTATGGTTTGGGCGATGCCAGCCATCACAGAACTAAGGGTTCTCAAAAGCTCTAAGATCTTCGCTGTCCAATCATCTGATTCCTGAAAAACTCTTAGAAGCGTTAGAAGGGTTATGAAAAATTTATTCATAATAATGCTAACTTCCATTCACCGTGAAATTCCTTGTCAATATCCGTTTGATTAACTCGAACAACTTGCAGACGAGCATCTATCCTCAATGTAATCTCTCTCGTGCGATTTGTCGGATCATACGCCCTATAAAGTTGCAGTTTCTGTTCCGCCAAAGTGTCAAAATAAAACTGCGCTTCAAAAAACAAAGTGCCATTAACATTAAGAGCCGTAGCATTCACATTCAAATAAACTTGCTCAATGTCAAACATAGCATACTGCTCTGTTCTTAAAGATGTCTTCCCTTGAAGTAATGATGCACGCGGAATCATAGTGACGTAAAAACATGGATTAAACACCAAATCATAGTCTTCTGTCATCGAAACCAAAAGTTCAAGAGCGAACGCTTCCACAGGCTGCAAAGCAGCGAAAGCAGCGAAGGCCACCAGAGCGATAACGGCCACGACTAATAGTTTGTTCATCTTCCTCACTAGAAAAATGAATGAAAACCGCAAGCCAGAGTTTACTCAACTTAAAGCGGTATCGGAACTATGTAACTCGCCCAATAGAACATAGATGTAAATTGCTCGGACCCTCTTTGCTCCAATGGAGTATCGAACGTGACTGAAATCTGAGCTGGATTACTTGGTGTATGACCTGGAACAACTTCTGGCGGACATACAGTGACTTCTAGATTATATTCGACCTGACCATCATAATAAGCCGAAAGAACTCTCATTGTTGCAAACTCGAAGGGAAAGCCAAAGTCAAAGTTAGTCTCATATATCTTTTCAAATCCCCAGTAACTAATCTTTAATTCTCCCAGATCTACCATTCGTCTGAATACTAACGGAATCTCTTCATCAGCGTCTTCTTCCAAATAGTTAATATAGTTAATGTGGACGCTATGAGCCATCCAGTCATGTTCAGGGTAAACTCGTGGACTCACATCAAAAGAGAGAAATATACCTCCAGCAGTTAATCCACATACCACTAACAGAGCTGCTATTAAACCAGCAGTCATCTTTATCATTTTTCATCAATAGAAAAATGAAGTTATTTTCGCTTATAGAGGAACCAACTCAACGCAGCTTCTACTATGTGGCTATCTAAACAAATTTCTGAAAAACTCGATAATTGCATTGAAAAAATTAAGAACGGCTTGGATTAGTACTTCTATTGGTGGAGGATGACCCTCTTCAAACATAACAACTCCGTATTCGACGACAATATCTATCGTGTGTATATCACCCTCTTTGACATCAACAACCGATGGATTAGCACAATCAAGTGCACCATATGTACAATAGTGATATCCATACAATTTAGAAAATTGTTCAGGTTTAATTTTAATCACATATTTATCTGGTTCACTAATAATTGTTGAGAACCATTGAACACCCATGAAGTGACCGTTGATCCATATCTCGCCAGCGAAGGGTGTGGATTCTGTCTCTCCATACCAAAAAATGTTAACAGAGACGGTTATACTTACTTCTGTGAATCTCGGAACACGCTTTGGCGGAGTTAAGTCATGAGTTGATGGAAGATTGACATTTAAAGAGTCTAAAACCGCTTCAATGGGATTAGCAACACCAAGAATACCAAACATTCCACCTGCAAATAATAACCCACTAGCACGGTTAGTTCCATCCCTCGTTACCAGTAATGATCCACTATCTCCTCCTTCGATAAAAGTTGGGTCACTATCATTATGGGAGATCACCCAAATCTGGTTCAAAAATGTGGCGTTAAAGTCTCCATATCGAACCTTCGCCGATCCCTTCATCCAGCAAAAACCCCAAGTTACACCCGTTGTCCTTCCACATTTGTAGAATTGAGTATTCTGAAGGTTTTCATAAGCTTCAATTTCATCGTAAGGACAGATATTTGACACTAGACCAATCCCCAAAATCTCGTTATTAACTTCATCTTCATTAAGAGGTCGTGCAAGAGCACAATCCACTACGTTATTTCCCTCTTCATCAATGTTAATCCAACTATCCAGCCTTGCACAAACTTCATACGGAATACGCCCTCCATCCCAAGGCGCAGGTTGTAGAACTTCATCACCAACACTGGCTCGCTGATGCTGAACCGTACTGCTCATAGCAATAACGTGATTGTTACTCAACATGAACTGGTCATTAGTATCACGATCATAGACGCTGACAGAAAATGTTCCAGCGGAAACGTCTTTATGTCCAAGAGATACACCTCCTGGAATAGGTCTCCATTCATCATTATAACCCATTATAGAAAGCGGTCCAGTTTCAATTACTTCTACTTGAAAGCCATCAACGCTTTGTGGAACTGAAAGAGATAAATCCATTTTATCAATGACACATACCCGTAATTTCCCATTTATCTCACCAATTCCAACGACATTTGGATGATTAAGTAGTTCATTTTCTAAACTGAAACGTGCGAGCGTAAGAGGACTCAGTCTTACTTGGAAATTCGGTTGGTTGTTACTGTTACCATTCCACAGTGTTCCAAAGACTACTGCTCCAAAGAAGACTATTAGAATTAAGAGCCAATGTTTTTTCAGCCAATGTTTAGTTTTCATTTCATTCATCTTCGCTTGTAGAAGAACCAACTCAACGCTACAGTGACGAAATTTGAGGCTGCGACAAGAATAGCAGCATTCCAAACGATCTCGATGTCAGCTCCTCGAGAAACAAGAAATGAAGCTATAACATACAAAATGAATACGTTGGCAAGGCTTTTCGCAAGTTCAATCTTAAAATAATCATTTGCCTTCAAACAAGCATCCCACCCACATAAATCAGATAAATGATTAAAGAGTTGTAACCAGCATGAGAAAGAACGGCAGCCAAAAAACTCTTCGTCTTATACATTACACCAAAGAAGAGTAATCCGCCCACAAAAGCTGATGCCAACAAAGTTGCCATATTCGGTCCAGTATAAGCTTTGTAAGCATGCAATATTGACCAGAAACCGATAGGTAACGCAATAGACAACACCTTCGCCAACGTCACACCTAAAACGCTCTTCAACTTCATGAAGAAAGCCAAATGCAGAACAAGTTTACAGAGTTCTTCAGCAGGGGCCACCAAGACAATGTTGAATAAAAAGTCATTCCAGATTCCAGATAACTCAAAAGAACCATACATCATAGTCAAGCCCTTAAATGGAACGTAAATACTGCTTACAGCAAAAGTGTTCACGATGAAACTCGCAACCACATACGTAGCAAGAATGCAACCGCCAGTCCATAACAAACTTTCAAAGCTTAAATTCTCGTCATAATCAACAATCTGTTCTTTCTCTTCATGATACTGCCTCAACCAAATTAGCACCGGCAGAAAGATAACCAATAAAATCGCAAAAAACTGTGTATCTGGAAAATCCTGCAACAGAAAACTCGCTATCGGAACACCAGCAAACGCAAAGAACAACAACAAATCACGAATACCCTTAGCCATTTTTTCCTCCCATCCATAATCCAAACGCCAAACAAATGCAGGCGACTATCCACGTTTCATGATGTAGGTCAGTGTATTCAAACCACACACCATACAGAAGAAACTGATGTATAGATATTACAATAGCTAGAACAACGAATAGAACTATTATGGACATGCGATCGTTCTTCATCATCCTTCACAAGAAAAATCTGGAAAAAAGGGGGAAACTTGCCACCCAATGCTTTAGCCGCATTGAGCGGCTCCGCCCAATGCCTTAGCTGTATTGGGCGTAGAACGAATCTGTAGTCGAGGTTGACGCTTCAGTTTGCGCTACCAGGTAGTAAACTGTTAGGGTTACTAGGATGTCATCGCCGTTGCTTAAGGTGTATTCAAGGCCCAAAGTCATGTCGTATTCGTTGAGTGCGTTGCTTGGATGTTTCACGTATAATGCGCCGTCAAAGTTGTTTGAAATCGTATAGACATAGCGATAGTCTGATGCTGTGTAGATCTTGGAGAAGGCGCTACCGTCTAAGTATCCAAGACCAGGTACATTTAGTTTCTTGAGGCGTATCTTTGATTCGTCGGTGCTTGTGATTTTGGCTTCGATCTTCCAGATGGCAACACCTTTCTTGGCCGCGCTGAAGGCGAGGTAATAACTCTTGAATTTGGTTGTGGTTGATCCGCCGATGGCTGTTTCGTTGGCTATGTCGTTGAGTCCTGTGAAGGAGCTGTCATAGGTTATTAGGAAACCTAAGAAGGTTATTGATGGATAGCCACTGTTTGGGATCGGCTGTCCTTTCATGCTGTATTTGAACGCATACTCTCGCACGCCGTCTCCATCCACGTCCACATATTCGTAGGCGTCGACGTATTGGTTGATTGAAACGATCTTCTGATAGTCCACATAGAATGCTTGTCCTGAAGGAATCGCTACAACAACCCAAAGGTGGCCTCCGTCAGCTGGAGTTAATGAAACGTATTTGTTGTTTCCAGTCTCATGATAGATCCATTGCAGGCCCTGTCGTGAATACCAGTAGAGCTTGTAGTTTGTGGCAGACGTTCTTACAGTTGCTGGATCTAAGCTGTCTGTGACGGTTTCGAGGACGTTCCAGCGTCCAATGCCTTTTTGGTAGTCGCTTTTGATTTCGTCAGTAATCACTCTAGCTTGAGGCGGATTTAGGTATTGGTCGAGCCATCCTTGCTGAAAGGCAACAAATGCAAAGGCAACTATTGCAATGAGTCCGACTGCAGCATATTTCTCGTTTTTCTTCATTCAATTATCCCTCATGTGTCAATAGAAAAATACCTAACTCCACGCAAACAGCGTTCCCTGATATGTGCCTAGTAGAGCCGTGAAGACAATGGCTATACCTAAGAAGAGAATGAGAGTGTTGGTGCTTTTCTCCTTGCCAGTCACATTCCAACCAGCAACTTGAAAGGCTGAAACAAAGCAGAAGAGCATCATAGCCGCGTAATTAAGCCACTCAAACATATTCGTAAAGCTGATGACAAAGATTGAAGCGTAACCAGCGAAGCCCATGAGCAAAGCAAAACCAAGAATCATTAACGGAACAATCTGGAAAGCATCCGCCTTAGTTGTTTGTGGAGTAAATTTTAGGAAGCCAAGTTCAAAGACAAAGAAGAGGCCAGTAAGAACTAAAGTTATGATCCACAGTATGCTGAGATCCATTAGACCTGCCACGGCGGAAAGATAGCAAAGAGCAATGAAGGCTTGAAAGAAACCTGAGATCACTCTGTTTGAAGGTTTAGCACGCATGATGGCGATGCTTATAAACATGATGCCGAAGATGGCGGTTGTTGTGTCAAGCACGCCCATGCTGAACCATGGAAAGACGAGATAGAAGAGGCCCACTAACGTTGTTGACAGATTCGCAGTTTTCCAGTCGAAGAGTTTACTGAAGGGTATTCCTCGAACAGAGTAACTTCTTTTTGTTTTAGTCACTCCTATCACTCAAAAGAAAAATAAGTTAGTTTTAAGGTCGATTAAAAATCTTAGTCCATTCAACCTCACCTTCCTCATCGTCATAGAACTTGAGAAACGGATCTTCTTTTACATATTGAATTTTAATCTCTCTATAAGAACCGTCTTTGTTAGGTTCAGCGTCGACTGGCACATATATTATGGTGAAAACAGGAAGTCCATAACAAGAGAACTTTGAAACTTCGACTACCTTACCCTTGCTACCATAATTAGTTTTAATAATGTCTCTAGGGAACGCAAGGTCGTCCACAGTCTAAACAGAAAGAAAGAGATAGGCTGTATCATCATTACTTCTCTTATCTCGAAAACGAGTGCCTTTCTGCTGCCAAGTACCCCTCTTCCGAGTTTTCCAAGGCATTAACTTCTCCGCATCCTCTCAAGAATCTCAGCATGAACCCCTCTATAGTCTCTTGCAGTTATCGGTGACGGCGCCTCAGAATACTTGCCGAACCCGAGACTCCATACGTTTCCTTTTGAATCGTAATCGCCACTTAGATTAAACCACGCGTCATCCTTGACGAGAGTAAACCCGAAGTTTCCGCTCCCATCCTTGTGTTTGTTATGATAGCGTTTAGTTGCTCTGCTGAAGCCTATGTCTTCCTTCAGTTTCAACCCTGACAACTGAGAAATCGTGAGAGAAGCTCTTTTAGAAAAAACTGGGGTTCGCTTTTCGATATGTTTCTTAATGGTTCCTAGCGCTCCACTGGTAACTATACTCCTTATATGCGCGCATGGTTTTCTATTTTCTATTGGACCTTTCTGGAATCTCCAAGCTGGACAACTGCACATCCAAACCCCATCATCACGCACAGACACCTTATACTTCTTCGTCGGATCTGTCCGGCTCGGAACCATCCATTGATGCCGATAACGGTCATGACCATTCAACTGCTCAAAAATACGACCAACTACCTTTTCACGCAGTTTCTTCTTTTTCCGCTCAGTCTTAGAAGGCGCACGTCCAGTTTTAAACTTCTTTCCTATTTGGCTGGGTTTACCTCGCTTGCGAGTAAGCCAAGCTTTGTGCGCTGCATCGCTACGAGAACCCAACGTTAGCACCTATTTTTTCTGTTTCTGTTGCCACTCATACAACGGGTGGCCAGGTCCCCACTCCTTCTTAGGTTTCGCTGGTGGCAGTCCAGCCTTCTTTCGAGCTTCTGCTTTCGACATACCTTGATTCAGAAACTTGAAATATTGGACCACGTTTTTAGGCATGCCTTTGCCTTTACTTTTCTTCTTTCCTTTCTTTGATGACTTGTGCTTCTGACTCTTCTTGGGCGCGCGCGCCTTTGTTGTCACTGGCTTCTTTTTGCCTCTTCTGGTGGCCCACGCCTTCTTAGCCGCAGATGAACTACCCATCTTATCACCTCAATAGAAAAATGCTCTGGACTTGCTCCTTCGTAAGAAGGGCTATTTCTGCTTTCGTTTCTTTCTAGTGTTCATCTCATCCTTTAGAACTGCTCTTACATCGCTAACGGTCAGTTTTGCACCAGCAAGTTTCAAAGTGTTGGATACGGATTTGCTTCCTGTCTTAGAGTGCATTGAGGCGTGAAATGAACGTAACTGGTTGTCTGTTAGTTTCTTTGCTTTTTTCCTTAGAGTGCTCTTTTTCCATTCTCCTTTTTTCATACCAATCCTCAAAGGAAAAATCAGTTTTCAGCAAATCTTTTCCCCATTCTTTCTCCAATATGTCGTGAGAACCTGCCAGCACGAATAACATATTTTCCAACCGTTGCCGGCGATAATCCTGTAACCGAACAAATATCAGCCATGCTATTCTTTGGATCAGAAGATAGGTCTGTTAGTCGATTATGTCTGTAAAAATGTGTTGTAAATTTAGCGTCCAGTCGCTTGCATATTCTCCAGAAACTCATTTTGTTGATTGGAAACACTCGATGTTTGGGTTTGGTCTTTTGCCACTGCTTGATAATTACGTCCACGTATGGAAGTTGAGTTGGAATGAAGATTGGTGCTACTCGGTTTCCATGTTTCAAAACATTTTCGTCTATGCTGTAAACCAGTATGAATCCTTCTTCAAGTTTAATGTCTTCTTTCAAGATACCTGGGTGTGGCGGGCCTATTCTAAAGACGTAGCCATTCTGTCTGCATTTGGGACAGCCTATTCCTTTACAGGCTTTACATCTCACTTTCCACTTGATGCTCTTACGTCCAATGACTTCGGTAAGTCTTAGTCCAGTCCAATAAAAGAGGGCGTGAGCGGCTATAAGAAAGTCTGGCTTGTAGCCACAGCGATCTACACGTTCAACTCGTGCCATGAGCTTTTCAAAGATAGGAAAGTCAATAGGTTTCTTCAGAACGCCAAACTTGTAACGATGAGGATAAGGATTACCACGAGTCATGAGCGAGCGTCCGTCAACCACAAAATGCTGAGAATACTCGTCGCCTTCCTATTACAGATGTAGATCCCTTTCTTGCTCCTTGACCAAAAATGATCCTTGTATTCTAGTTCTATTTTGATAAGCGCATCATTGACTTCAAGAAGCTTGCCAGTTGTCCTCACATGCTGACCTTCGAGGTGATGAACAACCGTAATGTCAATCTCTTTACCAACGAGAGCCTTCAGTTCTCTATCAAGTGGTTCTTCCAATGCAGTCACCAAAGTCCCGCTTTCTTCAGTTTCTCAACTGTTCTTCGGTCTGCTTCCCGAACCATCTTGTTTATCATCTTAGCGATTCTGGAATAGGCTCTGGCTCTACGAAACAGAATCTCATCACTTGTCATCGTTAACCCAAACTCAACACACCTTCTTACTGTCAAAGCGAAGGCGAAGGTCAACAACATCATTTTTCATTCCTGAAGCACTCCTTTGTGTGAGGCTCAAGGATCCCGTGATTACAACCGAGTTCATCATAAGCAAGTCTGACAACAATTAGCCAAGCAAAAAACCAACCCATAGTAGCAGTGATGAGAAAGAATCGCAATCCATAGTTCCAGACAAAAACAGTGTAGAAGGGGTAGAATAGAAAGAAAAACTCAAAGAGCCACATAACCAGTTTAAAGAGTTTCAACTACTCACCAATAGAAAAATCTGAAATTAAACGTTCCTTTAATTTCACCCCTCTCTACTGCATGATATGTATCCTAGTAAAGAATGGTGACGTCGAAACGAAAACATCATTGGAAATTAAACATCACTTTAATTTCAAACCGTCAGTTCCTTTGGTTAAAGTTATGTTGCACATAGTTGTGCATAAGGTCCATCCGTTCGCAATGCGAACATTTTTCTATTGAACTCAAATGTCAAGAGACTGGAGAACCCGCAAACGAGGAACAGGCAATCAGCCAGGAAGTCATTTTCTATCCACAACTGTAACTGGCGACTTGAAGAGAGACGTGATCAAAGAACGCTATCTAAGAAAACTAATGCAAGAGAGCAAAACGCACGATGTAAGTGCAACAAAGGAAAAGATACTCGGTGAAGGGAAAGCATTAGCCACAGATCTACGCAACCTCAGAAACAACATGCAAAAAGACAGGCAAAACGAAGCTGAAGTAATCGCTAAACTCGACATAATCAAAAACACTTTAGAAGCACTTGACAGTCTTGCCAAA
>Ga0209636_10001670_pt1 | contig 22456 bp, 55 predicted proteins | sample DeeMarSWOR152_54_FD_187464 | JGI IMG/M metagenome (GOLD analysis project Ga0209636, IMG submission 187464) | Marine sediment microbial communities from White Oak River estuary, North Carolina - WOR-1-52-54 (SPAdes) (version 2) | ecosystem: Environmental > Aquatic > Marine > Intertidal zone >...
CATATTATTAATCTTGAAATTATTAAAGCTGTTCTAATTATTTTTGGATTAATAATATGTTTTTTCAACATTTCTTGACCAACAATGAACATACCAATTGCAGGATGATATTTGTATGCTTCTTTACTTCTATTCCATCCTGCAGGATATAATTTTTGATATTGTTCTGGATCTCTCTTGGTATCTATAAACTCATAATAACCAATATCATGAAGAAGTGAAGCAGCTAAAAGAATATCACTTTCTTCTTCAGACAAGTTAAATTCTCTAATAATATGTTTAGCAAAATAAAATGTTCTTTTAAGATGGTTTTCTTCATTTTCACCAGTAGGATGATATCTTCTAGTTAAAGATGAAGGCATTTCTAAAATATGTTTAAGATATCTTTCTATTAAAATAACAGTTAAATCTCTTAATTGTTTATCTTTTATTTGATCTATTAATTCTTTCATTATAAACTACTCTTTGTAAAATATATGATCCAGTTTTTCACATTTAACCTTTTTCCTAAGATCTATTGAAGCAATATCTTTTTCGTTAAGGATAATAACAGTTAAATTTAAACTTGTTAAATATATCACTTTCTTTTTATCAGATTTTTCTCTTCCCCACATTTTATGCCATACAGAAGGACTTGCTTCTACAATTAATTTTTCAAAAGGAAGATAAAAATCTACCCAGTAATAACAGTTATTATGAATATTTTTAAATCTACAATTGTGGATATAATCTTTACCTTCTATTAAACCTAAATGGTTAAGATATTTTTTAATTTTGATTTCAGAAGAAGTATAATATCCTTGTGTTCTATTAGGTTTACTACCTAATTTTTGACAGAACTTTCTAAAATTAGCAGATACCCTACAAGATGTCTTATATTGAATATTACATTTTTTACATAACATATAAGCTATTCCATCTCTATTATGCATAAATGGTTTTGAATACGTACCACACTTAGGACAAGGATACTTTACTATTTCTGTCTTATCTTTCTTCACTTAAATCACATTAACGTACATAATTTAATTTTGAATTGTCTCCCTTCTGTTTTTCTTTTTCTTTAGCTTTTTCAAATAATATTAAAGTCCATTTAACATCAAAGTTCAGTACTACTTTAATGACATCTTTAAATTCTTTAAGCAATTTCTTTAAGTCTTCTTCAGAAAGATGTTCCATTATAGATGGATCACTGATCCAAGAATTCCATCCTTTCCCAGAACCCATCATAGCATTATTACATAATAAAATAGCTGATACACAACTTAATCTATCTTCACCTGATAAATCTTCTATTTTCTTTAATGTTGATTTCAAGTTCTTAACCCATTTGCTTGCCATCTTTATCCCTTCATATAATATAATGAATTTTGAATATAAGACTATTGATGTACCTTATTTATATTTTTAAATGTGCATTTAATATCATATGCTGCTTCCTCATCAATATCTCTATCTCCTACAAATATTATATTTGATGGATCTATTTGATAGATATCTAAAATATATTTTAACTGTTCATTTCTTGGATATTTTTCATTTCTAGTTACTACAAGAGATATTCTATCTTTTATTCCAAGTTTCTTTAAACTTAAATCAGTAATTTTTCTTCCAGATAAAGTAGCTATAACAATAGAGTTATCTATAGATACCTTCTTTAAATATTCTATTCCATTAATATTGATAGACGCATCTTTAAATGCTTTCTTTTCCCAGTGATCTACTATTTCAAATATTTTCTTTTTAATTTTAATAGGAAGTACTGAAATCTTTTTCTGATAAGGATGTGGATCAGTACCTATCAGCACTTCTATTCTACGATCTACTTCTTCCCAGTCTACAGGTATATTGATTAATGTTCCTTCAAGATCAAAAATATATAATTTACATTTTTCCAATTTGCTGACCATTTCTTAATAATTTAGCATTACAGTCAATATGTCTAATCCAATAAAAGTCTTCAGGAAGTCCATTATATTGAGTTATATAACCCAATTTATCTTCTTCTCCAAGAGCAGTTTTAACATATATGTATGGGAAATTAAGACCAGCTCTACTGAAGAAAAAAGATGTAGTAAAGAATCTTCCTGGATTTATTTCAGTAATATTTGGTACTCCTTCCTTATCTTCTTTAAGATCTACACATGCTACTCCAGTATATTTGGGATCAATTGTTTTAATAGCTTGAGTAGCAATTTCATTAACTTCTGAATTATGTATTGTTCTTTGAACAACAGGTGTACCAGTTATACCACTTGGACTCAAATAAGGATATATATATTCTATTCTTTCTCTAGCCATAGAAACTATAAGATTTCCATTTTTCCATAAACTGTGAAATCCAATATTTCTTCCTGGTAAATATTGCTGAACCATAAAATCCCATTTAAATTCTCTGTTAATCCAGTATTTACACCAGTTTAAAATTGTTTGATAATTATATGCTATTGTACTTCCTCTTCCTCCTGCTCCATGTGTTGCTCTAACCCATACAGGTATCCCTAAATTTTCTAGAAACATTTTTAGATTTTTTTTATTTAAATTATCAAGTATTATTTCTTCTTTATTATATTTTATAATAGGTAATGTTCTAGGAGCAGGTATTTTATTTAATCTTAAATATAATGCAGTAAATTCTTTGTCCTGACAATTTGCAATTGTCAATTGATTTGGAAGAAATGTTTTACAGTTTAATTGATTTCTATATTTACCAATATATTTAACTTCAATATCTGGTTGAGGATGTACTAAATCTATTTTTTCTTTCTCAATTATTCCTTGTAAAAATTCTAAATATTTTGGATCGTCAGCTCTAGGTGTTTTATATTGTTTATTAACTTCCATTAAATGTAGATGATACTCATTAATATCAGTACCAACAAGATAAAAATCTTCTCCTGATATTCCCAAAGACTTACAGAAATTTACTCCAGCTGGACCTCCAGCCCCAGTAATTAATATTTTCTTCATGGTATTATTTTAACTCCAGATCTTCTTCTTTCTTTTTTCTACAATCATAACATAAACCATCATAAGAACCCATTCCAAATAACCAAGTTCCACACTTTACACAATAATCACTCATTTCTATTTCTCCATTTATCACATTGTTCTTGCGTTCCAATGCATGGTAAACTAGCACTACAACCAAGTTCACTAAGAGCATAAGGACATGGAATATTATATCTTTCACAATTATTCATTTAAAAAGCACACCATCTTTTAGAAACAATTTTAACTCTTTTCCATCTTAAGATATTCCATCCCAGAATGTATAAGTATCCATTATATTCAAATTTCATTAATGATAAATCCTATTTCAATTAAACAATTATCACATACTTTATCATTTGAATAATGTATATAATTTGATTCTTCATCTTTACTTAATTTATTTCCACAGAAATCACAATTCATTTTTTCACTTCATTATTTTTGTTTCTTTCTTATAATACCAATAGCACATATAAATGTTAATGGTATAAATAATATTGCAGTAATAATATATATTAATATTGGTAAGTGAGTAGAAGCTAATAAAAATGTCCAGCATAAATAATACTCAATAGCAAAACTAAACGCAAAGTCTTTCCATATCTCAAATATTTTTAAATTTTCTTTTACCATATTTCTTCCTTCTTGAACAATATTGAAAACATACTACACTATCAGAATTACATGATTTTTCATCAAATATACATAATCTTATTTTTTTATTTAACATTTTTATCTTTTCTTCTTAAAATTTCATCGGTTATTTCTATAATTTCTAAAGCTGTATGACAGTCGATACAAACCATTGGTTCTATATTTCCTATACAATCATATTCACTTATACCGCATACCTGTTCTTTTAGAAACCTTTTTCTTTCTTTTAATTCTTTAACTGTCATGTTTTTTATCTTCTTTTTATCTTTACCAGTTAAATAAGGTATTGGACCAAAAAACATTATTGTCACCTAATATTGAACAATTCTAGCTTGGTACATCTTCCTCCACAGTCTTTATGCTTAATAATAACTGAATTACAAGAAAAACATATTTCTTCAATAGTATCCTTTCTAAATACTTTTTTATTACATTTGGTACAAGTATATGTATAATTTCTAGGAGATATCATTTTAATTTTCCTTTTCAAATATTAAAAGAACCCCAGATCCAATATAACATTTACCAGTTATTTTATAGTCTTTAAGAACATTATTTAGAATATTTATAGTTTCTATTCCAGGATTCTTTGGAATAAATAATGCTTTTCTTTCCAATTATTTACCTCCTTACCAATTCCAATCTTCTTTAGTCATTTCTTTAATTACTTCTCTTATAAGATTTCTAAGATCCTTAATAATTGTTATATTCTGTCCTTTCGGTAAAATAACAAAAGTGGTTTCAGGACGTACTTTTTCTAAATCTTTTGATAATCTATAAACTTCATCACTTGTCAATTCAGGTCCTATCTCAATAAATATTATTCTTTTTTCCAATTACATTCGTCCTTTATATCTTCTATTATTTCATCTAAATCACTTAAAGATGTTTCTATTCTTTGTTTAAGAGACCAAAGTTCTAGTCTGATATCTTCTAAATTTTTAAGACTTGTTTTTAATATATTAATTCTTTCTTCAGTTAATTTGCTCATAACCCTCTAATATCCTTTAAGAATTCTTGATATTCTCTATCACAGAATCCACCTGCAAATCCAGAATGTCCTCCTACTTCATATCCTTTATCAGACAAATATTCAACTATGTAATCAGTAGATACTCCTCTCATAGATATATTTCCATTATCTTTATTTAGAATTATAATAGGTTTCTTTTCATTCTGTGACATCCTTCCAGCTAGAATGGACTCAACAACATATTCAGATTCTATAATACCAACTATTACTTTACCAATATCTATAAGAAGCATTTCAGAACTTACTTTTTTAACTTCTTTTTCTATCATATCTTTAGCAGCAATAAGAGATGTATCTGTTAATATATCAAGTGGTTCACTAGCTGCAGTCAGAACATCTAAACCAATTTTAGGTTTATTTACTCTACATGCATAATTGATTGGAGCAGATAATTTAAACCATATTGGTGTTTTAGATATATACTGAAATCCAGTTCTTGATGTTCTATATGAACAATATTGTTCATTTAATACAGGATATTCTTTCCATAATTTTGAAGGTATAAGTTCTGATCTTCCATCACCAACTAAACCAACTGCAAGTTTCCATCTTTCTTTTTCTGGTATTTCATCTTTAAATAAATTATAAACTATCAAACATGCTGGTACAGAATCATGTACTAACAAATAATCAAAAGGTTCTACATGAACATGATGATCAATTGACAATCCTCTATAAGAAGGAATTCTAGGGACCATGTCTAACATTAGATCAGAATCTCTTCCAATCATTTTTCCATCTTTTTCTACAGTAATTCTTGGATCACCAAATACTTTTGGAAAATAATATCCTAAAACATTCATAACAAGAGTTATGAAATATAAACTAGTTATGCCATCCGCATCATGGTGTGAAGATACATAACATCCTTTCTTTAATATATCAATTCTATCAGAAACTTCTTTTTCTAATTTCAATTCTAATCTCTCTAAGAAATCATTTTTTGAAGTTTTTCTCTATCTTTACTTTTAAGCTGCATATTTTTAACAGGCATCATACCTTCAGTCATAAACAATTTCAATAATCTCATAATTTCTTCAGGTTTACCATCAAGTTCGAGAGTATCCCCTTTAATTAATACTTTAACCAAAGTATTCACCTCTTTAATTAGTTCCTATCAATCTAATTCCACAATCAGGACAAGTTTGGAAAGCACAAGGATGTCCAACAATATGTTTTATTTTTTTATTACATGAAGGACATTGACAATAAATTGGACCACCTATTCCTTGTCTTGTTCCTCCTATTCCTCTTCCTCGTCCTCTTTGACCAAATCTATTTCTCATTTTTCTTACTCCTTAATTCTATCTTTATATTATACATCTTTCCTTATTTAAACCTCACTATTTTTATTTTCCAAGATTTCAGTCTCTTTTAAGATATCTTTCTTCCAAATATGTTTTCTTGCTTCTTTACATTCTTTTTCAAAATAACAAGTAGAACATCCACCATGAGGTATCTGCATGTCTTCACAGGCAAGAATCCAGTAAAATATAATATGTTTAAAAACTCTTTCCTCCATTACAAATCACCTTTTTAATTAGTATAGCTTTTTTCTCTGAAATTCCTTTATATTCAGATAATTTTAGTACAGGCACTTTAATAAGTTCTTCTATACTATTATACTCTTCTACAAGAAATTTAGCAGTTTTTATTCCAACACCAGGAATTCTAGATAACATATCTATTTTAATTTCTAGAATACTTTTCTTTTTAGGAGGTAATGGTTTGTACGACAATCGTTTGTTAGTAACCTGTAAATATCCTTGTACAAGACTGATTACAAATTGATCGTCATTGTCAAATTCTAAAATAGGAATTCCTATGCTAGTTCCAATATTCCACTTAGCTCCCCAAGCACTTTTTAATTTACCAAGTATATTATGACTTGTTGGAAATGGTGTTTTTCCTATCAGAACTAATAATGGATGTTCATAAACTTCTTTTAATTTAAATAACTGGTCCCACATTCTAGCTTGAAATACACTATTTATAAAATCATCTATGGTCTTTCTTTCTACTCCAATATTTGAAAATGCATAATCACCAGCTGGAAGTCTTTTCCTAGCAACTGGTACTCTTAGATTTACAATTCTTCTTTCTATACTTCTAGGTTCAAAAGAGTCAATATATATTGTCATTATGATCACTTTAAAATAATTTCTTATAAAGAATCAGACCACTTTCTTTTCTGATCAAATTTAACAATTTTTTATATCTTTTATTTTTCTCATTTTGATAATGTTTACTTCTAGGATTTTGAAGATGTACAATATAATATTCATCTGGTAAAATACAAATCTTATCCTTGTTGAGAATATCCAAAAACTCATGTACTCTCAAAATAAATTTTGCTTTTGATCTTTTAAATAATCTAATCTGATATTCTCTAGTTTTTTCTTTCTTGTGAATAACAGTTAAAGAATAAAAATCATATCTAGGATCTATAATTAAAAATTCTAAATTATCTAATAATTTTTTATTAAGTCTTTCATCAGTTCCTAGAGACAATATCCAATCACTATCAGAATATTCCATACATATATTCTTAAGTTTAGAAAAAGAATTGTCCCAGTCGGCTATTATAACTTTAGATCTGTATTTTCTAGCAATCTCTTCAGAATTATCTTTAGTGTCTGAATCAATAACTGTTACAATTTCATCAACATAATCACTAATATGTTCTAATAAATGTTCCAATTCTTCTGCGTCATTCTTTACAATAACATTTAATGCTATCATTTATTATACTTCTTTATATATTTGAATGCAAAGTTCCATGCTTCGTCAATAGTATATTCTCTGCTATAATTTCCTTTAAAAGATCTAACTTTAGAAATTCCAGCATATTTTAGAAGTCTTATACAAACTGTACATGTAAATCCTTCCCATATTAAAAAATCTTTTTTGTTCTTTAATCCAGCTATATACAATGTAGAACCTTTAACTTTCTTAAATCCATGTTTATTTATCGCATCTAGTAAAGCCATCCATTCAGAATGGACAGCATAGCATAATCCTGGATTTGTACTGAGTTTGTATCCTTCCCCCTTAAGGCAAGGTTTACATTCTCCTGTAAGAGATACATTATATCCTCTTCCAAGTATTTTTCTATCTTTAACTATTGCGCTTCCAAATTGTACCAAAGAACAGTTTGACATTTTAGCAAGTCTTATACATTCATTAAATATTTCCTCATCTTCCAAATGTATCACCTATTTTATATATTCTAAATTAATTGTCATTTTTAATTTTTTAAGAGACTCATTTAGATCTTTAAACCTAATATAATCTCTATTGTCTGAAAGAGACTTTATAGTTGAATGAACAATTACTTCTTGTATTTGTGCTCCTGTTAAATCTTCTGTCATTTCAGGAATTTTATCATTACAATTATTAAGATATAATTTTTTATTAGAGAATATACGAACTAATTGTTCTCTTTCTTTTTCATTAGGTTTTTCTATTCTAATTCTAATATCAAATCTAGAAGGTCTATTTACTAATGCTCTATCCAAAAGATGTGGTTTATTAGTAGTTGCAATTATAAATACTCCTTCATTTTCTTCTGCACCATCTAATTGAGTTAATAATTCACCAAGTATTCTAGACCTTTCAATATCTCTATCTGTTCCAAACAAATCAATATCTTCAAAAAAGATTAAAGAAGGAGATAGATATCTAGCTGCATCAAATAAAAGAGCAATATCAGATGAGTCTTGAATAGATTTAGAAGATACCCATATCACAGTACATTTTAAAATATTACATAAAATATTTCCAAGAAGAGTCTTGCCAGTACCAGGTTTTCCTTCTAATAAAATCCCTCTTCTCCAAGGAATGCTAAGTTTTTTACATTTCTTTTTATTCTCTAAAAGAAATAATAGATTATTACTAATATCTTTTTTAATTTCATCACTAATAATAATATCTTCCCAAGACTTTTTTTTATATTTTAGAAAAGATAAAAATCCATGATTAAAATTAATCTTTTCATTTTTGTACAAATTAAATTTAAACATGAAACTTCTAAAATCTTTTAAAAATCCTTCAGCTATGCTTATATTATCTTTTACAAAATAAAGTTTGATCATTCTTGTCTGACTTGAAAAGTATATTTTAACCACAAATTTAGTATTTTTATATATACAAAACACATCTGCATACTCTAATACTTTAATACGTTTTTTTCTATTAATATATAAAAGTTCATAATCTGGTGCTATTTCCATTCCATCATTATAATTAGCAATCTTTTTAATTGTACATTTCTCGTCTAAAAATTTAGTTATAGCATATTGTGCTTGATTACTTTTATATCTAGGAAAGTAATCAGCTAAAGAAAAAATATCAACAGATTTAAAGAAGTCTCTTTTCTCTTTCTGTTCTGGAGTTGGTTCTTCAAATATCTCCATTAAAGATTTAGCAAATTGTTTTATAGAGTATTTATCTTTTCCAATAGATGCTTCATTATCTTCCATCTTTTTGGCTTCTTCTGTTTGAACTGCTTCTTCTGATATAGGAACATCTTCTTCCATTATTATCAACCTGACCTGTAATCTGGAACGTTATCATATCCCAAGTCTTTCTTAAGTACTATTATTAATCTATCCATTAAAAGACCAGGGAATCTATGTCTTTCAAAAATTCTTGCTTCCATATTAGATCCTTTATGAAATTCTCCATATTGTTCTCTCATATTCTTTAAAGGATCATATATTCCAAATATATGTTTAATATAATATGAAATATCATCTCCTCCCCAAGGAATACCATAAGGATGTTTATCCATTGGAGATTTAACAATATGATCAGTTATTACAACAGCCATTTTCTTTTCTACTGCTATATTTAGAAAAGCTGAAAGTAATGGATCAAGAGCAGAACCTCTAGCTGGTAAATGCTGTGTTCCTTTACTAATAACATCTTTTAATGGTCTAGTTATAGAATCTAAAATTAACATTCCATATTTTTTCTCAGACAATCTTTTCCAGACAGGAGATCTTTCTAGCCAGTCTTCAGTTTGAATACTTGTTTTAGTATATTCACCTTTTGCAGGTTTTCTTCTAGGGAATTTAGCAAGTGCTTCCTGTCTTTTTTCAGTAGCCATTATTTGAAGTTCTGCACCAAAGTACCTAAATATTTTAAATATACTTGGAATACCTTCAAATTCAATAGGAAGACTATCGGGCAAATTCCATCTATTTTTAAAATATGAGTACCATCTATTTAATGCAGGATCAGTCCACATTGATTCAGTATCAATATATAACACAGGAAGTTTAAGATCTATACAACATTTAATAGCTAATTGAAGACAGAAAACAGATTTTCCAATATTAGTTCTTCCAAATACTAAAGTAGGTACTCCAAAATGAATACCTCCTCCAATAAAATTATCTAAAGAACTAACACCAGTTTGTAATACTTTATCAGACAATTTTCATCCTGTAAATATACTCTTTACAATTATATAATATTTCTTAAAACATAATATGACTAAACGTACATTCTTCTAACAGAATCATCTTCTTCTTTTTCCGCTTCATCTTTCTTATTCTCTATATTTTTTCTAGTTTCATCTAAGTTTACTTTGTTTAGATACTTCATATATTCTAAAAGATACATAACTTCTCCAAGAGTCAACTTTTTTCTAATTAAAAAAGAATATAATTTATGAGCTAGATGTTCTATTTCTTTCTGTCTTTTCTTGTATGCTTTCTTATAATCAGACAAGCTAATCACTTTTGAAATTCTTGAAGATTTCCAGTCCCTTTACAAGTAGGGCATCTTTGTTCTACTTTAGAAATTACTGTATCTCTAATAATTTTAATTCCTGTTCCTTTACAATCAGGACATATTTTAACTTTAATTAAAGGCATGTTTATTCCTCTATTTTAAATATCATATCTCTAATAATAAATGTTACTATTTTATATATTTAAATATATGATGTTCAGTTAAATCTTTTTTGAAACATCTCTTAATAATTGATTTACAATAAATTGGATTAATTTCTATTCCAATACAGGATCTTTTTAATCTTCTAGCGACATCCATAGTAGTTCCTGAACCTAAAAAAGGATCCAATAAAATATCAGCCTTATTACTTCCTAATTTTATTAAGAGATCAATTAATTGTACTGGAAAAGTAGCAACACCAAGTCTATCATATTGATCTCCTTTATTAGACATATTACCTCTAAAATGAATAATATCCCATACATCCCCTCTATCAGCTCCTTCAGGATTTGGAGTCCAGTCTCTTCTTCCCCAATATTTATCTCTAGAATATGGTACTCTAATTTTATCTTTATTAAAAGTATAATTTTTTGATTTGGCAAGAAGAAATATAGGTTCATAATTATGTTTTAATAATTTATTGCTTGTAATCGGTATTCTAGTCTTATCATACCAGATGATTGTACATATTACTTTAAAACCTAAATTTCTTAAAATTGGTACAAAGTCCCATGAAGACAAATCTAAAAATCCATTGGTTCTTATTGGATTATCAATATTAAAACAGAACAATCCATCATGCTTTAATATTCTATATAATTCTTTCAAAATAACAGTTATTTCTATTACATATTCTTCTTGTGTTCCTTGAGTACCTATTTCTCCTTTTATATTTCCATATTCTCTTTGTTTAAAATAAGGAGGAGATGTAATGATTTCATTTATAGATTCTGATTCTAGCTTAGGGAGTATTTTCTTACAATCGCCTTTGTACAATATATAGTCCAAGCAAATCTCCTAATGAATATATCTTTTTCTTAATTTATAAAGTTTAATAAAATTCTGCTTTAATCACAAAATCTATCATTTGTTTAGGATTATCTATTCCTGGTCTTCTTTCAAGTACTAGATTTAGTTTTCTATCTCTTTTGAGAGAATTACTAAGTTTGAGAATTAGATCAGCATATTGTTCTTCTGTAAAATCTTTTCTATCAATATATGCAAAATAAAATTGTTTATCCATTACATCTTTTTTATAATCAATGTATGAATCACTCACAGTAATTAAAGAAACTTTGTAAACTCTTTCCAAAGAATAAAATGGTTTTCCTTCAATAGAAATATAGTTCTCTTTTTTCTTAACCATTCCAATTCACCTCATTTCAATTCAATTAAAGTAAACTACTTTAACAATTAAATACTTCATTATGATATATTTAAATGTTTATAAAAAAAAGATAGGAATTTAAAAAAATAGATATTTAATATTTATATTACAAGAGACCAAACAAAGATGAAAGAACAACTTTGGTAACAGCTGCAGCAACAACTATAATTCCTAATAGGACTACAGACTCTGCTACACTTTCAACAATATCTTTAACTGCTTCAAACTTTCCCATTTATATTCACCTCCTTTTCTAGTGAATTGCTAAAAAAGGATGATTATTATAAATGACCATTACACTATATAAATGTATCTAATTTTAATATGGAAAGTTTGACCATGTCTTGTAGTTTGATCTATTTATTTTCTATTAATTCTCTCAAAGATGCTGCTTCAGTTTCTATCCAATGCCATCCTTCATTCTGTGCTGTATTTTCTATTAGACTGATAGCATCTAATAATTCGTCTTTAAGTTTCTTATCCATAAAGGTATCCTCCTTTTCAAATCTTTTTGATTATTCGGTTTTTTTGTTAAAGTCTTCCAACTATGTTAATTCCAACATGAAATCTAACATACCCTTAAGAATTTATCAACTATTATGTTGAATTATTCCTTTCCATTTCTTTTTTGTTTTCCATTAATAGATTCGTTGCATCTTGAACATATTCCTTGCATTTTATAATATTCTTTAGTTGATATCTCAGTTCCACACATATCACAATTAATTGGTAAATCAAAAATACATGTTTTACTTGGCATATGATTTTTACATTTAGGACAAATATCTTCACCACAAGCGATATCTTGTTCTGGTTTAGAAAAAATATATTTACAAATAGGACATTTCATATTATTCAAATCCAATATAATATTTACAAAATGTAAGCATCTTATCAAAGTTTCCAATATGTAAATGAATTTGAATCGAGAAATATAAATGGATTAGAATGAAAAACTCTCGAAACTCAAGGAAAAGATTCACTCTATTAACCAAGCTCATGTCGGCTGCTCCTTTGTGCATGTGTCTGGATGTGATGAATTCTCTGGATAAGATTTGTGCCGATTTGTTTTATCTCTAGATGAAATTTCTTTTTTGAATAACCAATAACTCCAAAATGATATTGATGCTTCATTTGGATATTCTGTTAATGGACACTCTTTTAAGTCTTTAACTGTGCATGTTCTTTGAAACGAAATTAAAGGTGTAGCACTTCCCCATCTAGCGCAACATGCAACATTGTCTTGGAAATATGCTTGAAAAGGACACTGATCTTCATTCTTCAAAGTAGAGATGTCTTTTTTACCTTGACAACTATTAACTTTCATTTTATTATCACCAATCTATTTAATTTTTGAGCATACTTAATAGTATTTTCTGTTCCTCCTTTCCTATTATCAGCTACAAATGCATATATTCCATCTTTAGCTCTTTCAACTATCATTTTATTTCTATTATAATATCTATTACAAGCATCATAATAATCTTTAACATTATGTAAATCAGGTAAATAAACAGTCAAATTCTTTTCAGGAAGTCCTATTTTTCTAGCCTCATCTATAGCCCAAGTATCTACTCCTGTACATCCACCTGAAATTAATTCTAGATTATTCTTATATTCTTTGTATAAATCTCTAACAAGTTGTCTTACATTTTCTTCATCAGTTCTTCTTCTTGAACCTACAATAGCTATTCTCATATTTATTTCATCTTCGAATATACCTTGTCAATGTCACTATTAAAAAAATAACAGTTAAAATAAATCCATAAAAGAATGTGTTGGAATTATATTTTTTTCTTTTAGGAATAATTGGTAATTTAATATCTTTCTTTTCAATATCCTTTAGACTTCTAACAGATTTTGAAATAACAGTTATCTTAAGATCTGTCAAATATTGATTATTTAATTTAGGTGTATATAAAACTCCAGTTCTTCCAATGATCCAGAATACTTTATAACCGAGGAACGTAAAGTCATCTATTCTACTATTATAAATTTGTTTTAAAAGAGAGATATTATGTTCTCCTATGTACCCCTCTATAAAATTCTTGTCATATCTATTTGTTGGAGGAGCACATATTACTAGAGCATCAAAAAATGATCTTAAATTTTTAGGAATAGCAAAGAAATCATGTACACTATTAATAGTTACTACTAAACCATTCTTTCTTCCTTGTTCTTCAAGTATATGTCTTACATTATAAAAATCTTCTAATTCTTTAGTGTCTATTTTAGATAAAGTAAGATCATCAGCAAATAATATCTGTACAAATTTATTATCTATTCCATGTTCAAGAAGTAGTTTAAGATTCTTTCTAGTTCTCACTGCATTTACATTAATAGGTCCATACTTTTGATAAGCATGACTTATTATAGTATTAACTGTCTCAGTTTTACTTGAACCTTGTGGTCCAAATATTATAATATTCTTATGTACTACTCCAATTTGTTGTATATAATTTACATCTGGAAATATTCTAGAATAAAAAATATCATTAGAATTACTTAACAATTTTCATCAATATTTTTCAATTCAAACCAATGATCATATCTTAGTTTATATTGAAGCATTAAAATAGGAACAAAGATCAGAAACAATAAACAGTATGGATGTTTCTTTACTTCATAAATAAATTTCTTTATTATATTTAAATTAATCTTCATATTCTATCTTCTCTATATCTATATTTAAAAAATATTTCAATAATAGTTCATAAGTAATTGTGAACCTCTGTTTCCCTTTTAAATCAGTAATTATTATTGTTTCTCTAACAGGATCATTTTCTATTTTAAAATCTTTCCTAAGTCTCAATCTCTCTTTAATTTTTAAATGATCTGAAAACATATAAACCCTCTAACTAGATTTAGAATAGAGATCCATAAACCAACGGACCTTCCTGAAACAAATATTCAAACAAAACAGAAATGGATTTGGTAGTATGCTTTGCAGCATATAATATTTGTCCATCTATATTTCCTCTAGTTTTTAGTCCCACCATAGATCAAAAGTATATTCATCAATTTCAGAAAAGTCATGTGGTGCTAAATGTATAATAACTTTAAGTATTTCTATTAGTCTTTGTGGATGAACATATACTCTCAAAGTATCTGAATAATCAAGAGAAGAAGAATATACAATAACATGTACCTTTTCTGCACCTCCATCATATAATTCTTGAATAATATCTAATATTTCATCTCTAGTAAATTCATTTGAAGCAAATGGATAAGATCTCTCATTTAATTCTAGCCATTCTCTAGCTTCTACTTCAATATATTGTATAGACATTTTTATACCTTTTTTCTTTCTTTATAATAATATTCAAAAAATGTTTCTGGTTCAAAAGTTTCAATGTGAAATATAAAATCTAGTATTCTTTCAACAGTCTCTTTATTAGGTGCACTTATTTTAATTATTATTTTTTCTCTTGGCATAACAATCACTTTTTTTAATTTTTCTATTCTGAATTATCAATAATTGTCTTAAGAACAAATCTATGGCAAGGTGGTTCTTTTTCATAACATATTAAAAATACATCTCTATTTTCACTTTGTAATTTAAGGAATTTAATCATTTCAATAGCTCTAGGATTACTTTTTATTTCTTTAATATATCTCTCTTTATAATTGGATTCTTCCCAAGCTTTAATTCTAGAACCTGTATTCTTTTCCAACTGTTTAAATTCTGCAAATAAAAGATCTGAAGGTCCTAAAATAGAAGGTCTACATACTTTAACAAATAATGCATCTGGATTATTTTTTTTAAGATTCTCCAATTCAGCAATATATCCAGTTTTAATCATCTTATATTTCTCCTGTTCCTTTACAAGATTTATACTTATCCATTTTAAGACCTCCAAATAATATCTCGAATATCAACTTTTCCTCCAATCGAGAATAAAGGAGCAAAGACTCGGAAATTCCCTCTTTAAGAAAAGCTGAATATATTTCGTACTACTTGGTTTTCCTTTTCTTTTTTGTTTCACTCAACATTTTAACAGCTTTTTCACTAGCTTGTTTCTCAACTAGATATGTATATCCCAATAACAATACAAATCCTACTACAGCACAACCAATTGCATGAGGTATAGTTTCTTGCTGTTGTAAGAGTGAAGCTGTTGCACCTAGAAATAGTGAACCAGCACTTGCTAGAATTGTTTTTTCAAATGTCATTTACATTCCTCCTTTTCTATTATTTCAATTTCATCAGCATTTATATGGGACCACTCTTGAAGATGATCTAAAGCATTCCAATATTCTGTGGTCCCTTTTTTATATGGAAGTTTAATTATTATTACAGACTTTTTTATTTTTGATAAATATCTTTCTCTTAATTCCTTTTTTTCCATTTTAATTCCTCAGTTTAAAGTGGACAGACTGTAGAGAGGGAGGTGGAAGAAATATACAGAAAATTTATCTACAGTCATATCCATCTCTTCCTATTTTATATAAGAAAGGCTATTTCTTTCTTTCCCTTTTTTATAATCTTCAATTTCTTTAGAACAGTTTAAATAAGACAATGTTCCAATTTCTAAAGGACTTATAACATTATTCATCATATCAGATAAGACCATAATTCCTATCATAGAAGAAAAGAATCCTTTAGCCTTTTTCTTACCATCTAATTCTTCAATATACAAAAGAATACTATTTAAATCAGATATCGCTTCATCTGAAAGACTTTCAGAAATTTTTGTAGTTAATCCAATAGACAAATAATATCTCTTAATTTTATCTTTAATCCAATGCTCCAATTTTTTAGGAGTCATTTTACTTATAGTTTTTAAAATTTTAGTATATTTCTTAAAGTCTTCTTTACTTAAATCCTTTTTCATATAATCTTCAAACATTTTTATCCTTAAGAATAATAGTTAAACTTCCTTAATATAGATTTTCTTTTTATCTATTCAAGATATTTTTTAAGTAATCTCTTCTGATAGTAAGAACAGCATCTAGGACAATACCATAATTTAGTATTTCCAATTTGGTACAAATATATTAAACTTGCAATCTTTTCTATACCAGATTTCATTCTGCTCCTATATGCTTCTTGAGAACAATTTGGACATAACATTTTTATCACCTAAAAATTATATTCTATTTATCTAAAAAATAACTGTTACCAATGGCTATAATCAGTTATGTTTTTTTCTTCACCACAAATACATTTCACAATAACTGTTTCACCAAGACTGCAAGGAATTATTTCAAATACAAAATTACTTCCATCAGAAGTAAGAGTATGTTTCTTATGTTTATTTATAAAACATTTAAGTCTATCTTTTTCAATTTTGTTAAGAGCATTTAGATTTAATATTTTTATCATAATATCACCTTGAATTCTAAGTTTAAACTGTATTTTACAGCCTTTTAAATATTTTTAAAAAATAAAAAAGATTGGAACTATAGGTTTAATTTATATTTTAGTTTATTCTGTTACTATTACTTCTTTGAAACTTGTTCCTAAACTAGCTATCATTAATATTGTTCCTATCACAATTAATATAATTGCAATCACTCTAAATTCTTCAGATATTATTCCACCAACTAGACCTATAAAGAATAAGACAATTCCTATTCCAAACATAATTGCTTGAAAAGAATCTGGAGACATCATTACTTTTTTAAGTGTTTTCTGTTCTTCTTCTTCAGTAGTTTCTTCAAATTCACCATTAAAGAATATATAAAAACTATCTTTAAAAACTTCTTTGTACCAATAATCTTCATTATCATTTTTCATTAGAATATCATACACTATTGTAATCTCTGAACCTACTGTTCCTACATTCTTAAGATTGTCTTCTGTTAATCTTTTTTCTTTAATTGTGGTCCATCCATAATATCCTATAAGAAATCCCCATCCTTCTATAAGGAATTTAGAATAACCTTCTACTGCAAATATTTCTTCATAAGGATAGTCTTCAGTTATTAAGAATCCTGCTTGATCTCCTTCATGTATCTTATCATCCATAGTATCTTGAGGTAATCCATCCACATGCTGTTTATAAGAATGAATGCTCACATCAGCGTGCATATGTTCTACTAACAAAGTAATATTATCTGGTTTCTCTAGAACTTCTAGTTTTATAATTACATCTTTATTATCAGTTATCTTCCACATTCCTGCTCCATAATTAGAAGAATAACTAGTTTTTATAACAACAGAGCCGTTTCTCAGTTCATGAGTAAAAGATATCCCTTCAGTTATTCCTCCAGAAATAGCTTGTATCAGAAACAATGAAACCAATAGAAATGGTAGTATATTTAATATTTTATATTTAATAAAGTTCACCTCCTTTTTTCTATTTTATTAATTTATATTTCCTATGGATCTAAAACATCTTTTAATTCTATATTCTCTTCCATTTTCTTAGCAAATTCAAAGGCTTCATTAACTTTTTTAACATATTTTTCAAATTCTTTAATAGTATAAGCCAATCCTTGACCAGCAACTGGTACTATATAAATTTCTCCAAAATTGTCTGGACAGACTTTAAATGCACAGTGTGAGTGTCTGATAACATTTGACCAAGTTCTTTTATCTAAAGAAATACTTCTTGATTGTTTGTTTTCAGAATAAATATGATCAAAATTTGTACCCTTGCTATATTTTTTAACTTTCTTTGCATGTTCTTTTAATAGTTTAAAGACTTCTCCAGCAACTTCTTTAATTTCTTCTTTATTCATTTAATCACCTCCTATGCTTTTCTAATTGTTATCTTAAATCTACTTGATTTTTCCAGTTCATTTCTTTTCAATCTTATTTCTTCTTTTAATTTTTTTGATTCTATTCTGTATTCTTTATCAAGAATTATCCATCTTCTAAATCCACAGTTTAAACATTTTATACAAGGAGTAGAAGGATCTAAAAATATAATTCCTTCAAAAGTTGTATCCCAGTGTATAGTGCTCAGCATTTTACATGATGGACATTTAACTTTTTTGAGTCTAGGAGTTGCATCTTGTATAATTCTTTTCTTTAGAATATCAATATAAGAAGTCATATTTATTCCATAACATTTTAATTTAAATTAATTAACCAATAAAATTACTAGGGAAAATAACATTATTAATTTCTATTGATCCTTCTATTGTAATAGGAGGAATTGCATGTTTTATAGCATAATTTACTGCTTCAGATCCATTATAACTTTCAAAGACTGTATTTCCCATACTATTTTTAACAAAATATTTTACTCTATTTCTTAAAATTCTGGAAAAGATTATCATATTTTCTTTGTTTTCTTTTTTAATTTCTATATATTTTTTATTGAATTTTTGTTTCCATTTATCTTTCATTTTATTTCACTTTCTTGTATCCATTTTTCTTTAAAAGAGAAATCAATTTTTTCCCCTTTAAATGCTCTATCTATTACAATATTCCATTTCAATATTATACATACTTTGCCATCAATAATTGCATTAGGATTAAAATTTTTACAATTTGCACAAGTTTTATATCCATAAAAATCCAATTCCAAATTATTATTATAAACATAATTTGGACATTGAGTAGCTACTTTTTTCAGAATCATTATTTTTCCCTATTCGATTTTCTTAAAGTCTTTCTGAAAACTTTAGTTTTCTTTTCAAGACATTTAATTAATTCCATAGTTTTTTCTAGGTTAGGTTCAGGTAAATTATTATTATAATTGTCATAACCTACTGCTACAGCCCAAGGTTTAATTCCAAAAATATCATTCAATAAATATTCTTTAAATATTTCTAAATCAAAATCAAGAATAGGCTCTATTGAAATAAATAGAGAATTACCAGTTATTCTTTTAAGATATTTCATAAAAAATAGTCTATCTTCTTGAGGAGGAGCATTTGATATATATTCATAATTTCTATTTGATTCTATTGTAGCTCCTAGAACTAAATTTTTAGGAAAAAGATCTTTAAACAAAATATATCGTTCTGGATTTTTAGTAAGAGATAAAAACTTTGTGTTAGGAAATTTATCTAATATTTTATGTATTTTTAAAATATATTTTAAAGGAACAGTCCATGCATATAGATCACTCATATCTTGAATAAAGACAAAATCGTTTTCAGAAAATAAAACCTTAAGTTCTTTTTCTATTAATCTTATTTCTCCAATATATTTTTTCATATTATATTTTTTAACTAGACCTTTATCTCCCATACTCCAGCAATATTTACAATTATGAGGACATCTTCCTCCTAATGGATTCCAAGTTCTAGTAATAAAAGGAAACATTCTAGATTTACATTTCATTTTGTTTTTTCCTTTAAATATTCCTCTACCAAACTTTTAAGACCTTTTTCAAATAATACAGTAGGAGAGTACCCATATTTTTTTATTTTATCTATAGATATTTTATTTTTATGAAGTTCTAAAAATGAAGTTGGTACATATTCTTTATCTATTTTTTTTCCAATGTATTTTTCAATTAAAGAGACAGTGTGATTAATAGTATAATCTTTTCCACATCCTAGATTATATATTCCTGGAGCTAATTTTTTATCAAAAGCTAATTCAATAGCCTGAATAATATCTTTAATATTTATAAAATCTCTAGATTGTTCCCCATCATTAGTAACTGTTACTTTTCTTTTTTCTATACATGTTCTACACAATTTGTTTACAGATACATCTCTGTTAGAATCATATGCTGAACTTATTCTAAAAACTATAATATTAGAATTAAATACTGTAGAAAAGAATCTACAATATAATTCTGAACATGCTTTAGACACTCCATAAAATGATATTGGTTCAGGTGGAAGATCTTCTGTTAGAACATCATTATTATATCCATAAACTGCAGAAGATGAAAATACAATAACTGGTATTTTAAATATTTCAGACATTAGAAGTATATTAAGTGTTCCAAGAACATTAACTGTACAATCCTCAATTGGAGAATAAAATGATTTATCAGCAAATGCTTGAGCAGCAAGATGAAGTATCCAGTCTGGTCTAAAAGATTTAATTGCTCTTTCAAGTTGTTCTAAATTGTTAATATCTTTTCCATTTTTAATATCATATTCTCTAATTTCATGGTGTTCTGAAAAGTATTCTTTCAGATTGCTTCCTATAAACCCTTCAGATCCTGTTATAAAGATTTTCAATATATCAGTCCTCCACATATCTTACAGATCTTGTAGTCTCCTATTTTACTTCTTTTAATAACTGGTAATGGTTTTCTACAGTAACAAAAATAATCTGGTTCTGACATTTATATCCACCAATCAGTATATCTATAATATGTACCATTATATGAAAATGATAATGTATATCCTCCACATAATTTAAGAGAATACCAAGTTAAATACACTTCATTTGTATTTGTTTTATAAAGTATATTCAATATATTTTCTAGATTGCCAAAAACTCTAACTTTTTTCTCAAAATTTGAATTGTCAAGTGTTCCTTCAATAACAATATATCCTTTATCTTCTAAATTTTCTTTTAATTCTAAACAATATTGTTCTAATATATTTTCTGCTTCTTTTACTGAAGTACCCAAATTCATAGAAATATAACATATTAATCCAAATCCAGATATCATAAATATTATAGCTACTATTCCAAGTATTAATAATGCTTTATCTTCATTCAATTAAATCACTTAGTTCTTCTTCACTCATTTCTTTTATACAATCAGGACAAAAATGTTGATCTGTTTTTTCACAATAAATCCATCCTTCATTTTTTAAATCTTCTAGAAACATATGTTCAGATTCCACAGCATTTTCATGATCTGTATTAATTTTATTTTCTTCTGAATTGTCACATCCATCACATTGAACTACTTGGACTTCTAAATAATATAAAGTCATTTAATCAACCCCTTAATATTTCCAGTTCTTTTATTATATCTATTTTATAATATTTTCTAATAGACTCTAGAATAACTGGATTAGGATTAACTAATGGTCTAATATGTCTCATCCAATCTAGAGCCTGATTAATATCCCATCCTGTTTCATGCATATAACAAAGCATCATTGCTGGTGATCTAGAAACTCCTGCAGCACAGCTAAGTAATATTCTATTTTTATCTCTTTTTAATTTGATAAGAGAAGTGCATTCTTTGATAATTTCAGAATAAAATGGATTACCGTCCATTAATTTCAAGTGATAATATTCAATATCTCCACATTCTTTAACAGTTATTTCCTTAGCTACATTAATATGTACTTTAATATTCATTTCTTTCTTAAGTTTACAATTCACTGCGTCTTTCCAGTCTCCAAGATATAGCCGTTCTAATATTCTATTCATTCTAATCCTTTCTTAATTATTGTATCGGCAATACATATTTTACAGATAGTTTCATATATTCTAAATTTATATTTCATAGATAACTTATGAAATGTACATAACCAGCAGAAAAAATACCCATACTCTTTTTTAATTACCATTCTGTAGCATTTCCTCCTAGTCTATCATATATATAAAACAGGAAGAAAAATAGTAATATTAAACCTACAATTCCTATTACTATCAATACTGCTTTCATAAAATGTATATAATTTACTGGAGAAACAAAATAAAATATTAAATTTGAAATAAAAATAAGAAATAATATATATAACAATTGCTTGTTATTCATATTTATTCTCCTTCATGACATTCTATACAACAATAATCCTCTTCAGAAAAAAGATAAAAT
>Ga0209636_10001671_pt1 | contig 22451 bp, 23 predicted proteins | sample DeeMarSWOR152_54_FD_187464 | JGI IMG/M metagenome (GOLD analysis project Ga0209636, IMG submission 187464) | Marine sediment microbial communities from White Oak River estuary, North Carolina - WOR-1-52-54 (SPAdes) (version 2) | ecosystem: Environmental > Aquatic > Marine > Intertidal zone >...
GTTCGGCCGACCGAAAATGAACCCCATATTTTTTGTTCACGGTTTGATCTGTTGAGTATTTCAACTTTCCACCGAATAGATTCTGATAACATAGGACCCTGAAGACTCTCCAATAACGACCTCTTCCTTAAATTGCTCCGGGTCTAAAGAATGGATCAGATTTGGATGGGACTGCTCAATATCTTTTTCGTTTATAGCCAGAAAATTCACCCGGTTCTTTTTCGCATACTCAAAGAGGTCCTGATCTTTGGGAGCTTCTAAGAATGTCCCATCTGCGTAGAATGCGATACGCGCTAAGCCTCCATGAGCCATGATTACAGGAGCCCTCGGCCCATGCTCTCCGATCCATCTTCCAGCTTCCTTAACGGGAATCTTCTCAGCCCTTTGAGGAGCAAGGGTCTTTGGGAGCAGCGCAAGAATGATCACAATCAAGAGGACCCACCGCATATTCCTTGAACTAACACCTCTTTTGTCCTTTGACCCTGTCAGCCAAGAGGTATGCCTAATTCTGTATTCCAATTCAAAGATGCCGGTCCCGGCCCATCCGAGACAGAGTAAGACGGGTACCATCATGTGCCTTGTTCCGATATAAATGAAAATACTACCATATCGAACAAAAATTAACAGAAAAATTCCTAAGACACATAGTAAAAATAATTCCTTTCCATGGTATTCAACATTTTTTCTCTTAATAACGCCAAAAATGAGCAATACAAACAACAGCGGGTGAATCGCCTTAAGAAACTTGCTGACCGCTTCAAGCCCAATAATACCAATCCTATGGTCTTTAGCCAGAGACAAAAACGCCTTTAAGCGAATGAGCTCAAGCTCAGCTTGCTGGTTATTATCCCCTGACTTTAGTTCTATCTTATCAATGTTTTTCTTGATTGTGCCCATTGTTACATCAGCGAGGGCTATTCTAGGGATCAGTTCAGCTCTTGCCCAGTGCCAGCGACCTGTTTTCCCCCTGAGATACAGCATTGCCAACGACAGCAATACCGGGACCGTGAGCAAGAGAATCGCAGCATGAAATATCCTCTGCCCGTATGTTGATTTAACTGTCCCCCAGTTCCACAAGAATACCCAGACCGCGACTACGGGCACGACAATAATCCCCTCCGTCCTCAAGAGAAAGGATACAGCCCCCAAAAGGCTCGTCAAAAAAAAGAGCCATGCCCTTTTTTGGGATATGGCTTCCCACCCAACCCAAAGGGTCATCATAAAAAAGAACCAAAAGGTTGGTCCCCGAATGACCTCAGCAGAAAACCGCACCAGGTATGGATGAAAAACGAAGAGGATCGACGAGATGAGGGCCACGGCCCGGCCCAACAGGGACCTGATCAAAAAATAGAGGGGAATGACGGTGAGGGAGCCAAAAACCGCGGAAACCATCTGGGCGGATAACTCCCAGTCGCTGAAGACTTTCTGAAATACTACTGTTATGAGTGGATAGAGATTAAAAAACAAGAGACTAAACGCCGCACCGGCCTCTCCCTGGGAAATGAGCTTTGACATCTTGATATAAAGAACGCCGTCATTGGCGATGAGATACGTGTGAAACACCAGGTAAAACCGGACTCCAAAGGCCAGACCTATAAGGATAGGGACAATCCATCCCTCCCGAATTTCAACAAATCTTGTAAATCTGGTGCTTTCAGCCTTATTCATCCCTACCTTCGTAGCTCTTTCTCAAGGTGCTCACAGACGTAGCTGATCTCATGTTCTCCCAGGCGATTGTAAAAAGGAAGGGCAATGGTTCGATCCGAAATGCTCTCGGCGACTGGAAAATCCCCCCTCTTATAGCCAAACATCTTTCTGTAGAAGGGCTGGAGGTGAATCGGGACGAAATAGTCATTCGTTTCAATGCCCTTATCGCCAAGTGCCGATATGATTCCGTTCCTGTCTTCTCGGGTAAACCGGTCATCCAGAATCACCACATACACAAACCAGCTTCTTTTCATGGAAGGGGAGGAACCAAGGACCCTCAATGAATCGAGTTTCGTTAGTCTCTCATGGTACATCTGGGCCACACGTTCTCTGCGATCAAGCATTTCATGGATTCTTTCCAGTTGAGCGATCCCAAGGGCACAATTGATATCGCTGATTCGATAATTGAACCCAAGATGGGGATGTTCCAGCCATCGGCCCTCCCTGCCTTGGTTCCTCATAATCCCGCAGGCTTGTGCGATTTCCCCGTTATCCGTTACGATAGCGCCCCCCTCTCCAGTAGTCATCTGTTTATTCGGATAGAAGGCAAAGACACCACAGTCCCCAAATGTCCCGACCTTCTGCCCGTTGTATTCAGCACCAATGGCCTCGCACGCATCCTCGATGATTTTGAGATGATGACGGGCTGCTATCTCCGCCAAGGGCTCCATATCACACGGATATCCGAACACATGGACGGGCAACAGGGCCCGCGTTGCGTCACCGACTCTCTCCTCTACAAGAGAGATATCGATATTGAGCGTCTCGGAGTCGATATCCACAAAAACTGGCTTTGCCCTCTCGTAAAGCATTACATTTGCCGAAGCCACAAAGCTGAAAGGGGTTGTAATCACCTCATCCCCCCCTCGAATTCCAAGGGCCCTGACGCAAAGATGTAACCCGCTGGTCCCGCTATTGACTGCAACGGCATATTGAGTTCCCGTGAACTCCGCTATTTTCCTCTCAAATTCAGAGAGCTTCGGGCCCAAACTGAGACGAGGGGTTCTGAGGACTTCAACGACAGCGTCAATATCCTTTTGGGTAATATCTGGACGTGCCAACGGTATCTTGAAGGCTTTCATTTTCCCTCCAATCCTCGCTTACCCCTGCCTCACGATCCTTGCGGGAACACCAACGGCGGTTACGTTCCTTGGGATCTCGTCGAGAACGACCGCCCCTGCACCTATCGTGGACCACGCACCGACTGATCGCCCTTGAATGATCGTTGCGCCTGTCCCAAAATCAACCCCCTCTTCAAACTTCACATTTCCCGAAATATGACAACCCGGGGCTATTGTACAATAATCCCCGATGATAACATCATGGCCAATCGTGCAATCCAGATTGATCGTAACGTGGTTTCCAATCTTGACCTGGGTCGTGATGATATTGCCAGCAGTAATTACTGTGCCCTCCCCAACCTCCACATAATTCGACATCAGAACCGACGGATGGATAACCGAACAGAATTCGAGCCCTAAGCATGCAGCTTTTTCCACAAAATGGAGCTTTGTTGTACAATTTCCAGTGCCCGAAATTACTTTTACGTCATAAGAAGCACTATTGTCAAACCATGTAAAATCACCAAGAACTGGGAGATTACATAACATTTTCCCTTCTTTCGATATATCCTCGTCGATAAAACCCAAGACCTCCCATCTAGGCTCAACTCTATTTCCCTCTTCGAACACCCATAAAACTTCCCGCGCAAAACCACCCGCACCAAGGATTACTACCTTCTCCATGCCATTTCTCTTTCCGAAGCCCGAGATCTTCTTCCCCTCATTGCGCTTGAACCCGTTTCTATTCTCAAAACCCCTGTATCTTAATAGAATACCTGAGCCTTTGTAAACGAATTTTCAAGTTTAACATGACCGGAGTTTCCGGACTTTTGCTGGCAGGATTTCTGTAAGCTTTTGATTTCATAACAGATTCTGTTTTTCTCGAGAGAACACCCTTGTCCCTTCGCTTCAGTGCTCGTGATGTGACCCGAGATTTCCGGAAAAGTCGCTCCTCGCTGCTCAACCATATTTTTTCCGACGATTCCAGCGGTTACACCGCCTGTAACCAAGAACTGGGTTTTTCCCCGCTCGTGGCCGGGGAGTGGTTGTCGAAAAAATATAATTCGCGCTCAGAGCTCCTTTTCCGAATTCGCAGGTATCTAAATTCTGCTCAAGAACAGCGGTGTTCTCGACAAAATTGAGCAAACTCCGGTGACATAACGATCGCTGATGTACACATCACAATTCGTAGTAACTTCTTTCGTATCCAAAGAGCCCATCTAGCCCGCGGATTTGAATTCCTCCATAGTCGGTTGTCCTGGTTGATTAATTCCCTCTCTTCTTAAGATCATCCATGCCGTGATCAAAATGATTTTGATATCCAGCCACATACTCCGGTTATCCACATACCAAACATCCAGCCCAAATTTTTCCTCCCAACTGATGGCATTGCGACCATTCACCTGCGACCAACCAGTGAGCCCTGGCTTTACCTCATGGCGCCGCGCCTGCTCAGGGGTATATCGATCGAGGTATTGCATCAGGAGTGGCCGCGGTCCCACTAAACTCATATCGCCCTTCAGCACGTTGAACAGTTCCGGCAATTCATCGAGGCTGGTGCTCCGGAGAAATCTACCAAAGCGTGTCAACCGCTCACCATCGGGAAGAAGATTTCCATGGGCTTCCCGAGCCTCAGTCATCGTGCGGAATTTATATATGGTAAAGGGTCGCCCGTGAAGGCCTGGCCGTTGTTGGCGGAAAAGGACGGGCTTACCGAGGATTAACCTGACCATGAGAGCCAATACCATGAGAACTGGTGAGAGGGGAAAAATTGCAATCAACGTACAACAGAAATCAAAAAACCTTTTCATCGTTTATCCGGTTACGGTTTAACTTCATCAATCCTCTGATTACGTAAGCCGGTCCATGGCCTTCTCATGAAAAAGGGACTCCCTGAAAACCCTGAACATCGTACCCACGGCCAGTCACATTCCAAAATTCCCTGAAAGCCGTTGTCAATGATGTCTCGCGGCGAGCCCCTTATATTCCTCGAGCACCAGTCGGTTAATAGTCCTGGAATCAAAATCACGCACTGCACGCTCACGTGCAGCACGTCCCATCCGATGCCGCATCTCATGCGAAGGCAACATCTTCATTAATGCTCCTCTCAAAGCATCAACCTCTTTGGGCGGAACCAGCAAACCCGTTTCCCCATCCACTACGGCATCCACTAAACCGACGACTCGTGAGACAACTGCCGGCAGCCCCATAGCGGCAGCCTCAATCACAACGCTCCCGAACCCCTCACGGTAGCTCGGCAAACAAAAGACATCGGCGCCTGCCATATACTTCTCAGGCTCGTGGCTAAACCCAACCACGTGGATATGGGGGTTATGTGACAATTCATACAACGTTTCCCTCGGAAGTGGATCCCGCTCCGGTTCGAAGGGACCAACCAAAACCAGTTCAACATCCTTTCCATCTCTTTGAAGCATCCGAAAGGCTGAAACCAACTCCCTGATGCCTTTGTCTTTCGTCAAACGCCCCACAAACAAGATGACGTGGGATTCTTCAGAAAGTCCTAATTCCCGCCGCGAGGTAGCCGCACGCTCTCTCTCGAACCTTCTGGGGTTGAAACGTTTCAGATTAACCCCGCTGATAGAGCCAGCACCAAGCACGGAGAGCCTCGATGGTGCAACTAATCCCTCGTTGACCAGAAAATTGCGTTGGGAAGCACTATCCGCGTAGCAATGAGTATCCAGATGCCCAATAAGCCAGTCGCACCGTCTCATAATCCTCCGAGACAACCCGTGCATTCCCACCCATACCTGTCCGGTAAAGGTATGGATCCGAACAGGCACCCGGGCAAGCACACCCGCAAGTGCTGTTAGCAGACCAGCTTTGGGGGTGGTGGAGTGTACTATATTGAATCGCTGGCGCCTGAATAACCTCATCAGAGCAAGTAATGATAGTAAATCGCGCCGAGGTTCTGGTTTCCTGGACATTGGTATGGGATAATAGCGCAGATGCAAGGATTCGCCAATTTCCTCAAGTGCCGGCCCGGGGCTCGAGACAAGCGTAATATCCATTCCTTGCTGAGCAATGTATCTCAATTGTTCACGCAGCAAAGTTCCGAAAGTAACCGGCACTGTCACAACACGACAGATTCGCACCAGTCTGGCAAAGGCTCCTACTAGCTTTATTAAGGTTGAGGAAGGGGCAGCAATCCCTTTTGCTTATACCATTTAATTGTCCGACGCAATCCCTTACGCCACCCAACTGCGGGACTGAAACCGAGTTCTTTGCGGAGCTTATCACCGCTGTAAACTACCCGACTCATTAAAGCCCTGACGCGGCTTACTGTCAATGGCGGTGAAAAATTGCCTATTCTGCCCGCCACTTCAAACCCTATAGCAAGTGTATATGCCAACCCAGCCGGGAGATTTCCTGGCATTCCTACACCCAGAAATTCAGCTGCTGCGCCAACAAAGGCCCGCAGCAAACACGAATCGGACAATATATAAACCTCACCCGTTGCCTTGTCGGCTCCAGCTAAAAGCAAGCAGGCCCTAACCACATCTCCAACGTAGATGTAATTAGCCACCGAATCACCAGTGCCGACAAATCGAAACCATCCCTTTTGAATAGCACCTAACCACGTAGCGAAACTATCACGGTCGTAGTCTCGCCCTTCCCCGAATACAATCGTCGGTCGGAGGATTGTGACAGGTATTTGAAACTTTTTAAATGCAGTCAAGGCGACTTGTTCCCCAGCATACTTGCTTCTCTCGTAGGCATTCTTTGGATGGCATGGCGTCGATTCGCTAACTACACCGGCACCGGTCGCTCCAATAACGCCTACACCACTTAAATGTACGAACCTTGTTAGTTTCTGATCGTGACAGGCCTCCAGCAAGTTCTTTGTCCCAGTCGCATTGACCATATCGAAGTAGCTAGAATCTCGGATCTCACCGGCGAGATGGTAGATCACCCGGGCATTACGTCCAAAATCTCGAAGCGTTTCCGGCTTGGTTAAGTCACCTACCCATGGCTCCACATCGCCTTTGGACCACAATCGCCCCAGTATCTCCGGTCGACGAGTCAGTACACGTGCGTGTACACCCTGTTCAACCAAACTAGTCACCAAATGGCGACCAATAAAACCGGTTCCCCCAGTTACCCCTACTAGCATTGTATATTCAGAACCCCTCACATTGATATGGAATGTCCCGAAACGTGAGATCAAAAGCCAATCGAAGGTACTCTTTATTTGTCCTCATTCCATCGCCCCTTGAGGAAAGGGGAAACGAATCGGGTCAGAATTCTGAGATTTGGAAGTAAATGGTCGTGCTCCACCCTAATTCTATTAGCAATTCAAAAGGCGTATCTGAACCTTAAAACTTCTGAAGTTGCCTTTCACAAATTTTTCCGATCGATAAAACCCAAGCAGTTACAAACAGCAATGATCTGGATTAGAAGACTGCCGAGTGATTGTGTAATAGGTCGAGGAAGCCGCCTACCCAACGGTACCGCATAGCAGTGATAGTAACCTTGGTGCTGTCAGCTGTAGGCAATACTGTTTCTCCACCTTCAATCGTCCCGCTTTGCCCATGCGCTCTCTCAAACCGCTGTTATCACGCAAGGTGCATAAAGCCCGCACCCAATCTACTGAAGTTGCAGCTAGAAAGCCGTTAACGCCCTGCTCAACAATTTGTTGATTCACACCCACTGGAGAGGCCACCACGGACCGACTACAGGCCATGTACTGGATCAGCTTGTAGCCGCACTTACCGCGAGTCCAGGGCTCATCCGGCATGGGCATAATACCTACATCAAAGCTCTGAATATCGGCAACTTCCGTCTCCTCAGACCAAGTCCGAATCTCCAACGGAACGCCATTCAATTCAATTTGGCCAGACCCTACAAGAATTAAGCGTGCATTGCCACTCCTAAACACTTCAAAAAGGGCAGATTCTATGATTCGGAGGTATTTAGCAGTTATAGGAGCACCTATCCAACCAATCGTGAAAACGCTGTTCTCAGCATTAGGTGCTACGGTGTAATGTTCTAAGTCAATCACCGTAGGTAGGTATTCAACTCGTTTTGCTCCCGACCGTTTGGCTCGAGTTGCCAGGTAATCATTCCCGACAATCACTAAAGCTGCCTGTCGCATTACAGCATCGATCTTTTCAGCCAAAAGGGTCCGGACTATACCATTTGGATGCATGTCATAATGGTGGAAAACCGCATCGTCATAATCTACTACATAGTCGATACCCAAGCGGCCAAGTATTGCCTCAGCCCATGCTGGCAGCCATGGTAAAATCTCATACTCAATCCACAATAGATCGAAGCGTCGACTTCTGAGCAGATAACAAAGCCGACTAAGATAAGCGCCAAATATGGCTCCCAAATGCTTCCGACCTCCGGCGTAAAGGTCCCGAATATAGTCGTCACTGAGCAAAGGAGCTATTGTAACATCAATTCCCTTCGTTTTTAGATACGGCAGATACTGGTACGAGCGTACACGGCTACTGGAGCCAAGACGGTCGTAACGGCTGAGCAAGAGAATTTTCATGCATCTCCCTGTTTGGATGTAGCTTTTAGCAACTTCGGCAATGCGCCCCAGAGCATGCAATAGCCCTTAAATGTCTCGCCTATTTCCTCCTTTGAGCACCGGACGAAAGCCAAGGCAAAACGCGCAAAGGGTTCCAACAAAAGCGTCCCCAACATCAATCCAGTTGCAGCCAACCAACCGAAATGTTTATAACCATATATGATGCGGCTTTGGAAAAAATAAAAGAGACGGGCTGCCTTTATCTTTTCTGAAGTGCCCCCGCCTTTGTGGAAGGCCTGAGCCTCCGCCAAGTAATAAGAGGACCATCCAGCCTTGTGTGCACTACAGGAAAAATCAAGATCTTCAAGATAAACGAAAAATCGTTCGTCAAACCTATTCAAAGATTCAAACAATGAACGTCGCACCAGAAAGAACGCGCCGATCACATGATCAACCTTCCTATTCTCTTCGTGATTCCACTCGAGCATGAAATGGCTTGGGAAAACACGGGGAAACAAACGGTCTAAACCGAGCATCTTGGTAAAAAACCGCACGGGCGTCGGAAACCAGGCGCATGTGCGAATAATCTCACCATTTTCATCCACAAGCTGAATGCCCACAATGCCAACGGCCTGGCTACTGGGTTGATCTAGGAAACCTACCGGCTTGGTCAACGAATCTTTGAAAAGACGGGTATCGGGATTAAGAAATAACAGGTAATCTGCCCTGCTTCCCGCTACCCCCTGATTACAAGCCGCCGCGAACCCTCGATTTTCCGCATTACGGATAACGCTCAGAGGAAGTTCCAAGTCCTCTAACTCAGAGGCAGAGCCGTCCCATGAGGCGTTGTCCACCACTACCACCCGGCTTACCTCAAACCCGTTGCGGTTGGTAGCAACGATGGAATCCAGGCATTCGCGGAGTAGCTGGCCGGAATTCCAGTTAACGATGATTATGTCCAGAGAAGCACTCACAAAATCCGTCAGGTCTCATGGTGTTCAAGGCCGATGAGCTTTCTTTATTCTAAGTCAATAAAATAGCGATCATGATATGCTGTCACCAATTCACTTAAATCTAGTGGTAAACGTCAAAATTTTTCCTTAGGCAATAAGGATTCGAACTAAATCATGATGTAATGATAATAATTACCGGATCTACCTATTCATTATAGATTTTAAAGTCTCTTTTAAGGATAGCTTTTCGAGAAGTTTAACCAGTGCAGATCTTGCACAAAATAGTAAAAATAGATTCTTAGAAAAGTTACTTCTTATTATTTGTTTTCTATCCTTTCCAACTTTACTGTCGAGACAATTCCGACTTATCCCCTTTTTGTCATCAAAAATTGCGATAAGAGTGGGTATATAGACAAAACTAAAATCCTTATCCTCGTGGCATTTCACATTAAGGACATAATCCGCCCAAATCTTATATTTCTGATTGTAAGAATATTTCCGAAATACTTTATTGGGATAAAAGATAGACTGATGACAAATATTTCTGAGCATCAATTTATAAGAACTAAATTTGCCGTCATATATTTTATGCAGCTTTGGCATATATACATCACCATAATATATGGCATCACCATCCTTGAATTTATTTGCAATATAAATCAAATTATCTAATAAGATATCACTACAACCAAGAAAATATACCCAATCACCCTTTGCGATAGCTACACCCTTATTCATTGCATCATAGACACCACTGTCCGGTTCACTCATCCAGTAATCGATAAGATCTTCGTACTTTTTTATGATATCAACCGTCCCATCAGTAGATGCACCATCTATGATAATATACTCAATATTATCATAAGATTGGTTGATGACAGACCGGATCGTTCGCTCCAAATGTTCTTCGCCATTTCTAACAACAGTAATTACGCTCAACAATGGTTTGCCCGGCTCAGATTTCTTTTGATTTTTTCCTCGCACGCGCAGTCCACCTTCAAACCGATTTGGATGAGAAATTCTGGATAAGTGTTCCAGACGTGTAGATAATGAAAAAACACGCGAATATTTATCAAAAGAAGCCATTTTTAAAACTCTCAGTATAGTTCTTTAATGCCTTAACATTCAATAACGATAGAAAACTAACCGACTGTGATATTCTTTCTAAATCGAACACAAACGTAAAAATACGCATCTTTGATATCTCCTTGTATCCGGACATTTTTTCCTCACTCGGTGAAGTCAAGAATGGACGACTAAACAAACCACCCCAGGAAAATAGAAAATATCTTTCTTAGAATCAATTTTCCCAAAAATAAATAATCAATACCAAACTCATCATCAGTGAGGTAAAAATCTTGAATTTTCCTAACTCTTATATTACCCCCACCTCTTAAAAGAAGATTCACTAGTACTCTTGTGTTGAATTTCTTTCTTAAACCCTCGTTAATGACATAATTCTCCACAAAATATGCTTTTGCAACATTGTATAAGGTGGCGAGTTCGGCTGCATTTGAAGAAATTGTAATGGAATTTGCGTGAACTCTAAAAAAGGATAATGTTTCATTGACAAATGCAAACCTAGGGTAATCTTTGGCCGTAAGTAAATAAATTAACAGATCATTACCTATTGCATGCGTCCTAAAATCACTTCCAATTTTGTTCGGCACGTCTAGTATCAAGTTATTTTCAATGTCCTTTTTCCTAAACAATGCATTTCCCGGGGATACTGGAAACGATCCTCCCAATAAACAGCCTTCTATAAATGTCTTTGTATCATATAAACCTGTATCCCCAATAATATAAGCTCTAGATATCTTTCCGGTTTCATCGTTGAAGATTTCAGTACCGGTAAAAACAAAGCCTACGTCGTCGTTAACTACAAGATATGGCATGGTCTTTTCTATAAAATCAAAGGCGATTAAATCATCGGAGTAAAGGATCTTAATATATTCGCTCGTTGCATAATCCAAACACTTCTTCCAGTTCCTTACAGGGCCAATATTTTCCTCATTTTGATATACTCTGACATTTGAATATGGCTTGCCAAACTTCTTTAATATCTCAAATGTGTTGTCTGTGCTTTTATTGTCAACGACGATGACTTCAATGTTTTTGTAAGTTTGATTGACTGCGGAATTCAGAGATTCCATTATAATTTCTGACCTATTGTATACTGGAATGAGAATACTTACTTTTTGGAAATTATTCATTTAATCTATTCCTGGCTTTTGTCCTTCTCCAAAATAAAATGAGTCTGCATTGGACCAATAACCGCAAAAAAGCAAAGCGAGATAATAGTACCCAAAATAACGCCATTAATTCCTAAATTCAAATATTTTGCGAAATATATAGATAGAGGAATATTTATTAATCCACCTAGTATTGCTGAATACATCTGAGGCTTAATTCTTCCTATTGCATTAACAAAAAATGCGTATATATTATTCCAAACGGAAATAACCGTGAAAGTTCCCATAAGCAACACTAACAAATGAGGAAACCTAATATCAGACCCAATCCAGACATTAATTATGTCTCTTGCGAAAATTATAAGTATTACGACTGCAGCCACTATTGGTATCATTAGCATATTTAGTGTCTTTAGGGTATTTCTTATCCAGTTAATATCGCCTTTTGCATAAGCCTCTGTAAACGCGGACCATAGCGGGGTAAGTATGATTCCATGTATTACTGTTATGATGCTAAATAATTTAAAAACAACATTATATGGAGTTACCTGTTCCGGGCCTAAAACCTGGGTAATAATCATATTATCTGTGGCAAATATTACGAGAACTGCTATCTGAATAATAAAGAACTTTAAACCTAGGGAACCGATTTCTTTTATCTTTCTTAAGTCAACATATCCCATAGAAGGGATGATCTCTTTGTGTCTCTTATAAAAATAATATGTTAATACAATATTGGAAGATACCATAGATAATCCGTAGCAGATACCCAAAAAAAGTAATCTTCCAGAGGTATAATTAATTAGTAGATATATTGCAATTAATGCAAAGAGATTCAGTAGAAGTTGCCCCATACTTGCAAGAGAGGCATTTTGATAGGCATAGAAAATCTGATTGCACAAGGACAAAATAAAATTAAACAAAAAGAAGAAACCGACAACGAAGACTACCTTCAATAACTCTGTATTACTTACCGAAGTTGTGTTAAATATCTTATTCCAGGGGGCAAAAGCTAACATAGATAAAAGCATCACAAAAAATATAAGAGCAATAAAGCTAACTGCAATATACCCCGTTGAAACATATGTCTTGGCAAGCCTGATATTATTCATAGCGAGCGCTTCAGCCAATTTGTTCCTCATTCCGTTTCCAAGTCCAATATCAAAGAAAGCAACCCAGGACATAATGGAGAGAAGCGTCATCCATATACCATATTGCTCAATGTTGAGGTAATTGATCGTGAGGGGAACCAAGAGATAGCTTAGCCCAATGGCTAATGCTTTATATAAAAAAGTTAAAGAAATGTGGAACTTTACAACCTTTGTTCTTGCGGCGCTATCATAATAAGACACATCCGTACTCTGTAATCTATTCAACGGCATCCTCCCGCTACACAAGTATCTCGCAACCAATCTAGCATCATTCTAATTCCTTGAACCTTATCAATCTCAGGCTCCCAAAAAAGTAAATCTCTTGCTTTGTTTATATCCGCCACAAAGACCTTCTGGTCACTTGCTCTCCAGGGAAGCATTGTGTAAGAAAGCCTTATGTCCAATTCCTTCTCCAAAATCTCAAACAATTCCAGAAGGGATAAACTATTTCCCATTCCACCACCAATATTAAATGCTAGCCCTTGTACATCTTCAATATGATCTACAACCTGAAAATACAGGTTCTTCACATCCTCCGCATGTAGAATATCTCGTACCTGCTTGCCGTTGCCTGATATAGTAAAAGGTTCTTGTGATAAACCTTTTCTTGTGTCGATTGCCTTCTGACAAAACCATCCAATCCAGCCTTGGTCATGGGTTGAAAATTGACGGCCACCATAAATGGACGAATGGCGAAAAACCACTCCCTTAAGTCTAAACATACGAGCATAGTCCAACGTGTATTGATCCGCCACCCCTTTCGAACATCCATATGGGGAGTGAAAATTCAAGGGAAGGGCCTCGTCGAATCCACCCGGATAATCAGGGGCTACATAACGGGTTTCGTTTTCTTCTATTCGTACCCATTCAAGATCGCCATAGACCTTATTTGTGGAGGAATAAATTACTATTGCTTCCGAGGCATACAACCGAACAGCCTCCAATACATTCAGCGTTCCCATCGAATTAATTTCAAAGTCCAGTCTCGGATTCTGGATGGAAGTTGTCATGGCCACCTGGCCAGCCAGGTGAAATAAAATGTGCGGCTTGTGCTCCTTTACTATCCTAGCGATGTTATTGGGATCCCGGATGTCTCCGCGAATAAAACAAATTTCCCCTTGAGAACAAAGCCACTCTAAATTGCTGGAGGTGCCCGGTCGCGAGAGGTTATCAAAAAGAATTAATTCTTCACCACGCCGCAATACCTCTGCTGCCAGGTTGGAACCCAAAAAACCACAGCCTCCAGTAATCAGATATTTCACAGAATATCCCTTCTATTGTTTTTGTTCTGACGGTAATAATTAATCGTTTTTTGTAATCCCTCTTGAAGATCGGTTACTGGCTGCCAGTTCAGTAATCGCTCAGCTTTTGTAATATCGGCCACCAACATTCTCATTTCTCCATGACGATAAGGAAGTTTCCCCCAGCACAAAAGGTTTTCCCCGCCCAACAGATGTGCTATCTTTGTCCCCAATTCTCGGATGGTTATCGGGCTACCAGAACCAATGTTGAATATCTGACCACCTGGGAAATCAATGCCGAGAGCCAATCTCGCATAAAGATCGGCGATATCCTTAACATAGGTGTAATCTCGAATCTGCTCGCCGCCTGTAAGGTCAAACGGAGTAACATCCAGGCATGCCCGTATAACCTGAGGAACGATTTTATGAGCCCCTTCACAGGGACCATATAGCCCAAAAAGTCGTAAAACAACCGTGGGCAGACCGTTTTCCTTCCCTTGTTGTAACACTATCAAAGTTGAAGCAGCTTTAGAGGCTCCATAGTTAGTTACCGGTTCCAACGTCTCCTTTTCGTCTATAGGATGATCTATAGGGCCGTACTCAAAACAAGTTCCCGTATGGATAAACCGTTGCACTTTCGCGGAAAGAGAAGCATCAAGAAGGGCCTGAGTTCCAAGAATGTTGACCTTTATAGCCATTTGACCATCCTGTTGGCGGTTATCTACGCCGTAGGCAGCACAATGAATGACTACGGCAGGAAATACACTTTTTACTGCTTGTACGATTGAATTTGGCTCGGAAAGGTCACCTTCCACCCACAGGATCCGCCCTCCGAGTTCGGTCAAACGCCAACGATCCGCCGCTTGTCGGGCCAAAGCATAAACTTCACCGTCAGTAGCAGCAAGTGAGCGTACAACATGAGATCCAAGAAAGCCCGTAGCGCCCGTAACTAAAATACGTGTTCTCATAAAAAGTCAAGGCCTACAAGTAGCCCTTCGTCCTTCTTTCCACAAAAGAAGTTAAGATATCTATTACGTACTGAATTTGTTCATCTCTTAAGCCAGGGTAAACCCCGACTCCGAAACCATCGTGCATAATCTTATCGGTATTCTTGAGATCGCCAACAACTCGGTGGGGGATATATTGATAAGCGGGTTGGCTAAGGAGATTTCCGCCAAAGAGCATGCGTGTTTGAATCTTATGCTCCTCCAAATAACCTACTAATTGCTTACGAGTAAAAGGAGCTTTATCTTGGATAACCATGAAAAATAGAAACCAGCTTGGGTCACCGCCTGGCGTAGGTCTAAAAAAAGTAATGCGATCTTGGTATGGAATTAAGGCCTCTGCATATTTTTTGTAGTTCCGTCGGCGCGCGGCAATGAATTCGGAAAGCTTCTCCATCTGAGCAAGGCCGATGGCAGCCTGAAGGTCCAAAGGTTTTAGGTTATAGCCAATATGGCTGTAAATATATTTATGATCATATCCTTCGGGTAAGTCTCCCAGCTTCCAACCAAAGCGCCTCTTGCAAGTATTTTCCATACCAGGAGAACACCAACAGTCCCGTCCCCAATCTCTAAGTGAAAGTACGATCCGGTGAAGATTTGGGTCGCTGGTCAGCACCGCCCCGCCCTCACCCATAGTGATATGATGTGCCGGATAGAATGATTGGGTGGCTAAGTGACCAAAGCTACCAGTCATCTTTCCGTCATACGATGAACCCAGTGCATCGCAATTGTCCTCTATAAAGTAGAGCTCATGAAGCTTGCAGATCTCTAATATTTCATTAATATAATTGGGATTACCTAAGGTGTGGGCAACTATGATGGCGCGGGTTTTTTCAGTTACCGCATCCGCGATCCATTCCGGTTTAGGAACAAGGGTTTCTAGCTCTACATCCACAAAGACAGGGATACAGCCATATTGTACAATCGGTGCCAGTGTTGTCGGAAAGCCTGCCGCAACAGTTATAACCTCATCTCCGGATCGGAGGGGTCTTTCCAAGAGGGGGCTAAAAAGGGCAGCAAATGCCAGAAGGTTGGCCGAGGAGCCGGAGTTGGTGAGAAGGGCATATTTAACCCCAATATACTCTGCCAGGGCTTTCTCAAACTGCTCACCCCAAGGCCCCAGAGTAAGCCAGAAATCCAGAGCGCTATCTACCAAGTTAACTAATTCCTTTTGGTCATAAACTCTTCCAGCATAAGGTATTGGACTCAGTCCAGGAATAAATTCTGGTTGTTTATGAAACTCAGCATGGTATGTAGAGACATAATCCGCTATAAGGTTCTTACTCTCATCTAATGTTAGTTTCTTGATCTCCTTCAAATTCATAATTCCTGGCCTCTAGCCCAAGTCAAATTCTGTCTTTGAGCAACCAAGGTATACCCTTTAATTTGAGCCACACATTTGGAATACATGTTTGGTGGCAGATCGTATTGGAAGTAATCTTTATACCATTGGACAGTCAATCCCAGGCCCTCTTCCAACGTAAGACAGGTTCCCCAATTAAGATATCCATGTGCTTTATCGCAGCATAATTTGAGTAAGGTTGCTTCATGGACAGGATTGGGCTCAATTGTTGATATGTCCGTCCAACTCCCGCTTCCCCATAGCTTAATTATTGTCTCTACTACCTCCCGAACCGTCCGTGTAGCCTCGTTCTGGGGACCAAAGTTCCAGGCACCACTATATTTACCCGGATCCTTTAACAGTAGAGCCCCCAGCCAGATGTACCCACTGAGTGGTTCAAGGACATGTTGCCAGGGTCGGATTGCGTCGGGACAGCGTACACCAATGGATTCACTTTTAGTGAGGGATCGGATACAATCTGGGATTATCCGATCTATTCCCCAATCCCCTCCACCAATTGCATTACCCGCCCTAACTGAAGCAACACCAATTTTTCTTTCCCCAGAAAATTTGTCGGTGAAAAAAGAGCGACGATAGGCAGAGAAAGCCAACTCAGCGCAGCCCTTAGAAGCGCTATATGGATCGTGACCACCCATGGGATCTTCTTCCCGATACCCCCAGACCCATTCACGGTTTTCGTAACATTTGTCGCTGGTAACATTAATGAAAGCACGGACGGACGGGGTGAGTCTTAAGGCCTCCAAGACATTAACCGTACCTCCCACATTGATATCGAAAGTCAGCTTGGGTTCTTCGTAGGATAGACGAACCAACGGTTGGGCAGCCAGATGAAAGACCATCTCGGGATTATATTTGTTAAAGATTGCTTGAAGATACTCCAGATTCCTAATGTCACCGTGAATATGTGTAATCTTGGATTCTAGGTTACAGGCTTCAAAATTGTTTGGGATACTTGGTGGTTCTAAAGAATAACCGATTACCTCTGCTCCCAGTTCTTTAAGCCAGACGCACAGCCAGGAACCTTTAAATCCAGTATGTCCCGTTACAAGGACCTTTTTACCTTTATACAGGCCTTCAAATATTGTATTCATTTCAAAATTCCCAGACTTTCCAAGGTGCCCTACCTTCCATGCAGAGTCTATTCAGATAATCCATGTCTCGGATGGTATCCATACAACACCAAAATTTATCATGTTCGTAAACCATCAACTGGCCGCGTAAAGCAATTTCCTCTAAAGCACCGTACTCTAAGTCACAGTCATCTCTATCTTCTAGATAATCGAAAATTTCGTGATTGAAAACGAAAAACCCACCATTTATGATTCCAGTGCTACTTTGTGGTTTTTCAATGAATTGTATAACTTGCCTATCTTTTACAGTAAGTTCTCCAAAGCGGGAGAGAGGCCGAACACCAGTCAGAGTGGCCAATTTGGCGTGGGATTGGTGAAACTTTAACAAGTCCTTTATATCGATATTCGCTACGCCATCTCCATAAGTCACCATGAATTGCTCGTCATCAACATATTTTTCCACCCGTTTCAACCTAGCGCCTTTAAGTGCTTTATCACCAGTATCAGCTAAAGTAATATGCCAGAACTCCTCACTAAGGTTACTATGAATTTCTATATGCTTATTACGATTCCCTAACTCTATTGTAAAATCATTGTTAAAGATTTCGTAATTATAAAAATATTCCTTTATCATCTCACCCTTATAACCCAAGCAGAGTATGAATTTCTTAAATCCATAATGGGCATAGATTTTCATGATATGCCACAGGATAGGTTTTCCCCCAATCTCCACCATCGGTTTGGGACGAAATTCAGTTTCCTCCCGAAGGCGTGTTCCTAGCCCACCGCAAAGAATAACAACTTTCATTGTTCAATATCCTCCGCAAAAGAGATGCGAATAAGAACTATCTGCATGATTGAAACAAAACATCAGCGAGAAACGAATGTCCAATCAAAATTATGCTCCATTGTAATACATCCCCTCACATTGTTAAGAATTCAAGCACCTACTTTGAATGAAGAATATCCTAATGCCTTTAAATATTTTTTTATCTTCCAGTAAGGCTCATCTCTTATTTTGCTTATACAATTTAAGGCATGTTTTTTCTTCCAAACTGAGGAATCTAACCCAGCTTCAGTCGAGAAGCTTTTGGGCCCAGCATCTATTTTCAAAGTCTCGAACCCTATTGTTCCATCAAACCTGATAATTTCTTTTGCCATCATTTACAAAATTGTAATTCTTAGCTCTGTATTTCTTATGTCAATTAATCGTCTCCTTTAATCCCTCTTCTAGAGTTGGCTTCGCCCCTGAAGGCAAACTCCCTCTCTGCCCTACCTGTATCCAGCATCCTCCTCGGCAGACCAGCATGTTTAACGGTATTCCAGATAATTTTGCCTTTAAATCCGGTAAGGTTAGTGATCAATTTTGCCAAATCCTTTATAGAGATTTCGAATCCAGCGCCCGTATTCACTCGGTCAGGTTTAACTCCGCTGATACGGGTTGCCTCCATAAGCTGCATACCCATTAGGGCATTGTCATAAAAAAGACTTCCTGGGTTCTCCTGATTAAAACCAATCCCCCCACTTTTGCGGCCAGATGGATAACAATATCTACCTCTTTAGTAATCCCCCAGTAATCCCCAGACAATTCTTCCACACCCTCAAATCACAATCCTTCCTCCGGGGGATAATTATCTTTTGCGGTTCTATGCCGCGTTCTTTTACGATTTTTTCCCCTACGAAAGGTCCAGGAAACCCGGCTCCCCCGGTGATCATGATCGTTCGGTGGCCGTAGAAACCATTAATCCGTTCTCCACCACCTCTTTGGGAATTTCTTTTCAAGAATTCTGTCTCCTTCTCCCACAGGGTCTAAACCTGTTTTACGCATATCCGCATCCACCATTATCTTCACCAAATCAGAAAAGGTAAAGCATGGTTGCCAGTTTAATTTCTCCCTGGCTTTGGCAGAATCGGCAATCAAAACCTCCACTTCAGTAGGTCGAAAATAGCGCGGGTCAATCTTGATGTGCTCTTCCCAGTCCAGACCAGCATAAGAGAAGGACTCTTGTACAAATTCCTTTACCGAATGTGTTTCTCCGGTTCCCAAAACAAAATCATCAGGTTCATCCTGCTGGAGGATCTTCCACATCGCCTCTACATACTCCGGCGCGTAGCCCCAGTCCCTTTTTGCCTCCAGATTGCCCAGATATAGGTAATCCTGTTTTTTCGCCAAAATGGCAGCAATAGCGCGGGTAATCTTGTGGGTGACAAAGGTCTCGCCTCGGCGCGGGCTTTCGTGATTGAAGAGGATGCCGTTGGAGGCAAAAATATTGTAGCCGGCACGATAATTCATCACCATCCAGTAAGAATAAACCTTAGCACAGGCATAGGGGCTACGAGGACAAAAAGGCGTGTTTTCATTTTGTGGGGGAGCGGCTGTGCCGAACATTTCCGATGAAGAGGCCTGGTAAAACCTTATCCTATTCTTACTTCTCCTTATCGCCTCCAGAAGCCTCGTTGTACCCAAAGCGGTGACGTTTCCAGTATATTCCGGTATATCGAAACTGACCCTGACATGGCTCTGGGCACCGAGATGGTATATTTCGTCAGGTTTGATGTTGTAAATAATATTAGCAATCTGCTCTGAATCCGAAAGATCGCCATAGTGTAGGAAAAGATGTGCCTCGGGTTGATGGGGATCTACATATATATGATCGATCCTTTCCGTATTAAAGGTGCTCGCTCGACGGATGATCCCATGGACTTCGTAACCCTTATGGAGAAGGAATTCCGCCAGATAAGAACCGTCTTGCCCTGTTATCCCGGTAATTAACGCTTTTTTCACCTTTTTCACCTCAACAATTTTATCAAAGTAAAAGGAATCGCATCATTAATACTGACAATTTTACATTGAGTCTCCCTTAAGGGTTGATTTCCTCATCTAATTGCTGTTTTCCTCTCTTTTGTTCGTGTCTGGGGTTTTTATGAATGCCCTATCACGACACGGCTTTGCCATTGTCAGTTACATAGCCTTTCACCCGTAACCGACCCACATTTGTGCAAGACGGACTTCTGTTCCAAAGGAGACATGAGCCCAAGAGAACCCTTTAATCGTCGGGGAAAATACTTCCCACTGGAACCTAGGATAACAAAAATGATAACTCCCGATGAAGCTTCAGGAAATTGTAAACAGCTTTGCTTTATTCTTCCTCTTCTTGAGGCTTTTTCGAATCTTCTCCCTATCTTGAATTGAGGTAATCAGTATGGCGTCAGCCCTCAAGTCATCCAGTGCACCGGGATCTTTTACCTCTCTCCCAAGGATGTTCTTCCCCTTCACCCCGTCGTTATCGTCGACGATGGCAACCAGTTCCATATTGCTTCCCTGAAGGGTCACACAGGCAACCTCCATCTCGTCGCTCACTCCGTAAAAGATCACCTGCTTAACCCCCTGCGATGCCATCTCGAGACACTTCTCCGCGATCATGGCCTTGAGCCTTCCATAGTGATGGATGTTATAGGAAAGAAACGTCATGGTGAGCTTGGCCTTTTCTGTAAACCCCTTCGGGGTCAGATAGTAGCCAATCCTCCTTGGAGGGACTTTTCTCAATCTAATCCATCCCCGCCGGGCCATCCGTTTGAGACATGCATTGGTTACTCCCAGGGCGATTCCAAACTTGTTGGATAGTTCTCTCTGCGAGAGATTTGGGGTTTTCTCCAGCTCCTCCAGAAACTGGAGGTCCCGCATAGATTCGGAGGGCTTAAACAGGGTATTTCTGTTGTCAACCATATGCCCTCTAAGTCGCAAACATCAAGTCATTCGCCTTGAGGAAATAGGCTTTTGGCCAAAATTTTGGTGGGAAAGGAGAGTAATGTTCATTTTATGAACGTTCATCATGTGAACATTGCTACCAAAAAAAATCCTGAATGTCAAGAAAAATTTTATAAAGTAGAAATTCCGGTGCATGGCATCGCTACCCTTGGCATCGCCACACCTTCGAACTAAATGGTTATTATGGGAAGTTCGTTGTTCAGTCAAATGGGTCAACAATTGTGTAATAAACCCGTGACTCCTCCAATTGACCAACGAGGTGTTTGTCCAAGCCTTACAAACCAGCAGCCACCAGATCGTGAAGCCTCAGCATCCCGACTGGCCTACCCTTTTCGTCCAATATTGGGAGCACCGTAATTGGTTTAGGACGTCCTTGCATTAAGCATAGTGCAGTGTATGCCTTCTCATCATATCGTACCCACACGGGATTTGGATTCATGATCTCGCTGATCGACATCGTAAAAGGGTTACCACCAGATTGAAGACAGAGACGTATGTCATAATCCGTAACAAGTCCGATTAGTTTCCCCCCGTCGTCTGTCACGCTCACTGCTCCTGCTTGTTTCTCGGTAATAATCACCAGAAGCTCCTGTACACTCGCCGTCACTGAAATGACAGGATTCTTCTCTCCTCCAAGCATGACGTCAGAGACCCTCAACAAAAAGCGCTTGCCGATACGACCACCCGGATGGAGTAAGGCAAATTCATCTATGCCAAATTTGCGCATCTTCATGAGAGTAATAGCCAACGCATCGCCTAGCACCAGACAGACGGTGGTGCTACACGTGGGAGCCAAATTGAGCGGACAGGCCTCCTCTACATTACCGATGTAAAGCACAACATCGGAAATTTTGGCCATAGTAGATTTCGGATTGGATGTAATGGAAATGACCTTTGTACCGATTCTATGGGCAACAGTCAGCATTCCGTTGACTTCCATACTCTCCCCACTCTTGCTAATGACAAGCAAAACATCATCAGCCTGGACCATTCCCAGGTCCCCGTGTAAGGCCTCGGTTGGGTGCAGAAACAGACTGGAAGTTCCCGTACTAGCCATAGTAGAAGCTATTTTCCGAGCAATCATGCCGCTTTTTCCTATGCCAGACACGATAACCTTCCCACGGCACGAATACAACAACTGAACGGCATTTTGGTAATCCTCATTAACAAGCTCGGCAAGCTCTTGAAGGGCATCCTTTTCCTGCGTAATGACTTGCTTTATTTCAGAGATACAGTCCATAGTCTCCTCCTTTAGCCATCTCCAAAAACCTCTCTCCGATCATGGACTTGAGCCTTGAATAGTGGTGAATATTGTAGGAAAGAAACGTCATGGTGAGTTTGGCCTTTTCCGCAAACCCGTTGGGTGTCAGATAGTAGCCGATTCTCCTTGGGGGGATCTTCCTCAATCTGATCCACCCCCGCCGGGCCATCCGTTTGAGGCAC
>Ga0209636_10001673_pt1 | contig 22437 bp, 19 predicted proteins | sample DeeMarSWOR152_54_FD_187464 | JGI IMG/M metagenome (GOLD analysis project Ga0209636, IMG submission 187464) | Marine sediment microbial communities from White Oak River estuary, North Carolina - WOR-1-52-54 (SPAdes) (version 2) | ecosystem: Environmental > Aquatic > Marine > Intertidal zone >...
TCTTCTGTGGGGTTGACCGAAAAAGAGGCAGCTGCTCACGGCTATACAATAAAGATAGGAAGATTTCCCTATCGCGCCTCTGGAAAGGCCCTGTCTATGGTAGAGAGCGAGGGAATAGTCAAGATCATTGGTGATGAAGATGGTACCTTGCTTGGTGTGCATATACTCGGAGCAGAATCATCAAGCCTTATTGGTGAATGCACTATTGCTATAGACAAGTCACTGTCTGTTGCTGATTTGGTACATTCGATTCATCCCCATCCGACCCTTACCGAGACAATCCACGAGGCAGCAGAGAATTTCTATAAGAAAGCAATACACATACCGAATCCATAGATTATTAATATTTTACTTTAATATTATAAATCTACTACACTAAATTTCATAAATTTTCAGTACTTGACATCTGATGGATTTGGGATATAATTATCCCTGTGGAACTCGGTATTGATAGGCTTGTAGACAATCAGTTCAAGTCCCTTGCTGGTGCACGTATCGGGCTTGTGACCAACTTCTCATGTTGTGATTCAAAGCTTGTGCCGACAATTGAGCTCTTCGCGAGACAAACAAAGGCAGAGCTTTGTGCGATATTTGCACCTGAGCATGGATTGTATGCCGCTCTACAGGATCAGGTAAAGGCAGGTGATTATCTGGATAAAAAGACAAAGACTCGGGTCTCAAGCCTCTATGGTCAGACCCTGATGCCTGACACTGATTTGCTTGGGAAGATTGACGTTCTTGTCATTGACCTGCAGGATATCGGGACTCGATACTACACCTTTGTCTGGTCTGCAATCCTGATGATAAAGGCAGCCGCAGCATTAGAAAAGGAGATACTCATCCTGGACCGGCCAAATCCGCTGAATGGCATACAAGTACAAGGACCCGTACTGGAACCAGGATATTCTTCATTTGTCGGACTCTATGCAATTCCCGTGAGGCATGGTCTGACAATCGGTGAACTCTGCAATCTCATAAATGATGAGTATAGACTTGGAGGCAGAATTAGGGTCATCAGGATGAAAGGATGGAGACGTCGATACTATCTTGATGAGACTGGTCTTGCCTGGGCCATGCCCTCACCAAATATGCCTTGTCTTGATACTGCATTAGTATATCCTGGTCTCTGCCTGTTGGAAGGCACGAATATCTCTGAAGGACGCGGCACAACAAGGCCCTTTGAGGTCTTTGGTGCACCATGGATTGACCCTTTTGATCTTGTAGCGGCGATAAGCAGACGAAACATTCCAGGAGCCTGGTTTAGACCGACCTTTTTTATTCCTCAGTTCGGTAGGTATACAGGGAGACTCTGCAAAGGTGCACAGATATATGTAAAGGATAGACAAAGGTTTGAGCCATTCTCAACAGGCCTTGAGATCATCAGAACCGTGATAGGGCTCTATCCCAAGAGATTCAGGTGGAGAATGCCACCGTATGAATTCGAGAAGAAGAGACTTCCCATAGATATTCTCTGTGGCAATTCGTGGATCAGTAGGGCGCTCGAAAATAATAGGTCTGTAAGATATCTGAACAAGAGGTGGGAAAAAAACCTGAAAAGATTCAAAAGGATGCGGAATAAACATCTCTTATATAGGAAAGCTTCATAATGAAGGCGATCATCCTTGCGGCTGGGTTAGGGGAGAGGCTTCGGCCGATAACCGAATTTGTACCAAAGCCACTCCTTCCCATTGTCGACCGTCCGATCATCGAGATAAATATTAGGCGCCTGTTGAGGCTCGGTATCAAGAAGATCGGCATTAATCTCTATCACAAATCCACAATGATGAGGGAACATCTTGAAAAATTCTCTGATGCCCTGTATCTCGTAACCGAGGACGTCTTGCGCGGCACTGGCGGTGCATTACTCAATTTTCATGAATTCATTGATGGGGATTTCATTGTCTACAACAGTGATGTACTCACTGATTGTGATCTCCAGGCGGCCTTGAGATTTCACCAGAAACAAAAGCCTCTTGCTACCCTTATCGTAACACAGCATCAAGGCACAAATAACGTAAGGATTGATAAAGATGCACAGGTCAGAGAATTTGCCCGAGAAGACAATGACGCTCTCTATACCTTTACTGGCATTGCCATTGTATCTGACAGGATCTTTCAATACCTGCCAGACCGAGAACGGTTCAGTATGATCGAAGCGTATCAAAACATTATAGATGATGACCAACCTCTGCTCGCAGTACTACACACCGGTGCATGGTATGACATCGGGTCGTCCAGAGATTACTGGAGGGTGCATCAGGATATTCTTATGAAAAAAATAGCATTCAAAGAGGTGAAGATTAATGCCAGCTGGTTTATAGACTCAACAAGCACTGTCCTGACAAAAGACCTGAATGGATTCATCAGCATTGGTCCCCACTGTTTTATTGCTGAGCCGGTCAGTCTGAACAATACAGTTGTCTTTGGTCATAGTAGCATCTCAAGAGGTCTTTACAAAGACTGTCTGCTATCAAATCAATTTTGTGTTCAGGTAAATCCGATGGAGTCTTAAATGGAGTACAAGATTGTCGAGAAGATAACGCGTGGCGGCTCGAGTCGCATATTCTACCGCTGCAGGCGAGGAAAAGAGTCGTACATACTTGTCTGGGACAAAGATGTGTATAATTATTTAAAGCTGCAAAGGCATCTCTCTGAGAGAGGAATTGCCGTACCAAGAGTCCATTGGGCAGACGAGCATTCACATCTACTCGTGATGGAAGATCTTGGCAATGATTCTCTCTATGAACTGGTGAGGAAAACACGGAGTATCTCTCCACTGTACCATGCTGCTCTCGATGCACTCGTTAAGCTCCAGGTTGATGGCTACACCCATGCGCCTGTCAAGAGGTACTATGATTACGAACACGTTAGGTGGGAGCAGCAATACTTCAAAAAATATTTCTTACGTCAGTATTGCAAAATACCACAGAAAAAGTTGAGAGCGATAGATGCCGATTTAGAAGCTCTCGCAGAGAGACTCATTGCTCAGGCAAAACCGTGGACCAATTTCTTGATGCATCGCGATTATCAATCCCAGAACATCTATATTAAAGATGGTAAGGTCAAGATCATAGATTTCCAATCAGCGCGGATCGGTCCGCTGACCTATGATGTAGCGGCGTTGTTGAGAGATGCCTACGTCACCATCTCTGAAAAGCGAGAACATGCCTTTGTTACTTACTACCTGGCATGCCTCAAGAAAAAGGGCATCAAACTCAAAGAAGCAGAGTTTTTACCTCTCTACCATCTCACTGGGTTGCAGAGAAATATGCAGGCGCTCGGTGCCTTTGCGAATCTTTCATTGAACAAAGACAAGGTTTATTTCAAAGAGTATATTCCCCGAGGCTTGGCATTGCTTTGCTCGGGATTAGTGAAGAGTCCATTCAAGGAGTTGTCGGGGATCTGTACAGACCCAAAGATAATGAGCCGTGCTGTTTAAGCGTCTCCACAAATCGCTGACCGATCTGATCACAAAACAAGAAATAGCAGGCTGTGTCTGCTGGATAGGTGATGACAAAAAGACCAATTTTTTTGAGGCATATGGTTATGCCCAAAAAGTTCCAAAGCAGGTTAGGGTAGACAGAGATACAATTTTTGATCTTGCATCGCTCACAAAACCAATCATCACTGCTCTTTCTATTATGCAACTCTATGAAAAAAAACAGATCAAGATGAATGATACAATAGAAAAGCATCTGCCTGATTTTAGGAGTCGCAAGAACGGAAACAAGACAATTAGGCAGTTATTGACCCACACATCAGGTCTGCCTTCTTGGTTCCCACTTTATATCTTGACTGAGGCACAGCGCACAGAATATCTGACCCAGACTAATACTGGTAAAAACAGCGTGATATACTCGTGTCTTGGCTACATACTACTCGGAAAGATTGTAGAAGCAGTGTCAGGATTGAGCTTAGATGGGTATAGTCAAGAGCACATCTTTAAAAAAATCGGTCTCAAAAACACGATGTTTGGACCTGTCACAAAAGACAACATCGCTGCAACCGAACTGGGAAATCTGCACGAAAAGAAGCTGGCATCAAAATATGGTTCAATAGCAGATGTGAAATGGCGTGATTATGTGATTAGAGGTGAGGTGCATGATGGCAATTCATTCTATGCGTTCAAAGGGGTATCTGGCAATGCGGGGCTTTTTTCTAATGCCAGCGATCTGGCAAAGATAATGCGATATTATCTTGCTGGTGAGATTGTGGGTCTTAAAAGTCTTTCTCAGATGCTCACCGATCATACTGGTGGAGAGGAAAAGCGCGGCCTCGGCTGGGTAATCGATCCATATCCACAACTCTTTACCCTCAACACATTCTTTCACACTGGCTTCACCGGTACAATGCTCCTTGTTGTCAGAGAGACCAATCTTATCGTGATTCTGCTGACCAATGCGGTGCATCCCGTAGTCAGAGTCGATGTGATGCCACCGCTCAGATTAAGGGTAGCGCGTTTCATCTCAAGCCTCACGGAGAGCGCGGGTACAATCGCTTAATCTCAGTTGTTTTACCTATACGGGCGTACAAAAACTAGGTAACCCACCCCAAGACCGACACCGTCCCAGAACAGGTCTTTCCATGAAAAATGACCGCTCTTTTTTTTATCATAAAACTCTTTTGCTATACCAAGCAGCGCTGTGAGAGAGATGGAATATATCCTTCCTCTTTTTTCGCACGTGTCGAGATGCCGGAGAGACACATGATAGGTGAAGCCAGAGATTGCTGCAGATGCAGAAAAGTGTAGAAATTTATCTTCTGAGAACCACTTATCATGAACCGTTTTCGAAGAGAAAGCTATCCTGTGCCGAGCATGCTGCGCGACGCTCGATGGTTCCTTTGATGAATCTATCTCTTGAGCATGAACACACCATTGCACAATTACGAGAATGAAGCAACATCGACCCATAGGCTGTCTGATTATAAGGGTATTCTGAGAAACTGTCAAGCCGCCAGAGCTATTCAGGATTCTATCTGCGTGATTAGTATCTATGCCCTTCCCAGAATAAGGTTGTTACTCTCTTTTTGAGGTTGAATTTTCTCTTGACAATTTAAGATATTTATATATATTATATTAAATATGAAGGTCGGTGAGATATTATTAAAGCAGGGCATTATTACAGAAGACATGCTCAACGAAGCTTTGGAAGAGCAGAAAAAGAACGGTACACGACTCGGCACCACACTCGTAAAACTTGGGTATTTAAAGGATAAAGAACTGCTCAGTGCACTTTCAAAACATTTTGGTGTTAAGTCGGTTGACCTCAAGAATGAAGAATTAGATGAAGAGATACTCAAATTAGTTCCGGCTGATCTTGCTGCAAAATATCTGATTGTACCGATATCTCGCTTTGGTCGTACCTTGACAGTAGCGATGATCAATCCTGGCGACGTTGCCGCAATAGAGGATGTGAAATTCGCCACTGGCTTTGAGATCAAACCTGTTGTCGCTTCAGAAGAAACAATGCTGCAGATTATTCGAGACCACTACAATGTGCAGAGGCTCCTTTCTGATGTGATGTATGAAATAGAAACAGCAGACGCTGGCGAGACAAGTGTCCAGATTGTAGAGCAACAAGAAGAACAAAAACCAGAAGATGATTTAGTGAGTGTGCAAGAGAACAAAGACAGCGGTCCTGCGTTGAGACTCGTGAGCAAGGTAATTACCGATGCCGTAGACATGAATGTTTCAGATGTTCATATTGAACCGTATGAGCAGGACCTCCGCGTAAGATTTCGTATCGATGGAATACTCCATGAGGTTATGAAGCCACCAAAGAGAATGCATAAAGCAATGGTCACGGTCGTCAAGGTCATGGCGAAATTGAAGATAGAAGAGAAGAGGTTACCGCAGGATGGTCGAATAAAGGCACGGATACACAACAAGATCATCGACATCCGTGTGTCTGCAGTTCCTACCTTATTTGGTGAAAAGGTTGCCTTGAGAATTCTTGACCGGTCTGCAATTCAGTTGAATCTTGACCTCTTGGGCTTTGAACCAGAGACCTTAGCGACAGTCCGCAAGGCGATCAAAACACCCTTTGGTATTGTGCTCGTTACCGGTCCTACCGGCTCTGGCAAGACGACCACACTGTATTCGGCACTCACAGAGCTCAACGACCCCGGACTCAACATTATTACTGCTGAAGACCCCATAGAATATTCATTGATGGGAATCAGTCAGCTGCAGGTACACGAGAGGATTGGATTGACATTTGCAAGTGCATTGCGTGCGTATCTTCGACAAGACCCAAATATCATCATGGTAGGAGAGATCCGAGACCTTGAGACAGCACAGATTGCAATCAGGGCATCCCTAACTGGTCACCTGGTGCTCTCTACAGTACATACCAATTCTGCTGCAGCGACCGTTGTGAGATTAATCAATATGGATGTTGAGCCATTCCTGATTGCTTCAACCGTGTTAGCCGTGGAATCCCAGAGGCTTTTACGCAAGGTATGTGACAAATGTCGCAAGGAAACCTCATATCCTGATGAGGTCCTCGAGGATGCCGGTATCAATCCAAAAGATATAAACTTTCCCTTGTACAAGGGAGAAGGATGTCCTCATTGTCGTGGTACAGGATATAGAGGGAGGATCGGAATATTTGAGAACATGCTCATTACTGCACGGATAAGACAGATGATTCTTAAACACAGCACGACTGAACAGATTGAAAAGGCATCAGTGCAAGATGGTATGATCACACTCAGAGAATCAGCATTAGCAAAACTACGGAATGGTCTCACCACAGTCGAAGAAGTTATTCGCGAAACAAAGGTGACATAATGGAAGAGAAGCTCGGTTCCTATCTCGTTAAAAACGGCATCATAACTGAAAAACAACTGCGTGAGGCAATGAAAGAAAGGCGAGAAACCGGGCAGCGGTTGGTGAGTGTCTTGACCGGTCTGACCTATGTTTCTGAGGATAAGTTGCTCGCGCAATTGAGTACACTCTATGGTATGGATGTTGTTGATGTCGACTTTATCATTCCTGATGCAAAGATCCTTGAAATGATACCTGCAGAAAAGGCATACCACTATGAGGTACTGCCGATAGATAGAAAAGGCAGATATCTTACCGTAGCCATGGTTGACCCGACTGATATCAGTGCAATTGAAGACCTCCGCTTTATCACGAGTATGGAGATAAATGCCGTGCTTGCGGCAGAATCGAGCATCAGAGAGGCATTGGACCGTTATTATGGAATGGACAAGAGTATGGCCGAGGTGGCGACAGAGGTCGATCCTCGTGCAAAAGAATTAGGGATAGAAGACCTTGAGCTTCTTGAAACAGAGTTTGATGAAGAGATCGAAGAAACAAAACTGAGGGCTGATGCTGAAGGTGGACCTGTTGTCCGTTTGGTCAATTTTTACATAGCCGATGCAGTGAGTAAGGGTGCCTCTGATATACATATAGAACCATTTGAAAGAATGATGAGGGTCAGGTTCAGGATCGATGGTGTCTTACAAGAGCAGCAGAATCCTCCATTTAATCTCAAGGCAGGAATTACTACACGGCTAAAACTAATGGCGAAGATGAATATTGCAGAGCGTCGTTTGTGTCAGGATGGCCGAATCAATATCCTTGTTGGAGACAAGATGATCGACCTGCGTGTCTCTGTCATCCCAACACTCTATGGTGAGAAGGTAGTCATGAGAATCCTCGACCGTAGCTCACTCATGCTTGATCTCACCAAGCTTGGTTTTGCAGAGGGATCATTAAAGAAATATCTAAAGGCTATTGAAAGTCCCTATGGTATCATACTCGTGACTGGTCCGACTGGTAGCGGTAAGACAACAACACTCTACTCTACTTTGTCACGCCTTAATAAAACGGATACACAGATAATGACCGTGGAAGACCCTGTTGAGTATAATCTCCATGGTGTTAATCAGATTCAAGTCCATGAGGAGATTGGTTTGACCTTTGCAAGTGCCCTCCGTTCCTTTTTGCGTCAGGCACCAAATATCATACTCGTTGGCGAGATTCGAGATTCGGAGACTGCTGAGATTGCAATACGTGCAGCACTGACAGGCCACTTAGTGTTTTCTACTATACACACAAATGATGCGCCGACAACTATCAACCGTTTGATCGATATTGGTGTGAAATCATATCTTGTAGCAAGTGCACTCGTACTCATTCAGGCACAGCGTCTTGTGCGACGCATCTGTCCACACTGCCGAGAGCCGGTGAATCTGGACAAGAGATTGTTTGAGGAGGCAGGTATATCAATAGACAGATTTCCCGATGGAAAGGTCTTCAGGGGTAAAGGATGTTCACATTGCAACCAGACCGGTTACAAAGGTCGGATTGGGCTGTATGAAGTCATGCCGATATCTCCAACGCTGAGAGAGATGATACTCAAAGGAACATCATCAGACGAACTCACGGCGCAGGCGATCAAAGAAGGAATGCAGAATCTGAGAGAAGATGGCATTGAAAAGGTAAGACAAGGTGTTACGTCTATTGAGGAATTGATTAGAGAAACGACGTCGTTTTAGCGTTTAGTTAAGAACGTAAAGGAGGCTCACATGCCTTTAACTATGAAGCAGCTCTTAGAGGAAATGGTGCAGAGGAATTCAACAGATCTGCACCTAACAACGGGAGCCCCGCCAATGTATCGCATTGATGGTGACTTAGTCCCGACGAATTACGAGATTATGACTCCGGAACTGATTCAAAATCTGGTGTATAGCGTACTGAATGATCAGCAGAGAAAGAAATTTGAAATGGAATGGGAACTCGATTTTTCTTTCGGTATTGCTGGGCTCTCTCGTTTCAGGGGCAATACGTTTAGACAAAGAGGTAGTGTTGCTGCCGCAATTCGAACGATTCCTTTCGAAATCAGAGGTTTCAAAGAACTCGGTATTCCACTTGTGGTGCAAGAGCTTGCCGGAAGGCCAAAAGGACTTATCCTCTGTACTGGTCCAACAGGAAGTGGTAAATCAACTACCTTGGCAGCAGTCATTGATAAGGTGAACAGCGAAAGACGATGCCACATTGTCACGGTTGAAGATCCAATTGAGTATTTGTTCAGACATAAAAAGGCCATTATCAATCAAAGACAAGTTGGTAGCGATACCAAGTCCTTTGCCAATGCCTTGAAATATGTCTTGAGAGAAGACCCTGACGTGGTAATGGTTGGAGAGATGAGAGACCCTGAAACAATCGGTACAACCTTAACGATTGCAGAAACAGGCCACTTAACCCTCGCTACGCTCCATACAAATTCAGCGGCTGAATCTGTCCATCGTATTATTGACGTGTTTCCTCCTCATCAGCAGGGACAAGTCAGGGCACAGCTTGCATTTGTTGTTGAAGGTGTTATTACACAACAGCTTCTGCCCAAAATTGGTGGCGGTCGTGTCCTCTCCGCAGAGGTGATGGTTGCGACACCAGCAATCAGAGCACTCGTACGAGATGAGAAAGAACATCAGATCTATTCAACAATTCAGGCTGGTGCAAAGTATGGCATGCAGACAATGAATCAATCGCTCTATACACTCTATGCAAAGCGGTTCATAACTCTGGAAACTGCATTCGATTATACGCCGAATATTGAAGAGTTTGAGCATATGGTTGAGCAGAAATCACCTGTTTTGAAGTAGTCGGGGGTAATGATGTTTCTACAAAACGTGTTGGTTGATTTCTGCCTAATGGTTTTTTATTATAACTAAGGAGGCGCAATGCCAACCTTTGTTTGGAAGGGTAGAACAGCATCTGGTGCCACAACAAGTGGCGAGTTAGCTGCAGGTTCCCAAGCTGATGTTGTAGCAGCTCTCCGTCAGAAAAAGATTATTCCAACCTCAATTAAAGTAAAAGAGGAAAAAAAGGGAATCACACTTTTCGGTGGTAGGGTATCTCTGCGTGCCCTTGGTGTCTTCACGCGACAGTTTTCCACGATGCTCAATGCCGGTCTTCCGCTCCTTTCCTGTCTTGAGATCCTTTCAAAACAGACCGAGAGTACAGGACTTCGCCGAATTCTCGGCGAAGTGAGAGGCGATGTAGAAGGAGGTCTTGCCCTTGCTGATGCTCTGCGTCGGCAACCAAAGGTCTTTGATAATCTCTATGTGAATATGGTCGAGTCAGGTGAAACCGGCGGTGCATTAGACGTTATCCTCATGCGTCTTGCGACGTATCTTGAAAAATCTGCTGCGTTGAGACGTAAGATAAGGGGTGCAATGATATATCCTGCTATTATTACCCTTGTCGCAATCGGTGCAATCGCGGTGATGTTACTCTTCGTTATTCCGATCTTCGCAAAGATGTTTGAAGGCGTTGGTGCAGATTTACCAGGGATGACACAATTCGTTATCATGTTGTCTAACTTTCTGAAGATTTGGGCACTTCCTCTTCTTATTATCTTCATCGCACTCTTTACCATTCTCAGAAGATGGCACAAGACAGAATCTGGTGCCAAGGCCATGGATCCCATACTCTTGAAGGTGCCTGTTTTTGGTGATCTTCTCAAGAAACAGTCAATCGCTCGTTTCTCAAGAACGTTGTCAACACTCCTCTCAAGTGGTGTACCGATAATTGATGCGCTGGAGATTACTGCACGGAGTGCGGGAAATTGGGTTATCGAGAATGCGATCTTGAAGGCACGCACATCGATAAAAGGCGGAGAGAATATTGCTGATCCCTTGGGAAAATTTGCAGTCTTTCCACCTATGGTCACACAGATGATTGCAATCGGTGAGGCATCAGGTGGTTTGGATGAAATGCTCGCAAAGGTAGCAGATTTTTATGATGCTGAGGTAGACCAGGCAGTTGAGAATCTCACGAGTGCTCTTGAACCGGTAATCATGGTGTTTCTCGGTGGTATCGTCGGTTTCCTCGTCATTTCAATGTACCTGCCAATATTCAAGTTGGCTGCTACCCTGACTGAATAGAAATTATCGACGAGACAGGTCGGTTTCAACCCTCAAGTAAACCTGGATGAGCCGTTGCCTCATTCTGAGTTCTCTATAAAGGTAGTGGGAGTCTATGGTCGCTTCTGATTTATTCGGAAAAAGAACCGGACTCATAATCCTTCATCCACTTCTTATCACATTCATTCTTTTGTCTTCTTACCCAATCATCTATGACATCCCCACACCATTCTGGTTCATAATTCTCGCCTCGTTTATGCTCGCTGTCATTTTCCTGTTATTGGGAAACATATTGACCGAGAAGCTTGTTTTATACCTGCTCTTCCTCTCAGATATCCCCATTATCGGATTCATGATTCACTACACGGGTGGTTTAGACAGCCTGTTTCCGCTTCTCTATGTATTACTCATCATCCTTTCTTCGTTGTATCTTTACAGGAAGGGTGCCTATATCATCAGTCTCTGCAGTGTTATTTTCTTTCTGGTGCTCTCATTTATTGAGGCGAAAAATTCAACAATGACCGTGCAGATGGTGATGTATAAGTTCTATGTCTTTGGCCTACTCTTTCTCTTTACTGGTATTTTGAGTGGTACACTGTCAGAGAGATATCAAAAAGGGGCAGAAGAGGCAAAAAGACTGCGGTTAACAACCGAGGAGATGATCAGAAACCTTCCCTCAGGGATCATTACCATTGATAATAAAGGCGATATCATCTACACAAATATTCCTGAAGGGCCGCTCCGCGCTCATGTACACCTGTATATTGCGAAATTCTTAAAGTATACCAACCTAAAGAACTCGATTGAGCTAAATATAGCAAAGCGTTACTATGTTCTGTCGTGTGCCCGTATCTATGATTCTCGGGCAGGCCTGGGGATTTTGCAGGACTATACAGACATCAGAAAGCTCGAGGAAAAATCGAGAGTTTCTAGACAGACAAAGCTTCTTGCCGAATTGGGCGGTTCATTGGCCCACGAGATTCGCAATCCCTTGGCTTCAATAAGAGGTTCGCTCGAGGTTATTCGTGAGGCAGCAAAGGATCGTCATGCAGTGCATTTTATAAATATGGCGTTAAAGGAATCCATACGCCTAAACGACATTGTAACCGATTTTCTGAATTTTGCGCAGTTTATCCCCAACAAGAAGAATCGACTGGCTATTAAAGAAGTCCTGAATGAGGCACTCATTGAAATAATAGAAAAGGTCAATTCCAAAAACATTAGGATTAAGCGAATGGACAACGATTTCTATGTTCTGGGGGATATGAATAAATTAAAGTCCTGTTTTGTGAATGTGTTCAACAATGCGTGTGAGGTAAGTAAAAAAGGTCAGGTAATTGAAATCGAATCATATGAGGATGAAAAGGATGGCTTTGTTGAGATACGAGACCATGGCAAGGGTATGGCCAAGAAAGAGATGAACAAGATATTTACTCCCTTTTTTACTACTAAAAAGGGTGGTACTGGCCTCGGCCTCGCCATTGCCAAAAATATAATGGAGGCACACGGCGGAAGAATTGAAGTAAAAAGCAGAGTCGGTAAAGGAACAACATTTAGAATGGTGTTTCCTTTGGCATAAATCCTTTTTTTTCTTCAGCTCGTTCTGATACAAGAGCAGAATATCACATCAAAAATATCTTTAACTAACAATTGTCTTATGAACATTCTTGAGTATAATTCATAAGATGAGAAACATCAAAATGACCATCGAGTATGATGGAACAGATTTTTGCGGTTGGCAGTACCAGCCAGACAACCGAACCGTACAGGGCGATATTGAAGGAGCATTGAAGAGATTAACAGATGAAACGATCAGAATCATTGGTGCAGGAAGGACAGATCAAGGGGTCCACGCGCTCGGGCAGGTAGCGAATTTTCATACCTCGACCGATATGCCATTACATCAGATCAGACAAGGAATAAACGCTCTCACAGAAGATGACATCAATGTCAAAAGTGTTGAGAGTGTAGAGCGTGGTTTCCACAGCAGATTCTCTGCAAAGGCAAAGGTATATCGCTATCACATATTATTAGAACCATCACCTCTGAAGATAAGGTATGGCTGGTACACAGCGTATAAACTCAACGTGGCCGGGATGAAAAGGATTATCCCGATGGTGCTGGGCGAACATGATTTCAAAAATCTTTCTGCTCATAGTGAAGCCGAGAATACCCTCTGCACCATTTGTGGTATGAGCTTGACAGTTGATGCTCTGCATATTATAATAGAGATAGAAGGTAATAGATTTCTCAGGAAGATGATACGGGGCATTGTCGGTTTCATGTATGATGTAGGACGTGGAAGATTTTCACCTGAGAACACCCATGATGTCTTTAAAGGTAGAATAAAAGACATATATTTTGCACCATCTCATGGTCTGTATCTCGTAGAGGTGAAGTACTGAAACTGGAGAACGCGAAGTGCTCAACGTTATGGCATCGGGCATGCGTTCTCTCACTAAAAATCTAAAAGGGTGGGAGGATAGATGAGGAGAAGAGATTTACTTTTTATTGCCGTTGGCGTTGTTGTTGCGGTAATTGCCATACAACTAGTCGCCCTCGCACGCACTAATCGTCATCACTCACACAGTGATACGGTAAGACTCATGGATCTCAATGAGGAAATTTCATCACAACGGTCAAATGCTATCGTATTGGCGGCTCAAGAAGTTTCCCCCTCAGTCGTTTCAATAACCATCACACAAACGAGGGTAGTTTCCACATCACCGTTTTTTTCTCCCTTTACCGATGAGTTTTTCCGCGATTTTTTTCATGATTTCTTTCCTGAGCGGTATTATAGACAGCAGATAAAGAGCCTCGGTACTGGTGTAATTATCTCCGCCGATGGTGACATATTGACCAATGAACATGTCGTATCTGACGCAACAGATATAAACATCACCTTGCCTGATGGCAGACAATTCAAAGGGACAATCATCGCGTCTGACCGAACCGTAGATCTGGCACTGATTAGGGTCAACGAAAAGAACCTTCCCTATGCACAGTTGGGTAATTCAGATGAATTGTTGATTGGCGAGTGGGTCCTTGCTCTTGGTAATCCATTTGGCTTCCTCTTGGAAGACACAAGGCCGACCGTGACTGTCGGCGTCATCTCCGCACTCAATCGGTCAATAAAATCGACTCACGACGAACGGGTCTATAAAAATATGATACAGACCGATGCTGCCATCAATCCAGGTAATTCAGGTGGCCCGTTGGTTAATGTGCTCGGCCAGGTGGTAGGAATAAACACCTTCATTTTTACTTCAGGTGGTGGCTCTGAAGGAATTGGTTTTGCGCGTCCCATTGATGTAGCGAAAAAATTCATAGAAGAAGCACAACAGTTTGGCAAGATCCGGCACCCATGGATCGGTATATGGACACAAGATATCAGTCCTGAAATTGCAGAGGCCATGGGAATAGAAAGATCAGGCGTGTTGATAAGTGCTGTGGATACAGCGAGCCCTGCAGAAAGGGCCGGCATAAGAGAGAGGGACAGAATCATCTTGGCGAATGAACAGAGAATAAACCGGGTTGCTGATTGGGATAGACTCGTCGCTGACTTATTTGTCGGAGACACAGTATCTATTACTGTGTTAAGGGACAAAGATACTCTTGAAATCAGTCTTGTCATTGCAGAGTTACCGGAATCAGCTGGGATAAAAACAAAACTGGGGATATACATTGAGGACATCAACGAAAGACTCGCCAGGAAATACAATCTGAGTTACCGGTCAGGTGTTGTCGTAACAGAAGTAGAGAAGAACAGTATTGGCGAAAGGTTGGGAATAGCACCGGGAGATGTCATACTCCAGGTTGACGACGAGCGCATCAGAAATAAATCACATTTTCAGGAGGTTCTGACAAAGACACGGGATACTACGCTCATAATTGATCGAAGCGGCCTGGTTATTCAGTTATATCTAGGTCTCTAGGAAAAGAGGAGCATATGATTAAGCGTTATCAAACACCTGCAATGGCGAATATATTTAGTGAGGAATATAAACTGGAAAAGTGGTTATATGTTGAGCAAATTGTGGCAGCGGTACAGGGAGAGCTTGGGATTATCCCCAAGGGGCTTAATCGAAGACTTGCGAAGACGAGTGTTCAGCCAGAAAGGGTACACACTATTGAGAAGGTAACAAACCACGATGTGATTGCCTTTTTAACTGCAGCAAGAGAAAAACTCGGCAGCCAAGGAAAGTGGCTTCACTTTGGGTTGACGTCTTATGATCTTGTGGATACCGCCTTTGTATTGATTCTTCGTGAGGCGATAGATATAGTCCTTAAAGATATCAAGCGATTACTCGATGTACTCAAAAGAATGTCGTTGAGATTTAGAAAAACACCACAAATGGGGAGAACCCACGGCATGTTTGCACAACCAATCACATTTGGGCACAAGGTCTCATCGTGGTATGAGGAGGTGCTCAGGTCATACACACATTTAAAGATTGCGCGACAACACATATCGTATGGCAAATTATCGGGCGCGGTGGGTACCTATACGATGTTATCCCCGACTATTGAAAAGAAGGTGATGAAACGTTTGGGCCTGAAACCAGAACCTGTATCAACACAGGTACTCCCGAGGGATAGATTTGCATTGCTTATTTCTCATCTCGTCATCTATGCATGTGCATTAGAGCGTATCGGCACGGAAATAAGAAATCTATCGCGTACAGAGATAGACGAGGTGAGCGAACCTTTTACAAAGGGTCAGAAGGGTTCTTCAGCAATGCCTCATAAGAAGAATCCGATAACATGTGAACGGATATGCGGTCTGGCGAGAATTATCCGAGGTTATATGTCACCGGCCTTTGAAAACATCAATCTGTGGCATGAAAGAGACCTTACCAATTCATCCGCAGAAAGAATCATTTTTTCTGATTGTTTTTATCTCATACACTATATCACCCTGAAAATGCTCTGGGTGCTGAAAAACCTCAATGTCTACCCAGACACCATGTTGAAAAACATTGAATCGAGTCTTGGTGTCTTTGCATCTCAGAATCTGATGAATCGATTAGTAGAAAAAGGAATGAATAGGGAGAACGCGTACAAGACAGTTCAGGTTCTTTGTTTTAAGGCACTGAATACCAAGACGCAGCTGAAAAACCTTGTACTCACAGATAAAACGATAAAGCGTTACCTGGCAAAGACTGAAATCGAAGAGGTATTCGATCTAAGGTGGTATCTCAGAAACATCGTTTAGCAAGGTGGTCAGGTGGTCAGGATATCAAGGCATCAGGGTATCAGGTGTTTGTTGACTTCAATGAAAATATACATATAATTGAGCCATGGATTTATTCGATAAATGTGAGGCAACGGTTAGAGATGTAAACAGAGCACACAGATTAGGAATCTATCCCTACTTTACACCTATACAATCGGTTCAAGACCACCGAGTGAGAATAGACGGCAAAGAGTTTATTATGATAGGATCAAACGGTTATCTTGGTCTTGCAGCAGACCCACGCATGAAAAAGGCAGCGATAAATGCTATCAAGAAATACGGTTCAACCTGTTCTGGTTCGCGATTCCTTAATGGTACGCTTGACATCCACGTCAAGCTGGAGAGGGACTTGGCTCAGTTTTTTGAAAAAGATGGTGCAATTGTATTTTCGACTGGCTTTCAGACCAATCTCGGCATTATCTCTGCCATTGCTGGCAAAGACGATATCCTCATCATTGACCGTCAAGACCATGCATCAATTATTGATGGCTGCCGCCTTTCATTTGCTGATGTCAAAAAATACCGCCATAACGATATGGAAGACCTCGAGAGGATTTTAAAATCTCTCCCACAAAACCGGGGTAAGTTGATCATTGTCGATGGTGTTTTCAGTATGGAGGGCGATCTTTCAAATCTGCCTGAGATTGTGAGGTTGAAGAAGAAATATAGTACGCGACTTCTGGTCGATGACGCCCACGGTGTTGGTGTCCATGGCAAAAAAGGAAGAGGTACGTGTGAACATTTTAATCTGCTCGATGATGCCGACATCATCATGGGAACTTTCAGTAAGGCATTCGCATCGTTAGGTGGTTTTGTTGTCGCAAGCCATGATGTGATTACACATATCAAACACAGAGCACGCGCACTCATCTTTTCTGCCAGTATGGTGCCAGCCTCTGTAGCAAGTGCGCAGATGGCGCTTGACATAATCAAGAGTGAACCTGAACGCAGAGACAGATTGTGGAGTATTGCCGAGAGAGTGCTCAAGGGGTTTAAAGACATTGGCCTGGATACTGGAGAAAGTCAGACGCCCGTGATACCAGTTGTTATTGGTGAAGATGAGCGGTGTTTTGCATTCTGGAAAATGCTTATTGCGAACAACATCTTTGCCAATCCTGTAATATCACCGGCAACCCCACCTGGTCGCGCCCTGATTCGTACAAGCTACATGGCGACACATACTGATGAGGATATTGATATAGTTTTAGACGTATTCAATCGTTGTGCCCATGAGTTTGGACTCATAAAGCAGTGATAACCGTCGTTCAGGTACGGTCTGAAAAAGAATTAAAAACATTTGTAGACTTCCCTTATCACCTTTATAAAAATAATCGCTACTGGGTACCGCCACTCAAAAGAGATGTCTATGAACTCTTCAGCAGGAGCAAAAACCCATTCTGGGAACACGCTGAAAAGGAAATGTTCTTGGCCTATCGTAATAAACGTGTCGCCGGTCGGATCTGTGCAATTGTGGACTATAACTTCATCGAGTTTTGGAATGAAAAAACTGGATATTTTGGTTTCTTTGAATGCGACGATGATTTAGATGCAGTACAAAGCCTCTTTAATCATGTGCGAATATTTCATCGCGAAAAAGGTCTACACAAATTTATCGGTCCCCTGAATCCCTCAACTAATGATGCATGCGGCATTCTCGTTGAGGGTTTCTACACGCCGCCATTCATCATGATGCCACACAATTTTGAATATTATCAGACTCTCTTGGAACAATCAGGGCTCCATAAGGCAAAGGACCTCTATGCATACTACATAGACACAAAGAATGCACCATTTGAATATCTTGAGCGCATCTGTTCAGTAGTGCGCAGAAAGATTCAGGATCTAAAGGTGAGACCCATTAACCTTGAAGACTTCAAAAATGAAGTGAAGAGAGTCAAAGAGATCTATAATGATGCATGGAGTCGTAATTGGGGATTCGTGCCAATGACCGATGCAGAAATTGATGCACTCGCTGATACCATCAGACCATTGGTAAGGCCCGAGCTCGTGATTATGATCGAGGTTGATAATATTCCTGCCGCTGTTTCGCTCACCATACCGAATTATAATAGGGTGCTCAAGATGATGAACGGACGTCTCGGTCCGATCGAGATGCTCAAATTTCTCTATTATAAAAACAGAATTAGAGAGGGGAGGTTGATGATAATGGGCGTACGCAGGCAGTTTCGGAAAATGGGATTGGAATCTCTTTTATTTCTTGAATCGTTTAGGGCTGGTGAAAAACTCGGGTATACTGGTGGAGAACTATCGTGGGTTCTTGAAGATAATTATTCGACCAATAATGAAATTATCAAGATGGGTGGTGAACTCTACAAAAAATACCGAATATATGAAGATATGGTGTGAAATGGTCTTGTCTCTTGAACACATCAGAACCTATCTTACTCTTTCACAATAAATTTTTTGACATGGTCTTTTTTAGGCAACAGGAGATAAAAAATGGCAAAATATAAAATAGCGTGGCTTCCAGGGGACGGTATCGGCAATGATGTACTCGATGCAACGAAGATTGTGTTAGACCAGATTAGACTCGATGCCGAATACATTCGGGGTGATGTAGGATGGCAATTCTGGTGCACCCAGGGAGAACCATTACCTCAAAGAACAGTCGAGATGATGAAAAGTACTGACTGTGCGATGTTTGGTGCGATAACCTCAAAACCAAAGACGGTTGCTGATACAGAATTGTTGCCCGAATTAAGAGACAAGGGATTCGTCTACCGAAGCCCTATCGTGCGGTTACGTCAGTTGTTCGATCTTTACATCTGCCAAAGACCCTGTAAGGCGTATGAAGGTAATCCCTTAAACTATAAAGAGGGAATTGATTTTGTTATCTTCAGGGAAAACACTGAAGACCTGTATTCAGGCTATGAGTTCAACAGCGTTCCTGAGGAGATGTTTTCTATCAAAGGAATGGAGCGACTTCCTCGTGATGCAGCGATATCAATAAAGGTGAATACACCAAAAGGATGCAAGAGAATTGTCCGGGCGGCATTCGATTTTGCGCGTACCCATAAGCGCAAAAAGGTAACCTGTGTTCATAAGGCAAATGTGGTAAGGGCAAGCGATGGTCTCTTCCTTGAAGTATTCTACAAAGTTGCTGAAGATTATACAGATATAGAGGCAGATGATGCAAATGTTGATTCATTATGTCAATGGCTGCTCAAGAGACCATTTGATTATGATGTGTTAGTAGCACCAAATCTCTATGGCGACATCATTTCCGACCTCTGTGCGCAAATGACTGGTGGCCTCGGCTTTGGCTCGAGCGGTAACATAGGCAGCAACTACGCCTTATTTGAGCCGACCCACGGCTCTGCACCAAAATATGCCGGAAAATACAAGGTCAATCCAATCGCCACTATTCTCGCCTCAAGAATGATGCTCGAGTGGCTCGGTGAGACAGATAAAGCAGCACGGCTTGAGAAGGCAATAGCCTATGTAATAAAAGAGGGACGGGTACGAACCTATGACATGGGTGGTGATGCATCGACCCTGGATCTAGCGACGGCAATTGCTGAAAAACTATGACGATAATCGAAAAAATCTTTGGGCGCCATGCAGGCAAACAGGTAGAGCCAGGTGACTATATATGGACTGACCTGAACCTTGTGACCATGCGGGATTTTGGTGGTCCGAATGTTATTATGGAGTACCTGGAGAATTTTGGAGAACACCCTGTCTTTGATAAGAACAGAGTCGCCATCACATTTGACCTTCACATTCCGGCACGTACTGAACAAGTGGCACAAAATCAAAAGATACTCAGGGAGTTTGCCTTACGCCAAGGCCTCAGATTGTTTGATGTGAACACTGGAGTAGGACAGCATATCATACTGGAGAACGGCTTGGTAAAACCGTGGGACATTGTTGTTGGCACTGATAGTCATATGAATTTGCTCGGTGCAGTGGGTGCTGCAGGATTTGGTATGGGAACGACTGATATTGCGGGTGCACTCTACAGGGGAAGACTCTGGTTTCGTGTGCCCCAGACAATAAAGGTTGTCATCAATGGCGCGCTCCAAAGATGGGTAACTGCCAAAGATGTAATCCTCTTGGTATTGAAACATCTGAAGACTGATGGTGCCTTAAACAAGGCAGTTGAGTTTGCAGGTACAGCGATGAGCACAATGACCCTTGCGGAACGCATCACCATAGCGAGCATGGTAACTGAAATGTCCGGTGATATCGGTTTTATTGAGCCCAATCTAAACGTCTCTCAATTCATAAAATCGCGTGTTGGTCAAGATGTCGAAGCCATAGCCGCTGATCCTGATGCTCACTATGAAAAGGAATATGAGTTTTCAATAGATGGGCTGACGCCTCAGATTGCGTGCCCTCATTTACCCGATAAGGTCAAGAGTGTTGAGGATGTTGCTGGAAAAGAGGTTGACCAGGTGTTCATTGGTTCATGCACAAACGGCCGCTTTGACGATTTAGCACTTGCTGGACAGATCCTGAGAGGAAAGAAGATCGCTCCGGGCATGAGGCTTATCATCGTGCCAGCAACAACAGAGGTTGCGCGGCAGGCTTTAAAGGCTGGATTATACGACATATTTCTTTCAAGTGGTGCAGTGATTACCAACCCAGGTTGCGCGTTATGCACGACCGGTCATGCTGGTATCCTTGCTCCTCGTGAGGTAATGGTGTCGACCTCGAACAGAAATTTCATTGGTAAACTGGGAAAAGGAGCACACGTCTATCTTGCATCACCGGCAACCGCAGCCGCTACTGCCCTCACCGGCAAAATCACCGACCCGAGAGAGGTGTCTCATGGTTGTTAAAGGACGCGTATGGAGATTTGGTGATGACATAGATACTGACCAGATATATCCGGGCAAGTATCTGCCTCTCACTGATAAACATGAGATGGCACACCATGCAATGGAAGGCGCAGATAGAGGTGATGAGTTCATTAGGAAGGTGAAACAGGATGATATTATTGTTGCTGGTAGGAATTTCGGTTGCGGATCATCACGCGAACATGCAGCCGTTGCAATAAAAGGGAGTGGCGTCTCATTAGTCATTGCTCAGTCATTTGCGCGGATATTTAGAAGAAATGCGGTCAATATAGGGTTGCCGATTCTCGAACTCAACACGGTAGATACCATAAAAAACGGTGATCTCCTTCAGGTGGATGTTGCAACTGGAGAGGTCACCAATATTAGCCAGGATAAGGTATATAGGGCAGCGCCGGTTTCACGGCTGGAGATGGAGATAATAAAAGCAGGTGGGCTTCTGCAGTACCTTAAGCAGATAAAGAGGAACGAGGTTTAGCCATGAACAAGAAGTATATAGGCGAAGTATTTCCAGAGATATACAAGATACACGATAAGGTACTTCGTAGTAATGTAGTAGATGTCTGGCTCTTGGCAATGAAAAGAGGTGGTTGGAAAAAGATTGAGGGCATCCCCTTTACCCTGCTCATGAATACAAAAAGGACATTGGTCGAACATACTCGGGCTGTGACGCGCATGGCGATGTCTATTGCCAGAGAGCGGCATGATATGGACCTCGATATTGTCATTGCCGGAGGCCTTGTCCACGATGTCGGAAAGTTACTTGAGTACACACAGAAAAAGAGTCAATTTGTTAGGAGTGAGTATGGAACACGCATACGTCACCCTGTCTCTGGTTATGCATTGGCACGAGAGGCAGGTCTTCCTGAAGAAGTAGCACACATCGTTGCTACTCATTCGACAGAGGGTGAAAAAGTTAAACGCTCTCCTGAATCAATACTCATACATCATTGTGATTTCATCGATTTCGACATCGAGAAATCACGATAGAACTATAGTCCCTCTGCTCTTGCATTTTGTCACAAATTCCATATAATAGGGCCTGATGAGACTGTACGAATACGAAGCAAAAAGAATCTTGAGAAGGTATAGCATTCCTGTTCTCGATGGTGTTGTTGTAGACAACGCGCATCTTGATGAATTAGACAAGGTCACCTATCCAGTTGTGATAAAGGCGCAGGTATTCCTCGGTGGACGGGGTAAGGCAGGTTTGGTTAGGACAGCGAAACACAGAACAGAGGCAGAAGAGCAGATAAAGGCGATGATCGGTAAAAAACACGGTCAGTTTGTCGTAGAAAAGGTCCTGGTAGAGAAGAAGATCGCTTATGAGAAAGAGCTCTATCTTGCTGCAACAATAGACCGGCTGATGCACACACCACTCATAATAACTAGCTCAAAAGGGGGAATGGAAATCGAGGATATCGCCAGACAGGAACCTCAAGGCATAGTTAAGTATTACTTTAATTCAGGTGATAATTTGTCCGATTTTAAAGCGAGAAA
>Ga0209636_10001674_pt1 | contig 22420 bp, 22 predicted proteins | sample DeeMarSWOR152_54_FD_187464 | JGI IMG/M metagenome (GOLD analysis project Ga0209636, IMG submission 187464) | Marine sediment microbial communities from White Oak River estuary, North Carolina - WOR-1-52-54 (SPAdes) (version 2) | ecosystem: Environmental > Aquatic > Marine > Intertidal zone >...
TTCTCCTCTTTGTGACGTCCAGCCGTGTCAATTATGACTACGTCTTTGTCAGTATGGTTTTTCAGTCCTTTCTGCGCTATGTCAACTGCGTTCTTGTTGCCAGGTTCGCCATAAAGAGGCACGTTGATGCGTGTAGCCAGTTGTTGCAGTTGTGCGTAGGCGCCTGGGCGGTACGTGTCAACACATACAAGTGCAGTTTTTAATCCTCGTTTCTGGAAGTATCGTGCTAGTTTCGCTGCGTTGGTAGTTTTGCCTGAGCCTTGAATGCCGACGAGCATGAGGACGCTTCTTTTTCCAGGCTCTATTTTCAGGGGAACTGGCTTTTCTCCTAAGAAGCGCGTTAGCTCTTCGTACACGACTTTTATGACATGCTCGTGTCTTGAGACTCCTGGTGGAACTTTTTCTTTTAGCGCTCTGTCCTCAATGTTTTTTGACATTGAGAGAACAAGTTGCACATTGACGTCTGCTTGAAACAAGGCGCGCTGCAGGTCTTTGATGAGTTCCTTCACCGTTGCCTCGTCGACAACTGGCGCTCGGAAAACCTTGCGTATAGCTTCGTATATGGAAGAGCCGAAGCGTTCAAGAGCCATGGGTGATCATTCAACCCTAGACATGATTCAAACCTAAATATATGGCTTTAAAGACCTGTGATGATCGTGAAGAGATAGTGCTTGGGGCAAAATTATCTTAACTTTTTCTTGGGCTCTCCAATGCAGCTGCAATTATCAGCGGGAATGCTATTGTTGCATCACACACGACTGTGACGGCTTTTCCTTTTGGCTTAACCTTGCCCCAGCTAATTGCTTCATCAAGAGAGGCGCCGCTCAGCCCCCCAGGTTCAGGTCTGTCCATGGTTATCTGAACTGCTGCGTCAACACCTTCACGAAAAGTATTGGCGAATAGTGCAAAGTGCTTAGGCACGCCTCCGCCTAGAATGATTACGCCGACTTTCTTGGCTTCGTAAACCTTGTCCATGAGCGTCTTAGTGTCAAGAAATGGATCGATGCGTAACGTTCTATCTTGCCCAAACATCCACATCTGAAAACCAGCGATGGAGTCAATGAACGCTGGACAGATTATCGGCACGTTTTTGTCTGCAGCCGCGGCTAGAATGGATCCCTTATCCTTGATTCGCTTTCCGATTTCACAGAGCAATTCAGCGCCTGAAATTCGCTGTCGCTTCTCTTCGGGGATGGCTTCCACCGTTTCGTAAAGCCATTTTTCCAAGGCTTGAAACGCCTTCTGCTCAACGTAGATGTCTCCTATGCGTCCAATGTTTTCTCTCCTTAATCGCCTGTCTTCAGCTTGAAAAGAGCCAACCATATGCTTGTAGCCTAAGGCTTCGACCATGTCGTGGACCATGTTGGCTCCAGTTGTAACCAACACGTTCACATATTCATTTTCGACAAGGTCGTGAATAGCATTTCTGAATCCTGCGGGCACAATAGCTCCTGACAAAGTTAAGATGACCGTGTAGTCGGGGTTCTTGAACATTTCAGACACCAGTTCCCATGCTTCTCCAATTTTTCCAGCGCCTAGAACCCCAGTCGACTTCATTTCATTGACGAGTTCACCAACACTCATTCCAGTCTGAAGCCGCACGTGCTTAACATACCTCAACGGTTTCACCGCTCCGAAGCTTGAAACTACTAAGAGAATTAAAGAAAAATAACTTCTCCCTACCTAGATTTTCCAGAAGATTAGGCTTGAATCCTAGCTCTTGGTTCGTTGGATCTTAAGTCTGCCCATAATGCGCCAGTATTCGACTTCCATGCCGTTAGCCAAGCGACCTTTCAAGTCCTCTTCCTCGGGAAAAGGCGCTTCGAAGACATCGTAGGTTTCCAGATCCATCAATTGAACCGCGTTGGGCAACAGTGCCAGTACTTGTCCACTTCGCTTTTCGATGAGCGGCACTTCAACCTGAGCGCCCGTAGGCTTCACAAAAGTCCGTTTAACCCCATCAAAAACTCCAATAGCCACGACTCTTGCCTTAGCTGACCCATGCTTGCCAGGCTTAGACTTGGTGTAGTCAACTATTCGGCAAGGCTCATTGTCAACCATCACGTAGCTGCCCACTTTGATGGCGCCCAACTCAACAGGTTTGCTCAACTCAACACGCCTTCATGCATCTTGCTAGACAAGCTTTTACAACAATGATTTTATAGGATTAATTAACTTATCGCTAAGCAACCCTCGCGTGCGAGGCGCTCAAGTGTTCAAAAGCGTAGGCGTCGTCAGTCGAATCGACCGCAAACAAGCGATGCAATTAGCTAGTAACATAGTAGACGCTTTACAAACCAGAAAACTCAAAGTTCAGCTGGAACCCAGCCTCGCCAAGCATATGAAAAGACCCGACCTCGCCGTATCTGTAGAAAAAATGAAAGTCGACTTGCTAGTCACAGTTGGCGGCGACGGCACCATCCTCAGAACGTGCTTGAAACTGCCTAAGCCTCAACCACCCATACTTGCCATAAACATGGGCGCACGAGGCTTTCTAGCCGAAGTAGCACCAAAGAACGCCTTAGCGGCATTAAACCAGACTTTGAAAGGGGACTACAAACTAGAACGCACCACAAAACTATCTTCGCATCTTGGCAAGAAACGGTTGCCAGACGCGCTGAATGAGGTTTCCATTACCTCTCTGGCGCCCGCTAAACTCTTGAAGATGCGCATCTGGAAAGACAGCGAACTGATTGGAGACTGCCAATCCGACGGCGCAGTTGTTGCCTCCCAAACAGGCTCAACTGGCTACTCACTGTCAGCAGGCGGACCTGTGATAGACCCGGATGTAAAAGGCTTCGTATTCACGCCAATCACACCGTTAACAGTGTTCCACCCCATAGTTTTCTCCGCAAACTCTACCATTCACGTTGAATTGCGGAGACCCAGAAAAGCCATAATCGTGGTCGATGGCCACTTTCAAACCGAAACTACGCCTGAGCTTTCACGTATAACCATAGCCAAGTCGGAGCACGAGTCCAATTTCATACGCTTTACCGGCGGCTTCTATGATAGATTGAAGGGGCGGCTTCTGTTTTGTGAGGGGCGAAGACCCTGACACAGCAAGGCGCCAAAGGCACTCGAGCTTTGGTTCTGGATACTTCCGCGTTCATAGCTGGATTCGACCCCTTTGCCGTGACTGACGAGGTGTACACGGTTCCTGCGGTGCGTCAGGAACTCGCGTCGAATTCTATGATTTACACTAGATTTAGGACCGCTATTGAAAGCGGCAAATTACATGTGAAGGCCCCGCGAGCTGTCTTTCTCACTCAAGTTAATAAGTCGTCCAAAGTTGTTGGTGACATGCGCTTCCTGTCTGAAGTAGATAAGCAGGTTTTGGCGTTGGCTCTTGAAATTCAGCACGGTGGCGCGAGATCTCTCATTGTCACGGATGATTATTCCATTCAGAACGTGGCGAATCAACTTGGATTAGAATTTGCACCTCTAGCAACCTTTGGCATCCGCTACCGCCTCAACTGGATGATCTACTGCCCGGCGTGTCACCGCGAATATCCAACCGACTACGGATTCAAGACATGCCAAGTTTGTGGCACAGGGTTGAAGAGGAAACCATTAAGAAAGACTCTGCTACGTAAATAGCGAAAAACGCTCGGTGAATCACCTTGATGGAGCGCAAAACAGTCTATTTTGATAAGCAAGGCAGAGAGAACACGGAAACCTTGCTGACAATCGTGAAGGAATACGCTGAGTCTACTGGAGTGAAAGACGTAGTGGTCGCTTCCACGCGTGGTGAAACTGGTGCCGCAGCATCGAAACTCTTCAAAGGCTACAACGTGGTCGTAGTGACTCATCACACAGGCTTCTCAGAACCAAGCGTACAGCAACTGAAGGAAGAACATCGAAAAGAAATACTTGAAAATGGAGCCAAAATATTCACTGGCACTCATGCTTTGAGCAGCGCGGAAAGAGCCGTGCGCAAGATGTTTAGCACCATTCAGGCATTAGAGTTGATGGCGAACACGCTGCGACTGCTGGGCGAAGGCACTAAAGTCTGCGTGGAAATAACGTTGATGGCAGCGGATGCAGGGCTCATACCCGTCGACAAGGACGTCATAGCTATTGCTGGAACAGGTCAAGGCGCTGACACGGCGCTGCTCATAAGACCAGCAAACTCAGCCCGATTCTTCGACTTGAAAATCAGAGAGGTAATCGTTAAACCCAGAGACTTTTAGACCTTGTCACTGTCTCTCTTACTGAAATACACAATGTCACCATGTGCTTTGTAGCCGCAATTCTTGAATAATCGCATGGATCCAGCGTTAGTGTCTTCTATTAACGCGCAGAATATTCTCATCCCACGCTTACGCAGGATCTTCTCAGCTTCATTGATTAACTCCTTTGCCACTCCTCTTCGCCTACAGTCTGAATCCACAGCCAAGCGGTTAATCCAACCTCTTCTACCATCCGTCGAAGCCATAACGACCCCCACAAGCCAGTCGTCTTCAAAAGCCCCGATAAAGAAGTCTGGATTGATCGTCATCTGAGCTTGAATAGCGCCCTTTCGATCTCTTCCTCTAGGCTTGAAAGGCAAGCCAGCCTTGTGCCATAATGCTACGATTTGGTCATAATCAGAAATGGTCAGAGTGCGAATCTTCATCTTGAGGTGCGTTCCTCTTTCACTGCTATGCTTTGGACCCACGCGTCTTCAATGTTTCGAGAGCCGCAGCTATCGCTCCAAATTCAGCTGTTAGCCTGTCATTCGCGCTTCCGATTAATATTACATCTTTTTCCTGGGGCTTAAGCTGGGATACTATTATCTCACGAATCCCCGGGGAGTCTCTGAAAACATCTTCATCAACAGATGGCATGGTCAATCTGCCACCGCTCAACATTAGAGTTGTTGCCCCCAGAGCTCCAACTTTGATCGCGGCGTCACGTTGCTCCAACCCAGCCCTAATCACATCTGCTGCACGTCTAACGAGAACCGCTATGTTAAACGCGCCTACAGTCAAAGAGCTTCTTGGAATCTCAACGGGTTGACTGATATTGGTCTTCAGGCTGCAAACTAATCTTTCGCCCACACCACTCAGCACGATACCCTTTCGAGAAGTGACTATCAAACCCTCTTTCTCAAGATGTTTGATTAAGGTTCTCGCTGAACCTTCGCCCAATCCCAATGTTCTGGCGAGCTTCACTCTGCCGGCTGGACCCTCTGCGTCGATCATGATCAAGGCCTTGACCAGATGAGCCTCAACGAAATAAGGCGATCGACCTGGGGCTGATTTCCTTGCAACTCTTTCTATTACATTCAGGGACTTCAAAGACGTTCCTCGTATGATTTCTTATGATTCTGTTGGCTTATAGCAATTTTTAAATACTGGTTGGATAATCCATCCATATTGGGCATATCCTTGAATACGCGTCAGTTAGCGCTATTAAGTCTGTTGACCGCGGTAGGGGTAGCCATACAAACAACTGTAAGACCGCCGAACGTTGAGTTCACCTCCTTCATCTCCTTCACGCTTGGCGCTGTACTCGGGTTTAGAGCTGCTGCTATTGCCGGCGGGACCACCATGTTCATAAACGGCTTCTTTTCACCGTGGGGACACGGTGGATTGAACATACCTTTTCAAATGACAGGCATGATCATTGCTGGGATCGTAGGCCACGTTTATAAGGCACACGCGCCCGACAGAGTTAATACCACAAGATTTTGTGTAGAAACGGCGGTTTTAGGCAGTTTTATTGCTCTCGTTTACGACTTGATTACCAACGTAGGCGTCGGGTTTCAGTATATTTTGGCAGGAATGGATCCCGTATGGGCTCTGATTTCAGCGATTGCTTATGGCTCGTTTTACTCTCTGGTCCATATCGTGTCGAACACCGTGGTCTTCGGATTTTTGTTCCTGCCTCTCGTAAGCGCGATATCTGGGTTCAATGCTAATGGGAGTGAGCTATGTTGGTCGAAAAAAGAACGCTTGAATTCTTGATGCTCGCCATGGTTGTTTGGGCAACGACTGCTTCAGCTCTTGCAGGGTACTATTATCTTCAGTCTAGAGCCTATGGTGAGCAACTCAGTGAAACTCAGAACTCATTGGACGAGTTTGCAGCAAGCTATGATCAGACAGTTGGTAAGTACAATGTGTTGTCAGGTGAATATTCTGAGTTATACGGAAACTATTCGTTCTTCGTGGGCAGTAACTATGCTCCACTTATGACTTCCTTCAGATACTTGGTTGAAAATCTAGCAAGAAACTTCACCACATCATTAAGTGCCCATAAGGATTTGAACAAAACTTATTCAGAGCTCTTGAACCGTTATGAAATGCTAAGGCAAAAGGATGAGACAACAAGAGAGGAGTTTGGAGGATTGCTGAACGAATACTACAAACTCTTCAACCAGATCGCAATCAAAGAGCTAACGCAATCGTCCGTTCAAGCTTTGACTCTTTCGGTAACAGTTGCTATAGATTATGGAAATGAAACCATAGTATGGCTAAACGACACTCAAGTATCTGCTAGAGCAACCTTATTTGAGTTAACGCAGGAAATCGCCACTGTAGACTACACGTATTACCCCCTAATGGAACCGGGACATATACTAGTTGATTCAATCAACAACAAGGCGGCATACACTGATCCGTCTTTCAGCTCAGGGTACTATTGGATATGGTACTACTGGGATGGCGCCCGAAAAATGTGGATAACTGGCCCAGTAGGTTGCGATGCATGGCTGCTCAAGGACGGCGGCATGTATAAATGGAATTATGAATACTGGTCATGGCCATAGTAGAGCCAGACAAAATTCGTGAAAAAGCTTACTCTGGACCACGTAACCCACCATGTTTAATCATCAATATGCTCTCCATGGATGAGTCGGGGCAGGCATTTGGCGCAGATCCATTTGTCCTCGCCTTTAAATCTCATAGGTACGAGTGCTACTTCCTTGTCGGTTCTGCCGCATGAAGAACATCTTGTCTCAGCTGGTTCGCCTTGGCTGGTTCTGCTCACGTTACTCCACCAGACACTCTCTGTCAGCAGTTACGTACATGCCTAAATTCTTAAGCCTTCTCAAATAATTCTGTTCAACTGAACCGCAAACAGAACATAAAAGAGGAGAGCGGAGTGCCCAAGCGAAGCCGAAGACTAGCCCTTTTGGAAGGCACGATTGCAGGCGCGTTTTTCGGCACTGCGGCCATATTCATACGTTTTCTCACCGGCGTCAGCATCTTCTCGATTGCGTTCTGGCGCTTGATGATTGCATCCCTAGTTTTTGTAGTAATCATCTTGGCTTCCAGGAAATCTTTCAGTTGGAGTCCCATTAGGAACGACATTGGGCGTGTTGGTGTTCTCGGAGTTCTGTTGGGCTTGCACTTCATATTGTTTGTTTCAGCCGTTTTGGATACAAGCATCATAAACGCTACGGTGCTGGTTAACACAACATCCATCTGGTCCATGATTGTATCAACCTTAATCTTCAAGCTAAAGCCGTCTCGCACTGCATTGCTCGGCATAATCGTGTCTTTTTTAGGAGTCACAATCATCACTTATGGAGACGCTACTACAGGAACGTGGACGATTCAGTTGAAGGGAGATCTGGAAGCGGTTCTAGCCGCAGTTTTGGAGGCATTCTACCTTAACTATGGGCGAGAAAGCAGGCAGAAGTCGCAGATCATACCGCTTATGCTAGCGATCTATATGTTTTCGTCTCTAACAGTGATGATCATAGGTCTTGGAGCAGCTCAGTCGTTTGCTTTTCCGCTTCAAGCATCGCAGATTCTATTGTTAGTTGGTTTGGCTATTCTGCCTACGGCGGTGGCGCACAGTTTCTTTTTCTCGTCTCTTTCCCATCTGAAGTCATTTGAGACAGCAGCTATGGCGCTATTGGAACCCATAGGAGCAACACTGCTTGGATTGGTCGTATTCGCTCAGGCGCCTAGGCCGATATTTGTGTTAGGCGCTGCCTTGGTTCTAGTGGGCGTTGTGACCGTGGCAATTAAAGAATAGTCAGGAGGTCTTGTAAGACGCAAGACTCCAGCTGAAATAGTTATTGTAGCTATCTTTAGAGTAGATCTCCGCCAAATCGCCCAATATGTATCGGTATATACACATTCTTCCAGATACGTACCATATGGCTAATATTACGACAATGAATATGAAAATACGTGCCCTAAATTCTGTTAGGTCAAAAAGGATCAGAGCTCTAGCCCTTCGACATTGATTGTCGAAGATGAAACAAGATATGTTCAAACCGAGGTATGATCCATGCTTAAACCCGTTCGACCTACACGCAAACCGCTTACGCCCAAGCCTGCAATGCGGAAAGAAGTGGAAGGCCCCAGAGTTGGAGTTTTCATTTGCCAATGTGGAGTGAACATCGCAGGCGTGGTTGATGTTCCAGAAGTTGTGAAATACGCTGACTCACTGCCCCATGTCGCTTATTGCGAAGACAACATCTACACTTGCTCCGAGGCAGGATTAGCTTCAATCAAAGACGCCATAAAAAACCACGGTCTCGAGAGAGTTGTTGTAGCTTCATGTACGCCCAGAACTCATGAACCATTGTTCAGGTCGGCTTGCCAAGAAGCTGGCATGAACAAATATCTTTTTGAAATGGCGAACATTCGTGAACAGTGCAGTTGGGTGCACAGTCATGAGCCTGAGAAAGCCACCGTGAAAGCCAAAGACATTGTACGGATGGCTGTTGCAAGGGCGAGTCAGCTGCAGCCGCAAGAAGAAGCTGAAATCGACATAAAAGATTCAAGCCTCGTGATCGGCGCTGGCATAGCCGGATTGACAGCGGCATTAAGTCTCGCCAATCAGGGGTTCAAGGTTTACTTAACTGAGAAAGAGCCTGAACTAGGAGGAAACCTACGAAGGCTTCACAGATTATACCCCACAATGCAAGCCGCATCAGAAGTCTTGAACCCGCTTGTTGAAGCCGCAAAAGCCCACAAAAACATCCGGATAATGACATCAACCGCCATAACGGACGTCAAGGGCTACGTTGGAAACTTCCACGTTATAGCTTCCAAGAATGGTCAAAAACATGAGTTCGAAGTGGGCACCATCATCGTGGCATGCGGTGCGTTGAACTATGAGCCGCCAGAAGGTCTCTACCAGTATGGGATCTATGGTCAGGTCGTCACTCAGTTTGAAATGGACCAACTGCTGCACAAGGATGCCATCAAAGAACCTGAACGAGTTATTATGATACAATGTGTAGGCGCTCGGAAAGGCGAAATCAGGGCATATGAACTCGAAGCCTTCACCATGTCAGACACATCCCGAATATTGAGAAAGATACTCAAATCAAGGAAGGAAGAAGGCTGGCCTTACTGCTCCAGAATCTGCTGCATGAACGCCATCAAAAACGCCATACTGATAAAGGAAAAATCGCCCAAAACCGATGTTGTAATACTGCACAGCGACCTCAGAATCTACAAGGAATACGAGGACATATACTCAAAGGCACGCGACCTGCAGGTCAAATTCATAAAATTCATTGAAGAAGCAAGTCCCGAGATCACCGAAACTCAGGATAAGAGGTTGCTTGTTTCGGTTTACGACATGCTTGCAGGTCGCGAGGTCCAGCTCACTGGCGACTGGGTTGTACTGTCAACTCCGCTTATTCCTCACAAAGACTCCGTGCTTCTGGCACGAACTCTCAAGATACCATTGAGTCCAGAGGGATTTCTCATGGAAGCCCACTTGAAACTTCGACCTGTGGACACACAGATGGACGGAATATTCCTAGCAGGAGCAGCCACAGGACCAAAGGATGTGCCAGAATCCATAGTTTCGGCTAAGGCAGCAGTTGCCCGCGCGGCTACTCTGATGGCTAACAAGAAAATGAGAGCAGAAGCCATCACCGCCTCCGTGAACCCGGACCTGTGCCGAGGATGCGGCAGATGCGAGGAAGTATGCGAATTCAACGCCATAGAACTCGTAGAGGTTGCTCCCAAAGTCATCAACGCCAAGGTGAATGAGATCTCCTGCAAAGGTTGCGGTACGTGTTCGGTCACGTGTCCAACGGGAGCGATAACCATGAAGCACTTCACGAAAGGTCAGGTCAACGCGATGGTGGAGGCTGCGTTGGCAAGGGTTTAGGAGGAGTCGGTTTTGTCACGCTATGAACCTAGAATTGTTGGATTCTTGTGCAACTGGTGTGGTTATGCTGGCGCTGATTTGGCTGGCACAAGCCGGCTGTCCTATCCGGCGAACATTAGAATAATCCGAGTGATGTGCAGTGGCAGAGTGGAACCGGCTTTCATATTGAATGCGTTTGAAAATGGCGCAGACGGCGTCTTGGTCGCAGGTTGCCATCCAGGCGACTGCCACTACAGGTCTGGGAACCAACATGCCGAGAAAAGGATTGAAAAGACCAAGAAGCTCTTGGACTTGCTCGGAGTGGGCTCTGATCGGGTGCGTTTAGAATGGATTTCTGCTGCTGAAGGAGAGAAATTCGCTTCAGTCATTAAGGATTTTACAGAAAAGCTGCGTGTCAAAGGACCCAGCTGGCTTGGCAAAGAACCTCCAAGCACACGTACTGCGCATGACGCAAAGGAGTCAATTCATGACGTTTTGAAGCGGACAAAGGCTCTGTACTGCCAAGAATGCGGTAAATGCTCAAGCAGTTGCCCGGTAACAAGGCTTGATCCAAGCTATTCGCCGCGTTTGGCTGTGGAAAAAGCCTTGCTTGGACTCGAAGACGCTGTTCTAACAGACAAGGGTTTGTGGTCGTGTTTGACCTGCTACCTTTGTCGTCAAAGGTGTCCACTTGACATAGAGTATGATGAACTGATTAGAACCTGTAGAGCCAAAGCGGCAACTAGTGGCATTGCTGGCAACTGCTCTCATGAAGGCGTCCTATTTTCGCTGTCAAGAATAATGGCGAATCCTGAGGCTAGACAGAATCGTTTGAAATGGGTTCCGAAAGAAGCCGAGATTGCGAAGACTGGCGACGTTCTTTACTTCGCTGGTTGCCTTCCGTACTTCAATGTTGTCTTTGATGACATCAACGTGAAGAACATCGAAATTGCTCAAAGCATGCTGAAGATTCTGAATGCTGCTGGAATAAGACCGGTTCTGTTGGAAAACGAAAGGTGCTGTGGGCACGATCTTTCGTTTGCTGGAGATCGAAACAATTTCGAAAAGCTGGCGAAAATGAACATGGCAGCGATAACGGAAACCCATGTATCAACGGTTGTGACAACTTGCCCGGAATGCTACAGAACTCTCAAAATAGACTACCCAGAATTCCTAGGGCAACCAAAATTCGAGGTGCTGCACGCATCGGAATTTCTAACAAACCTGATCGATGAAGGGAAGATCAAATTCCCCGGAAAACTTCCCATGAAGGTTTCCTATCAAGACCCATGCAGGTTAGGCAGACACATGGGCGTTTACGATTCTCCACGCAAGGTCATTACAAGCATTCCGGGTGTAGAACTCGTGGAGATGAGTCGAAACCGAGAAAGCGCTCTCTGCTGCGGAGTCAGCGCGTGGATGGGTTGCGGCAGACACTCTAAACAGATGCAAATGGAAAGGCTGGCAGAGGCTAAAGGCACAGCCGCCGATCTCTTGGTGACCGCTTGTCCCAAGTGTCAGATTCACCTCAACTGCGCCTTGAGCGAGAAACTACCTGTCAACAAGGAAGAGGTAGCCATTGAAACATGTGACCTTTCGGTTCTGGTGGCGAGAGCGCTGAACTTGACGCAGTCTTCCAACATGGAGATGAATAAGAAATGAGTGAGAAACCCACAGTATTGGTTATCGGCGGTGGAATCGCAGGCATACAAGCATCTTTAGACCTAGCGGAACGAGGATTTCAAGTCTATGTTTTGGAGGAAACTCCTACAATTGGAGGGCGAATGGCTCAGCTTGACAAGACATTTCCAACAATGGACTGCTCTATCTGCATCTTAGCACCCAAGATGATGGAGTGCTTCCGCCACCCCAACATAAAACTGCTCACATACAGCGAACTCAAAGAAGTCAAGGGATCAGTCGGCAATTTCAGAGTGAAGATTCTGCAAAAGCCCAGATACGTTGACGGAACAAAATGCACAGGCTGCGGCGTCTGCGCTGAACACTGCCCTGTAGAGGTTCCCAACGAATTCGACATGGAGTTAGGCATCCGCAAAGCAATTTACATGCCAATGCCTCAAGCGGTGCCCAGATGCATGACAGTTGACAAAGAAAACTGCATCGAATGTAAACTCTGCACAAAAATGTGCCGAGCAGGAGCAGTTGATTTTGAACAACAACCAAAAGACATCGACCTGAAAGTAGGCGCCATAATCATTGCCACAGGCTTCAATCAGTACGACCCATCAGAGATAGTCGAGTATGGCTACAAGAAAAGCAGAAACGTACTAACGGCATTGGAATTTGAGCGTTGGGTATGCGCGTCGGGTCCTGTTGCAGGGCATCTTTTGAGGCCAGCCGATGGTGGCATACCGAAAAGAATAGCGTTCATCCAATGTGTGGGGTCTAGAAGTTCGAAGTTCGGCGCTCCGTTCTGCTCCAGCGTTTGTTGTATGTATGCCACAAAAGAGGCGCTCATTATCAGAGAGCACGCACCAGACGTTGAAGTTCACATTTTCTACAATGAATTGAGAGCGTTTGGAAAAGGCTTCCAAGAATTCGTTAATCGTGCCAGAACTGAATATGGAGTGAATTACGTGAGAAGTCGCCCCGGCGAAATCAAGGAAAACCCTGCCACAAAAAGCCTAACCATATGGTATGATGACACTCTCACTAGAGAGATCAAATCTCTCACCGACGTGGACTTGGTTGTACTGTGTCCAGCTCTGCTTCCGCGGGACAGCAACAGAAAACTGGCTGGAATTATGGGCGTTGAGCTCGATGAATGCGGCTTCTTCAAAGTGGTGCATCCTCTATTGGCGCCGGTTGACACCACCGCTCCGGGAATATATGTGTGCGGATACTGCCAGTCTCCAAAAGACATACCGGATTCTGTTGCCCAGGCCAGCGCAGCAGCAGCTAGAGCAGCTGAAGCATTGACGCTGGTGCAAGTGCAGCGCAAGGGATAAGGAGGAAATGAACATGACGGAACTGCAAGCAGAAAAACCTCGAATTGGCGTCTTTGTGTGTCACTGCGGCATAAACATTGGCGGCGTTGTTAATGTTCCACAGGTTGTCAAATATGCTCAAACATTGCCTGATGTTGCCTATGCTGAGGGTAACATCTACACGTGTTCTGCTGAGGGTATAGATTCCATTAAGAAGGCTATAAGAGAACATAACCTTAACCGAGTTGTGGTTGCCTCGTGTACGCCCAGAACCCATGAACCTTTGTTCCGCGGAGCGTGCGTGGATGCAGGCGTCAATCCCTATCTGTTTGAACTAGCAAACATTCGCGAACAATGTTCATGGGTGCACATGCGAGAGCCTGAAAAGGCTACAGACAAAGCCAAGGACATTGTTCGTATGGCGGCGGCTCGTGCGTCGTTTCTGATGCCTCAGGAAGAATCCGAAGTGCCTGTTGACGCCACAGCCTTGGTCATAGGCGGAGGCATTTCAGGTATAACTTCTGCCTTGTGTCTTGCAAACCAGGGTTTCAAAGTGTACTTGGTTGAGAAGGAGCCTGAGCTGGGCGGCATGTTAAAGAAAATCTACAAACTGTATCCAACAGACGAAGATGCGTCGAAAGTTCTGCAGGCTTCCGCTGAGGCTGTGATGAGCCACAAGAACATTGCTGTATTGACGTCGGCTATCATAAAGGCTGTTGACGGTTACATTGGCAATTTTGAAGTGACAGCGCTGAAGAACGGTCAGGAACACAAGTTCAAAGCTGGAACGGTCATCATTGCGACTGGCGCCGTTGAATTCCGGCCTACCAACATGTATGGCTACGATAAATATGACCGAGTTCTCACGCAGGTGGATTTGGAGCAGGTTCTCAGAAGCGGAAAGCCTGCTATGGACAAGTTCTTCAAACCGCAGACAGTTGCTATGATTCAATGTGTTGGAGCCAGAGAGGAAAAGCCACCGAGGTCCTATTGCTCAAGGCTGTGCTGCATGGTAGCAGTCAAGAATGCGATGCTCCTGAAGGAATGGTATCCTGACTCCGAGGTCTACATCATATATCAGGACATGCAAACTTATGGGAAAGACTACGAGGAACACCATAGAAAAGCTCGAGAAGCAGGCATCAAATTCATAAACTACACCAAAGAAAACCCGCCTGAAGTCGCGCATCTGCCACACGACAAGCTTAGGCTAACTGTATATCATGCGCTTCTAGGCGAGAAAAGGGAACTCAACTGCGATCTCGTTGTGCTTTCGACGCCTTTGGTGCAACAGGAAAGCGCAAAAGAACTCTCTAAGATACTGAAGGTTCCCTTAGGCCAAGATGAATTTTTCTTGGAGGCACATGTTAAACTTCGACCAGTGGATTTTGCGACCGATGGCATATTCGTTTGCGGCACAGCTCATGGTCCCAAAGACATTGGAGAAGCCATATCCCAAGCCTACGCAGTCTCGTCTAGAGCCGGGGTGCCAATGGCAAACAAAAAGGTGAGAACTGAGGCGATAACAGCGGTTGTAGACAGAGAACGCTGCATCGGCTGTAGAATGTGCGAGAACTTGTGTCCTTATGGAGCGCATAGAGTGGAGGATGGAAAATCAACTGTGATAGAAGCGCTCTGCAAAGGTTGCGGCGTTTGCGCCGCCGCATGCATGCGCCGAGCAATAAGCATGCGACACTTCACTGACGATCAGATAATGGCGGAGATCAAGACAGCTTTCATGATGGAGACTCCCAACCTTTCTGTCACATCTAGCCTTGAAGGAGGAAAATGAAATGGAAGACAAATTTGAGCCCCGTATTCTTGGATTCCTTTGTAACTGGTGCAGTTATGCTGGCGCTGACCTAGCAGGCGTAAGCAGAATATCATACCCAACCAACATTAGGATAATCAGAGTGATGTGTAGCGGCAGGGTTGATCCGCTTCATGTCTTGGAGGCCTTGAGACAGGGGATAGACGGGGTTCTTGTAACGGGCTGTCACATTGGCGACTGCCACTACATAACGGGTAACCAAGCCTGCGAAAAAAGGGTGAGGTTCCTGAAAGAGACACTAGGCCAGATTGGTGTTGATCCGAGAAGGCTTCGCTTGGAATGGGTCTCTGCGTCTGAAGGAGGAAAGTTCGCTAGAATCGTTAAAGAATTCATTGAGGAGATCAGGCAACTAGGCCCGAGTCCTTTGAGAAAGGAGATTCAGGAAATCGTGTCAGAATAAGCACCCATGCCGACCACTTTTCTCTTATTCTTTCCACCACCACATTTTATTCTTGACTGCCTCATCGACTGGGCGGTATCCTGATGGCTTATAGGAATGGTTTATGGTAATCTCCGCTATGTCCGCTGAATATTCGGCAACTCTTCTCAAGCTGTCTCGTATGGAACAAATCATGCAGGCTATGGCTGGGTTTGTCTCACCGACGGTGCAAGCGGAAAGCTTCTCGTCGAGCCTGTTTTGCAGTCTTATCAACTCGTTAGAGGCATCAGCATTCTTTGAGAAGAAGGCTTTGACCGCTTCATCGTACAAGTCCACGGCTTCATTGCCGAGTTCCAAAATATGTTCGATCACGGGATCTGAGAACATTTGCCCCTTGGTCAGCGACGCTATGTTCTTTGAAATCGACGCTGAATGATCTGCAACATGCTCGATCCTGTGAACCAAGGTTTGGTAGTCAAGGCAGTCGATAGGCTCGAGACCTAACTCTTGAGCTAGGTCAGGATCGAGGACTGCGCCTCGCAGTAGCCTAATGAGGAAGAAGCCAAGCTGGTCAACATCATCATCAAGTGTGTACACAACTGTGGCCAACTCCTCATTTTGGTTCGTCAAAGCTTTCAATGCGTCGTGGCACATTGAACTGGAAATTATGTACATTCGACGGATGGCGGTTTCTACTGGTGCCTTTGACTCGTCAATCAGGGTCTGGACACAGATTCTCTTGGTGTCTGACTCCAGAATCCCCATGTATAACGTGCCTGCTAGACTGCGAACTGCCTTTTGCTGCGGAACCGTGAAGATACCGGTTGAAAGAAGTGTGATGCCAAAGTAACCATTCAGGTAACAAGCGATCACTGTGCGAATAAGAGCGTCTTCTTTCTCATTGGGATCAACTTTTAGTGTTATTTTTCGAGGTTCTCTCTTCTTTCTGACTCCCGGGAAGACAACTAGAGAACGATCTCTCAGGACATCCACGGAAATGGTGTCCCCGCGTTCTAGTTCATTCATTTCTACCCAGCGTTTTGGCAAGGAAATAACAAGCGACGACCTACCGAGTGACATGATCTTGCGTTGGTCCATACAACCCCTCTCCAGCCTAAGGGAACACTACCCAATATATATATACATCAATCTGGATATATATTTTAGGCAGGGAGTTTTGAGGAAAACTTCGTCATATATCTCAAAGGGTATCAGAATTCTCCTTGCGGTTGCTCTTAGAGTTGCTGGCTCACGAGGTTTCGTATTCGTCTGAAATTGTGCTAGACCAATTCTTATTCCTTAGCTGGTGGCCTTTTAGGTTCCGATTGTGGACTGATGGGTCAACATGTCTTGCAGGCTTTTCATATGTCTAGTGTGATCGTATATCCATGAGCCATTCTTGAAGAAATCATGACGGATCGTTTCACGCGCTCTTCTTTCAAGGTCTATAAAGGCGTAATCGTAATCTTGGAGGAAACCCTTGTCAATGACCTTAGATAAAGCACTGATAAATCCTCTGAAGTCTTTCTTTGAAAGAAAGTGCATGTATGCCACTAGGGCTTTTTCACTCAGAACCTTTCCTAGGAAATGCACAAAGGGTTTGTCCAGCAGAGAGAGGGCAAACTTAGCCATTTGGTTCTCATCTTTAAATCTGAAATGGAAGAAGATTGGTTCGGATGTCCCTCTCTTGTCAAAAGGTGAAATCATGACCTGTACGCTTTCGATTAGACCCCGCTTTAATATGTGTTCTCGATAATGTCGCTCCACGTTTTGGCGGCTAACATTCAACTTCTTTGCGATATCCACGAAACTTATCGTTGCATCTTTCTCTAACTCTTTTATGATGAATATGTCAGTGTAATCTGCGTGATTTGTGAAGCTTTTGGGGTCTATGAGGGTATAGGGCAGTTCTGTTCCTTCGTTGGGCACTTCCTCGACCCATTCATCCCATGAGGAGATCCATGACTCGGATTTCGGATCAAACCAGTTTCCAGTTGGATTTACGTTCTGGAAACACGTTGACCAAGTGATCTGCAGGTCCCTGATCAATCCCGATTCTTCTATTGCGTGGAGAAACTCCTTAAACTCAGAAATATGATCGTTCGGAACTATGTAGATTCCAAAGCATCCTTCTCTGACGCCGTAGCAGCGACTGATGAAGCTACGAAAGTCGTTTACACGTAAGCAATTGAAAAGCGGGTCTTCTTTGCCAGGATTTGCCCAAGCGAGAACTAATGCTTTTTTCAACCCTAGGTTTGTATGATAGGGATTTACATGAAGTTCCAGAAAAAAGGAGGAGGACAAACGTTTGACTCTTTTCCAAACGGTTCCTCTTTTCATGCCAACTTGTGTTGCAAGCAGTTGCAGGTTCCGGGGTCCATAGGTTCCTACAGCTTCCAGAATCCTAACGTCAGAGGAATCGAGTTTTGGTTGCATTTCTATCGACTCTTAGATGAGCAAAGCTGTATTTCTGTTAAGCGACACGGCGCGTATTGCTCCTGGCCCATCGCTGTCTACGGGGTCTAATACGACTGGCGGTTTTGCCGAAGCTGGATGAACAGCGGTATTTGCTTGCTCCACGAAATGCATGTTCACAGTGACGCATACAGCCACTGATGTAGGAAACAGGATCAAGGCCAGTAAGAACAAGATTCTCCACGTCAAATCACTCACCTCCTCTTTGCCTTTGTCTACGCAAATAAGGCTTTTGGGTAGCAAAAAGCATATATGCCTTCTCCAATTACGTCAGTCGTCAACCCCACCAGATTTGTTGAGTAAAACACAGAGGCGATGAACAAGGCCTGAGAAGGTGAATGAAGATCGAACTCAAACCGGAATTCTGTCAGATACTTCATGAAAGTATTCTCGAAGCACTGGAGAATGCGCTGGGTGGAAGCGGACTGAAAGTAGTTCTTCTCAATGTTGACTTGGCTCGCTACACGAACAATCCTGCTGAGCTTCACAGAAATCTGTACCATTTATTCAACGAAGGAGCCTTGATCCTCGAGAAGGTAATAGTCAAAGAGCTGTTTCGAAGGCTGGGTCTGCCTTATGAGGAAAAAGATGACTTCGACTTTGCACGACATGTTAACCATGCCGAAGAACTTTTCGCGGTAAAAGGAAAACCGTTAACAGGAGAGCAAAACTGTGAAAAACAACCTCAGAAAGACCACACAAGGCAACCACATCTCAAAGTCATAAAAACCCTTTGGCAAGATCGCACGATTCAGATTTCCTTTGTTGTTGTTGACTTGAAGAGTGGGCACGAATACCCTCATAATTTCTTGTGCATTTTTCCTAAGAACTTGTTCAAGAAAAACCGAAAGGGTAGTCTAAAACGTTCTAGATTTTTCCATGTTTTTGGTGAGAAATCTCATGAAGTGGCTAGAAGGCTGCTCGAAGACGCTTTGAAGAGAGAACGCGACTTAGAAGCAAGAAGGCAAATTGAGGCTTCTCTGAGAGAGGTTAAAGAAGCCTTGCATCAGCGCATGTAGATACCGCTATTTTCTCGCTGAGCTAAACTTTCAAACTTCTCTTCTGACGTTTGAGAGCGCATATACAAGACTGCAACATTCTTCCAGTTTATCCCTGAGGAAATAGGAATACCTTCCTTATTTCGGGTTTTCGGTTCTCTCCGACAACTCACGATGATGCCTTGACCGATTCTAGACTGAGTATGCACTTAGCATTTGGTGAATAGATATGGTCGCGCGCAGAAACTCGTAGACACATTTTCCAAGTTCTTCACAAGCTGGCTATTTTTGCTAGAAGTACATAGGCCAATAGAACTGTTACTCCGATGATTCCATACTTTCTCGTAGTTTTCTGCATGCTAATGACGTTTCTTGTCGACGGGTTCTTTAACACATCCGTATAACGCATGATAATTGGTATGGAGAGGGGAAAGAGTACAAAAAACAAGTACAGGTGTCTGTAGGGAAGTAAACCAAAAGCTGAATAGGCGAACGGCGAGAAACCTGCTGTAAAGAACATGAATCCAGCGACAGTAACACCCTTCTTTCTCCCGTACCTAACAACAAAAGTGTGAACTCCAGTTTTGAGGTCTGCTTCATAGTCTCCAACAGCTTGGATAATATGCCCTCCACACTGAATCAGCATTAGCGGCACGGCGCCCAACATAATTGATGGAATGTTGGAGATTAGCTTGTCGCTCGACCCCAACCCCATTAAGAATGGCAGAAAACCAGCGCCTATACCTGAGATCACGAAGTCTGCAACTGGCACGCTCTTCAGTCTGAGCGGTGGAATGGAATAAGCAGTCCACAGTCCCAAATAAACAATAAACAATGGGAGAACATGAACGTTGGCTACGGACACCAAACTCAGACAAGAAACGACCAGGAGAAAAGAGAAGACTAATGTCCTCCTCGGCGTTATTCGACCAGAAGCAACAGGCAGATTTGACTTGACTTCATTCTCTCGATCCGCCTCACGATCAAAATACTGGTTCAAAACGAAGACGCTGGCCGTAGCAAGTGAGAAGGCAAAAAGCACCATGGCAGTGATCTCAATTGGAGATATACCAAAGAGAATACTTCCGAAGCCAAAATTGAAAGCCCATGCTAGCCAGCTCCCAACTCTTGCAGCCTGAAAATACTGAAACATCTTACGCCTTCCAGATCGAAGTTAAAGCTGCAAAAATTTAAGAGTTTTGACCATTTGCTAGGCATTTTGCATTTCTCTGTTGAAAAAAGGCGCCGGAGAAGGGATTTGAACCCTTGAGGCGCAAAGCGCCAGTTTGTCGTAGACAAGCCTAGCGGTATTGTCGATCTTGCATAAAAGCTGCAATCCAGAAAACGTTGAATTTCTCCCATTATGGATTCTCCATTCCTTGTGTACAACCGAAATGATAGATTGCGGCATTGCTATCTTGTTTTTGTATCTTTTTTGTTGGCGATATTTATGAGTAATAAAATACAGTGAGCTTTCCTTGCGATTAAACAGAAGGAGGTGAGGAATGATATGAAGATAAAACAAAAGAAAAAACTGCAATTCTGGGCGTTGTCTATCTTGTTGTCAGTTGGCGTAGTGTCAATTGTTCTGCCTCATGGCTCAGCTTCATATCACAGCGAGAGAACATACTACGACGATTGCGGTCAACTGCCTGACTCGGGAGGCTGGGGCTCCCGCGAAGCACGAGCGCAAGCGTTTCTGAACGGAACGATGTGGCTTGAGGTAGCCTCGGCCTCATGGAGTTGGGCTGATGCCAAGGGATGGGTGATCTGGAATTTCTGGTCCCCTTATAGTCTTTACAACGTGCAGGTATCTGCTGATTTTACCGCTTTTGGTTACGTATGGACTTGGTATGCATCTGCTCATCTTTGGTTCAAGCTTGAAGTTGGCGGAAAATCGACGGAATACTATGAGTGGTTTGGCAATACATGGGCCGACGAAGTCAGCCGAAGTAAGACTATATCCATAGACTATGGAACAATGACTGCATATCAGGTATATACAATTAAAGCCACAATTAGAATTCATTGTGAAAATTGTGCAATCGTCGATTTGGAATCAAACGCGCCGAAACCTCTCGGACCACAATATCTCCCAAACTATGAAGGTTTTGGCGAGTAACGCGAATAGCTGTTGATGCATCACAAGACCTTTAACGCCAGCTTTTTATCTCCCATCTTTTTTTAAATTCAAACACGGTTTGAACTGTTAGAATGCACCATAAGGCGTGACAACATGGACTTGATAGCTATTGAAGGGCTCGAAAAGAATTTTGGCGCAGTGAAAGCACTGAGAGGCTTGAGCCTCAGAGTGCGGGAAGGCATATTTGGGTTAATTGGCGTAAATGGCGCTGGAAAAACAACCACAATAAAGATACTTATAGGCGCACTGAACCCAGATGGCGGAAAGGCATCAGTGCTTGGCTACGACTGCGTTAAGGAATCGTTGATGATAAGACAGAAAATCGGCGTCTTGCATGAGAAAGCTTCTTTCCCAAGAAACACATCGGGGCGGGATTACCTCATTTTTGTCGCTCAGCTTTACGGCTTGTCTCGAGATGATGCGGAGACACAATCACGGAATGTCCTTAAAGATGTGGGGCTTTCCGCAGTCGAGAGGCAATCTATCGGCACTTACTCCGCTGGAATGAAGCAAAGACTTGGGCTAGCCCAAGCTTTCGTGGGCAATCCAAAACTTGTCATATTGGATGAACCAACTGCCAATCTAGACCCAATTGGCCGCGCCGACCTGCTTGGCACGATTCGAAAGCTGCATGTGGAAAAAGGCGTGAGCTTCTTCATCTCAAGTCATATTCTCCCTGAGCTCCAGTCGGTTTGCGATCATATTGGCATCATAAATAATGGCGTGGCTGTTGAACACGGCGAAATTCAGGAAATCGTGCAGAAACATGCTGGAAGCGTTTTTAAAATCATCGTATCGAAACCCGAAGCATTTCTGAGCCTGATTCGGCAGTCTAGATTTGTTGAGGAGCTCCATAAGGCTGGCGATACTATCTGGATTAGGGCAAGTGAACCAACGTTGTTCCACGATTATGTTATGGGCATTGTTCAGGATAAAAGGTTAAGCCTGTCCTTGTTTCAGCGTGGAGACTTGGAGACTGCTTTCAAGAATATTGTGGGGGGCAATGAAAGTGATTAGGTTTAGGGTTGTAAAGCTACTCTTGAAGAAGGATTTTGGTTCGATAGCCGAGTTTCCTAGATTGGAGTTGATAATTCTGCCGACTCTGCTGATCTTTGTCGTGCTTTCGCAGATCATAGCATGGGGCTGGGGTATTGACTCAATAGCTGAGAGACCGCTTATATTAGTCCAAGCCATAATTGATGCGAGTAGATTGGTATTCACCTATCCCGTAGTTATAGTCTTTATTCCAGTTATCATCGCTGACATTGTAACGAACGAATATGAAAGGGGAACCATGCTTATGTTGGTCAGCTATCCGACGAAGAGGTCGGAGATTCTTGTGTCAAAGTTTGTCTCAGTTTTGTCGATTTCTTGGACTGTGATCTTCTCTGTTTCGCTTGCGGGCATATTGATAGTCTACAGAAATCACGCCATGTTACCACCTCCTATACTGATTCTGGCTTTGTTCACTTCGACTGGAATTCTGTGCTTTCTAGTGTGTTCAGTTTCAACTCTGATCTCAGTTATCGCCAGTCATACTGCTGTGGCCGCGATGGGCTCCTTGACTGTCTTGCTCCTGTGGCCGATGATTATCAA